>Ga0105047_10016194_pt1 | contig 11696 bp, 9 predicted proteins | sample MAT04_FD_78384 | JGI IMG/M metagenome (GOLD analysis project Ga0105047, IMG submission 78384) | Freshwater microbial communities from Lake Fryxell liftoff mats and glacier meltwater in Antarctica - MAT-04 (megahit assembly) | ecosystem: Environmental > Aquatic > Freshwater > Ice > Liftoff... | reverse complement strand
GAGAGCCTTTCCCGGGAGGTGGTTCGAGCGCTGCCGGCGCACATTGTGCGGCAGCATCAGGTGGTGCCGATTCGGGTGGAGGGGGGCCAGCTGGTGCTGGCCGGCCCGGAGGCTCCGCCGGAGACGCTGTCGCTAACGCTGCGACCGTATACGCGGCTAAGAGTGAAGTTTGAGTTAGTGCGGCGGTCGACGTTTGATCGGATTTTGGTGGAACACCTTTAGCGGGTGGAGAATTGCCAGACGGTGGTGGAGGTCATCGGCACACCTTTTTTGACGACGGTGGAGGGGAAGGTGGGTTGGTTGGGGGAGTTGGGGTAGTGCTGGGTTTCAAGGCAGAGGCCGGAGCGCTGGACGTACTTGCGGCCGTTTTTGCCGGTGAGAGAGCCGTCGAGGAAGTTGCCGGTGTAGAACTGGACGCCGGGTTCGGTGGTGGAGACGGTGAGGAGGCGGCCGCTGCGGGGGCTGAAGACTTCGGCGGCCTTGCGGAGGGAGCCGGGAGAGCCGTTGAGGACCCAGTTGTGATCGTAGCCTTTGCCGAAGGCGATCTGTTCGTCCTTGGAGTCGATGCGGGTGCCGACGGCGGTTTCGCGGCGGAAATCGAAGGGGGTTCCGGCGACGGAGCGGATTTCGCCGGTGGGGATGAGGTTGGCATCGACGGGGGTGAAGCGGTCGGCTTCGAGCTTGACGAGGTGGTTGAGAATGGTGGGTTCGCCGGAGAGGTTGAAGTAGGCGTGGTTCGTGAGGTTGGCGACGGTGTCCTCGCCGGCGAGGGCGCGGTAATCGATGCGGAGTTGGTTGGCGGGAGTTAGGGTGTAAGTTACTGTTACGTCTAACTTACCGGGGTAACCTTCTTCGCCTGCGGCACTGGCATAGCGCAGGACGACGGAGTCAGCTTTGGCTTCGGCGGTCCAGACGCGTTTGTCGAAGCCGCGGAGGCCGCCGTGGAGGGCGTTGGGGCCGTTGTTGACGGCTAACTTGTAAGTCTTGCCGTTGAGGGCGAACTGGCCCTTGGCGATGCGGTTGCCATAGCGGCCGACGATGGCGCCTATGTAGGGGTGCTCCTTCAGATAGCCGTCGAGGGAGTCGAAGCCGAGGAGGACGTCGGCTTTCTGGCCGGCCTTGTCGGGGGCCTTGACGGAGACGACGGTGGCGCCGTAGGTCATGACGCGGGCTTCGAGGCCGGCGGCGTTCGAGAGGGTGTAGATATCGACGGGCTCGCCGGCGGGGGTACGGCCGAACGGATCCTTCTTCACCGCGGCGGGGAGTACCAGCGCGAGGGCGAACAGCAAAAGGGCGGAACGAAACATCTAACGATTATAGTTGCGCCAAATGGTTGAGGTCGTGGCCGGCGATAATCTCGACGATGTTGCGGAATTTCATGGGGCCGAAGTCGGGATGCTGGACGGTTTTGTCGAAGACTTCGGGGGGGAGAGCCTGTAGAAACGCGACGGACCAGGCGCGGACGCTGAGGAAGACGGCGAGGGCGGCGGCGGGGTCGACGGTGGGGTAAGAGCCGGCCCAGAGGTCCTGGTCGAAGGACTGGATGATGTAGTTGGGTTCGGCGGCGGCTTGGCGGAGGCGGAAGGAGAAGGCGACTTCGCAGTCGGCGAGATGGGCGATGATTTGGCCGATGGTCCATTTGCCCGAGGCCCAGGGGGTGGCGTAACGGGACGGGTCGATGGCGGCAATTTGGGCGGCGGTGGAAGAGAGGACCGCGAGGGGATCGCGGTCGCCGAGGTTGGTCGCGTAAGGGAAAGTCATCGGATGGGTTTGGCTTCGTAGAGGACGGTTTCGTCGTCGTAGGTCATGGCGAGGAAGTAGACGGTACCGTCGTCGCGGAAATCGATGGCGTTGATGCGGACGAGGTAGTCGCCCTGGGGCGTGGGGCGCTGTAAGTTGATGACCTGTTGAAACTGGTTGTCCCTGCGGACGAGGAGGAAGTTATTGCCGTTGGCCTGCTGGAAGAGTAAGTCGCCGCCGCGGTTGGCGTCCATGTTGGCGACGCTATTGGCGACTTGTCCGTTAGGCATGACGGTGGAGTTGTTGACGACAATTTCCCAGGCGGTGCCTCTCCATTCGGCGAGGATGTTGCCGCCGGCGGCGATGGTGAGACCGGCGAAGAGGCGGGTGCCGCCGACGCGGTGGAGGTTGGCGATGCCGGTGACGCGGTGTTCGCCGACCTGGGTGACGTTGGGTTCGGCTAACATCCGCCAGCTTTCGCCTTCCCAGACGTGAAGCACGGGGACGTTGACGTTGCGGAAGCGGAGCGAGGCGAGGACGCGCCCGGTGTCGGAGAGGGCGAAGCTATCGTAGCCGGAGACGATGCGGCCGTTGATGTTGGTGGCGGTGGTGGCGGTGGCGCTGTGGATGAGCAGTTGGCGGACCTGGCCGTTGGACCAGATAAAGAAACGATTGTCGCCGGCGCTGGTGGAGGAGTTAAAGAAGATTTCGCCGTTCGAGTTGACGTCGAATTGGCCGGGGTTGTTCACCGTGAGGGTGTCGACGCGGAGGGGGAAGCGGATGACCATGTCCGGCGAGCCGCCGGGGATGATGCGGGCGATGCCTTGGCCATTAATGAAGTAGATGTCGCCGTTGGCCGCCTTGCGGATATTGAAGGTGGAGCCGTGGAAGCCGCCGTACCACATGGTCGTGCCGAAGAGGCGTTCGCCAATAGCGAGGGGGGATTGGAAATCGGTGCCGGTCCATTCGCCGACCGAGCCGGTGCTGCCGCCCATGAGCAGGTGGGGTGCGCCTTCGCGGGCACCTCCGATGAAGGTGACCATGTTGAGGGGGGCGGTGACGGGGACGGACATGCCGGACCAGGCTAGATACTCCGGTTCGGGGCTCATGCGGACGAGGCCCATGGCGACCGTGTCGGTGCGGACCATGAGAAAGACTTCGCCGCGGGTGGTTACGACGCCGCTTTCGACGTCCTGGACGACGGCGTTGCCGACCTGGGGCTTGGCGTAAGTGAAGACGGCCTTGGGCTCTTCGCCGGGCTTCCAGAGGTAGACGCCGTTGCCTTTATTGTTGAAGGGGTTGGCGTGGATGAGGGTGCCGTGCTGGGGATGGTGCCCGAGGATGCCGGTCTGGCCGGACAATTGGAGGGACTCGATTTTGTTAGTGCGGTCGATGAGGGCGTAGTAAGTGGCGTTGTTATTGAGAGTGACGGCGAGGAGGAGATTGCCGTTTTCTTCGACCCAGAAGGTGGGATGGTTGCCGCGGCCGCCCGGGAAGTTGCGGACGGTGGAGTCAGCGAAGGGGTCGTTGACGGCGATGACTTTTTCGCGTTCGCCGCTGGGGGAGTGGCGGTAAACGATGCGATTGGCCCCTTGGAGGAGGGCGTAGTAGGCGGTGCCATCGTCGGCGATGCCGAAGTCGTTTTCGACAGTGAACGTGTTGCCGCCGAAATCGGGGAGTTTGTCGAAAGTAGAGACGAGTAAGTCGTAATCCTGGCTGCCGTAGGCGCGGAAGAGGCCGGTGTAAGTGACGGGATTGTTTTCGAAGCGGAAGGTGGCGCGGACGAGTTTGGAGCCGGAGTTGGTTAACGAATTGCGGGTGATGAAAATGTTGGCCGTGGCTTCGGTGGCGCCGAGGGGGGTGTTGTTGGCGAAGATGGGGAGGAGGCCGGAGCGGTCTCCGAGGGAGAGCTGGCGACCGTTGATGTTGGTATCTTCGTAGGACAGGATGCGGCCATTGCGGGTGATGGAATGGGCGAAGAATTCGTTGGCGAAGCTACCCGGGGCGAAGCGGGGCATGCCCGCGGCGCTGACCATGCGCCATTGGCCGTCGCGCCAGTTGAGGAGGCCGCCGGCGAGACCGTCGAGGGAGGCGTTGAAGAAGAGATCACCGGCGTCAGTGGCCCAGAGCATGGACAGGCGGGCGCGGAGGTCGAACTGAGTGCGCTGCTGGTTGACGTTGTGATAGAGGCGCTTGAGTTCGTAGGTTTGGCGGACGCTCGTATTGACGCGGGCGATGGCGAGCCATTGGCGTTGGAGGCCGGTTTGTAAGTCGGCGTAGTTGTAAGTGGCGATGGCGAGATTGGAGCCTTCGGCGATGGCGGACATGACGCCCTGGGCAGTGATGCGGGCGGTTTGGGTCGTGCCAGCGCGCAAATTGGTGACCGACCAAGCCCAGTTTACGTTAGGGATCGGGTTGCCATCGGCGTCGAGGGCGGTGGCGCCGAACTGCTGGGTCGCACCGACGTTGACTTCGGCTTCGGCCGGGGAGATTCTGACTTCGCTCGGGATGGTTTGAATGGCGGTTTCGGCGACGATGAGGCCCGAGCGAGCGGTGACGCGGACGATGCCTAGGTTTCGGGCTTGGAGGAGACCGCTGCCGTTGATGGTGGCCGTGGTCGCGTTGTTCACGGTCCAGGTGACGGGGGCGGATTGGAGGACGTTGCCCGCGCCGTCGCGGACGACGGTTTGCAATTGCAGCGTTCGACCGACGAGGACTTGGGAAGAGTCGGAGAGAATTTGGAGACTCGCCGGGGTTTGGGCGAAGGCGAGGGAGGCCGCAGCGAAGAGCAGGAGGGCGCGCATTGCGTTATCCGAAGACCTCTTCGACGGGGCGGAAGTTGAGGTCGGCGGACTGGACGAGATAGTCGAATCGGCGGCCGGAGGGGGTGTCGTTGATGGACTTGGTCCAGTCGACGCCGAGGGCGGAGTAGATGGTCGCGGTGATATCTTCGACGTAGATAGGGCGGTTGCCCGACCATCCGGGGTCGGCTATGTTGGCGGAGGTCGCGTCGCTGGCACCGATGACGCGGCCACCTTTGACGCCTCCGCCCATCATGGCGACGGACATGACGGTACGGTAGTGGTCGCGGCCGGCTCGGCTGTTGAGAACGCCGGGGGTGCGGCCGAATTCGCCCATCATGACGATGAGCGTGGAATCGAAGTCGCCGCTGGATTTGAGGTCTTCGACGAGGGCCCCGACGGCGCGGTCGAGATCGTTGGTCAGGGTGTAGATGGTCGTGCCTTGGCCGGGATCGAACTGGCCGACGTGGGTGTCCCAACCGCCTTGGGTGACGTTGATGAAGGTCGCGCCGTTTTTGGCGCGGACGGCGTTGCGGGCGACGATGAGGGAGCGACCGACGGCGGTGTTGCCGTAGCGGCCTTCGTCGGTCGCGTCAAACTTGAAGACAGCGTCGACGGCTTGGTTGTACATCATCGACTTGGCGCGGTCGTAGTAGCTGCCATAAGCGGCCATTTCGCCGTTGAAAGGGGCGCGGCGGAGGGGTTCGTCGAGATCTTTGAGGAGGTTGAAGCGTCTTTCAAAGCGGGCTTCGCTTTGTTGGGCGGGGCCGAAGTGGTTATGGGTGAGGGTGCCGATGCCGTTGCGGGTGGCGGGGGGCATCATGGGCTGAAAGAGGCCGCCGAGGAAGGTGGCGCCTTGGAGGCTGGTTTGGTTGAAGGCGAGGAAGGGCGGGATGAGGCCGGTGGCCCCTTTCTCGCGGGCGATAACGGCGCCGATGTGGGGCATTTCCGCGGCGAGGGCGGGGTTCTGCGAATGGGCCGTCTGCATGTAGAACTGGCCGCGTTCGTGGGCGGCTTCCCAACTGGCGCAGGAGCGGAGGACGAGGAGGTCGTTGGTTTGCGTGGACAGCTTCGGGAAGAAGCGGCGGGAGAGGCGGAGGCCGCCCGCGTAGTCGCGAATATCGGCGTCGCGGGGGTTCCAGGCACCATCCTTCGGGTCGAAGGTGTCCATCTGGCTGGCGGCGCCGTTGAGGTTGATGAAGATACAGGCGCGGGCGGAGCCGCGGGGGGAGGCGGAGCGGAGGGAGGTGACCTCGGCGTCGGCGTGAGCAGTAAGTAGCGAGGCGCCGGCGGCACCGAATAAGAAGTGGCGGCGAGTAACCGGGGCGTGCCCGGCGCAGAGTTTGTGGTGATTTTTCATGGCAGGCCTCCGTTAGTAATTAAAGATGAAATCGAGTTTGTTGAGCAGCGCCCATTGGAGGTCGCTGAGCCATTGGGCCCGGAGGCCGGTTCGGTAGGTGAGGACCTTGGCGGTTTCGGCATCGCTGGGGGGCCGGGAGAGAGTTCCGAGGAACATGCGCCGGATGGCTTCTTCGTCGCTGATGGGCGCTCCGTCGATTTGCAGGACGCGGTTGCGGGAGCTGACGGCGGCGGTGGCATTACCGAGGGAACGATTGACGTTTTGCGAGTCGTTCATGGAGTAGAGCAGGCCGAGGATGGTGGGGTCGGAGGAGCGATCGATGGTGAGCCAGTTGCCGCGGCCGGCTTGGTTTAAGAAGTCGGTGACGCGGAAATCGGTGGAGGGTTCGGTGGGGTCGGGGAGTTGATTGGCGTAAGTGAGAGTACGGGAGATTCCGAGGGCGATCATGGGCTGCTCGGTGCGGGTGGCGGTGGTTAGAGAGTCGTACATCTCTTCGGCGGAGAGGCGGCGGGGTTCGTGTTTGGCAAAGTACTTGACGAACGCGGGTTCCCATTTGCCTTCGTATCGGCTGGAGAGTTGGTAGGCGTCACTATTGACTAACAGACGGAAAAGAGGCTTGAACTGATAGTTATTCTGGATGAAGAAATCGGCCAGGGCTTCGAGTAACTCAGGGTGGGTGTTTTGAATGGGCCAATCGCCGGGGGGCGGGCGCTTGGGATCGGTGCGTTCGAAGTCCCAGGCTTCGGGGGGATCGACGATGCCGTGGGAGAAGAGATAGGCCCAGACGTGGTTGACGGTGGCGCGGGCGAATTGCTTGTCGGCGGTGAGGATGGCGGCGTAGTCGCGACGCCATTCGGACGATTTCGGCTTGGCACCGGTCAAGATGAACTCGGGTTCAACGACGGCGGCGAGACGGGCAGGGCGATTGCCGGGGTTGCCGATGGAGACGGAGCCGGAGTAAGAGCCGTAAGTACGATCATTAACGATGACGCGGGGACGGAAGCCGATGTTATCGTCGCTCCAGCGGACGAAAGCCATGCGAGAGAGCCAGGCGGACATTTTCCAGAACTGGGTGCGGGAGCGTTTGGTGAGATAGAGATTGATTTTTTCGAGATGGCCGCGGCCGTTGTGGCAGGAGATGCATTCAGTTTTGAAGCCGAGGAAGGTGGTGGTGATTTTGTCGGTGATGTCGTCCCAGGAGTCCTGGACGGGTCCGTTGACGTCCATCCAGCGGGCGAAGAACTGGGTTCCGGGGACGGAGTCGACTTCGCCGGCGGCGGAGAGGAGTTCGCGGACGAGGGAGTCGTAGGGGCGGTCGGCGGCCATGGATTGGCGGAGCCATTCATAGAAGGTGTTGCGACCGAGGGTGCCGATGGATTCGTGGGAGCGGGTAACCTTAAACTTATTGGCCCAGAAGGTGGTGAGTTGGTCGCCGTAGGCGGGAGAGTTGAGGAGTTGGTCGGTGAGCTTGGAGCGCTTGTCGGGGGCGGAGTCGGCGAGGAAGGCTTCGACGACTTCGGCGGCGGGGATGCGGCCGGTGAGATCGATATGGAGGCGACGGATGAACTCGGCGTCGGTGGAGGCGGGAGCCGCGGGGACGTTGTCGTTGGCCATTTTGGCGAACAGGTGCTGGTCGACGAGGTTGGCGCGGTTGACGGCTTGGCGAGGGGCGGCGGCGTTGAGCCGGGCGCGGCGGCTATGGGCTTGGAAGGAGCGGTCGAGGTCGAGCAGCTCCATTTGTTCGGCGCGGACGGCGTCGGGGTAGCGGGGGCAGTGGGGGTCGCCGGCGAGGAGGACCGTTACGGTTAGGAGAGCACTAGTTACGAGTAGTTTGCCCATAGACAGTTCATACGAGTTTATCCGATTCCGGGAGCGGGCGGGGATATGGGGTAAATGGCTGGGGGTGTCAGAGTGGTTGGGGAACATGCTGGCAGCACCCAGGACTTTTGCAACGTTCGAGGTTCGTTCGGTGCTGGGGGGTGGTCGTGGGGCGGGAGGCCGGAGACGGGCGGTTTAGGTCGCGCGGCCTAGATGCTTGCGGAGCCTTTCGGCTAACTGATCGGGATGGTCGAGGCGAAGGACGTCGAAGCCGGCGGCTTGGCCAGAGGCGACGCCGGCGTCGGAGTCCTCAATGACGAGCGGGTTCTGGGCTCCGAGGCGGCGGGCCCCTTCGAGATAAGGGTCGGGATGGGGTTTCAGGAGGGTGACGTCTTCGAAGCAGACGAGGGTTTTGAAACAGGCGAGGAGGCCGGCGGATTCCAGGACGGGTTCGAGTTCGGCGCGGCCAGAAGAGCTGACGACGGCGAGGGATTGGCCGGTGAGGCTAAGGCTCAGAATGAGTTCCTTGGTCGATTCCGCAATGGGAGGATTCGCGGCGGCCTTCTGGCGGAAGAGGGCCTTTTTGCGAGGATATTCGGGCCAGAGGAGGTCGATGTCATAGGGCGGGTCGACTTGGTGGCGGAGGACTTCGAGCATGGCGCGATCGGTGATGCCGATGCAGTGGGCCTGGTAGTTGTCCCAGGTGAGATCGATGCCGTGGGGGGTTAGAATTTCAACCCAGCAGGCGTAGTGGATCGCTTCGGAATCGGCGAGCACGCCATCGAAGTCAAAGAGAATTGCGTCGTATTCAACCATCACAGAGTAGAATAGCGCTGATGCTGACTTCTCCTTCCCGGTGGGTGCTTTGCGGACTGCTTCTCGCAGGTACCACGATCAACTATTTGGACCGGCAGACGTTGAGTTTGATGGCACCGTTGATGCGGGAAGAGTTGGGGCTGAACAACGAGAAGCTGGGGCTGCTGTTTTCGTTTTTCTACTACGCTTATATGGTTTCGCAGTTTGTGGTGGGCGGGCTGATCGACCGGCGGAACCTGCGGACTTCGTATGGGGGGGCGGTGCTGCTGTGGTCGCTGGTGGGGTTGACGACGGCGCTGACTTCGGGGTTTGCGAGTTTGGCGGTGTTTCGGATTTTGTTGGGGATTACGGAGGCGCCGAACTGGCCGGGGGCGTTGAAGATTGTCTCGCGGGCGCTGCCGGAGCGGGAGCGGCCGATGGGAAATGGAATCTTCACGAGCGGGCAGAGCGTGGGGGCGTTGATTGCACCGCTGCTGATTTTGACGGTGGCGCAGGCGGCGGGGTGGAGGATGGGGTTTGTGGTGGTGGGACTGCTGGGGGTGGTTTGGTTTTTAGTATGGATTTGGTACACGCGGCGGCCGGAGTTTGCGGCGATTTGGCCGGCGGCGCCGATGGGTCCGGCGTCGGTTAGTTACGGGGCGATTCTGCGGTCGAAGTCGTTCTGGTGCGTGGCCGTGATTACGAGCACGGTGAACCCGATTTTGTATTTCAACGTGAATTGGCTGCCGACTTACTTCAATCAGCAGCGGGGGATGGCACCGGGATCGGATGAGATGAAATGGATTTTGACGGCGATTTTTTTGGCGCTGGACTTGGGATATATCGCGTTTGGGTTGGCTTGCCTGCGGGTGTCGCGGACGGTGGTGTTTTCGGTGGCGACGGTGTTGGTGGCGTTTGCTTCGGCGGTGCCGTGGGCGACGGATCGTCCGCAGTTGATCGGGTTGCTGGCGGTTTCGAACTTTGGGTTGGGGATGTGGATGGCGATGTATTTGACGTTTACGCAGGAGGTTTCGCGGGATTCGGTATCGACGGCGATGGGGTTGTTGGGAGGGACGGGGAGCCTGGCGGGGGCGATTGTGATGTGGGTGATTGGGGTGGTTACGGAACGAACCCATTCCTTTGACCTGCCGCTGTATGCGATCGCGGGGGCGATCACGTTATCCTGGTTTGCGGGGTTGGCCCTGCAACGGCATCGAACATGAAACTACTCTTTTTATTGGCATTGCCGCTTTTGGCGGCGGAGGATCCGTACTCGTATATGCGGGCGGGTAGCGCCGACGATGCGTTGACGACGGGGTCGGGCGGGACGGTGCTGATGGGGGGCGGCAAGGACGTCGACGCGGCTTTTCGCTGGATGGTGGAGCGGAGTGGGAACGGGGATGTGCTGGTGCTGCGGGCACGGGGGACCGACGCTTATAACCCGTACATTTTGAAACTGGGCCCGGCGAATTCGGCGGCGACGCTGATTGTACGGAGCCGAGAGGCGGCGGCGGATCCGTTTGTGGTGGACAAGATTCGTCATGCGGAGGCGATTTTCTTTGCGGGGGGCGACCAGTGGGACTATATCCGACTTTGGAAAGATACGCCGCTGGCGGCGGCGGTACAGGACCGGATCGACGCGGGGTATCCGGTGGGAGGGACAAGCGCGGGGTTAGCGGTTTTGGGGCAATATTACTTTTCGGCCGAGTTTGATACGGTGACGTCGGCGGAGGCGATGGCGAATCCGAATAGTGAGAAGATTGCGCTGGGCAAGGATTTCCTAAAGATTCGGTATTTGGAGAATTTGATTACGGATAGCCACTTTTCGGCTCGGCAGCGGGAGGGTAGGCTGGAGGTTTTTCTGCAGAAGATTGGGGTTGCGGAGATTGTGGGGCTCGGGATTGACGAAGCGACGGCGGTGTTGTTGAGCGCAGATGGGACGGCGACGGTGGTAGGGAGGGCCAAGGCGCATGTGCATGCTCCGGGCCAACCGCCGCGTCATTTTGCGGACGGGGAAGCGGTGTTATTTCGGTAGGCGGGTAAAGATCCATTCGGACGTTTCGGTTGTGTAATGGGCAGCAGTGTCGACGATTGACCACAGCCCGTCCAGATTCAAAACCAGATCGACAGTCTGATCGAGGACAGCGATTAGGCTGTAAGAAGAGGTGCCAAGCTTAACTAATTCCGGGTGAAAGAGTGCCATGGCTGGAGAGGAGCAATTCGCGGGCCAAACGAAAAATGGCCATTTATAGGGGTATCGGGACTGGTTGGCTGTCCGTTTTGGGGCAGTTAGCCGCCGGGATGCCTGAAATCAGAAAGTGAAGGCTATGCCGAGGCTGAGGCGTTGCTGGGAGATGCGCCCTCGTGGGATGCGGTCGGGGAGGACTTGGGGCGCGAGGGATTTTCGGAGGATGTCCGGGGGTGGGGTGCAAGTGTTGCGATAGTCTAGGCGCATGGTCCAGTGTTCGCTGAGGCGATATCGGACTCCGCCGCCCACTTGGACACCCAACTGGAAGATGCCTCCGCCTTGGAGAGGCGGGACGTTGTCAAAGCTGTAGGCGGAACGGATGATGCCGACATTGGTTAAGCCGAAGCGAAGCAGACCGTGGGCTTTGGTAAACGGCGCATCCGTGAGATGGACGAGTTGCGCGACGGGGCCGATGGCAAAGAAGGGCCGTAGGCGGCTTTCGCGAGGCCGAAGGTGGAAGAGGGTGTTGTAGGAGAACTGCCGGGTTAAGTAGCCAGTTCTTTGCTCGACGACGCCTTTGGCCCCGTCGAGTTCGAGCTTTAAGCTTCCGCGCTGGTAGCCGAAGCCGAGTTCGTGGGAGATCCAGCGAAAGGAGTTCAAGGTGACGGAGGTGCCCAACGCAAAGCCAGGGTCAATGCGATTGGCGGCGACGAGTTCGTGCATTTGGGAAGGGTTTGGGCCGAGCTGGAGCGTGATTCCTTCGGCACCGACGGTGGAGTTGCTGAAGACCATAAAGCCGCCGTAGACGGCCAACTCGACCGAGGCGGGGGCCCATTCGGAGCTGCTGCGCTGGAGCTTAGGGGCGCGAACGACATGACCGGCCATGGTTGGCCCTTTGATGGGTTGGAGGGAGTTTCGACTGCGGCGATAATTTTTCGTGGCCTGGGTCAAGATGGAGACACCTTGATAGAGGAGAGTGCCGCGAAAGAGGTCG
>Ga0105047_10016193_pt1 | contig 11696 bp, 9 predicted proteins | sample MAT04_FD_78384 | JGI IMG/M metagenome (GOLD analysis project Ga0105047, IMG submission 78384) | Freshwater microbial communities from Lake Fryxell liftoff mats and glacier meltwater in Antarctica - MAT-04 (megahit assembly) | ecosystem: Environmental > Aquatic > Freshwater > Ice > Liftoff... | reverse complement strand
GGGGAGGGCTGCGCCCTCCCCATCACCCCTTCCGATCTTTTGGGATCACAACCACCAAGCCAGGTCCGCAAAGTGTAACCTATCACGTGACCTTAAGTGTAACCTATCACTTGGCGTGGTACCGCCGAACCTCGCCTGAACCCGGGAATACTTTCCGCGGATGGCACAGCTGGACGCGGATAACCGGTATTAATCCGCGTTTATCCGTGATGGTAATCAGCGGGAAAGGTTTGAAACGGTTTGGCGGGGTTCGGCGACCCCGCCCCACATAAACCCCCTGAATGTTCGCCACCTCGCCGCTTGTAAGCGGGGAGCGCATTCCTTTCGCTGTTCCCCGCATGTTACCTTCCCTGTTGCGCCGTCTGGTGCTTCTCTGCTGTCTGCCGCTGGCCGCGCACGCCAATAGTCTCGTCTCCTTCCAGACGACCGCGCTTACCCCCGAGGCTGCGGCTGGGGCCACGAAGGCTTTCCCGGCCAAGACGTTCCCCGTCACCGGGAAAACTTTTCCACTCGGCACCAGCCTGCAGGATCTAAGCCTGCCCGGACTCGATCCCGCGCTCACGCCCGTCGTGGCCGCCGAACAGCAGGACGCGCTTTTTATCATCGCGCGCGAAGCGGCGGGCGGACAGGTCCTGCTGCGCTACACGCCGAAGACCGGCTGGGAGCGCCGCGCCGCTCCCCCGTATCCGCTCCTGACCGCCGCCCAGGCGATCAGCCAGGCCCACCTGTTTTTCGTCTCACCTGATGCCGCGGGCGGAAAACTGCAGCTCGTCGCCTACCACACCATTACCAACACTTGGGCCATAATGGGGACCTGGGCCTCGACTGACCCGGTCGAATCCGTGGTCCCATCGTCCCACGGCTTTGTCGTCACGACCCGGGACGCGAGCGGCGTGCTCCATGCCCTGCAGGTCAGCTTGGTCGCCAACAAGCGTTCCCTGGGGTGGATCGACTGGAGCATCATCATCGCCTACCTGATCGGCACCGCCGGCATCGGCCTCTACTTCTACCTGCAGGAAAAGAAGCAGAGCAAAGAGGACTTTTTCCTCGGGGGCCGGGACATCCCGTGGTGGGCGGCGGGCGTGAGCCTTTATGCGACCGGCACGAGCGCGATCAGCTTCATCGCGATCCCTGCCAAGTCATTCGCGACCAACTGGCTCTACCTGGCCGCCACGGTGCTCGGCTTGTTCGGCACGGTCTTCACCGCGATCTGGGTCGTGCCGCTGATCCGCCGGCTGAACCTGATGTCCGTGTACCAATACCTGGAAATGCGGTTTCACCCGAAAATCCGCGTGCTCAGCAGCGCCCTCTCCATTCTCTTCCAGCTGGGCGGCCGGATGAGCATCGTGCTCTTCCTGCCCTCCCTCGCGATGTCAGCCGTCACCGGCCTCGGGGTCATCCCCAGCATCCTGATCATGGGCGTGGTCACCATCCTTTACACGGTTCTCGGCGGCATGAAGGCCGTTATCTGGACGGATTTCATCCAGGTCTTTGTCATGCTCGGTGGCGCGTTTTACGCCGTCGGTTACATCATCGCCCACGTCGATGGCGGCGCCGCGGGGTTTATGCGCATCGCCCTGGCCGACGACAAGCTGCGGACCTTCGACTGGAGCTTCAACCTGACCCAGCCCACGGTCTGGGGCTTCCTGCTGATGGTCATCCTGGGCGTCCTGACCGCGCCGCAAGACCAGGTGATGATGCAGCGCGTGCTCTCGACCCGCTCCGACAAGGAGGCTGGTTGGTCCATGTGGACGCTCGCCGCGATTGTCGTCCCGGGCAGCCTGACTTTCTTCGCCATCGGCACCGCCCTCTACGTTTTCTACAAGAACCATCCCGCCAACCTGAACCCGTTGCTGCCGACCGATTCGGTCTTTCCCCAGTTTATCGCCGGCGAACTGCCCGTGGGCATCACCGGCCTCATCATCGCGGGAATCTTCGCCGCCTCGATGTCCACGCTCTCCAGCTGCATCAACAGCGTGGCCACGCTCGTGTCGGTCGATTTTTACGAACGTTACGCCAAGCACCCGACCCCGGCGAAGAGCCTCCGGCTGGCCGAGTGGATGACCCTCGTGGCCGGCCTGATTGGCATCGGCGCCGCGGTTCTGCTCGCCCTGGTCGACATCAAGTCGGCCCTGGATAAATCCTTCGAGCTCACCTACCTGCTCGGCGGCGGCTTCGCGGGTTGTTACGCCCTCGGGCTCTTCACCCGGCGGGCCAACTGGCAGGGCGCCGCAATCGGCGTGGCCAGCAGCATCGTGCTGACCTTCATCACCTGGATGCTGCATTTGGTTCATCCCTATTTTTACGGCGTGGTCGCCGTCACGAGCTGCATCGTGGTGGGCTATGCCGCGAGCCTGTTTTTTCCCGCCCCGACCCAATCGCTGCTGGGCCTGACCATTTATACCCCGCGGAAAACCCCGCTGGCTGTCGCTGCTCCCTGAACCCCCTTCCCTCATGAACAAACCCTATCGTGTCGTCCTCGTGGGCACCGGAGGCATCGGCGACGCCCATGTGCGCGCCGCCGCCTCCATGCCCGGTCGTGTCCAGCTCGTCGCCGCCTGCGACATCGACGCCAAGCGCGCGCAGGATTTCTGCACGCGCTCGGGCATCCCCAGGGCCTACACCGACTACGCCGCGATGCTGAAAACCGAGCAGCCCGACCTCGTGCTGATTGCCGCCCCGCCCGCGCTGCATGCCGACATGAGCATCGCCGCCATGGAGGCCGGCTCCTGGGCGCTGTGCGAGAAACCCCTCTGTTCCTCGCTCGCCGAGCTCGACCGCATCCAGGCTGTGGAGAAAAAGACCGGCAAGTTCACCGCCAGTGTGTTCCAGATGCGTTTCGCCTCCTCGAACACCCATGTGCGTTCGCTGCTCAATGCCGGCACGTTCGGCCGGCCGTTGCTCGCCATCTGCCACACACTTTGGTTTCGCGACGCCGCCTATTACGCCGTGCCGTGGCGCGGCAAGTGGGCCACCGAGTTCGGCGGCCCCACCACCAGCCAGGGCATCCACACCATGGACCACCTGCTGCACCTGCTCGGTGAATGGTCCGAGGTGCGCGCCGTCATCGACAACCTCTACCATAAGATCGAAGTCGAGGACGTCTCGATGGCCCACGTGAAGTTCGCCAACGGTGCCCGGGCCTCGATCGTCAACAGCACGGTCAGCCCGCGCCAGGAAACCTATATGCGCCTCGACTGCGAGCGCGCCACCCTCGAGCTCACCCACCTCTACGCCTACGCGAAGGAAAATTGGAAGTGCACGCCCGTGGATCCCGTCGTCGACGCCGCCCTCATGTCGGCTTGGAACCAGTTCCCGCCCGACGTCCGCTCCACCCATGGCGCGCAGTTGGAAACCATGGTCGCGTCCATGGAAGCCGGCACCACCCCCGCCACGGGCGGCGACACCGCGCGCGGCACGATCGAGTTCCTCACCGCCCTCTACAAGTCCGCCTTTACTGGTGCCCCCGTCACCCGCGGCTCCATCCAGCCGGGCGACCCGTTTTATTCGGTGTTCCATGGCGGATTCGGAAAGAAGGAATGACCCGTTAAACGCTTGCCAAGCCGCCCCCGCTGGATGCGTTGCTGCACCCGCATGTCCATGACTTCCACGCCTCTTGAGCAGAAAACCCTCATCGGCTACCTGTGGGCCGCCCGGAGCCGGTTTCGCGGGGGTCTGGCGCTCGTGCTCCTCCGCAGCCTCGCGGCCGCACCTTGCACGCTCCTGATCCAGAAGATCGTGGACAAGCCCTTGCAGGAAAAAAGCATCGATGGCGTCCTGCACTACAGCGTCTACTTTGTCGTCTTCCTGCTGCTCCACTACGGCTTTTCGGTCTGGGGTGCCAAGTCCCTCGCGAAGACCACCACGGCGCTCATGGTCGACATGCGCAGCCGCATCTTTTTCCGGCTCCAATTCCTGAGCTTCAGCTATCTCGACGGCCAGAAGACCGGCCGCCTGCTGTCCAAGTACGCCTTCGACACCCAAAAGGTCGAGGGCCTGGTCTACACCGTCCTCAACCAGCTCCTGCCCAACCTGCTCATGGGCCTCTGCATCCTCGGCATCCTAGCCTACATGAACTGGTTCCTGCTGCTCGTGCTGCTGCTGGTTATCCCGGTCTACGCCTCGGCCAAGTTCATGTTTTTCCGGCACATCAAGCGGGCCAACAACGAAAACCGCCTTGCCCAGGAGAAGCTCACCGGCACCGCCTCAGAATATATCTCCGCCCTCCGCCTCGTGCGCAGCTTTGGCGAGGAGGCCCAGGCCGAGCGCGAGCTCGATCGCAGCAGCGAATCCTTCGCCCGCAGCCGCGTCTCGCAGTCCTACGTCAACGCCCTTTTCGGCACCTACGTTTACGTCGGCATGCAGCTCCTCTCCCTCATCGTTATCGCCGGCGGCTCCATCCTCGCCATCCAGGGCAAGCTCACCATCGGCACGCTTTTCGCGTTCATGGCCGGCTTCGGCTACATCCTCACCCCCGTCCATATGTTCATCGGCATGAGCGAGCCGTATTTCGCCGCCCAGGAGGGCTACGATAGCATCAAGGAGCTCATCGACTCGAAATACGTCGAGACCTGGCATGGCACGCGCCGCGAGGACCGCATCCGCGGCGACATCGTCTATGAAAACGTGTCGTTCTTCTATCCGTCCGCGCCCGACAAGATCGTCATCAAGAATCTGAATCTCACCATCAAGCCCGGCGAACACCTCGCCTTCGTCGGCCCCTCCGGCTCCGGCAAGAGCACCCTCGCGAACCTCCTGCTCGGACTCTACGCACCGACCTCCGGACGCATCCTGATCGACGGCGTGCCGCAATCCGAGTGGGACATGCGCTGGATCCGCCGCCAGCTGGCCGTCGTGATGCAGGAAAGCATCCTCCTGACCGGCTCCGTCGGCGAAAACATCCGCTTCGCCAAGCCCGACGCCACCGATGCCCAGATCCGCGCGGCCGCCAAGATGGCCAACGCCGAGGAGTTCATTTTGAAGATGCCGGAGGGTTTCAAAACCGCCGTCGGCGAACGCGGCGTCGCCCTGTCCGGGGGCCAGCGCCAGCGCATCGCCATCGCCCGCTCCGTCCTCCGCAATCCTCCCGTGCTGATCCTCGACGAGGCCACTTCCGCCCTCGATTACGAGAGCGAGCGCCTCATCCAGGAGGCCTTGGAACGGCTCTCCGAGGGCCGCACCGTCATCACCATCGCCCACCGCCTGAGCACCATTAAGAACGCCGACCGCATCGTCGTCCTGCGCAACGGCGAGATCGCCGAGCAGGGTGGCTATCGCGAACTCGTCCTGCAGAATGGCATCTTCGCCAGCCTCATTTCCGCCCAGTCCGACAGCGCGGAATTCCTTAAAACCTGATTTTGACTGCGGCGCAGAGGGATGGCACCCATGTCAGGGACCCGGGTCACACTCCCGTCCCTTCCACCTACTCCCGTCCCTTTCCCCCATGAAAACCCTGCTCGCCCTCTTCCTGCTCACCGCCGCCACCGCCCTCGCCCAGTCGTCCTTCCCGGGCCTCAAGATCGTCATGACGCCCGAGGAATACGCCCGGGCCGGCCTCGACGGCCTCACCCCCGACCAGATCGGCGTGATCGATGCCGCCATCATCCGGCACTACATGAGCACCGTGAATACCGCCGCCACGCAACAGGCCGAGCAAATCGCCCAAAACACCCTGACGGAGGAACACGAGAAGAGCTGGCTCAACCGCGTGGGCCTGCCTGAGATCGGCGGGGACTGGAAGGGTCAGCCGAGCGTCAAGGCCCGCTGCACTGGCTGGGTCACCGGCAACAGCTTCAAACTCGACAACGACCAGGTCTGGGAGGGCGTCGAGCCCATCCGGATGGAACTGTCGGGCAAGGAAATCGAAATCCAACCCCGCCCCAATGGTGGCTTTGGCCTGCTCGTCGACGGCAAGAACACCGCGATGCGCGTGATCCGCGTCAAGTAACTTCCCGCGGGGGGCCCTGCTTGCCGGCGCTTGGGGAGTTCTGGGGCCAAGCTAGGGCGCTGGAATCCGTTTTTATCACGGATTTCACGGATGGACACAGGTTTGGAATTCCAATCCCGGTCGGAATGGGTCGAATGTTGCTCCGTGCATTCCGTGCAACCTTCTCCGAATTTTGATGCTTTCCAGTCCGCGGTTTATTTGGCCCCCGAGGTCACAGAGGAGGCACCGAGAGCACCGCGGGAGCCTCCATGCACCCGGCTTGCTTACTCGGTGGTCGCTGTGACTGGCTTGCTCTTGCTTTGGTTACGGCTTGGCCGCGATAGGCATTCCGTGGTTCAATTTTTGGCTCAACCCCCATGCTGACGCTTTCGCTCAATTCCCTCGCCGTTGACATCCTGAATCCCGCCGACGCGCGCGACCGGGGCCGCATGGGCACCCGTTACTGCTGGGGCGGCTACATCTGGCAGGTGACGGATGAGCACGCCGGTCCCCTGCTGGCCGGCGCCGAATGGCCCGACCCCGCCCCCCTTCCTTTCAACGGCCAGGGTGCGCCCGAGTCCTTCCGCCATGCCGAGCTCGGCAATGACAAACCCCTCATCCTCGAAAACGGCCGCGGCTTCATCATTGGCGTGGGCGAAGTCGCACCCGGTTTGAACGATGAGCTCGCGGTGACCAAGCCCTGCTCGTGGTCCGTCACCCGCAGCGCCGCCGCCATCGACTTCTTTACGGTGCAGACCGGCGGCGCGTATGGCTGCCGCCTCAGCCGTCGCATCACCCTCGAGGGCCGCTCGCTCATCTCCTACACCAAGATCATCAACACCGGCACCCGGCCGCTGCCCGTCCACTGGTTTGCCCACCCGTTTTTCGCGCTGACCAACGGCCTGGTCAGCTGCGGCATTCCGCGCAGCTGGGATATGGCGCCGAACGTCGGCTTCGGCTTCGACGCCGAGCGCCGCATCGGGATGCTGCGACACTTCAAGGACAAGGACGACGGGCATTTCGAGAAGCTGATCGTCGGTGCGAAGACGCCCCTGCGCGCGTCAGTGTCGCACCCGCGCCTGAGCAAACTGTTTTTTTCCACCGACTTCACGCCCGACGCCTGCCCGATCTGGGGCAACAGCAACACCTGGTCGATCGAACCCTACATCATGACCGAACTCTCCCCCGGCGCCTCCCGCGCCTGGACCCTGACGTACGAGTTCGGCGCGGTGATGTAGGTCGGGCTTCCCGCCCGACATGAATAGTGCCCACGGAGGACACGGAATTCAGAAAGGGTAAACCGGTCTTCCGGTCCGACTTTCCGTGTCGTCCGTGGGCAACCACCTTGGCAGAGACAAGTCCCGGCCGCGAAACCGCGTTGCGCCCCAGCACGGTCCGCCGCCACTCTCGCCTCACCCGTGCTGACCTCTGAAACCAAGCGTCGCCTCGACGCCTGCCGCGATCTTCTCGTCGGTAAACTCCCTCTCCCTTCCGATCAGGTCGAGCTCATCACCCTCGCACTCATCTACAAGTTCATGGACGACCTCGACGAGGAGTCGGTCGCCATGGGTGGAAAGCGCTCCTTCTTCACCGGCGCCTTCGCACCCTACCGCTGGCGTGCACTCCTCCCGCAGACCGTCGCCGCCGACGACCGCGTGACGCTCTTCTCCGAGGGCCTTGAATTCCTCGGCGGCACCAAACGCCTGCGCAACGAGAAGACCGGCAAGGACATCGACATGGCCGCGCACCTTCCCGCGCTCTTCCGCGACATTTTCCGCAACGCCTTCCTCAAGTTCCGCGACGGCCGCATCCTCACGCTCTTCCTCACCGAGGTAAACGGCTTCGCCTACTCCCACAGCGAGGAGTTGGGCAACGCCTTCGAATACCTCCTCCAGTGCATGGGCACGCAGGGCGAAAACGGCCAGTTCCGCACGCCCCGCCACATCATCGACTGGATCGTCGACTGCCTCGATCCGCAGCCCAGCGACAAAATCCTCGACCCCGCCTGCGGCACCGGCGGCTTCCTCGTCTCCGCCTACCGGCACATCCTCGCGAAAGCCACTTCGCCCGGCTCCACGCTCCCCGGCGACCGCCTCGGCCACGAGGAACGCCAGCGCCTCTACGCCAATTTCACCGGCTACGACATCACCGACCTCATGGTGAAGTTGTCCAAGGTGAACCTCTTTCTCCACCAGTTCCCCAGCCCCGCGATCCACATCTACGACACGCTCAGCAACGACGCCCGCTGGTCCGTGAAGGCCGACCTCATCCTCGCCAACCCGCCGTTCATGACGCCGAAAGGCGGCGTCACCCCGCACACCAAGTTCCGCATCCCCGCCAAGAAGGCCGAGGTCCTCTTCACCGACTACATCGCCGAGCACCTCACGCCCGACGGCCGCGCCGGCATCATCGTGCCCAACGGCATCGTCGCCACCACGCAGAACGCCTACGTGAAACTCCGCCGCTTCCTCGTCGAGGACAGCCTTGTCGCCGTCGTGAGCCTGCCCGCCGGCGTCTTCAAGCCCTACTCCGGCGTGAAGACCAGCATCCTCCTCCTCGACAAGAAACTCGCGCGCCAGACCGACAAAATCCTTTTCCTTAAAATCACCGCCGACGGTTTCGACCTCGGCGACCAGCGCCGCGAGATCAAAGCCAATGATCTTCCCGAGGCCGAGCGATTGGTTAAAGCGTGGCTCAAAGGAAAATTTGGCGGTGAAATTGATACGCCACTTGTTTGGAAATCTGTCGAGAAACGAGAATTGCTCGCCGACAAAAGCCATTCACTGAGCGTGGAACGTTTCCTCGGCGAAGAGGCCCGTGAGTTCACAACCGAACGAGTCCTCCTCGGCGATATCGCCACTTTTCAATATGGCCACACTGCTATCGCCAAAGAAACCGGCGAGGCTCGCTACATTCGAATTACTGACATCGACGAATACGGGCGCCTCCGTCCGAACGACGCGAAGTTCGTCCTGCTAGACGACGAAGCCAAAACTTCCCTCGCCAAGAAAGGCGACGTGTTCGTCGCTCGCATCGGAGCCACCGCCGGAAAAACCCTGCTCTTCAATTCGGACGCTGTCGCCGTCTTCGCGTCCTACTTGATCCGCATCCGCTTCGATCCGGAGAAAATGTTGGCGGAGTTCTATTGGTGCCTCACACGGTCGAGCGAATATTGGGCGCAACGAGAGCAACTCGTCTCGGGTGGCGGCCAGCCGCAGCTCAACGCGAACGCGCTCAAACTCATCGAAATTCCCCTGCCGCCGCTGGAGGAACAGCGGCGGATCGTGGCGGAGATCGAGGGCTACCAGCAGGTCATCGACGGCGCCCGCCAAATCCTCGCCGCCTACCACTCGGACTTCGACATCGATCCCGATTGGAAATTGGTGCCGCTCGGAGAAGTGTGCCGTCTCTACCAACCGAAGACGATTACGGCCGCAGACCTCGTTGCAGACGGGCCCTACATTGTGTTCGGCGCAAACGGGATCATCGGTCGCTACTCAGAATACAATCACGAGAATCCCGAGGTCGTCATGACTTGTCGCGGTGCGACCTGCGGCATGATCAACATGACGACGGAGAAGTGCTGGATCACCGGTAACGCGATGGTCGTCGCGCCTATCGACGGACGAATCGGAAAGAAATTTTTGTTCTATCTGCTGAAGTCGTCCGATGTGTCGTCGACAATTTCCGGCTCGGCTCAGCCACAAATCACTCGGCAATCGCTTGAGCCCTACAAAATCCCCTGCCCCCCGCTACCCGAGCAGGAGCGGATCGTGGCGGAGCTGGACGCGGAGGCGGCGCGGCTGGAGGCGGTGGGCGGCCTGCTCCCCGCCTTCGAGGCCAAAATCCAGCGCACCCTCGCCCGCGTCTGGGGCACGGGCGTATAAAGTCGCCCAAGCAGGCATCATTCTTTATTAATTTCAAACGAACAAAGTTCGTAAACAGCTCAATTGCAAAGAGTTCTTATATGCTTAGAAAAACGACGTCATGAAACCATGGATGGCCAAAGCCTTAGAATTGCTGCGCGCCAGCCTGGAGCCTCCCCAGCACGAATTGAACGAGTTGGATTGGAAGGCCGCGCTATCGCCTGACAAAAAGCGATTGACCGAACACCTGTCCGCGTTCGCCAACCTGCCGGGCGGCGGTTATCTCGCATTTGGAATCGACGGCACCGGCAAGCCGGTGGGCGTGAATCAGGCCGAGATCGAGAAAATCACCAACCAGCTCGCCAATCTTGGACGCGAGGCACTGGAGCCGCGGTTAGCGCTGGATCACGGGGGCGAAACCTACGAAGGCGTCCGGTTGCTGTTCGTTCATATTCCAGAGACAACCGTCAAGCCCGTGCATTTGCGCGGCAAGGGCCTTAAGGATGCTTTTATTCGTTCCGGCGGCACCGCCCGTGGTCGCATCCAGGCAGGAAATCGGCACCTTGATGCTGCACAGCCGCACTCCACGCTGGGAAGAACTGCCCGCGTCGATGCTGCTCCCCGATGATGACTTGAGCACCAAGCTGAATGCGGGGCCAATGCTCAAGATGCTGGAGCGCCCGCCCATCTCGACTGACGCCGAACTGCTCGACTGGTTGAATAGCGAGCGCTTCATTTCGCGCGAGCCCACCGGTGGAGGCTACATCACGAACCTGGAGGCCATCTCAGCCGCTCGCAAACTCGCGGAATTTCCCGACCTCAGCCGGAAAGCGATTCGAGTCGTGGTTTACGATGGGCTGAACAAGGCGAGGACCAGGCAGGAGCAGGAAGGCACCAAAGGATATGCCGTTAGCTTTCAGGGATTGCTGGAATTTGTGATGTCCCTGCTGCCGCAAAGTGAAGTCATCCAGCAGGCGCTGCGTGTCAAACGAACGGTTTATCCGGAAATCGCCCTGCGCGAAATCATCGCCAATGCACTCATTCACCCAGGATTTTTCCATCTCTGGTGCCGGGCCCCTGATCGAGATCTTCAATGATCGGATCGAGATGTCCAATCCCGGCGGTCTGCTCCCGTCCAAACGGCTGGATCGGCTGATCGGCACCCAACCGGAGTCCAGAAACGAGCTGCTGGCCCGGGCATTCCGGCGCTACAAAATCTGCGAGGAGCGGGGCTCGGGTCTGCTCAAAGCCGGTCTGGAAATGGAACTTTACGGGCTGCCACCGATTCAATTCGAGGCGGGACCGACACATTTCAAGGTGGCGCTCTACAGTCCCCGAACTTTCGCGCAAATGGCGCAGAAGGAACGATTGAATGCCTGTTACCAGCATGCCGTGCTGAAACATTTTTCGGATGGCGCGATGACGAACCAGTCTTTGCGCGAACGACTGAAGATGTCGGAGCGCCAACGCTCGGCGGTTTCACAGCTCATTCAGGAAGCGATTGACCTGAAACTCATCAAACCAGCCGATCCCGAAAACAAATCCAAGAAATTCGCGGAATATGTGCCGGCTTGGGCGTGATGGGCTCCCTCATAAAACGGACGCCGCCCCGAGCAACGGCATCGTAACTCCCTCTTCCCGCCCTGTGGCATATGGTAGACGAGATGAGTCAAATGAAGCTTTCCCCATGACGTGTAGCCAGCATTATCTGGCAGACCAAGCTGCCACTGATGCCCTCCGAAGCCCAAGCCCGCATCACGATCAACCAGCTGCTGGAGGAGGCGGGCTGGCGATTCCTGCCCGATACGTCAGGCCGACGGGAGAACATCGTCTGCGAACACCCAGCCAAGAAGAAAACCTTCGCTCCCAACGTGGACCTCGGGACGGACTTTGAGCACGCGCCG
>Ga0105047_10016192_pt1 | contig 11696 bp, 11 predicted proteins | sample MAT04_FD_78384 | JGI IMG/M metagenome (GOLD analysis project Ga0105047, IMG submission 78384) | Freshwater microbial communities from Lake Fryxell liftoff mats and glacier meltwater in Antarctica - MAT-04 (megahit assembly) | ecosystem: Environmental > Aquatic > Freshwater > Ice > Liftoff... | reverse complement strand
GGAGCTGCATAAAAAGCCCAACCTTTTGCAAAGTTGAGCAATTTTAAAGATAATTCATCTATTTCATAATTCTATATTGCAATAATCAAACCTACAATTAACGCACTTAATATACTTACACAGAAACCACCTATCATTCCTCTAAAAGCAAGTTTTGATAATTGTCCTCTTTTCTCTGGGCAGAATACTGATATTCCTGATACACAGATTCCCATACTTGATATGTTTGCAAAACCTGCTAATGATACAGACAGCATAAGTCCTGTTCTATAATCTAATGTGCTAATTATTTTACCAAGTTGTCCAAATGCTACAAACTCATTTAAAGCCATCTTACTTCCAAGTAATTGCCCTGCAAGTAATACTTGCTCATTAGGCACACCCATTAAATAACCTATTGGTGCAAATACATATCCAAGAACCCCCTCTACTGATACTCCAAAGATTCCAAGGAACCCATTAACCATTGCAACTAGTGCTACTATTGCTATAAGCACTGCACCAATCCCAAGCGCCATATTAAGTCCTGCAGATGCTCCTTCTGATATAGCAGATATCAAGTTTTCATTATCCCCCTTGTTATCTATTTTCAAAATATCTATTCCTGTGGCTACTTCCACCTCTGGAACTAATATTTTGGAGATAATTATACTTCCTAGTGGCACTAATGTGCTCCCAATTAAAAGATATTCCATAGGTATTCCAAGACCAACATATCCCATTATTACGCTAACTGACATACTACCCATTCCGGATATAAGCACTAACAATATTTCACTTTCAGTCATTTTAGGTAAATACTTACTTACAAGTAATGGTGATTCTGTTTGCCCTAAAAACATATTTGCTACTGCCACAAAACTTTCTACTTTACTTGTCCCAATAACTTTTCCTATTGCTCCACCTATTATTTTAACCACAAACCCTATAACTCCTAAATAAAACAAAGCTCCAACCAATGCTGATACGAATATTATATTACCTAATACTTGTATGCCAAATACCATTCCTGTTGGCGCCGTACCAACTGATAGTGATCCAAATACAAAATTCAGCCCCTCGCTACCATAGTTTAAGACATTACTAACCACATCTGATACCTTTTGTATAACCACTCTTCCTAATGGAACTTTAACTAATAAAAACGCCACTACAAATTGTAAAACAAAAGCTCTAATAATTAGTTTCTTATTAAGATAAGCCTTATTATTTGATACCAAATATAAAATTCCAAGTAAAATTACAATCCCTAATAAATTTCTTATTATTATCATATTATTTTATCCCTCCACTTTTTAACTCGCATTTTTCGACTTTTCTTTATTTTTTTATGTTCTTTTCCCTTTAAAAATCTTCAAAAAAACAAATCAATACGCTAGTTTATTTTTTAAAATGCCTTATTAATTTAATATATAGGTCTATTTTAAAATCTTATAACACTATTATACCTTAGTTTAGTAGATACCAGTGTTATTATTCGAATAATTTGTCGAATTTAACATTATAATGCAAGTGCTTATAAAAAAAATAGGATGTTGCAAAATGATTTTGAAAATCATTTTGCAACATCCTAACTTTTCTAGTTAACATTTAAGGCTATTTAAGATTACCTGCCCCTGCGCTTTGTGATCCGTAAATTGTTGGTCTTTTAGTGTTTTTCTGCTTTGAAGATTTTTCTTTTTTTTCTTCAATAACTTTTTTCATTATTTCCATGTTTTTGCTCATATCATTTTTCATATGTTTTAACCTCCTTTATTCTATCTTTTATTTTTTTGAAGCTATATTAAGCCAACCCCAAACAACTATTTTCTATGACAACATATCGAAATATCAATACATCGATATTTTTCATTTACATGGTGCTTAATTTCAAATTCTTTAGACTCTCCAGGTTGTATCTTTCTATTCCAATTAGTAAAATCAAAATCTAAAACATCTTTGTTTACATCTTTATATTTTACATTTACTTCAAAATAATTCATAGCTATATTTCCGATGTTTTTGACACTACCACGAACGTAGGTATGCTCACCCTCAGTTACCCATGTCCACCCATCAATAATTACTAATTTTTTCGAATAAACATTTTTGGGAAATTTCTTGATTGACTTATGTAAAGCTTCTGTTTTTTTATATAATTCAACGTTTTTCAAATGAATATTTTCTGAGAACTTCTGCATTAACTTATGTAACTCTTTTGTTTCTTTAATTAATAAAATCTTGCTCGCATTAATATTCATTGAAAATTTCTTCAATAATTTATGTTCCCTCTTTTGTTTTTGACATAATTCAATTTTTTTTGTTAATTCTGGATCTTCAATAAAATTTCCATCTATAATACCTCTTAAGTCATGTCCACACTTAATACAAAACGAACTTCCTTCTGGTAATTCAAAGCCGCAATTCTTACAATTCATATCTTAATCCTCCGTTTTAATTTTCTATTTTCTTTAAAACAATTAATTATATTATAATCCATATTATTTTAATATGCAAAGTGCCACCCCTTGGCAAATGGCAAAATTTTTTCCTATGTAATTATACCTTATACTTGAAATTATGTTATAATTAGTATATAAATAAACTATACATTTTCACAATTTCTTTCGCCAGATTATAGTAAAGAAGAATAGATACTTATATACCCCAATGAAAGGAGTTAATGAACAATGAGAATGACCAAAATAATATGTACCTTAGGACCTGCTGTAGATGATGATAATTTATTAGAACAATTAATAATTGCAGGTATGGATGTAGCAAGATTAAATTTTTCTCACGGTACTCACGAAGAGCAAAAGGCAAGATTGGATAGAGTAAAAAAAATTAGAAAAAAGCTAAACATCCCAGTTCCATTATTGCTTGATATTAAAGGTCCTAAAATTAGATTAGGTAAATTTGAAAAAGGTGAAGTAATGTTACAAAATGGCAATGAGTTTGTACTTGTAAATGAGGATATTTCAGGAACAGAAAAAAAATCAACTATTTCGCACAAGCAGCTATATAAAGATGTTAAGGTTGGCACAATAATATTAATAAATGATGGACTTGTAGAAATAGAAGTGCAAACAGTGGTGGGCAAAGACATCCATTGCAAAATATTAAATGGTGGAGCCATAAGTAATAACAAAGGAGTAAATGTTCCTGAAACAGACACCCATTTACCTGCAATAACAACGCAGGATATTGAAGATATAAAGTTCGCTATAGAAAATGAATTTGATTTTATAGCTTGTTCTTTTGTAAGAAAGGCTTCAAATGTAAATGAAGTTAGAGAAGTATTAAAGAGATATGGTGGACAGGATATTATGATAATTTCAAAAATTGAAAATAGAGAAGGAGTAAGTAATTTTGATGAAATATTAAAGGTTTCAGATGGTATTATGGTAGCTAGAGGTGATTTAGGGGTAGAAATACCTACAGAGGAAGTTCCACTTGTTCAAAAAATGATAATCAAAAAATGCTATGAGAGTGGTAAACCAGTAATAACAGCAACTCAAATGTTAGATTCAATGATTAAAAATCCAAGACCTACTAGAGCTGAAGCTAGCGATGTAGCAAATGCTGTATATGACGGAACTAGTGCAATTATGCTATCAGGTGAAAGTGCTATTGGTAAATATCCTGTTGAAAGTGTAAAAACTATGGTTAGGATTGCTCAAATGGCAGAAAAATCTATTGATTATGGCAGTAAGTTAGCTACAATGCAACTTAACCTGGTGGAAAATGTTACTAATGCTATAAGCTATGCAACTTGTGCCATTGCGCTGCAGTTAAGAGCGGCTGCAATAATTTCTGCAACTCAATCTGGACAAACCGCTAGAATGATTTCTAGATTTAGGGGATACTGTCCCATAATAGCAACTACATCAAATCCAAGAGTTCAAAGACAATTATGTATTTCCTGGGGGGTAATTTCACTACTAGTTAAAGAAGCTTTAACGGTTGAAGAAATGTTCGAAATTGGAGTTAAAGAAGCTTTAGAGATTAAATTAGTTAAACAAGGAGATGTTGTTGTAATAACCGCTGGAGGTCCAGTAGGAATAACTGGAACAACTAATCTACTAAAAGTTCAAACTGTTACCTAGTATGGTGCCACCCACGTGGCAAGTGGCATGTTTTTAAAAAAGACGATAAGCATTTTAATTAGCTTACCGTCTATTTTTATTTTTTCATTATAGTTTTCATATGTGATACAAGTGGGTCTGCAACTGTTCCTACAACTATTTGATAGTTATTTGAATCAAGTTTCATAACACCCGATGCACCTAATTGTTTAAGTCTTATTTCATTTATTAAGCTACCATCTTTAACAGTTAATCTAATTCTTGTTACACAGGCATCTATTGTGGTTATATTTGTTTTAAATCCTATTGCTTCAAGAATTTCAGCAGCTTTAACATCAAGATCGGAATTTCCTAAACTTTTCGATTCATATAATATACCATCATTTTCTTCTCTTCCTGGAGTTTGAATGTTAAATTTTTTGATGAAGAAGAAGAATAAAAAGTAGTAAATTACAGCAAATATTAATCCAATTAAAACAAGTAACAGGGGCTTAGTTGAAATATTCCAGTTAAGAATTGCATCAATTGCTCCGGCCGAGAAACTGAAACCCATTTTAATACCTAAGGCTGAAGTAAGTGCTAAAGATAAACCAGTTAGCACTGCGTGTATTCCATAAAGTACTGGAGCTAAGAACATGAATGTAAATTCTATTGGTTCAGTAATACCAGTTAAAAACGCTGTAAATGCAATACTGAATAACATACCACTAACTGCTTTTCTATTTTCTTTTCTAGCCGCAGATATCATAGCAAAGCAAGCAGCGGGAAGCGCAAACATCATTATTGGGAAGAACCCTGTCATATAAGTACCAGCGTTAGGATCTAATGCAAAAAATCTATTTAAGTCACCAGTAATTATTTTTCCAGCAGCATTTTTAAACGTACCAAATTGGAACCAGAACAAGGAATTAAGAACATGATGAAGACCAACAGGAATAAGTGCTCTATTAAATACACCATAGAAAAATGCTCCTACAGCGCCTGCATTTGCAAGCATATTACCGAAAGCATCAATGTAGCCTTGTATTACTGGCCATACATATCCAAGAATAACACCCGATATTAGCATCCAAAAGGAAGTTAATATTGGTACGAATCGTCTTCCACCAAAAAAGCCAAGAAAATCTGGAAGTCGAATTGCTTTGTACTTGTTGTAAAGCATGGCACCTAGAATACCAGCATAAATACCTGCCAGCACTCCCATGTTTATATCCTTATTGAAAGTCTTAGAAACAGTTGTTAAAACCAAGTATCCTATCGTTGCAGCAAGGCCTGCTACACCATTATTTTCATCAGCTAGTCCAACTGCAATACCAATAGCAAATATAAGTGCAAGATTATCAAATAGTGCTCCACCAGCAGCAGCCATCCATGGAATTCCATTAGGCAATGCCCCAGTGAATTTCCATACATCTGGTTGTCCAAGTCTTAACATAAGTCCAGCTACTGGCAGTGCAGCAATTGGAGTCATTAGTGATTTGCCCAGTTTTTGTAAAAAAGATAGAGTTTTGTTTTGTTTTGCCATTAATTAATACCCCCTATGTAAATTATTTATTGCTATAAACATGTTTTAAATCTTGTGTTCGTAGAACATACTTAATTCATCAATATAGCTGGATTATTTTCCCAAAATAAAAAAGCCGAAAAGGAATACACCTTTTCAGCTTTTGCCCCGTGCAGGTTGCACGCTGATAAAATTAAAATTTATTAACTTACTTTTAGTATAACTTATCTTTTCATTTTGTCAATTTAATACTTTTTAATTTCTGAACATGTAATACTCTTGAATCTCTGAACATGCATAGCCAAATATGCAGTTTCATCTTCAACAACTTTAATGTTTAACTCTTTTTCAATGAATTTCGAAATTTTTTGTGCAAGCTTGAAGGCTGAATAATACTTAAACTTTATGGTATCTAATAATTCATTTTGTATAGGAGTTTTATTTATAATTCTTTCAATAGCAAATCGAATATGAGTTATAAATCTAGCGTAATCAAGGGACTTTTTATCTACCTCAATAATTAATTCATCTTCAATTATTTCTATAATTGTATTTGATAAAAATGCATACCTTACTGTATTGGATAGCTTACCTTCATTTCTTGCAGAATGAATATGTAGTGTTATAAATCCAATTTCGTCATCTGGAAAATAAATTTTTGTTTTATTCTCAATCATAGTTATGGCTTTTCTTGCCAGCTCAAATTCCCTTGGATAAAGGGTCTCAATTTCAACCAAAAATGGATTTTTAATGTCTTCACCATTTTTAAGTCTCTTTAAAGTAAAAACTATGTGATCAGTTAGTGAAATATGAACTTTTTCATGTAAGTCTTCTTTTAGGTCATTAGATATCATATATATTACTTCCTCGCAAAGAGCGATCAAATCACTATCAACTCTATTAAGAAGTTCATAAAAATTATCATAGTTAGTTTTATCTTCAATGGAAAATATTTTTTCGATTTTTGTACCTTCAGATATAATATCACCTAAATGTTTTCCAAATCCTATTCCTTTTTCATAAAGGATTTTTTCTACATTGGCCTGTGACACTAACAAAATGTTGTTATTAAAAACTTTAATCACATTAAAATCAATAGTTTCAATGCTCATTCTTCTCACCCCCATGTTTAAATGGTACAAACCTCTACCATTATATTATCAGATTAAAGTAATTTTGCAAGAAATGATTGAAAATGGTGAATTAGGACTTAACATATGTTAAATATTTATATTAATATACAAATATATATATATATTTGTAATAATATGATAAAATGGATGTATAAGTTTACATAGTTAGGCGTGTCACTTCTTAAATGAAGGCAAAAGCTAGAGGAATATAATTCTTCTTAGCTTTTTTTTGTTTTTAACTATTTAAACTAATAATCTAAATGGAGGGATATATAATGAAAGAATGTAGTCTAAACAAAAAATTATTATCAACAGCACTTACTTTATTATTGATAGCTACCATGTCTATCACACCAAGTGCTAAAACAAAAGCATTGACTCCTGAGGATCAAGCCGCAAAAATAGTTTCAAAGATGACTGTAGAGGAAAAAGTTGGACAAATGTTAATGCCTGACTTTAGAAATTGGAATGGTAATGGATTTACTGTTATGAATGATGAAGTTAAGGGTGTTATTGAAAAATATCACTTAGGGGGAGTTATTCTCTTTGCTGAAAACGTTAAGGGAACAGAACAAACCGCAAGACTTGTAGATGGGCTTCAACAGGCTTCACCAAAAATTCCATTACTTATAACTATTGATCAAGAAGGTGGAATAGTTAGAAGACTTCAAACTGGTACAGGCATGCCTGGTAACATGGCTCTAGGTGCTACTCGCTCTACAAATTTATCCTATAAAGTAGGAAATGTTATAGGTAGAGAATTAAATTCACTTGGAATAAATGTTAACTTTGGTCCAGACCTAGACGTAAACATAAACCCAGCTAATCCTGTTATAGGTGTCAGATCCTTCGGTTCAGATCCTAAAATGGTTTCCCACTTAGGTGTAGCTTATATTAAAGGAGTTCAAGATGCAGGTGTTGCTGCAACTGGTAAACACTTTCCTGGACATGGAGATACAGCTACGGACTCACATTTAGGACTTCCAGTTGTTACTCATGATATAGATACTTTAAACAAAGTTGATTTAGTACCCTTTAAGGCAGCTATTGCCAGTGACGTAGATATGATAATGACAGCTCATGTTGCTTTCCCAGCTGTTGATGATACAAAGGTTATTTCTAAGAAAGATGGCACTGAAGTTAATATTCCAGCAACACTTTCAAAGAAAGTTTTAACAGACCTCTTGAGAACTGAAATGGGCTTTAAGGGAGTTGTTTCTACAGATGCTCTTAATATGAAAGCAATAGCTGACCACTTTGGTGAAGAAAATGCTGTTATAATGGCTATAAACGCTGGTACAGATATAGCTTTAATGCCAGCAATGGTACAAGGCACAGATCAAGTTGCTAATCTTGATAAGGTATATAATGCAGTAGTTGATGCTGTAAAAACTGGTATAATTCCCGAATCAAGAACTACTGAATCAGTAACTAGACTTCTTACTCTTAAAATAAAAAGAGGTATATATGATCCTTCAGGAATCAGCACTAAACCTTCCATAGATGAAAGAGTTGCTAATGCTAACGCTACAGTTGGAAGTGCTAAAAATAAAGCAATAGAAAAAGAAGCTTCTGAAAAGGCAGTAACTGTTCTTAGAAATAAAGGAAACATTCTTCCCTTTAACCTCAAGAATGGAAAGAAAATAGTATTAATTTCTTTAGACGCAGCAAGAAATACATCAATGGTAGATACAATAAACTCTATTGCCGCTAATAAAAATTACAAAAATCTGGATATAAAGACCTTCACATATTCATCATCAGCCAAGCTATTAACCCCTGAACAAAAGGCTGCTATAGATGTTGCGGATTATGTGATAACTAACAGCGTAAATATGGCTCCAGATGCAACCGGTAGCTACTATAATATAGACTATATAAATAGTGTAGCAGATTATGCCAACAGCAAGGATATACCAACGGTAAATATATCTATAAGAAATCCCTATGATATAATGTATACTCCTAAGGTTAAAGCTAACATTGCTGTTTATGGAAACTTAGGAAATGACCCAGCTAATCCACCAGCAGCACCTAATATTCCAGCAGGAATCAATGCTGTGTTTGGTCAAATAAATCCAACTGGTAAATTGCCTGTTTTCATTCCAAATCCAACAGATAAAACTATGAATTTATTTGATTTTGGTTTTGGATTAATATATAAAGCAACCCAAAAGGAGGCTGAAGTTCTAATTGCTAAAGCTAATAAAAGCTTAAGCCAAAAAGATTTAGATTCTGCTAAAACTTTTGTGAACTCTTTGCCTGATAACCCTATGAAAACTAAACTTATAAATAAAATCGGAAAAGTTCAAGAAAAAATTTAATTGATAAATTTAAAATTAATAAAGGGTGTGTCCCAAAATAGAAATTTCTATTTTAAGACACACCCTTTTACTTCTTAATAGGAATCCAGACCTCACATCTGTAATCTGGACAGGATAAACGCGCTGCGGTGGTCCCTCTAGATATCCTAAGTAAGGCTACCCATTTCTTATGGGTGACTCATGTTAATTCATGTTAATTCAAGTTAAAAAAATTTAACATTCAAATTTAGCCCCTAAAACCCTAATATAATACCACTTCAATTTCAATAACCTTGTAGCACCTTAGCACATATATAAACAGGCTTTGAGTGTATTTTTTTACTTGAAAACACACAAAGTATAGGTTGTTGGTTTTCACGGTTGAAAAATTTAGTACAATAAAATTGTTTGACAGTATTATTATTTTATCTTATATTTTATATAAGATAAAATAAATAAAACGTCCATAATAAGCTAAATTCACTATATTAAACCATTATAGGATACATATTGACAACTACTCGGATTAATTTAAAGTAAATCGAAACTAAGGAGAATACTTGAATGAAGAAAAAACTGTCTAAAATTGTAATTATAGGAGCAAGCACTTGCTTATTTATGTTATCAGTTTCACAAAAGGTTTTTGCTGATCCTAACAGTGCCTTGATGAATGCAAAATCTCAACTTGAAGGACAAGCTCGCCCTATTGTAAACAATGTTATTGTGCCAATTTGTGCAATAATACTTGTGGTAATCACCTTAATTGCAATAGTAAAATCAACTATTGGATATAGGCGTGGGAGTGGCGTAGACTTAACACACATCGTGATACTTATAGCTGGTATAATTTTAGTTATGACATTCCCAAGTTGGGGTTGGTCACTAATAAATTAGGGGTGAAAAAATGGATATCATATTTGGATGGCTAAAGGATAAGATCCTTACTGGTGGTGCTGACGTTTTAAAATATATGTCAGAAGCTTCTATCGACTTATTTAGCAACAATATTGTAGATAATGTTTTGAAGCTTATGGAATATATAGGGTGGATTCTTTTAGCAGTAGGAATATTGTTTGCAATTGTGAATGTATATATATCTTATTTAGAAAGTGAATCAATAAACCTTCATTTGCTTATACTTAATATATTCAAAGGCATAATTGCTATATTATTTCTAAAGGCTGGTGTAATTCGTGTATATGCACTGTCCACAACAATAAATGACCTAGTTTGTAAAATAACTACTACGCCAAATTATAAGCAATCACTAGATAATGTATCTAGTGGAATTGATTCCGCAAGTTTTGGCGTATTGTGGGTTTTAATCATTACTGTAACAGTAATAATTTCCATACTAGTTTGCTTAATACAAATATTAAAGCGTGGAGGTATGTATTTGGCTCATGTAATGGTTGGATACTTATACCTATTCAGTATACCAAGTGGCAACACTAATGGTTTTATGGATTGGTGTAAGCAAACTGTAGCTATTGCATTAACTAATATACTACAAACAGCCTTACTTTATATAGGACTGGCACTTATGTCAACTGATATAACAAAAATATTTTTGGGAATAGGTGTGATCATGGCTGCGTCAAAAGTTGAAGATATCGCTGGGAAATATGGCATGTCAACAAGTTCAGGCATGAGTTTTAAGTCAGCAAGCAAAGCATTTAAAAGTTTTGGAAATATTGCTGGTGGATTCAGTTCAATGGGGGGTAATGTTAAAATTTAATTCCATAATAAACTAGCCTTTAAGGCTTGTTTTTTTTTAAGGAGGTTATGCAATGTTTATTTACCCTGGTAATTTGAAGGAGAAAAAAACCTTTTTGTATTTATCAGTGTTAGACCTGGCTATTACAAGTGGTTTAACTGTAACATTTATTATATATTCAGCAGAAAATTTAACCTTAATACCATTAGTTGTTCCAATAACATATTTAATTATAAGCATAAGAATACTTGAAAATGGCTCCAATTTGTCAGAACAACTATTAAAGGCTTTTAACTATTTACTTAATATCCAACAAATATTTAAATGGGGTGAAAGAAAGAAATGAGTTTTTTAACTATACAAAAAAAAGATGGAAATACAAGGACTAAAAAAAACAAAATAAAAGAACAAGCAAGCAAAACAGTACAAGAACTTTTAGATATTCAGGGATTAGAAGATAATATTATAAATAATACACATTACAGTAAATATTATATAAGAATTGCACCTAAAAATATCAATATATTAACTAATGAGTTTTTATTAAATGAGATACTAAATTTGAAAGCAGTTTGTAATGTAGTTGATAGTATAGAATTTCTAGTGGTTGATAAAGTAGAAAGGCTAGAAGATAACAAAAATTACATAATTGATTTAATAGATAATAGTACAGATGATGTGACTAAAATGCTACTTGAAAGAGATTTAAATCTTTTAAAACAGTTAGAAAGCGAAAAAGGTTCGAGTAGAGAATTTTATATAGTTATTCCATTTAAAACGGATGATTCACAGTGTAGACAAGTAGTTTTAAATGTACAACAAACATTAGAAGACAGAGGATTTTCAACACTAAATTGTGATAAAAAAGTAATAAAAAACATGCTTCAAGTTTACTTAGAAAGAAATTTTAGCGGAGATATAGTTAGTGATTTTGATATATAGAGGGGTGGAAAATGAATATATTAAAGAAAG
>Ga0105047_10016189_pt1 | contig 11698 bp, 12 predicted proteins | sample MAT04_FD_78384 | JGI IMG/M metagenome (GOLD analysis project Ga0105047, IMG submission 78384) | Freshwater microbial communities from Lake Fryxell liftoff mats and glacier meltwater in Antarctica - MAT-04 (megahit assembly) | ecosystem: Environmental > Aquatic > Freshwater > Ice > Liftoff... | reverse complement strand
TCTCGCTGCTCCGCCGTAACCGTCAAAGGAGATTTGCCCGTCATTATCCATCCTCCGAATCAAATACAGAGATTGAATCACGTAATGACCCTGTTGGCCAATCATCGCAGGTCTGCTTAGTTCAAGGCGCTCAAGGTCGTAAATGCCGACAGGGCTTCCTTGCTTGATTTGACGTGCAGCACGGCAGCACCGTCATGGGCGAGGAATTCCTTGACCTTCGCGTCGATGTCATCGCCAAGCGTAATGGTGGCGGTGAACACGCCGAATGACTTCGCCCACAGTGTGAAATCCGGATTGACCAGATCGGTACCCGACACCCGATGCGGGAAGTGCCGTTCCTGATGGGTACGGATGGTGCCGTAAATCCCGTTGTCGGAAATGACGATCTTTGGCTTTGCGCCATACTGGACCGCCGTTGCCAGTTCCTGTCCTGTCATCAGCACGCCGCCATCGCCCACGAATGTAATCGCCAACCGCGCGGGGTCCACAATCGCGGCGGCTACCCCGGTGGGAACGCCAAAGCCCATGGCCCCGGCAATGGCCCCAAGCAATATGTTCTTGGGCGTCATCACCCAGTGCCGGTGCACCCAGGTGGACATGTTGCCCGCATCTGTTGTGATCACGGCGTTGTCCGGCGCCTGCGCCGCGATGGACACCACCACCTTGCCGAAATCCACCGCGTCGTTGGGCTCCGGCGAAGTGAAGCGCTGGAATTCACGCACGAACTCATTGATCGAAGAACGCCACGACTCGCGCGCCGAGGACACCACGCGGGGATGTGCCGCGAGATCAGTAAGCACCGCCGCGGGATCGGCGATCAGGCCGAAATCGGTCCGGAATATTTTTCCGATGGCTTCCCCGTCGGGATAGATATGGATGAGCTTCTGCTTGGGCTGCGGCGCCGTAGGAAAGCTGTAGTTGAGGCTGGCAACATCGCCCAGCCGCGTTCCCACCGCGATGATGAGATCGGAATTGGCCAGCACCTGCCGGTGCTTCGGCGGGTTTCCAAAACCTAGGTGCCCCGCGTAGAGCGGCGAGCCATTGTCAAAAATGTCCTGGTTTTTCCAGGTGACGGCAACCGGGATGCGCAAGGCCTCGGCAAACCGGTACAGGGCTTGCGCGCCCCTGGCGCCGCGCAGCATGGCGCCGGCCACAATGATGGGATGGTCCGCTTCGTCAATCATAGCCTGGATGGCGGTGATGTCTTGAGGGCCGTGGTGGGCCACAGCAAGTGGGAAGGGGGAGGGGATGGTGTCGCCGGCCTCGTCGCTCAGCATGTCTTCGGGGAGCGAAATAATGACAGGGCCGGGCTTGCCTTCGGCGGCGAGGCGCAGCGAGCGGGTGACGATCTCGCCGATCTTGGCCCCTTCATGGACTTCATAAATGCCCTTGGCCATGCCGCCAAAGAACTGCCGGTAATCGACTTCCTGGAAAGCCCCGCGGGTAAGCTCGGTACGGGAGACCTGGCCGATGAACAGCAGCACCGGCGTTGCATCCTGTTCGGCAACATGGACGGCAATGGAGCCATTGGTGGCTCCAGGGCCGCGGCTGACCAGAAACACCGCGGGCTTTCCGGTGAGGCGCGCCTCGGCAATGGCCATAAAGCCGGCGCCCGACTCGTGCCTGCAAATGATGATTTCGATGGAGCTGCCGTAAAGCGCGTCAAGCAGGGTCAGGTAGCTTTCGCCCGGCACGCAATAGACCCTTTCGATGCCGTGGGCTTCCAAGCATTTGACGATCAGGTCTGCGGCACGCATGGCTCAACTCCGGTGGGGTTCAGAACATCCCGATAGATGCCTTGAACCTGCCTGGAAGTCGAGCCTGTTTCAGCAGGTTATGGCTGGGCTGCGGCAGACAGGGTGGTGAGCGCCGCATCGGCCTCGGCAACGCCCGCCTGTTTGGCCTTTTCATACCATTCCGCGGCTTTTACCGCGTCAGGCGTGATGCCCTGCACCTTCATGTCCGCGAAAACCGTGGGGTCATAGGTCTTGGCAACGCCCATGGCGCCCTCGGCCGCTCCCATCTGGAAAGCCCGGCTGTAGAACTGCCGGGCGATGATCAGATCACCGGTTTTCATCAGCATGTCGCCCTTGCCCAGAAGCCCCGTCACCTCAGCCGAAAGTGGCGCCTTGATGGGGGTGATGGGAGCAATGGACGCCGTCGGCGCCGGTGCGGACTCAATGGTTTCCTGCTGGGTGGCCGTGACCGGAATGACGGTTGTTTCGGGCGGAGCGCTTGCAGGGGTGATCTGCAACGCGGTTTGGTCCTCAACCTTCACGTCGTCGATGGCCACAGTCATTTCCTTGACCGGCGCGGCAAGTTCACCTGTGTTGGTCTCGATGGCTGATACGGAAATGTCAAACTTTGGCGTATCTGACTGCGGCACGAACAGGTTGATGCCGTCTTCCTCGCCGTCCTTGAGTATCCAGGTATTGTCGGAAATCTTCTTTCCCGCCGTCAGGTAAGCCGAGGCGGGAAGCCCGGTGATCTTGATGGCCAGTTCCTGGCTCTCAAAGGCTGGTTCGGCGTTGAGTGCCAGGGGGATCATGCTGTTCAACGTGCCCGTCACATCGGAAACCGCGAGGGAGGCGATGGCGATGGGCTTCTTCGAAATTGTCGTTTGCCCGGTTGACCCGGTGGAACTGAACATGGTCTCCGAATCGCCAGGCAGAAAGCCTGCGGCGAAGGCGTAGAGGTCATTGGCCGAATTCGAGATCTGGTCGTATTTCGTGACCGCGAAGCCAACGGCACCCCCCGCGACGGCAGCAAATACGCCGGCAAACAGCAGGCTCTTCTTGAGCCGCGGCCGGGGAGGCGTTGTGGAATAGGAAACAGGCTGCTCGTGCCGCTCGCGGTCATAGTGGCGGTGCTGCACTTCAAGTTCACTTACGGGAAGTGTCGGCCGGGACGGAACCCGTGGCATGGGGGCACGTTCCATTTGCTGGTCGAGTTGCTCACGCTGCCGCTCCATGATCCTGCGCCGGTAATACTCATAGGTCCGGTTTTCAGGTGGCGGGGCAGCGGCAGCTGGCTCCTCTTCCTGCTTGCGGCGGTACTGATTGACCAGGAACTCCGCGTCATCATCCCGGTAATGCTGGGTCAGCCATGATGGAACCGGTGTTCCTTCCTGATTTTCCGAATCATTGCCGGCGGCGCTGAGTTCATTCCTTGAAAGGGGATGGTTCATGGTCGAATCCTCCTACTGAAGCGTCGTAATGGTAAGTGATTGTTGGGGCGGTTTGATGTTGCCCATGAGGTCTTTTGCAGTCAGGTATTGCTTCCACCCCGGAACTGCCGCGGAGAAGTTGGTGCCTTGCTCGGCGGTGCGGGTGGCGAGATAGGTGGAGAGCAGGGCCTTGTTGAATTTCTTCAGCTTGTAGAAGCGCTCGCTGCGGTCAGGCCAGTCGAAGACCGCGAGAATCAAGGCAGCGGCCACCGTTTCCACCGCGGTGCCTTCGGCAATGAGGTTGGGAAAGTCCGAACTCTCAAGAATCGCCGGTGAATAGGTTTCCGTCAGGCTCTCGGGCAGCGACAAGGACAGGATATGCAGGCCGCTGTTGGCCTTGATCGAGTTCAGCAGGCGGTAGGAGGGCGTGCCGACGAACACCGCAGCATCGATGCGTCCATCAAGCAGGGCCGCGATCGAGTTTTTCCCCGTGGTGGAAACGCGCTCGAATTTCGTTCCAAGCGCATCAAAGACAAGCTCAGCGGCCACAAACTCGTCGCTGTTGGCTGGGCCGGTTGCTATTCGCATGCCTGTCAGGTTTTCAACGCTCGAAATTTCCTTGCGGGCCAGGACCACGATATTAAGCGTTGCAAGCTTGGCAAGATAGGCGAGCTTGCCGGTTTCATCCTTGTAGAGATCGTGCTTTTTGACAAAGGCAAGGCTGTCGGAGGAAAGGAGCGCCACGTCGACGCCACGCAGGAAGAGCAGGTCATTGATGGATTGCAAACTGCCGCGGCCAAGTATGGGGAGAACCCGCAAGCCATCCGTGTGGTCCATGGCATTGGCCATCTCGAGCACGTCTTCAGAAAGACCGGGTTGGCTCGCAAGCAAACCCACAGTGCTCTGGTTGAGCTTAAGGCTGCGCAGGTCTTCTGACCGCACCCCTGTACTCAAAACCACGGCCAACAACGCGGCCACAATACTTACAAAGGCATTTTTCAATACCCAGATCCCCTCAATCGGTCACCGACCCGCCAAAACACATGTAATTTCCGCCCACGTGTTAACTAATTTGAGGCGCGGATTGCCGCCAGAATGTGGCAAAGTGCAGACAAGAATGTGATATTTGGCGTCGGTTAGCGGGTTTTATGGGGAATCAGCCGTGCAGGCAATCGATTATGCAAAGGCCCTAATTAAGGGTAAATTTTTACCAATTGTCATGCCGGAAGCAGGCGATGAGCGGATTCGGGCCGCCGCCACAATTCTCCAGGCTCAGGGGCTGGCAGTTTCTATTTTGTTTGGGCCCGATGTGCCCGAACCAACCCCCGCCCAACTCGGCCTGGTTCAGGCGAGGCGGCCCAAAATGACCGACGCCATGGCCGCCCGCCTTCTCCGCAAACCGCTTTATCTCGCAGCGGCCATGGTGGCGGCGGGCGACGCGGCGGCCATGGTGGCCGGCGCCATAAACCCTACCGCCCGGGTGATCGAAGCGGGGGAAATGATGATCGGCCTGGCCCTGGGCACCACCACGCCCTCCAGCTATTTTCTCATGCAGTGGCCGGAGCGCCGCCTGATCTTCGCCGATTGCGCCGTGAACGTGCAGCCCACGGCGGAGCAATTGGCCGACATCGCCATCGCTTCCGCCGCGAGTGCTGCCAGAGTACTGGGCGAGGAGCCGCGCCTGGCCATGCTGTCGTTCTCGACCAAGGGCAGCGGCACGCAGCCCGATGCCGACAAGGTCGTGGCCGCCTTGCAGATCGTCCGCCAGCGCCATCCCTAAATTCTGATCGACGGTGAGTTGCAGGGTGACGCGGCCCTTTCCTCCACTGTTGCCGCACGCAAAATGGTGGAGGTAGGTGACGTCGCAGGACGCGCCAACGTTCTCATATTTCCCGATCTCGACGCCGGCAACATCGCCTACAAGCTGACCCAGCACCTCTCCGGCTGCCGCGCCATCGGCCCCATACTGCAGGGCTTCGCCAAACCGATCTCCGATCTGTCGCGTGGAGCCACTGTGGAAGATATCGTGGATACGGCATCGCTGCTTCTGGCGATGTCATTGCCCCAACAAGGCTGAGACATGCCGGGCAATGGTGAGCTCCTCGTTGGCCTTCACCACATGAACGTTCTTAGCTGCCAGTCCCAGGAAGGAAAGCTGCGCCAGGATTTTCCGGCGTACCGGTTCAGCATTTTCGCCAATGCCGCCGGTGAAGGCGATCGCATCAATTCCGCCAATCGCCACGGCCAGCGACCCGGCATAGCGCGCTGCCTGATAGCAATAGGCATTGACGGCTTCAGCCGCCTCGACCGCAGGGCTTGCCAGCAATTCCCGCATGTCCGATGACAGTCCCGAGATTCCCAAAAGCCCGCTGCGCCGGTAGAGCAGGTCTTCAAGCCCTTCCGCCTCCAGGCCCTCATCGCGCATCAGGGCAATCAGAACGCCGGGGTCGATGGCGCCGGTGCGCGTGCCCATGAGCAGCCCGTCCGCCGTGGAAAAACCCATGGTAGTTTCAACGCTTCTGCCGTCAAGGATGGCGCACATGCTGGAGCCATTGCCGAGATGGGCCACCAGCAGGCGCTGCGGCAGGGGCTTTCCGGTTTTCAGCGGCAGTTCCCGCACCACATGCTCGTAATTCAAGCCATGAAAGCCGTAGCGGCGATAGCCCCGCTCATGATAGGCGCGCGGCAGCGGAAGCCGCGTATGAAGATCTTCGCGGCCCGCATGGAAGGCCGTATCGAAACAGGCGATATGAGGCACATCGGGTGCTAGCTTTCGCAACGCCGCGAGTGCCCCAAGCCCGTAAGGAAGGTGCAGCGGCGCAAGCTTCCGCAAGGCTTCAAGATCGTCCTGAATTGCCTGGTCAACGCGCACCGGCGCCGTGTAGCGCGTTCCGCCATGCACGATGCGGTGGCCTACGCCCGCGCAATTCTGCAGCACAATGCCCTTGCCTTCGATTTCAGCCAGCGCTGCCCGCAACGCGTCAGGGCCATAGCCCGCTACTTGCCCGGCCAAGAGCTGGACAAGTCCGCCGTCAAAGACCGCAAACTTGAGCGAGGAGGAACCGGCGTTGAATGTGATGATGGGTTTCATCTCTGCCGGGTCTCTTGGTATCAAGCCGAACCCTTTTGCGGGTGCATGTCGGCCTTGCTGATATGGGCGACTGGCACCGGCTTCTTCATCGCATCCCGGCGGAAGGGCTCGCCCAGCTCCTGGTTCAGGATGATTTCGATGAAGGTGGTGACACCCTTTGCCTGGTCCTCCGCCGCTTTCTTCAGGGCTGCCGTGGTTTCGCTTTGCGTGCGGACGGTGACACCCTTGAACCCGCAGGCTTCCGCAATTTTCGCGTAGCTCAGTTTCGGATCAAGCTCGGTGCCGACGAAGTTGTTGTCATACCAGAGAATGGAATTGCGCTTCTCCGCCCCCCACTGGTAGTTGCGGAAGATGATCATGGTGATCGCCGGCCATTCGTCGCGGCAGATGGAAGTCATCTCATTGATCGAAATGCCAAAGGCGCCATCGCCCGAAAAACCGAATACCGGCACTTCCGGCTTGCCGATCTTGGCACCGATGATGGAGGGCAGGCCATAGCCGCAAGGCCCAAACAGGCCGGGCGCGAGATACTTCCTGCCTTCCTCGAAGGTCGGATAGGCATTGCCGATGGCGCAGTTGTTGCCGATGTCGGACGAGATCGTGGCATTGGCCGGCAGCCCCGCCTGGATGGCGCGCCAGGCCTGGCGCGGCGACATGCGGTCCGCGTCGCGCTTGCGGGCATCTGCATTCCATGTCGTGCCCGGATCATCGTCCTCATGATCCATGGAGGAAAGTTTTTGCAGCCAGGCTGACTTCGTCTGGTGGATCACCGCCTTGCGCTCATCCCGGCCAGCATCGCCTGCGGTGGGGGAGAGCTTCTCAAGGATCTGCTGCGCCACCTGCTTGGCGTCGCCGCAAATGCCGACCGTGACTTTCTTGGTGAGGCCGATCCGGTCCGCGTTGATATCGACCTGAATGATTTTCGCGGTCTTGGGCCAGTAGTCGAGGCCATAGCCCGGAAGGGTGGAGAAGGGATTGAGGCGGGTGCCAAGCGCCAGCACCACGTCGGCCTTGGCGATCAGTTCCATTGCGCCCTTCGAACCATTGTAGCCGAGCGGGCCAACCGAGAGCGGGTGGCTGCCGGGGAAAGCATCATTGTGCTGGTAGCCGCAGCACACGGCTGCATCCAGTCGTTCGGCCAGCGCCATGGATTGCTTGATGGCGCCGCCCACCACCACGCCGGCGCCGTTGAGGATCACCGGGAATTTGGCCTCCGAGAGCAGGGCCGCCGCCTGGGCAATCGCCTCCTTGCCGCCGGAGGGAAGTTCGAAACGCACGATCTGCGGCAGTTCAATGTCGATGACCTGGGTCCAGAAATCACGCGGCACGTTGATCTGCGCCGGGGCGTAGCCGCGCCACGCCTTGAGAATGACGCGGTTCAGGACTTCCGCCATGCGCGTAGGATCGCGCACTTCTTCCTGATAGCAGACCATATCCTGGAATAGCGCCATCTGCGGCACTTCCTGGAAGCCGCCCTGGCCCATCGTCTTGTTGGCCGCCTGCGGCGTGACCAGCAGCATGGGCGTGTGGTTCCAATAGGCTGTCTTCACGGCGGTCACAAAGCCGGTGACACCCGGGCCATTCTGCGCAATCGCCATGCCCATCTTGCCGGTGACGCGGGAATAACCATCGCAGATCAAGCCGGCATTGGTTTCGTGGGCGCAGTCCCAGAAGGTAATGCCCGCTTTGGGAAACAGGTCGGACACCGGCATCATCGCCGATCCGATAATGCCAAAGGCATGTTCAATCCCGTGCATTTGCAGCACTTTTACAAATGCTTCCTCGGTGGTCATTTTCATGGGCGGATTCCTTTCAGGGCAGGGCGCTCTTCTAGCAGGAATCTGGCACCATGACAGGTCCAGAAAACGGCGGTTTCAGGTCCAGAGCGAGCGCAGGCCGAAAAAGGCCGTGTCTTTCACCCGCCGCGCCACCCCCTGGACCGCCGAGTTCCGCGAATCCGCGCAATAGGTCATGCTCCACACGGTGCGCCGCTCGCCTTCCCCGATGGGGGTCACCTTGTGCCGGACCTTCGCCCCTTCAAAGACGATCATCCGGTTGGGCGGTGTGGCAATTTCAACCTCGCGGCCCCGTTGCCTGGCCAGCAGGCGAGCCGCCGAAAGGCCACCATCGTGTCCCCGGTTTACCAGCGGAAAGAGAACCGTGAAATGGCGTCCGCGGTAAAAATTATGGTCATAGTGCCAGTTGATATGGTCGCCCGGCTTCTCATAGAACAGCACCGAACAGGAACTCTCGTCACGGAGCGGCGTGGGGCCTACTTCCATGCCCACAATGCGTGAAACAAGCTCGCACATGTCTTCGGAAAGGTAATGGCCAACCAGCATGGGGGCCTTTTCGCGGAGCGTCGAATAGGCCACCGTGCCGCCCTTCTTGTGGGTCGGCAGATAACTGCGCTCGGTCTCGATCAGCGCCGCCACCTCCGCGTTTATGTGCCCGAAGAGGCCGGGTGCAAGCGCCGTGTCCAAGGTGGCAAGCCTCGTTTCGAAGGATGGGATATCAATTGCATCAAGGGCCGTGACAGTCATGTGTCAGCGGATAGGCGATGTTCTTGAACATTCGATGACGGTATCAGTAAACCTTTACGGCCGTGCGGCTCAGCGAAAATCCATGGGTTCCCCGCGTGCAGGTAAGCCCCGTGGTGGAGGAGATACAGCTGAACGGGCCTTCCGACCAGACTTCGCCATACTCGAATATGTTGTCGCCTCCGCAGCAGGAAGCATCGCCCACATTGGTGATGCGTTCGGCCTTTCCTGAATCTCCCAGCATTACGCGCACATAGGTTGGCTCAACCCGGTCGCAGGAAAGCTCCGCGCCGCCATCCGAGGTTTTGTAAACATCGGTGCCGCCAGCGGGTATATAGAAGCAGCCTATATTGCCGGACGGCATGTTGAACTCCGTGAAGCCCTGGTCATTGGGCTCGAATTCAACGGCGAGCGCTGGGGCGGTGAGCATTGAAAGGGCAAAGGAGGCAGCAGCAAAGCGGATCATGGCGAGAATCCTTTGTAAGCGGTAAACTTGGCCCATGCTCTATCAGTTTCAAGATGAATAGCGCTTGAACGTCCCCAAAAATTGTCACCCCCGCACTTGTTGCGGGGATCCATCCTTCAACCGGCGCATCTGTGGAAAAATGGGTCGCCGGAATAAATCCGGCGATGACAAACTTTAAAAAGCTTTATTTCAGCTCAATCTCAATGAAGGCATAATCCGTGTCGTTGGCGTTGATCACGTCATGCTCAACGCCTTCATTGCGGAAATAAGGCACGCCCTTTTTCATCTCGGCAAAGCTGCTGCCGGTCTTGGTTTCCAACTTCACTTTCCCGTCCATCAGCGGCACCACCACATAGTCATGGCCATGCCGGTGCCAGCCCGTATTGGCCCCCGGCGCAAAGCGGTATTCGGTGACAATCACCTTGGTATTATCGATATGGACGATGGCTTTGGCTGTTCCGGTCATGGTCACTCCTCAATTTGGCCCATGTAGACGGGGAACTAGCAATTCCCGCAAGTATGTTATATTATAACAAAATGACCTTCCTTGACCCCCACCATGACCACGCCCACTGCACCGCCGACCTGATTGCCCGGGCCGAGCGCACCTGCGAACGGCGCGGCAGTAAATTGACCGGCCAAAGGCGTGATATCCTGGCTTCCGTGGCCCAGAGCCACTCCGCCGTTGGCGCATATGATGTTATCGAGCGCATGGCCGAGCATGGCCCGCGCCCTGCGCCCATCACGGTTTACCGCGCCCTGGATTTTCTCCTGGCCCATGGCCTTGTCCACAAGATCGAAAGCCGCAATGCCTTCGTCGCCTGTTCCCATTCCCACGAGGGCCAGCCCGCCGCCCTGCTGATCTGTGAAACCTGCGGCACCGTGTCGGAGCTTGATGCGCCGGAAATCTTTGAGCGCCTCGCCGAGAAGGCGAAGGCGCGGAAATTTTCACCGGCCCATACGATGATTGAAATGTCGGGCACCTGCGGTTCCTGCGCGAGGGCTGCCTGACATGCTGAAAGCCAATGACGCCTTGTTGAGCGCCCGCGATGTGACTCTCAATCTCAACGGCCGCCTGATCCTTGATCATGTTAACCTGGATGTGCGCCGGGGCGAGATCGTCACCGTGATCGGCCCCAATGGCGCGGGCAAGTCAACCTTGGTGCGCGTGATGCTCCGCCTCCGCCCGTTGACGTCTGGCCGCATCGAACGGCTGCCCAACCTGAACGTGGGCTATGTGCCCCAGCAGTTTCCGCAAACCGCAAACGTGCCGATGAACGTGAAGCGGCTTCTGTCGCTCACTTTGACGCCAACGGAAAAGGACCTTGATCGGGCTCTGGACGAAGTCGGCATTGCCCATTTGAAAGAGGCGCGCGTCGCCTCGCTCTCCGGCGGTGAACTGCAGCGGGCGTTGTTGGCGCGGGCCCTATTGCGCAAGCCTGATCTGCTGGTTCTTGATGAACCGGTCCAGGCCGTCGATTTCTTCGGTGAAATGAAACTCTATGAACTGATTTCCGGCATTCGCAAGAGCCATGGCTGCGGCATTCTCATGGTGAGCCATGACCTGCATATGGTGATGGCCGAGAGCGACCATGTCGTCTGCCTCAATGGCCATGTCTGCTGCGAAGGCGGGCCGGAGAGCGTGCAGCAGGACCCGGAATTCGCCAAGCTCTTTGGTCCCTCCGCGGCGCGCATGATCGCTGCCTACGCCCATCACCATGATCATGACCACGAACCTCATGGGCACCATCACCACCATGATCACAAGCATTGAGATGAAACTCCCCCACCTCCGTCATTCCGGTGAAAGCCGGAATCCCCTTAACGCTAAAAAGATTCCGGCTTTCGCCGGAATGACGAACTTGGGGGTATGGCGACGTTGATGACCTCCATCCTCTTCGAACCCTTCTTCCAGCGCGCCCTGCTTGCGGGCGTGGCCGTCGCCCTTGTCTCCGGCCCCGTGGGCTGTTTCATCGTGTGGCGGCGCATGGCTTATTTCGGCGAAAGCCTCGCGCACTCCGGCCTGCTCGGCGTGGGGCTTGGATTGCTCTTCAGTTTTAACGTGACGCTCGGCGCCGTTGTCACCGCCATTGTTCTCGCCTTGCTTCTCCTCGCATTGCGCCGCCAGCAGGGCCTCGCCACTGACACTCTGCTCGGCATCCTGTCCCACACGGCCCTGGCCCTTGGCCTGATCGTCGTCGGTCTCGCCACCGGGGCTGCCTCCGATCACATGGATATTCTCTTCGGTGATGTGCTGACTGTTTCCACCTATGATGTTTGGGCCGTTTGGATCGGTGCCGGTGTCGTACTCGCCAGCCTCGCCCTGATGTGGCGCGATTTGATCGCAACCTCCGTGCATGAGGAATTGGCCCGGGCCGAAGGCGTGAAGGTCGAGCGCGTGGAACTCGGCTTCATCCTGCTCATTGCCGTCATGA
>Ga0105047_10016180_pt1 | contig 11700 bp, 7 predicted proteins | sample MAT04_FD_78384 | JGI IMG/M metagenome (GOLD analysis project Ga0105047, IMG submission 78384) | Freshwater microbial communities from Lake Fryxell liftoff mats and glacier meltwater in Antarctica - MAT-04 (megahit assembly) | ecosystem: Environmental > Aquatic > Freshwater > Ice > Liftoff... | reverse complement strand
TGCGTGTGCCGTAGCTGATTTTTCGGGAGATCACCCAGTGTCGCAATGCTTGCTCAGCCACATTGTTGGTGATGGGCAAGGCTGGATCTGCCAACACCTGCCAAATGGCTTGCCAATCTTTGAGCAGTTCGCGTGCGAGTTTCCTGGTTTTCTCGTGTGGATGGTTGCGGTATTGCTCGCACAGCGCCTGCAGTTGAGCCGAGTCCGTCCTATATTTTTCCACCAGGTTTAGGGTCGGGTCACCTCGCGCCTGATAAATGCCTTTGATAAACTCAGTGACTGTTTTGAGAACTTTTTGACCAAAGCCGGCCGCTTGCGGGTGACAACTTTCGGCCAACCCGCGCGCTTTGCGGATAATGTGCGCCAAGCAGCGGATGCGCTTCCCATAGTGGCGATATTGACCGTAGCCATCACTCACCAGCCAGCCGCTAAACCCTTCCATAATATCGGCGATGACATCCCAGCTACGCCGACCAATCAAGTACAGCGTCACCGTGGCCGTTCGCAAAACCCACAGCCACAGGATGCGACCGTTTTCTTTCCAACCGGTTTCATCGGCATGCAAGAGGGCGGATTGTTGAATTTCAGCGATCAAGGCATCCTCTAAGGGTGCGGGCGCCCGTCCCCCTTCGCTGATGCACTGATTGATGCAACCAACGCTGAGCGTGACGCCCAGCCAATCCTGCAAAAATTCACGGATTCGTGGCCGTGATAAACGCATGCGCAACGACAGACAGATGATCAGCGAGGACAACAGCGGCCCAACTAAGTGCCATTCGGTTAAAGCCACGCTCCAATCCGGCTCATCGGCGCACCGCCCAGGCTGTGTCTGCGTCACGTGCCCGCACTCACAACGCTGTTTACCATAGATATGCTTGACGTGGTTTACTTGTAACCCATGTTCTGTACGCTCAATGTCCAACACATAGAGCCCGGTGTTAGCTTCAAAGGTCGCGGTTTCGGCAAAATTCTCCCCACAGCAAGCACATACGGTTGCTTTGTGGATGATCTCGCCGGTCATCGCAAGGCTCACTTGCCGCCCTACTCCCTTTGCGCCTGATCTGTCTCACCTATTATAGTCACAGTGGGCTTCCGCTTATTTTCACCTGGCTTGTTTGTCCCGTCTTGCGCAGATTGCAACGCGTTGCTGGCTGCCCTCTCTTCTTCTGTTTGCTTGTGTTCCGACTTTTCTGCCGTATCGTCTGCCGTATCGTCTGTTGTATCGTCTGCGGTATCGTCGATCGTATCGTCAGCTTCACGATTCTTATCGCCAATTGCGGCTTGTTCCCAAGGTGCATAACTGCCCGACGGGCGTGAACTATTCTGGGGAGTCTGATTTAACCGATCTCGCGCATCACGCAAATCATCGAGCATCTTGCCGCTGAGGTGCAGTAGTTGCCCAGGCAGCAGCGATGCCAAGTATTCCTGATTGATTTGTTTTAGATCGTGATCACTCAATCGCATACCTTCGTTATAGTCCCATTTGATTCATTTTGCAAACTCAAATAATGGTTCAACCTCGGTGTTCGGCACCCGTATTTTTTTGTCAAACTTACACGGAGTCGACTAGGTCGACTCCGTGTAAAATGACAAATCCATGCGTTTCTTGCTGCTTGAACCGCCTTCCCGCGGTGGCCCTACTCTTGAGAAGCCTTGGAGCAACGTTAGCGTAGCTCTCTACTTACGCGCCTTTCTGTGCATAATGACGCGTAGTATGATGTGTTGTTTTACCCAGGAGGGGCTATGTTGAAGCTTGTTCCGCAAATTGAACCGATCACTCGGCTGGCGCGTGGTCACAAAGAGGTGCTTGAGTTGCTCCAAAAGGGGCCTGTGATCCTAGCCCAGCACAGCAAGGCTGCGGCCGTGTTGGTCAATGTGGACACATGGAACGAAACGCTGCGGCGGTTGGCCTATCTTGAGCGCCTCGCTGTTGGTGATCGGGCATCTGCTGCGATTGGGCAGGGCGCTTACGACACCGAGGAGAGCGTGGATGCCGGATTTAGAGAGCGAGGGACGGCTTAATGCGGCGTGCGTACTGGCGATTAAAGTACGATCGGAATGCTACGGCCAAGTTGTACGAACTGCGGGAAGCGGGCTTTGCCATCCACGATGCTATCAAGGCATTGAAGTTCTTGGGGCAATTCACCGATGCTTTTATTGTGGATGGTTATGGTGCGCGGTCGTAGAAGTTCGGATTCGGCAAAATCTCAGCAACGATGCGCCAGCGCATCACAAGGGCGTCGTCAAGCTCATCAACTCGCTGTTGCTCTTGGGGCGTCAAAACGACCCTGGGCGAGAATATCCAGCCCGGTTCTTAAATACGTAACCTCAAACGCCTTGCACGCGCGAACCTGCTGGAGCCGATTGGCAAAGGCGAAGGTGTCATTCATGTCATAGTGTTGGAAGATATCCAGCCCGCGGTCGAGCAGAATCTTCCAGCCGTGGTCGGTGACGATGTGGCGGGCGTGGATGGTGTTGGTGGTGTCGAACTCCCAGGTGAATTGGATGCCCACGGCAGTAGCGGCGATCTGCATCTGTTCGAAGTTGCCCTTTTGTTGCTCGCCTTTGAAGTCATCTTCGGTTGTGACCAGGTGCACGGCCACCTCTTCGTCGTCGGGCTTTTGCCGTGCAATGGTCTCCAGGAGTTCCATCAGGTTGCGCGCCTGGTAGAAAGCGCGGATGTAGGGATCGGTGATCACGATGCGGTGCGCACCGCGCAAGTACGGCCCCAAGAGTGCGTCGTAGCTGACGCCGCGCTGGTTCTCCTGAAAGGTGAGATGTTGCTCGCGCAGGGCAGGCGCCACAACGGGGGCTTGTTGCACAAAGAGCGCTGCCTGGTCGCCGGCGGTATCCTCAGCGGCCTCCCCCCCGTCGCTGGCAGAGGCGGCGCCATAGAAGCGGGGGTATTGTTCCTGTTCCAGCGTCTTGACTGCAGCCACACGCCCTTCCGCATCGCGGTAGCCGAAGTTGACGGCGGCATAGGTGGCGTCCAGGCGCATCAGTTGGTCTTTGACGCGCTTGCGCCCTTCGATGGCAAAGCGGAGTAGCTCCTCAATCTCATCCCGCGTTGCTTGGCGATGCGGATACAGGATCTTCATCAACCCGGAAAAAGTCTTTTCGACGCCCATGCGGTCGCGCGTCGAGATGTCGGCGGATAGTTCGAAATGGTCTCGATAGAGGTGGGAATAGTCATCGTTGCGCAGGTTGCGCAAAATCTCCGCCAGGTAGTCGACGACGAAACCGTAGCCGTCCGAAAACATCTCGCCGCGGATGATGTCCACCTCCCAGCCCGGGATGTAGAAGTGGAGCCGGTCCAGGAAAGCAGAGTCATGGTATTGCTCGGGCAGGTCGTCGAACAAGTCGCTGTGCTTGAGCATGTAGGGCAGGGTATGCTGCGTGTTGCCCACAAACGCCATCGACGCCTCGGCGCCCAGCGTCTCGATGCCGCGCGAGAAGGTCTTGTTGGCCATGTAGTTCTTGAGGATGTCGACGAGCGCTTTGTCGGCGCGTTTCTTTTTGCCGGCAAACTCGTCGAAGGCGACGGCATCCCAGTAGCCGACCAGACCAATCCGCCCGGTGGCGTTGTTGACAAAGAGCTTGGCCACCGAAACCTCGCCACCCGACAACAGAATGCCGTGCGGCGAAAATTCGGAATAGATGTGCGACTTCCCCGTCCCTTTGGGTCCCAACTCGATCAGGTTGTAGTTGCGTTCGCAGTAGGGAATCAGGCGCACCAACTGCATCAACTTGGTGCGCCGCCCAAAGAACTCGGGGTTGAAGCCAATGCTCTGCAGCAGCAGGTCGATCCACTCACCGGTGGTGAACGTGCGGCGCGTGGCCATGTAGCCATCCAGATCAAAGCTTGAAAGCTGGATCGGCTTGAGCGTGCTCAGCAGCCAGGGGCTGGCGTTCTTGTCTTCGCTGTATTCATACTCGAGGTCGGCAATGCACCACACGCCGCTGACCAGCAGTTTGGGGTGGCGTTTCACCGTGTCGGCATCGACCAGCACCTGTTTGATCCCCAAATTGGAGAAGGTTGCCTCGTAGACATCGCGCTTGTCGTTCAGATCGACGCTGACCTTGTCGATGACTTTGTGGCGGCCGCGCTCACGGATGATCGAGCGGGTGAGGCCGGCCTCGTTGCGGTGCACGTAGTGTTTGCGCAGGATCTCCTTGACCGTCTCGATGCCTGACCGGATGCTGGCTTCGTCGGCGGTGGCGCAGTATTGGCCCAGGAGGTATTCGAGCACGTAGGAGGGGACGATGGCGTTGCCCTTGACGAGCGTGACCAAGTCCTTGCGTACGACGAGGCCGGGAAAGCATTCGTTGATCTTCTGGTCGAGTGGGTTCATGGTGGTTGCCATTGGAAATTGTGGCTGCTGCCGCACGGGGGTGCGGCGCTCCCAGTGCGGCGCTCCCAGGTTAGAAATCGAAATCGCTGGTGAATGACCGGCGCAATTGGTAGCGTACGGTCTTGTATTCCTGGTAGTGAGACGTGTCAGGCACGCGTTCGTCCAGGCGCAGGATCACATCCTGGTTGTTGGCGGCGTCGGCCTGGCGCGTCAGGACAAATTGGACGCGCAGCTCGCGTTCGCGCGCGTTCTCGGACGGCATGTCGAAGGTCACCGTGTGCTGGTCGGAGATGAGCACGCCTGCCGCGGTGTAGAGACCGGCGCGCAGGGTGCGCGGTTGCACCTTTTCGGTCACGGGCTGCGTCTGGTAGAAGGCCACGGCCAATTGGCCGGTGCTGATCTTCGCGTTGCCGCTGCGCAGGATATCGACATCCACCGTGGTGACGTCACTCTGGCGCTTCTTGTTGATCTGGATCACGGGGATGACGACTTCCTGGAGCGCGGCGCCGCCGTGCACGTAGCGGCTGCCGGCGCCCCTGACGCGCAGGCGGTTGATCGACTTGGGCAGCAGCAGTTCTGTCTCGCCCTGCAAGCCGACGGCCTGGGCGGTAAAGTGCTTGAAGGAGGGTGAGGCGTGCAGTCCCTGGCCCAGCACAAAGCGACGGTTGCGCCAGGTGATCTGGCTGCCGCCCGGCTCGCCGGCCAGGAAATCGGTCTCTTCCAGCGCACGCTGCTGGTGGATGAACCCGTGATCGGCGGTCACGAACAGGTTGTTGGCGTTGGCATTGGCCAGTTTCTTGATAATCAAGATGAGTTCGTCCAGGGCGAGCTCGACCTCGTCAAAGACGCGCTCTTCCGTCTCGCGCTTGTCGCCGATGGCGTCGATGCGGTTGTGATAGACGTAGACGACCTCATAGTCGCGGATCAGGGCGCGGCTCTCGTCGCGGCCCAGCGCCAGCAGGTCGCCGGCCTTGATCGCCAGTGCGCGACCCTGCCGGGTCTGCTCCAGGATATTCTGGCGGTTCTCGGTGCCTTGCGAGCTTAGCCCGTCGACCAGCACGGTGCCCGCGCCATCGTTGGCCAGGGTCAACTGCGTATGCGGCAGCAGGGCGGCCATGCCCAACTGGGTGTAGGAGGGCAGCGTCGCCAGCGCCGGCGTCAAGGTAGCGTCGTAGCGATCCTCCTGGCGGATACGGCGCAGCAGTTCTTCGCCGATTTCGTAGCGCAGCGCGTCGGAGATCACGACAAAGACCTTGTTGCCCTTCGTCAAGAAGGGACGGACACATTTGGCGTAGAACTCTTGCTGGGCCATGATCGGCGCGGCTTCCCAGCGCGTGCAGGCATCGACCCACGGCTGCCAGCGGTCGTTCAGCTTGAGCAGGAAATTGGTGGTGTACTGGTTCTCCACCTGCTCGGCTAGCGCAGCCAGCAGGGTCGGCTGGCCCGACTGGCGCGTATGATAGATGAACTGGCGATAGAGCTGGTCGGCCTGGCACCACACCGCGGCATATTGTTGGATGCCGTCGCTCAACGAGCGCACGGTGAGATCGACCGTGTCGAGGAACGTGAGGAGGCGCGCCGCAATTTCGACCGCCTCATACGGGTGTTCGTAACGGGCGTACCAGTGGCTCTGCCGGCGCTGGCGCACCCACTGGGTGCAGGCGCCGGCCGCCAGCGTGCGGTTGGCGACGTCGCGCACCAGGTCGCTCAGGATCTTGCGGTCGATCAGCTCGAAGAGGTCAAGGTCGACCAGGTCACGGGTCTGGCGCTGGGCGAGGTCCTGCTCGATGCCGAGGACGGGTGCGCACTGGGCAGAGAGCGTTTCAAACGCAGCCTGGTGGCGGACGCTGTCCTTCCAGCGCTTGAAGAAAACCACGGCGTCGTTGTTGAGGCGTGACGGTCCGCCCAGCCGCTGGCGGTAGACGGCGTTGAAAAGTGCGATGACAAAATCGCGCAGGCCGGGTGTGTCCGATGTGTAGCCGAAGGCGCGGTCAAGCTGGGTCCAAAGCACCTTGTCGAGTGCGCAGCGCTCGATCAGCCTGATGCGTTCGTCCTTGGTTACGGCCAGATCAGCCAGCAGGTTTTCCAGGATATCGTCCAGGCGCGGCTCCGCACCGGCGCTGACCGCCAGCATCTTGAGCAGCACCTGGCGCGGCGTGTCGTCGGGTTTCAACATCTGTGCCAGCGTCTCGCGACGGCGCGTGGCGCGGAAGAACTCGACATGCGGTTCCACGACCTCGGCGAATTCGAAGCCCAGGCCCAGTTCGTCCAGCCACAGAGCGGTCTGATCCGCACGAAAGAGACCATGCGCCAACTGGACGTCGAGCAGCCAGTTATCGAGGTCGGCGGGTGGCGGGCCGGCGTGGTAGAGCAGGAACTTGTGGGACGGCTGCGCGCGCAGGATGCGATATTTGACCGCAAACGCGTTGTTGTCGAGCACGATCTTTTCGACGCCGGGCAGATCCGCCGCGTCGAACTCGGTCCACAGTTCTTGTTTATCGTCGTACCAGAAGACGATACGGTGTTTGTCGAACAGCCGGGTCAGGGCCTGGTTGAGTTGAGGCATAGTCTGGAAAGTAGCTCTAAATTTTGTCAAGTATTGACAAACGTATCAATAACTTGGTACACTGTAGCTAGGAAATCACTCCTCTGCCAGTGAAAGTCGGCTCCATGCCGTGCGTCCGGTAAACGGACCTAGCTACAGAGGGGTGATTTTGCTTATATCGAACGGATTCTTGCGATTGTACCAGTTTTTCGGGTACCTCGTCTGATCATAAAGGTCGACCGGCAGGCTAACCTTTTCCTCAACCGCACGATAGTAGCGCATTTCGCCTCGTGTAAACGCACGATATACTGCCCAGTTCATGTAGTCGACTATACACAAGCATGGCTCATCAGAAGGCATCTGAGCTTGGACCGCGATGTCGGTCTCTATCTTCGTATTCCAGGCATGTTCGAATTCCTCGACACCGCGCTTGATCGCTTGTTCGAGCGGAGCCTGCCTGGTGCGTGACCCGCGCTTGGCAAAGTAGAGCCGGTTGTTCTGGTAGCGATGCAACGCGTTCTTAAATAGCTGGGATACCAGGTGGTCATAGAATGCGTTTTCACGAGCATGGAAATTGTTACGGAAAACCGGCTCAATCTTGCGCGCAATGATGAATTGCGCCTTGAAATCGAGCGTGGCGAGCAACTGATAGACCTTGTAGCGTATTTCTGGTAGATCGTCCTTGGCATGAAACGCCACCGAGGTCTTTGCTAATGAAGGGACGCCCTCAAAATACGGGTCCGCTACGATTTCTTGCTGCAGTGCAGAGAGTGCCTTGCGTAGCGTTTTCGGTTCGTTGGTCTCGATGAATCCAAGCAGCAGAATTGGCGAGCAGCCATCTTGGCCGACGATCAGGTTACCGTGGCGGTCATAAAAGGTCGGATCGCCGGACTCGTCAACAAAGAACCAATTAGTGCTGGCGATTGCGGTCTTCATATCGACCTCGTACCAATTCCTGAGCGTTTAGGAGGACTTTTCATTCACTCAATCCTGTGACCCGTTTCAGCGCCGGGCCGAACTTCTTGTAGTTTACCTTGACCCCCTCATCCAGGTCGATGCGCACCTGCTGCGTTGCCAGCGGGTAGAGCACGTCCTTCTCGTAGGCCGCCAACTCGGCGATCACCTTGGCCAGCCGGTCGATCTCCTTGAGTGCCGCCGTCTTGTCACGCGGGGGAACCGATAGACTGATGCTGACCTGCTCGAGGTGGGTCTTGCGCGCGGTGAGTTTGGTGCGAAATTCGCGCAGATAGTCGTTGAGCACGACCGACACCGTGTCTGGGCGATAGCGGTGCATGTAGACCAGCGCGTTGAAGCTGCCTTTGGGGCTGGAGAAAAGCCAGTAGATGGGCCGCTTCTGGTAGCGCTTGACATGAACGTCATAGAACTCGCGCACGAAGTAGTTGCGCAGATCGCGACCGAGCGCTTTCTCGATAAAGGCGAGGTTGTCGCTGTAGTGCTCGTCGCCAAAGGAGACGCGCAGGAAGCGCTTGAAGCGTTCGACGATGTCGTCGGTGAACCAGTCGCCGTCGAGAATAGGGATCACGTTGTCTCTGTCGGGTGCAAAGGTTGGCTCCGGCACCTGGCGTAGATAGTCCTCAACCGTCTCGCCCTGGTTGGCGAGGATCAGGCCGGGCTTGTCGAGAGAATAGCGGCCAAACATGCAGCCGACGGCATAGGAGATGAATTCGCGCATGGTGTCGGCCAGGAGCAGGGTTTCGTACTCAGCGTCGCTTTTGCCGGCGCCGTAGCGGTAGTGTGGGTTGCAAGTGAGCGTGATCTCGTGGAGTGGCACGTCGGGCATGATTTCGTTTTTCAGACCGTAGGCTTCAATGAAGATGCGGTTGTTGTCTTCTTCCAAGCGCTGCATCTTGATAGTTATGTCCTGCCACTGGCTGCAAAGGCTGGCATAGGTTTCGGCCAGCGTGGCGCGGCGGTGCTTGGCGCGCAGCAGGGGCAGGTCGGCGAAATCCCAAGAGGTTTCGTAGGAGTCCCAGTCAACCCGAGAGCTTTCTATAAGCGGCAACGGGTTTGCTGTCAGGTTAAGTACCGCTCTGAGACACAGAATTCGTGCAACATCACCGGCTTGGAAATTCAACGTTGGCGAAAGAAATTCGAGATACCTGGACGCTACCTTACTATTCAAGAGTGCGCCTAATACATTGAGTCTTGTCCCTGCAAACAGCGTACATCCTCCGTTGTCGAATAAGGCTCCCGGAGGGCTATATCGAGCAGAGAAGCTACTGGAAGAGACTGTTGTCCAGGTGAAACCTTCCTCAAAATAGTGGTGTTCGTTTCTAATTGTTGGCTTTTTCTTATCCCAAGAAAGGCGCGATTTAATCTCTTTTCCATCATCCTTCCAATTCACGACATATTCACGGTTGCCATACCATCTTCGGAACTCCCCTCCCTTGTTATACGGATACCATCGGACGGGGGCATTATGGCCGTGATAACTGGAGTCTTTACGATCTATTTCATACCAACGTCGCAAGAAGTGCTCGTTTTCTCCTGTATCCATACCTTTCCGAGGATCGGAGACATACCCCAGCAGTTCACCTGTTGCGTACAAGTCTCGTTCGTAGTCACTTACCCAATACGCAATCGGCGCGCCAGGAATCTTTCTGAAGTCAGCGACGGAAGCTCGGGCGAGACGTTCATTATGTATGGGAAACTCAAAGGGCACACCGTTTTCATCGGTCTCATAGTAGCGCACACACGAGTAGTGGCCTTTGAAATCAGGGTTCGCCGCTTTCTGAAAGATCGTGGCTACCGTGCCGAAATTGATGCCCATGCTGGTGCCGCCCTTACCAAGATAGGGCATATGCACCATGGCATGGATTGTTGTCGTCGCCAGAAGTGAGGTGCGTAGCTTTTCATATGACGACAAGAACATCCATGACTCCATCGTCACCATTGCGTTAAAGCCGTTGGTCAACACCAGTTCCAACCCACGTTCAATAAACATGGCGAACATATCCGATTTACTATCTGGATATTCATCCCTGGCAAACGCGCTCAATTCATCGTTCATACCTTTTCCCAGGTATGGCGGGTTGGTGACTACCACGTGATGATGCCGAGACAGATATTCCATCTGCACCAACACATCGAGCACTCGCTCATTAAGACCGTGCGTGAAAAGGTTGTCAGCCGCGTCGATGGAGGTGCGCACACGCTCGATTTGTGCCGACATCAACTGTGGGCGCAGTAGCGATCCCACGTTGTCGAGCAGTGCTGCAGCCCGCAGGTCGTGGAGAAGCGCATCGCGTACAGGGAGGTCGAGTAAGTTGTTGCCCAAGTTGCGCAGCCAGGTAATGTTGGTTAGCTCCTGCTCAGTGAAATGCACGCTGTGCAGCACGCAGATGTTGGGGCACACGTTGCGCTGCATGAAGCGGCGGTCCTTGCGGCGCGCCTTCATCGTCAACGCAAATGCGGCTAGTGACGCCGACCGCTCATCGATCTCCATCCCATAGAGGTTCTTTTCGAGGATCAGCCGCGCGATGTCGGGCGCATTGTAGCCTTCCTCCTCATAGATGGCGTAGAGCAACTCGAAGGCATAGAGCAGCATGTGGCCGGAGCCGACGGCGTCGTCGCCCACGCGCAGCTCTTCCGGCGAATTCACATGCAGGAAATCCACTTCGCTCTGTTCCGGTGCGATGTAGTATTCCATACGCTCGGCCAGCTTCGACTGCGGCCGGTTGAGCAGCCAGAGACGGCCCAGCGAATTCTCGACCAGAAAGCGCACGATCCAGTGTGGCGTGTAGAGCGCAGTCTTGGCGGGCAGTTCATCAGCTTCCACCTTGCCGCCGGCCTTGACCTTGACGTCGACCGCATCCTTCTTCTCCGAAATGTAGAACTGGTAGAGCCAGCCCACGACCTCTTCACCCTGGCAGGCGTCGGGCGTCAGCGCCTCGCGCACCGCCTGCAAAATGGATCCAGCCGACAGCAGGTCGTCGGGCAGGAGTAATTCGGTGTAGTCGGCAATCGGCTCAAAGACCAGGGGCATGGCGGCGTGATACTGGTTGCACGCGCCCACCAACAGCCGGCGATAGGCTTCCTGCTGCGGATCGGGCGAAGGCAGCCGCCCCTCCAACAAGCCAAAGATCGCCGCCGCGTCGACAAAGCGTTCCAGGTCGGGATCGATATGGCCTTGCTTGGCTTCCTGGAGAATCTCAGGCTGGGTGAACCCGGTTGCGGGCGACACCACGCCAAGGCGCGTGTATTGGTTGGCGTCCATGAAGCGCAACGCGCAGAAGCGGTTGAACCAAGTGTAGGCCACGCGTTCGACAACGGCGGCACGTGACGAGTCCTTGAGTTGCTGTTTGAGTTGTTTTAGCGCATCGGCAGACCCGCGCAACTCGGCACTGTCGGTGCGCAGCACGCGCTCCAGTTTGGCGTCCACCTGTTCGTGCAGTTGGCGACGGGCAGCCTGGGCAAATTTTTCGAGGGCTTTGGTGTCCATTGGATTGTGTTCCTGCCGGTCGTTGACTGTTGTCTTGAATGTGGCGCGGCCAGTTGGCTATGAAATCTGCACGTGTTTGCCGGCGCCAATTGCCTGCATGAATGCTTGTTTGAGCGCGGCCAGGTAGCGGTCGACATCCTGTTCGTCGGCCAGCGCAACCTTGTCAAAGGTCACAGCCAGTTGCGCCGGTGTGATGTATTGGATGGGCGGTTCTACGATCACGGTTGGCGCAGGGGTGGTGTCGCTTTCTCCGTTCACCGGGTATTCCACCGGTCGCCGGGCTTCGTTCGACCAGGTGGCCATCTGGCGTAGCACCGATTGATATTCGATTTCGTCGAAGC
>Ga0105047_10016178_pt1 | contig 11702 bp, 9 predicted proteins | sample MAT04_FD_78384 | JGI IMG/M metagenome (GOLD analysis project Ga0105047, IMG submission 78384) | Freshwater microbial communities from Lake Fryxell liftoff mats and glacier meltwater in Antarctica - MAT-04 (megahit assembly) | ecosystem: Environmental > Aquatic > Freshwater > Ice > Liftoff... | reverse complement strand
GGTTCCTGGGAGTAAATCTCAAATCTAAAATCTAAAATCGCCTGATTGACTTTTAACCCCGTCGCAGAGGTGGCGGTTGCTGGAATTGGCGATCGGATTTGTCTGAAAATAATTGCGGGCGACATTGCAACCCTGCACCAACAAATCGTCAAGATTAAGATTCCACAGTATCACCGTACCATCAGCACTCGCACTAGCGATCGCCTTGCCGTCTGGACTAAAACTCGCACTCCAAACAGCATCCTTGTTATTTTTTAAAGTTTGGAGCAATGTACCGTCAATGTTCCACAGCCTCACCATTTTGTCTGTGCTTGCAGATAGCAACATTTGACTGTCGGGACTAAAGCTGATATTTGTCAATCCACTTGTATGCTTTAAAATACTTAGCGGTGTGCCGTCTTTGCTCCAAATTCTCGCAGTTCCTCCAGCACTTGCAGCCGCCAACATGGCTCCGTCGGGACTGAAACTTGCACTCATAATTCGATCGCGATCGAACTGTAAACTTCTGAGCAACTTGATATCGCTACTTGCCTTGATATACTGCTGTTTTTGCAATTTTTGCACAACCTTGGTCAAACTCCACAGTTTAACAGTACCATCAGTAGCAGCCGCAGCAAGTATCTGACCGTCGGGGCTAAAACTTAGGCTGGTTATCCAACCTTTATCCACTTGAAGACTTGACAATTCTTGCCCGTTCATGTGCCATAGTTTAACAGTTCCATCGGCACTTGCTGAAACAATAATTTTACCATCTGGACTCAAACTGATGCTGGTTAATTTAGTGCTGTGTCCTGTTAAATCGTGCATCAACTTTCCGTTGCTTTGCCAAACTTTCACGGTTCTGTCGTGGCTGGCGGAAACAACTATCTGACCGCTAGGATTGAAGATTGCACTTATAACTTTATCAGTATGCCCGGTCAATGTTGCTTGTAAAGTGCCATTAGTTTGCCAAAGTTTGATATCATTGCGATCGGTAGCTGTAGCCAGTATTTGACTGTCTGGACTGAAACTCGCGAAAGCAAGGTTACTGGCTTGAGTCTGGAAGGTGCGACGTGCCGTGAAGCTGTAAACTGCCTGTTCGAGGGCGATCGCCACTCGCATCTGAATATCTGAACTCACTCCGAGCGATCGCTTAATTTCAGTAGCCGCCCTGATGCTTTCTAGCAAAGCTTCATCTTTTTTGCCAGCAGCAAATAGCGTTTCTGATAGTACGCTGAGAGTCATAATTTTGTTATTTCTTTCTTCGATTGACGGTTTCACCCAAAATGCTACAATCAGGATTGATATTAATATTGCTGCGGCCCCTGTAATAGTTGCTAATCTGAGGTTGTACTCGCGCCATAACTTATATTGAGTAATTCTTTTCTGTTTTTGTGCTTCTGCTAGTTCCTCTAGTAACTTTTTTTCGCGGCGCAGTTGCTCCATTTCAGCTTTAGTTTGTTTTTCGCGATCGCGAAATCGGGCAAATTCCGCTTCTTGACTAGCACCTAAAAATTGATAATCTTGCGCGCTCAAGCTTTGATTGGCAGCCCAATCTCGCGCATCTGCCAGTGCTTGACCGCGCAACAATCGAGATTCATCTTGACAATTTGATGCTATCCATGCTGTGAGCGATTCGGCATAGGGGCGCAAGTCACAAAGTGCTTTTTCTACCCAGTTTCCGTCAAAAATAGCTGCATAAATGCGGTTGGATACGGTTAATTTTCCGGCTCGTTTTACTACTAAGCCGCTCAGTCGCAATTCTGTTTGTTCGGGAGTATCATCGGCCCAGATCCCCCCTGCCCCCCTTAAGAAGGGGGGTTCTGAAAGTTCCTTATTCCTGGTTAATTTGACTGAGGGGAATTCTGGCATCTTCTCCCCCCTTCTTAAGGGGGGTTGGGGGGGATCGACTTGCATTTTTTCCCCCCTTGTTAAGGGGGGTTGGGGTGGATCGCAGGGTGGCAATATTTTTTGATATAGTCCTAATAACCTACTGGCGCGGTGCTGACTTCTGAAAAGGCGATCGCGAATTGTTTTGAGGTGTACAGGTTCATCGGATGATTCCCAATTATCAATAATATGAGATTGCACTATTTCGCTAATTAACAATTGATTTGTAGTAAATATTTCAGTTTTGCTTGCATCCGTTGAGTCTGATATAATAGAAGCCGATGCTAAGCTTTTTACATGGTGCAGAATCAGCTTGCAAAGCTTTTGAGTCAGAAATGGCTGCCCTCCCGTCCAGTCCAAAATCTCTTTTAAAACATCTTGAGGATTGTCTACTTTTCCCTCAAATCCCTTTGCTAAAGGCAGAGCTTCCTGTAAGTTAAAACCTTGCAATTCAATAGCTAAACCGATATTAAACGGCGTGCGACTTGCATCGCTAATCAAATCCGACGGCGAAGCAACTCCCAGCAAAGCAAAAGTTAACCGCTGGTATTCTGACTTATGAGCGCGTTTGTTATAGCAAGCTCTAATTAAGGCAAAAAAATCATCTAGCGGTTCTTGGAAACTGAGAATACTATCGATTTCATCAATAAAAATGACAATAGGTTGAGCAATTTTGGCTAGCAGCAACTCTTCAATTAACTCTCCTAAACGCTGCACGGGCGGCATCAACTCTCTCTCCCGCCACCAAGCCATAAACTCGACGGGGTGAAACAGGTTGAAACTGCACAAAAGCTTGTAAGCTACGCCGCCGTACCACTTATCCAGAGAGACTTGCTGGCTGCCAATGTCCGAAAGGTCGATCGTAGCACAAGCAATGCGATCGGCCGAGAGCTTTTGTACGGTACGCACCAGCAAGCTGGATTTGCCCATTTGTCGGGAATTGAGCACGTAACAAAACTCTCCGGCTTTTAGGGCTTGATAAAGTTCCGAGTCAGCTTGGCGGGTGACATAAGTAGGTGCATCTTGCGGGAGACTGCCGCCGATTTGATAGTGATATGTGCTTGTCATTTCTTCTAAGTTGTTTAACGGAATAATCATGTCATGCTATTAAGAAAAAGGGTTTTCACCTAAATTGACTTTTTTTCCACCCGACTGACAGGAAAGCTTGCCATTCTCGAAAGTGGGGTTGTATTGTTTAATGCGATCGGGCGAGATGTCTTCTTCTCTATGTTCGCAGACTATTTCGATTGTTTCCCGCTTGCTCTTATTCTTATTGGGAGTGACAAAAACGCCACCTACATAGGCAGTGGTAGACTCATTGTGAGGGTTAGTAGCGTAGCTAAATGTAGCTTGAGAGCTAGTGTCAATCCAGACTTGATGAATAAAGTGGAAATCATCTATTCTCTCTTCTGGAATGTTAAGTTTTAGCTCTGACAAAGAACTGGCAAAACTACGAGTTTGGGAATAACGCTCTTGTTGAGCGCGGTTAATCGTTAGAATAAAGTTGTCCGCATCCCACCCAGATGTCTGAGGGCCACACAAGGGAATGCCAAATTTAAGAACTGGATCGGCTGGGCGAGTTTGACCGGGAGAGTTCGCTTCGCAGACAGCTCCCATAGGTATTATTTTATCTTTCGTTATTTGGGAGCTAGTATCAGCTAGGGGAACCAAGAAAACTCCTCCAACGTAGCTTTTCAGTTTGTCATTACGAGATATGGCATAGTAGAATATAGCTTGGTCAGTCCTACGATTAGAGAAGGTATAGTCTTCTATTTCTTTTCTAAGATCACCATGAGTGTTTAACTCATCATCAGACCGAGAAAAAACCAATTTATCTTGATAGTAAAATTGCTGCTTTTGGCAGAGAGATTGAACCTGAGATTTGCCTAAAATCTGGCGATTTGCAACAGCTTTCTTAGCGGAATAAAAGGAGAAAGTCTGCAGGCTAATCCCTAGAGATACAAGCACCACAAGCCACCAACTACATACCCGTAAAGAAGAGCTACGCCGCTGTGATTTTTGTTGAATATTCGTGCTAAGCTCATCACCATTCAAGTGCTTTTTCTCGACCAGATATAAGAGTAACTCTACTAAAATATTTACTTGTCGTGCTAGTGCTTTAGCAGCTTTTGTCCATAGCCATAAGCCAATCATTATAACGAAAAATACACCCACATTGCCGTTATCTGGCGGTAAAATTGCCCCTGTAATGATTAAAAGATTTATAGTTAAACCATAACTTAAAGTCAAAGTAACTATTAGAAAAAATATCATAAGAATTGTGCGATATGTTAGTTCACAAAACTCATCAAAGGATAAGTTGATGATTGCACTAAAACCTAGGGTTAATGCTAGCCATAACTTTTTGCAGAATTGAGCAATTTTTTTCAAGAGCATGATGTTCTTCCTGTCAGGGTAGTGTTCTCAGAGTGTTGATCTAATTGAGCGGTGTTGTTTGCTGGTACTGAATATCTGAAATAAAAACTGGATTATTAAAAGAATTAATCGACTGTCATGATATTGCCGATAATTAGATTATTTTGTCACTTCAGTTGTGCCTTTACCGCAAATCAGCTTGCCATTTTGATAAGTTGGTTCTGCTGGTTTAATTGTACCGGGAGAATCTGATTGGCACAATATGGATATTGTTATTATTTCATCTTTAACAGCATTTGGAACAACTTCTTTAGCAGGAACTACAAAAACACCGCCGACACAGCTTTTAAAGTCTTTTTTCTTGGATAATCCATAATTAAATGCTGTTTTTTTAGTAGCGATAACTGAATATTTGCCGTTGGCTGTTTCTATTTTGATGCCAATTTCTAAAGCATTAACAGAAGTTGCAAAAGCACCTTTTTCGGCAAAGTGAGCGTGCTGAGCTCTGTTCATTGACCTTACATACTGTTTTGGTTCCACTTGCTTTGCCTTCCCAGCCTGACGCAGAAATGATGGCATCTCGATCGCAACAATTATTCCCAATAATATCAAAAGTAATAAGCATCCGCAACCTTTATATGCAATAGTATTTGACTTGGAATTTTCTTGACTCATGGTATTCTCTCCTCATAAATAGGTAGATTTTGCGGGAGACTGCCGCCGATTTGATAGTGGTAATCGACTGTAATTATCTTGCTTAGATTATTTCGTCACTGCTGTTGTGCCCTTGCCGCAAGCAATTTTACCATTTTGATAGGTGGGTTCGGCTGGTTTAATTGTACCAGGAGAATCAGCTTCGCACAAAATGGATGCTGTTGTCATGTTATCTTTAGTAGCCTTGGCATCGACTTCTTTATCAGGAACTATAAAGACACCGCCGATATAACTTTTCAGGTTGGGTTGCTTGGAGACTCCATAATTAAATGCTGCTTGCTTGGTTGCACGAGTTGAATATTTGTAGTTTGTTGTTTCAGTTTTAATGCCAAGCCCCAGTGCTTCAACTGAATTGGAAAAACTACTTTTTTCTGCAAAGTATGCTTGCTGAGCTTTGTTCATTGAGCTAATATATTGTTTTCCTTCTGATTGCTTTGCTTTATTAGCCTGATTCAAAAATGATGGAAGCTCGAAAGCATAATATGTTAGTGACCAAAGAGATATCCAAAGCACTAAACATCCACAACCCGTAGCAATAGGTGAATTACTACCTGACTTAGAATTTTGCTGACTCATAGTATTCTATCCTTTTTGTTTGTAGTAAGGACTTTAGTCCTGAAAAACTTAATTAAATTCAGCGAGGCAGAGCCTCTGAATCTGCATTCCCAGGCAGAGCCTGGGAACGAACAACGAACAATACTTGTCTTTAAGCTCGCATTTTTGATGTCTCTTTCCGCTCAAAGGATGTCGGCTGAATGAGTTTACTGCCGATCGCAAAATCGCGCAATTCCACCCTGGTAAACTTGACTCCCCAAGGATCTGTCGTTGTATCCAACTCTTCCACTAAAGCATTATTAATCTCATGGCGAGCCGTGTAAAGTTCCTCCACAGATAATTTAGCAATGTGAGTCCGAATGGAAAGAATCAGCATATTTAACATCGCTTCCTTGAGATTCTGCACCTTGTAGGAAGCTTTTTCTAAGTCAATGATTCGCCAGTATACAATAAAATCAACAGTGATGGAAACCCGATCGCGCGTGGTGCATTCTTGGGGGGACAGCCTTAAAATTTGCTCGCGCAGAGTTTGTTTATAGGCGACTTGCTCGACAAAGGGAATCAAAAATGTTATACCCGGTTCAAGTTTTTTGCGATCGTACTTTCCGAAAATTTCAACTAAAGCCTCATCTCCTTGACGGACGATTTTTACACTGCTGGCCAAGGATACTCCGGTGATGGCAAACAACATCATCAAAAAATACTGATACATAGTGAATCTCCTGGTAAGTAGTTGACAGTTAATAGTGATTTCTTAGTCCGCGAAGGCGGACTTTGTTTGTGTAGAAGCGATTTCAATCGCCGTGTAATCAAGGAAGTAACAAACCCAGATTTAGCTGTTGACGTGAATTAAGTTGTCTGGTACAACAATCAGCGTGTTTCCTTCCCGGCGCAAAACGTAAACTTTTTGTCTTGGTGCGATTACTTGGTTATCTTCATTCCGAGCTTTCCACGAAGCACCTTCATAAATCACCATTCCAGTTTCTCCTGGGAAAATTTCGGAGATAGTTGTCGCTTCCGTTGCTTCGGGAATCACAAACTTTTTGCGAACAATAAAAATTGGTCTAATCCAGATGCTCAGGGCGAGAGCTATCCCCATCCAGTAGGATATCTGCCAGTCAAAATCTTCATACATTACCATCTTCCAATCAAACTGGAAGGCGACAGATCCTCTCCACAAAATAAATGATTCAATTAGAGCAGCAGAGCCCATCATTAGCGCGTAAAACCTGTATTTTTGGGGCTGAGTTTTTTGGATGAATAGATCGATCGCACCGAGTACAATCCCGACTAGCAACCACAATATCGGCGGTGTGAATGCGAAAGTTGGTTGATTGGTTGCTGATGCCAGCGACCAAATTATGATAGAGTACATCAGAATTCACCTCCTTTTGACAGTGCTGAACCTTGTTATTTCTAATCTAATCAGGCCACTATTTGAGTTGACGACTGACTTATTTGAGAATTCATCGACTTTCCATCGACTTTTTATCGACTTTAGGGACGGTTGCCATTTATGATGGTTTCAGTGTCTCGATCGTTATAAGCAATGCCTCGATCGCTCAGGCTGCGTCTCCAGTACATTCCCACAGTTAAATCCTCTCTGCTGAGAAATGGCTTTCCCAGTCAGAAAATCTTGGCTGAGGATTTAGGGATAGCCCAATCTACTGTCAGTCATTTCCTAAATGGCAAACCTGTGGATTATGCCAATTTCATCGAAATTTGTCGCGGCTTGAATCAGGAATGGCGCGATATAGCCGATTTTGAGGTGCCATCCCAGCCCGAAGAGGTGTTGCCAAAATCTGCAAAAATTGCGATCGCGCGATCGAACCCAAACCACACCCTGATTCAACAATTGCACCAAGCTTTGACGAATGCTAGCCACGAAGTCTTTTTAGTAGGAATTACCGACGGGGTATCAGAAACCGGGTTTTTTTACGAAAATACTGCGTTGCAGCCTGTAGACTCGGTAAAAAACCCGGTTTCTTTGGTCGGAGTGCGTAATTCCTGTTTGGCAAACAACAGCAGCAAATCAGGCTCATATTTAAAGCTTTGCGATTATTTAATACTGCTGATTTCCGCAGAATATGCTGCTAGCGAAATGATATTGGAACAAGTCCAGCTAGCCAAAGAATCGCACAGTTTAACTAATAAAAAACCAGCTATTTTACCAATTTGCGTTGAATTAAATGTACCATTTTCCTTTGATTTATTGCATTATTTAGCCGGAGTCCAGTCCTGGCAATGGCGCTCTGCGGGCGACTCATCAAAGTTAATTTCAGAAATTTTGAACGTAGTTAAAGAAGGTCGCACATCCTTAAATGCAGACCATGAATTAGCTGTAAATTGGAACGAAATTACTAGCACAAAACAGTCAATAATTCAACCCCAACCCGCAGCAGCACCCGAATTGCCGGGAGGACAAGTAGATTTAGCTTCTCGTTTTTATATCGATCGCCCTCCGATCGAATCTCGCTGTTATGAAACGATAGTCCAACCGGGAGCCCTGATCCGCATCAAAGCACCCAGACAGATGGGCAAAACTTCTTTAATGGCGCGGATTTTGCATCACGCAGAAGCGCAAGGTTCTCGCACGGTAGCGCTGAGTTTTCAGCTAGCAAATAGGAGAATATTCGCTAATTCAGATACATTTTTGCAGTGGTTTTGTGCTAGCGTCGGTCAAGAATTAGGAATGCTGGAACAGTTGCCGAAGTGTTGGGAATTAGCAGATTTAATTGGTAGCAATCAGTGCTGCAAGGCTTATTTTGAACAGTATTTGCTGTCAGAATCATCACCCCCTCTGACGTTAGGTTTGGATGAGAGCGATCGCCTATTTGAATCCCCGGAAATTGCCGCTGACTTTTTTGGATTGTTGCGAGCTTTGCACGAAGAAGCAAAACGGCGAGATATTTGGAAAAAGTTTCGTTTGATTGTGGTACATTCCACCGAAGTTTATATCCCGCTGGATGTGAATAAATCACCGTTTAATGTGGGATTACCGATTGAATTGCCGGAGTTTAATTCGCAGCAAGTGCAAGACTTAGCAGCGCGACACAAACTGAATTGGAGTGCGACAGAAGTTGCAGAATTGATGGCGTTAGTGGGAGGACATCCCTATTTAGTGCGGCTGGCTATGTATCGCATTGCCCGTCAAGATGTGACTTTAAATCAATTGCTGAAATCAGCGACAACGGAGGCAGGTATTTACACCGACCATTTGCGTCGGCATTTGTGGAATTTAGAAAAATATCCTGAATTAATGGAGGCGATGAGAGAGGTTTCGAGTGTCTCAAATCCCGTCAAATTGAGGTCGGAATTAGCGTTTAAATTAAACAGTATGGGGTTGGTGAAACTGGATGGTAATTATTGCAGTGCGAGATGCAGTTTGTATGAGGAGTATTTTCGCGATCGCCTAGAATGCAAATAATCCTGATTTAGCCGATCGCCAAATCCACACTAACTACAAATTCGGGAAAAGCCAGCGGCGAAACTCGATCGCCCCGCCAAAACCTCAGCATTAAACTGTAACCGTTAACCGTTGGTTGGCGGTAAACTTCCAAGCAATTTTCCGGTAAATTGACTATCCATACTTCCTGAATTTGCGATCGGGCATAAATAGGAAGTTTCACGTCTCTGTCATAGTCTATTGAGGTGTCAGCTACTTCTATTAACAGTAAAACTTCCGATGGCGTGGGATGTGCAGTTGAATAGTAATCGGCGCGAGGTAGCAGCAATACTATATCAGGTTGCGGTTCCGTGCGATCGCTCAACTGGACGGGGTTCTGCACGTCAAAAGTAGCCAAATTTTCGGGAATTTGGCTGCAAAGTCTGGCTAAGCGCCTCACAGAGGAAGCATGACGAGTTCCAATAGCGGCCATTTCAACAAGTTCTCCTTCTATCAGTTCTACGCGATCGCCCTCTGAAAGAATACCAGCTTTAGCCATCTGATGGTATTCTTCTACTGTGAAAAGTCTTTTGAGCAACTGTACTGCCATAATTTACCGTTCCTCTAGTTTTTTGTTCTATTATAGTGGATGGAAACACAGCTATATTAACAGCGGTAATAAAAAATTACAACTTTGGTGGGGATTTTTTATTACGAACCGCGAAGGCGCTAAGGACGCTAAGGAAGAGAAGAGAAGGGAAGAGAACAAGGGGAAGTCAAAAACATCTATCAATAGAAAGGTGTATCCGGCTGACTAATTGGCTATCTTGAAAATAAGCAGCCAGAATATTCGGCAATCTGCAAAGGTTGGCTGTTTTGGCAGGAGCACAATCATCTGAGTTAGCATAATTTGATTCCATGCAAAACACCCTAGAGATACTTTCTTCTTCTGAGTCGCCGAGTCTTCCTAAAAATCAACCGGCACTCCCAAATTATGAAGCAGCCGATCGCCAATTTGTCAATTTGCTAGAGGTAGATGATTTAGACAAGACGGTGGCGGCAAAACCGTTACTTGTGAGCGATTTTGAAAGCGCGATCGCCTTTGCGCTGCGATCGGCTGATCAGAAAGATTCCGCCGACGAGGCCGCTAACCGCTTCTTGCAGCGCGTGCTGTACCGCATCAACCGCCTCAACTTGTTTTGGTACGACGATTTGCGCCGTTACAACAACGAGCGATCGCACTATTTGCGAGGAGTGCGCGATCGCATCGAAGAATCTTGGCAGCAGTGGGAAACCGCGCAAATCGACGTTGCAGCGCTGCAAAACATCGAGGATGTCAAGCAAGCCCTGCGCGATCGCGCCGCCGCTGATGTCGATCCAGAACTCACTGACATCGATCGCTACCTGCGAGAACAAATGACTGAAGGGGGATACAGACACCTGCTGGCGATCGCCTCCTTCGACGGTTTAGTGGAAGCCAGCCGCCTTTCCCGCATCCTCGGCGGTGCCGGCAACGAAATTCAGTCAACGCTGACGCGGGTGCTAATTGAAGAATACGGCGGCGGTCGCTTAGCCCGCAAGCACTCGACCTATTTTGCCCAAATGCTGGCAGAATTCGGAATGAGCACGGAACCGGAAGCCTACTTCGATATAGTTCCCTGGGAAGTGCTCGCCAGCATTAACCACAACTTCCTGCTTACCGAACGCAAGCGCCATTTTCTGCGCTACAACGGCGGACTCACCTATTTTGAGGTAGCAGGGCCTGTGGCTTACCGCAATTATCTAGCCGCGGCGCAGCGTCTGGGCCTCTCACAGGCTGCGATGGGTTATTGGGAATTGCACATCCGGGAAGATGAGCGTCACGGGCGCTGGATGCTTGATGAGGTGGCGATCCCGCTGGTTGACAGATACCCGCAGGAGGCGTGGGAGTTGGTGTTGGGATACGATCAGGAGAAGTCGATCGGCGATCGGGCTGCTGCTGCTGTAGTGCGATCGATCCAAGCGGCAGAAAACTATTAAACTGCTATCTCCCAGGTTGCGTCAGTCACAAGCTTTTACTCAACTCAAACAGTTTGTGACTGATGCACCATACCAAGGCTCGATCTTAAAACGCTGTCATTAACTGAATTAGTTCGATCGACAAATCTCTGTGCGACTTTTGCTGTTTCTGAAACACAACTCCAGCCAGCAGATAGATATTTTCCGAATAAAAAGCCATTCCCTGTTTTCGCAAATTGGCGATCGCGCTTTTCACCTTGGGCTCCGAACTGTAATAGCCAAAATTTAAAGGTGCAATCTCAAAATTCGCCACCGAGTAGCCTCGATCCAAGGCATAATCGATCAATCCCACAGGATTAGAATAGCTAGAAACCATCAGCAAAACTCGATCGCAGTCCAAAGATAAAAGTTTCTTAGCAATTGTCGAACCATCAGTCCCGCCGTGCAACAGCGGCTGATAAATTTTGTCATCCACCGCAGGCAAATAAGGCGGATTTGAGATCACACAATCCGCCGACTGATACAAAAGCGAATCAAAAAAAGAGCAATTGTTGACAGTATATTGTTCGCTGAGTTGATATTGCTTAATTTGAGATTGAGCAATTTTCCAAGCTACATTATTTAGCTCAAATCCCTGTATTGTCCCGTCAAAATCTGTTCTCAGCAAAGACTTAATAACTGGACTTCCTTCGCCAGAACCAAACTCTACGATACGTCGAAATTGGTCGCTGGCATTTAACACTAAACTTTCCAAGCAGTGCGCGTAAAAATCCGATTCTTCCGGGCAGTGGAATACCTGTTTGAG
>Ga0105047_10016176_pt1 | contig 11703 bp, 4 predicted proteins | sample MAT04_FD_78384 | JGI IMG/M metagenome (GOLD analysis project Ga0105047, IMG submission 78384) | Freshwater microbial communities from Lake Fryxell liftoff mats and glacier meltwater in Antarctica - MAT-04 (megahit assembly) | ecosystem: Environmental > Aquatic > Freshwater > Ice > Liftoff... | reverse complement strand
CGTTCACGAGGTTGGTGGTCATGGGTCGTGCCGCGGGACAAGCGTCGGGGTGGGTGGCGGCCGAGCGCGTCGGGTCCGCCGCCCCCATAGTACCCGGAAAGCGCCGGTCAGCAATCGTTCCTTTCCGGGAAAATTCCCCCACCCCGCCCGGATTGACGCTTGCATTCTTGCACGCGGGTCGGCAGACTAATGCTTCGCGGAACCGAGCCGGGTACACGACCGCCCAACCTGCGGGATTCAGCTGCCCCCGCGAGGCCGACACCCGACCGCCTGCCAGACACCGCTCCCACAAGGGGCGGCGCGTTCCGCCGAGCTAACCCCGCCCGCCGCCCCGACTGCCTCGGGATCGCACCCGGTTATCACCCCGCAGCCGAGCCGTTGCATGAGAATCGCGACCTTGTCCCGCCGCCTCGCCGCCCCGACCCTCGCGGCCGGCGTCGCCGCCCTCGTGCTGCTCGCCGCCGACCCGTCGCCCCGGCAGGCCCGCGGCCAGGACACCAAGGCGAAGGCCGAGAAGGACAAGGACAAGACCGGCGAGCGCGGGTCGATCGTCGAGGACCGGACCGCCCGCAAGCTGCTCGAAGCCGGCGACGCCCGGCTCGAAGCCGGCGAGGCGGCGAAGGCCGTCGAGGTGTGGCAGTCGGTCGTCGAGCGCTACCCGCGCAGCAAGGTCCGGTTCGACGCCTACCTCAAGCTCGGCAGTCACCTGCTGACGAAGGACCGGGCCTTCGACCGCGCCCGCACCTACTACGAATCCGCCGCCGCCGAGGACAACCCGAGCGAGGAGCAGCGGGCCGAGGCGACCTTGAAGATCGGCGTCTGCTACTTCGAGGGGCGGAACTTCGGCAAGTGCTTCAAGTACATGCGCGACGTGATCGAGAAGTACCCGGTCAGCCCGCAGGTGAACCAGGCGTACTACTACATCGGCCTCGGCCACTTCCAGCAGGGCCACTACAGCCGGGCGATTGCGGCCCTGGAGCGGGTCGGCATCGCCCTGCCGCCGCCCGAACCGGGGGCCGCCGGCGGCAACGCCGCCGAAGTGCTGGAGGCCGGCAAGCGCCTGTTCGTCCGCATCGAGGACGCCGACCTCGCCGCCCTCGAAGCCGGCAAGACGGTGGACGTGCAGGTCAAGACCGACGGCGGCGACATCGAGACGGTGCCGTGCTTCCCGATCGGCCGGAACGTCCGCGTCGTCGTCGGGTCGATCCCGACCGCGCTCGGCAAGGCGAAGGCGAACAACGGCCGGCTCGAACTCCGCGGCGGCGACGCCGTGACGATCTCGTACCGCGACATCCACACCGCCGCCGGTGCCAAGGAACAGCTGGTGGCGAAGAAGGTGCCGGTCGTCGGCACGGCGACGGCCGCGATCATGGACGGGGCCTACGGCGAGACGCTCCAGGGCGTCGTCCTCGGCCGCGGGATCAACGTCCAGGTGGTGGACGCCGACTTCGACCTGACCGACGGGGCCGACGTGGTGAAGGCCACGGTCGAAGTCTACCGCGAGAAGTCCCCGGAAGAGCTGGCGGCCGAGGCCGGTCCCGCCACCGGCACCCCCGCGGCCCCCGCCGGCACCCCGGCCAAGACCGACCCGAACAAGCTCGACCGCTTCAAAAAGATCGACAAGGTGGACGTGATCCTCACCGAGGCCAAGATCGTCCGCATCGCCCCGGAAGCCGCCCCGATCATCCTCAACCCGGTCGAGGCTCCCAAGGAGGAGCTGAAGAAGGACGGCGAACCCAAGAAGGACGGCGAGCCGAAAAAGGACGAGGTCAAGAAGGGCGAGCCGAAGGTCGAGGAGCCGAAGAAGGAAGAACCCAAGAAAGACCCCGCCCCGGAACCGCCCAAGCCGGTCGAGGACGACGGCACGATCCACTCGGGCACGTTCCGCGGCGTCGTCGCGCTGGAGAATGCCGAGACCGTAAACCCGACCGACCAGGTGCTCCAGGCCCAGCCGAACGACCTGATCGTCGTCACCTACCTCGACGCCAAGAACGCCACCGGCGAGGCCCGCACGGTCGTCTTCAAGGCCCGCACGGTCGAAGGCAGCCTCGGCAGCGTCCGCGTCTCGCAGACGCTCATCAACGACCAGGAACTGCGTGTGCGGACGCAGCTCAAGACGGCCAGTGCCCTCACCAACATCGCCAACCGCTACAAGGAATTCGGCCTCAAGCAGCACGCCGACGTGAAGTACCAGCAGGCGATGACGATGTGCGAGGAGATCAGCGCCGAGGCCCAGAAGCTCGGCGGCCGGACCCTCGAAGAGACCTACGTCCAACTCTGGAAGATCTACTTCGAGATGGACAAGCTCGACCTCGCGGCGGCGATGAGCCAGCGGCTCCAGCGCGACTTCCCGAACAGCGAGTTTGTGGACGCCGCACTCGTCTCGCTCGCCACGGTCGCCCGCAAGCAGGTCCAGTACCAGCGCGCCATCGGCATCTACACGAGCGTGCTGCGGCTGGAGAAAAGCCCGCTCCGGGGCGAGGCCCAGTTCGGCATCGCCGAGTGCTACGAGGAGATGGCGAAGGCCGCCGAGGGGCCGGCCGCCGTGCAGCTCTTCGACCAGTCGTTCCAGGAGTACAAGAAGGTCTTCGACCAGTTCCCGGACAGCGGGCGGGTCGGCGAGGCGGTCGCCAAGATGGCCAACTACTACTACGTCCAGAAGGACTACGCCCGTGCCATCGACGTGTTCGAGACCGTGTTGCGGACCCACCCGGACGCCAAGTTCCTCGACGTGATCCTGTTCAACTACGGCCGCTGCCTGTACCGCCTCGACAAGAAGGCCGAGGCCCGCAAGCAGTTCGACCAGCTGATCGGCGACTTCCCCGAAAGCCCGCTCGCCCCCGACGCCAAGAAGATTTCCGAGGCCCTCCGCAAAGGCGGGAGCTGACCCGCCCGAAAGCCCACCCGTCGCGACGGGTGGGCTTTCTTTCGAGACTCTCGTCGAACACCCGACCTTCCCCCGGTCCTTCCCCATGCTCACCCGCACCTTCGCAATAACCGCCGCCTTCGTCGCCCTCCTCGGCATGGTGTTGGCCCAGCAGCCGACCCCCGCCGACAAGGACAAGAAGGCCGCCCCGCCCGCCGCGAGCGAAACCGACCTCGACCCGGTCAGCAAGCAGGCCGCGGCCCTCGAAGCGCAGCTCGCCAAGACGAGCAACGCCGGCAAGGAGGGCGGCGAGCTGCTGCTCAAGCTCATCGACCTGTACCACGACAACGGCCGCCCGTTCGGGCTGGTCCGGGCGGCGCAGACCTTCGTCGGCCTGCACTCGACCCACCCGCGGCACAAGGACGCGATGCTCAAGCTGATCGACGCCCTGGAGACGACCGGGCGGAACAAGGAACTCGTGGCCACCGGCCGCCAGTTCCTGACCCGCCACCCGGCCGACCCCGCCGGGGCCGATGTCGAGAAGTGGCTCGCCCGGATGCTCCGCAAGGCGAACGACGTGCCCGGGGCCGCGGTCGTCCTCGAAGCCCGGTGGAAGCGGCTCGGCGCGACCCCCGACGGCCAGCGCGCCGGCCGCGACGCGATCGCCCTGAACGCGGCGCTGAACACCCCGGCGGCGCTCGACAAGGCCGCCGCCCTCGGCGAAGAAATGCTCGACAAGCTCCCGGCCGGCGGCCCGGCGACCGCCGCGGGGTGGGCCGCGGTGGACGCCCACGAGCGCAAGAGCCAGTGGGCCAAGGCCAACCTCGTCGGGGCCAAGCTCCTCGCCAAGAGTCCGCCGGCGGTGCCGTACTACCTCCAGTACCTGCACGCCCGCATGGCCGAGAACTCCAGCCGCCTCGGGCAGCGGGTGAACGCGGCCGAGGCGTGGAAGAAGGCGCTGGCCGTCCCCGGCCTGCCGGCCCGCCCCGACCTGCACGCCCGGCTGATCGAGGAGGTCTTCCAGTCGAACCCGAAACCGGCCGAGTTCGAGCCGCTCGTCGCCGACTACCTCAAGAAATACCCCGACCGGGCCGACCGCTTCGCCCCGCAAATCCGCCTCGCCGCGGTCTACGTCGCCAACAAGGAGCCGGCGAAGGCCGAGAGCCTGCTCGCGGCCGTCATCCCGTTCGACGCGCGCTCGCATAGCGCGAGTTCGGCCTTCGTCCAGCTGTTCGGGGCCGAACCCGACGTGAACGCCCGCAAGGCGCGGCTGGCCGTGGCCGAGCAAACGCTGCGGGCGGCGATCGCCAAGAGTACGCCGGCGAACGCCGCCCCGCTGCGGTACAGCCTCGCCCTCGAACTCCTCCGCGACAAGGCCGCGAACGTCCCGGCGGCGAAGGCAGTCGCCCGCGAGGTCGCGTTCCAGGTCGTCTCGAATGACGGGTACACGGGCGGGGCGGTCGGGTGGCTGCTCGACGCCGCGGCCGACGACGCCGAGTTCGCCGCCGACCTCGCCCGCACGGTCGAGGCCCGCCGCAAGTTCCCGTGGGTCGGCACCTACCGGGCCACCCTCGCCGCGTGGGCGCAGGGGCGGCTGGCGAACAAGGACTTGGCCAAGCGGGCGCAACTCGTCAACGCCGAACTCGGGAAGTCGGACCGGGAGGCCGAAAACGCCCTGTGGGTGGTCTTCGACGCCGCGGTCGCCGCGAACGTCTGGTCGCCGCAGGCGGCCGCCGCCCGCGAGAAACTCCTGGTCCCGGCGAAGGTCGCCGCCTACCCCGACGACGTGGCCGGTGCATTGCTCTACCAGCAGCACTACTACCTCCGGCACTACGCCCCGGACGCCCAACGGGTCAAGTCGATCGACGCCGCCAAGGCGTGGGCCGCCCGCTTCCCGGCCTCGTTCGACGCCGCCACCGCCTACCTCGGGACCGCGACCGACTACGTCAAGCCGGACGCCTTTCGCGACGCCGCCCCGCTCGTCCTCAAACTCGACCCGGCCGGTTCCTACCCGGACATCTCCCGCCGCCTCCTCGCCGTCGCCGCCCACTTCAAGGACGCCGCCCTCGCCGGCCAGACGTGGGCTTGGACCAAGAAGATGTTCGACAAGTACGGGTACGACAACACCTCCGCGACCGCCATGGGCGACTCCCTCGTAGTCGTCGGGCTGAAGGACCAGGCGAAGGAGTGCTGGGAGAAGGCGCTGGCCGGCAACCCGGACTCGCAAGACTTGGTCCAGAGCGCCCTGCGGTTGCTCGCCCTCGTCCCGGACGCCGACAAGCCGAAGTTCCTCGACGCCATGCTGGCGAAGGACACCGGCTGGCAGTTCAGCTTCGCCGTCCTCCGGGCCGACTACCTGATTAAGGCCAACGACATCGACGGGGCCGCCCGCCTCCTCGTCCCGGCCGCCGACAAGGTCCGCGACCGGGCGTTCGGCGGGCAAAGCCCGGACGGCGAGTACAACGCCCTCTACCAGTGGGTCGCCGCCGCCCGGGCCGACGTGAAGGCAGTCCCGGCCAACAACCGCAAGCTGTTCACCTTTGTCCGCGACCTGCAAATCACGCGGGCCTCAATGGTCGCCCAGGCCGCCCTGATCGAACTCGAGGACGGGCCGAAGCTGCCGCCGATGAAGCGGCTCGTCGCCCTCGGCGAGGCGTCGCAGCTCGGGGCCGGCGACAGCACCGACTTCGACATGCTCGCCCCCTACGTCCAGGCCGCGATGGGCCGCAAGGACTACCTCGCCGCCGCCACGCTCGTCAGCGGGATGATGGCCAACTTCGGCCTCGACGAGTCCCGGAAGAAGACCGGCCGCGACCTGCTCACCCAGGCGTACACCCGCCTCGGGGCCGCCGGCGGCGCGGTCATCGACGAGAACAGCCCCATCGCCCCGCTCCTGACCGCCGCCCTGCAACTGCGGCTCGGCGACCAGAAGCTGGCGTTCGAGACGTACCTCGCCAACAAGGTGCTCTTCGACGAGCACCGGGCCGACGCCCCGGTCGATCTGATCCTGTTCGTCTGCGAGAGCCACGTCGCCGCCGGCGGCGACGACAACCACACCCGCGTCGAAGACATCCTGCGGGCGTGGCTCATCAAGAACGCCGACGTGGCGGGGGGCGACGAGGTCGAGAAGGCCCGCATCCAACTGCTGCTGGCGCGGAACTACTTCAAGGCCAAGCGGTACGACCTCGCCCGGGCCGAGTACACGACGCTCAAGAACCGCTACGCCAAGACGGCCCAGGCGGTCGAGGCCGACTTCGGGATCGGCGAGACGTTCATGGAACAGAAGGTGTACGACCAGGCCGAGCAGGCGTTCGAGCGGCTCGCCGGGAGCCGCGACCGCGACGTGGTCATCCGGGCCGAGTTCCTCCGCGGGGTGCTCGCCAGCCGCCGCGGCGACCGCGACGAGGCCCGGGCCATTTTCAAGGCCGTCCTCGAACGGGTGCCGAACATCGAGGTCGCCAACCAGGCGCTGTTCAACCTGTCCGAAGTCTACGGGGCCGAGCAGCGCTACGTCGATCAGCTCGAACTGCTCCGCACCGTCGGCCGGCTCGGGCGGGCGAGCAAGCGGTTCCACACCCCGGGCGAGGCCCTTTCCATCGTGGTGCAAGACAGCGACCTGGGGGTCAGCCGCGGGCACAGCCGCATCCCCGTCCGCGTCACGACCGAGCCGGGCGGCGACGTGGAGACGATCTACCTGCTCTCCGGCGGGGCCGGGAAGGGGCTGTTCCGGGCCGACCTGGAAACCCGCCTCGGCACGGCCGCCAAGAACGACCGCGTGCTGCAACTCACCGGCAAGGACGTGATCCGGGTGGACTACCCGCCGGAGTTCAAGAAGGAGTTCAAGGACGCCCCGCTGCCCGACGCCGAGATCCGCATCGCGGCCGACGGGAAGCTCGAAGTCGCGTCGAGCAAGGTGATCGACGAGGACGAGGAGACGTTCAGCCAGCGGCTCGCCCGGGAGGCGAAGGGCGGGGCCGACGACGAGGACAAGCGGAAGGGGCTGGCCCGGCCGAAGGACCAGATCAAGCCCGGGAACGTCGTCTACCTACGGATCAAGGACGCCGACCGCGACCTGACCGACCAGCCGGACGCGGTCACCGTCCGCCTCGCCTCGGCCAGCGGCGACGCCGTGACCGTGACCCTGACCGAGACCGGGGCGCACACCGGCGTCTTCGAGGGCACGGCCAAGACGGGCGAACTCCCGGCCGGGGCGCTGGCCACGAACACGGCCATCGACCACAACCCGCTCATGGCGATCGACAAGGACCGCAAGACGGCGTGGCTGAGCGAGCCGGACGGCGTGACGCCCAAGATTCTCAGCATCGACATGAAGGACTTGAAACGGACCGACCGGGTGACGGTCTGGACGCCGGACGCCCAGAAGAACGCCCCGATCCGGATGACGCTCGAAGGGAGCGACGACGGCCGGCTGTGGTTCCGCCTCGCGGCCACCCAGCCCGACCCGAAAGCATTCCCGGTCGTCGGCGAGGCCGCGGCGATGAGCGCCCGCGTCTACGACGGGGTGAACGCCACCGGGTATACGACCTGGGACCAGGTCGTCGCCCTGACCAAGACGGCGAAGGCGACGGCCGAGGGCAAGGCCGCCGACCTGTTCTGGACCCGCCAGCCGGACGACAAGGTGAAGCAGCGGCCGGTCGCCGTCGTCTGGCACGGCAAGGTCGTCCAGGCCAAGGCCGGGGCGGCCCGCATCGCCCTGACCGGCGAGACGACGGCCCTGATGATCGACGGGCGGGTGGAACTCGCCCCCGGCAAGACCGGCCGGCACGCCGACGTGTACCTCGACGCCGGCACCCACGACCTGACGATCTTCGCCGCCGCCGGGGCCGTCACCCCGACCCTCGAAGCCCGCTGGACGACCGGCGACGCGACCTCGGCGCTGGTCACGCCGGTCCCGTTCCGCGAGGCCGACTTCGACCTCGGCCGGCCCGAGGCCAAGACCGCCGCCGCCCCGCGGGCGCTCGGCGAGGGCACCATCGACAAGGACGGCACGGCCTGGGAGTTCAAGTTCCCGGCCGTCGGCGTCCGGCACGTCCGCGCCGTCATCCACGAGTACCGCGGCGAGGCGGTGGCGATCAACCACGTCGAGATCCGGGACGGCGAGAAGAACGTCACGCACATCCCGACCGAGGCCGACCTGCTGTCGCTCGCCACCAACGACGTGCTGGAAATCTCCGGCGGCGACACCGTCACGGCGACGTACATCGACGACGTGAACCAGACCGGGGCGTCGCGCCTGCTGGCCGCCAAGCTGACGGCGACGTACCACAACGCCACCATCACCGCCATCGCCTACGACTTCCTCAAGGGGCCGAACGGCGAGGTGTACAACGTCCGCAAGGAATTGCTCCGGATCGACCCGGGCGAGCGGATCGTGATCGAAGTCACCGACTTCGACCAGGACGTGACCGCCGGGCCGGACAAGATCAAGGTGCAGGTCGCCGTCAACGACGCCCCGCCGGTCGAGTTCGAGGCGACCGAGACGCAGGAGAACAGCGGGGTGTTCACGAAGGAAGTGGACACCGCGGCCGCGGCCGCCGAGGGCAAGTTCGTCGTCAAGCCCGGCGACCGCGTGGCGATCCGCTACCTCGACCAGCAGAACACCGTGCCCGGCCACGCGGCCTTCCGCGAGGCGGTCGTGTACGTCTCCGAACCGACCCCCGGCCGCGTCCGGGTGATCGAGACCCGGGTCACCCGCCCGCCGGTCCGGCTCGGCGTCCCGGTTCCGGTCGTGGCCGCCGCGCCGGTCCTGCGCTACCTCCCGCCTGGGGCCGGCGACCCGGACCCGAAGGCCGTCGGCGGGGTCGCGTTCGAGGCCCCGTTCACCGTCGAGGTGATCGACCGCGACGCGGCCAAGGACAGCCGGAGCAAGGTCGCGGTCAAGCTCAAGACGACGAGCGGGGCCGAGGTCGAAGTCGAGTGCGTGATCGACGACCGCCGGCTCGGCACCTCCGGCACGGCCGACCGGCCCGGCACCGCCCTGCTCGAAGGCCGGTTCACCGGGCAGGTCGTCATGCAGCTCGGCGGGAAGGAGAGCCTGTCGCTCGTCCCGCTCACCGCGTCGATGCCCCGCGACCTGATCGGCGGGCCGAAGCTGCCGAAGGAGGAGGAGGGCGACGCCGCCAAGAACCGCGACCAGACCCTCGTCACCCGCGTGCTGAACCTGACCGGGGCGGACGTGGTCGAGGCCACCTACCTGGACGAGCGGCGGCCCGGCGGCCCGGCCGCCCCCCTCGCCGCCAGCGCCCGCCTGCTGACCGACGGCAAGTTGACCGTCACCGACGCCGAGTACGTCAAGGACTTGACCACCGCCCACGTCGGCGAGCGGCTGTACCTCAAGGTCGTGGACGCCGACCTCGACCGCACCCCGGACCGGGACAAGGCGAAGGTCCGCATCACCACCAAGCGGGGCGAGAGCGAGGTCGTCGAGCTGGTCGAGACGCTCAACCACAGCGGGGTGTTCACCGGGTCGGTCGTCCTCAGGCCGGCCGAGACGCCGACCCCCGGCAACCTCAAGCCGGACGCCCCGGAGATCGAGTGCTACTTCGGCGACACGATCGAGGCCGCGTACACCGACGAGCGGGCGAGTTCGACCGCCGGCACGTTCGAGTCGGTCGTCGCGGTCGCGGTGGTGATCGGGACCGACGGCAAGGTGCAGGCGTTCAGCAAGGCGTTCTCGGACGAGGCGCTGGCGGTGGAGACGCAGTTCCACGTCGCCGAGAGCCACTTCGAGCTGTTCAAGAGCCACAAGCTGATCGGCCGGGAGGCCGAGGCCCGGGCCGACCTGGAGGCCGGCCGGCGGGTGCTGCGCGAGGTGATCGAGGACTACCCGAACCCGAAGTACACGCCGCGGGTGTCGTACCTGCTCGGCCAGTTCGCCCAGGAGTTGAAGCAGTACGGCGAGGCGGTGCAGGCGTACCAGACGATCGTCAAGCAATACCCCGACCACCCGCTCGCCCCGGACGCCCAGTTCAAGCTCGCCCAGGCCTACGAGGAGGCGGGCGAAGTCGCCCAGGCGCTGGACGCCTACGTCACCCTCGCCGCCACCTACCCGAAGCACCCGCTGATCGCCAACGTGATGGTCCGGATCAGCGACCACTTCTACAAGGTGGAGAACTTCAAGGTAGCGGCCCAGGTCGGGGAGAAGTTCCTGGAGAAGTTCGAGGGCCACAAGTGGGGGCCGAAGATGGCGTTCCGGGTCGGCCAGGCTTACTACAAGGACAAGCAGTACGCGAAGGCGGCCGACACGTTCGACAAGTTCGTCAAGTCGTTCCGCGACGACCCGCTCGGGCCGGACGCGATGTTCTGGGCCGGGGAGAGCTTCCGCACGGCCGGGAACATGAAGAAGGCGTTCGAGAGCTACAACAAGTGCCGCTGGGACTTCCCGGCGAGCGAGGCCGCGAAGTACGCCCGCGGCCGCCTCGCCCTGCCCGAAATGATCTCCCAGTTCGAGGCGTCCTCGAATCTGGAGAATAAGTAGTCGAGTGAAGTGTGAGTGTGAGTGCCGGGTGTGAGGAAATACACCCGGCACGACCGATTCGGTCCTTCCCGCCGCCCGCGTCCCGCCGGACCCCATCATGCCCAGCCTGTTTGCCGATGTCGCCGCCCAGCTCCCGGCCGCCGCCCACGACCTGTGGCGCTCCGGGGCGCTCGGGTACATGCGCGACGGTGGCGTCTTCATGTGGCCGATCCTGGTGCTGGCGATCCTCGGGACGGCCGTCGTCATCGAGCGGTTCCGCAGCCTGCGGCTCATCGCCACCGACGGCGACGCCCTGCGGGCCGAGGTGTTCGACCTGCTCCAACACGACCGCGTCGAGGACGCCATCGGCCTGTGCGCCCGGTCGCGCGGGCCGGTCCCGGCCATCCTCGCCGTCGGCCTGCACCGGTACGAAATCCTCCGCCGGCTGAACTACGACGCCGGCCGGATCGAGGAGCAGGTGGTCAAGGCGATGGACGACTACGGCGTCCACATCACCGCCGCACTGGAACGCCATTTGCCCGTGTTGGCCACGGTCGCCAGCGTCGCCCCGATGCTCGGGTCGCTCGGCACGGTCGTCGGCATGGTGTCGATGTTCGAGGGGATCGTCACCAGCTACGGGAAGGTGGACATCATCCTGGCCGCCGCCGCCGGCATCAAACTCAAGCTGATCGTTACCGTCTGGGGGCTGTCGGTCGGAATTCCGGCGTACATGTTTTACAACTACTTCTCGACGGTCGTGAACCGCTTCATCCTGGAAGCAGAAGAGACGGCGTCGAAGCTGATCGAGGCGCTGACGTTCCGGCTGGCGACGGCGAATCCGTCGCCGCAGGGCGACGTGCTGGCCGCCCACCGGCCGGCGCAGGTGGGCGGGGGGGCGAGCTAATGGCCGCCGGAACCGCCGTCGCCAGCAAGGGGAAGCGCGGGAGCGGGGTCGAGGTGGCGTGGGTGCTGAACCTGCTCACCGACCTGGCCTTCAACCTGCTCATCTTCTTCGTCGTCTGCGCGTCCACCGAGACGGACACGCGCGGCCGGGCGCAAAAGGTGCCCAGCGCGAGCAAGGATAAGCTGACCGAGGCGAAGTCGCAAAACATCGAAGTGGCGCTGACACGGACGACGATCAAGGTGAACGGGGCCGATGTCCCGGTGGCGGGGCTGGCGTCGAAGATGACGGAGCTGCTCGCCGGGAAGGCGAAGCCGGAAGACCGGATCGTGGTCGTCAAGAGCGAGGACGATACCCCTTACGGGGTGTGGATCAAGGCGACCGGCCAGATCGAGGCGGCCGGCGGGGTGATTACCCTGCAGCTGGAAGAAGAGAAGGAAGTCGGCGTGCGGTAGGGGG
>Ga0105047_10016175_pt1 | contig 11703 bp, 5 predicted proteins | sample MAT04_FD_78384 | JGI IMG/M metagenome (GOLD analysis project Ga0105047, IMG submission 78384) | Freshwater microbial communities from Lake Fryxell liftoff mats and glacier meltwater in Antarctica - MAT-04 (megahit assembly) | ecosystem: Environmental > Aquatic > Freshwater > Ice > Liftoff... | reverse complement strand
GTCGTCCGACTGGTTGCGGACTCCCCCGAGGTCCGGGCCCACCTTCCCGCCCACGCCGTTGTAGGTGTGGCACGCGGAGCAGGCCCGCACAAAGGGCTCGCCGCCCTTGGCGGCGTTCGCCGGCTGCTTGAGGATGTCGCGATACGCCTGATACACCTGCATCCGGTCGCCGCCCTCCAGTCGCTTGAACGCCGCTTCCGCTGCGGCGCGCACCTTCGCGTCCGAGTGCTGGAGCAGCTGCGTCCGCCGCGTGGAGGGAATCTCCGACGCCTTGACCGTGCCGCGCTCGATGGCGCCGAACATGACGCCGGCCAGCGCCGGCTTGGAGGTCATGGTCGAAACCACGGCGGCGCGGATCTGGGGCGTGTAACGCGTCCAGTTCTTCGCCCCGACCAGCAACTCACCTCCGCGCGGATCACCCAGACGTTCCAGCGCACGCACCACCTGCAATTGCAGCGCCGGCGGCTGCCGGGCATCCAGCAGCTCGCCCAGCAACATGCCTACCCGGGTGTAATCGGCGGAACCCAGCAGTGAGACCGCACTGATCCGGGCGGGGGTCGCCGCGCGCTCGTTCTGGGCCACGGCCGTCGCGCGGCGAAAAAGATCGTCGAGCGCCTGCGTTCCGGAGCCGATAGCATCGCCGGCGAGCAGCGCGGCGAGCAGACTCTCACCCTTCTTTACCCCCAGATCAGTCCGACCCCGCACGCCCTCCACCAAACCGAGCACCGCCGGCAACGACTGGGAAAGGTCGTGATCCTCGACCAGTATGGCGGCAAGGAAACGCCGGCAGGATTCCAGCGAGGCGCCGGCCCCGAAGACTCGGCTCAGATCCTCCATCACCTTGGAAAAGCCGGCCGGGTTTGCACGGCGCGCCTGACTGAGGGCGGAGAAAAATTCGTCCATGCGCTGGCCGATCCCGCTCAGCACCGCGGCGCGGGTCCAGCGATCTTCGCCATCGCGGACCGCGATGGCGGCCAAGGCGGCGGGCACCCGCGAATCCTCCAGCCCTCCCAACACCAGGGCCGCCACAAAACGCACCCGGGCGTCGGCATCCTGCGCCATGGGCAGCAGCGACGCGACGTTCTCGCGGGACTGCGCGACCCGCCTCTCCGTCAGCAGAAGTCCCTGTTCCCGCACGCGCGGATCGCGATCCCGCAGGGCCGCGTTGATCATCGCCGGGGAAAGCCGCTGCATCACCTCCAGCGTCCAGAGGGCATTCGACCGGGTCGCCGCCAGCGGGGCGTCGGACACCAGCTTCTCCAGGAGCGGAACGGAGGCGGGATCGGCGCGCTCCAGCAGGAGTCGGCGCGCGGTATCGCGCCACCAGGAGTCGGGCGACGCGAGGTCCCGGCAGAGTTCAGCCACGGTGGTGCCCGGCATGGTCCGGGGGGGGATTTTTACGTCCTTCACGACCCGCCAGATGCGGCCGGTCGCGTGCGGACCCGTAAAATCCAACATCAGCCGTGCCTGTTCGGGCACATACTGCGGATGGTCGATATTCTGCCGATACATGTCAGCGATGTAGAGCGCACCATCCGGGCCGTTGCGAAGATAGACCGGCCGGAAGCCGACATCCGGTGTCGCGAGAAACTCCCGGCCCGTGTAGGGCACTTCAGAAATGAACGACGCCCCGTTTGGTCGCATGACCTGGCGCTGGATCAGGTTCTGGGCCGGTTCGCAGATGAAGAAATTGCCGACGTGTTCTGGCGTCAGCGCCGTGCCGCCAAAGATGTGGTGCCCACTGGCCGACGTGAACGTGCCCTCGTGCCCGACCCGTTTGGGATCGGGGCGGAACATCTGTCCCCAATAGGACGCGGTCTTCGCGTCGCTCAGCGGAAACACCTTCGCCTCGTGCTGGACCTTGGCGACCTCCTGGAGGCTCGTATTGAAGGCGAGGTAGGGATTTCGCTTGAGATGGTGCGGCTCCAGCACCGTGTGCATGACCGGGTGGCGGTTGCTCAAACCGAACCGGCGGCCGAAATCATCGATCGCCAGCCCAAACTGGCTGTTCCCGCCCACCAGTTCGAAGAGCAGCGTGTCGGGATGGAAGCGGGAATCGCCGGGAGGAAACTCCACCACCGGCCGGGAAGGATGTTCCGGCGAGGACACCTTGCCGCCGTTGCGCCCGCCCGCCACGTAGATCCAGCCATCCAGGCCAAGGGTCGGATAACACATCCGGATCTGCGCGGTCCTGCTCGTCGCGAAGCCGGTCAGGACGACTCGGCGCTCGTCCGCAATACCGTCACCATCGTTGTCCTTGAGGTACAGCAAATCCGGCGCCGAGGTCACAAACACGCCGCCCCGCCAAACCATGATGCCGTTGGGGTAACCCAGCCCCTCGGCAAAAAGGGTGCGCTTGTCGTAGCGGCCGTCGCCATCCGTGTCTTCCAACCGCACAATCCGGCCCAGAGTCGTCCAAGGCTCGTTGGGCTGGCCGTTGGTTTGGAGCGGATCGGGATAGCCGCGGTTCTCCACCACATACAGCCGCCGCTTCTCATCCCAGGCAAAGGCGACGGGATCGTCGACCATCGGTTCGGCCGCGATCAGCTCGATCCGCAGGCCGGGTTCCACCTGGAAGGCCGCCAGCGCCTCCTCCGGACTAAGGACGCGCATCGCCGCCTCCTTCGCCGCGCGCAATGGCGAAGGAAGCAAGCCGACCGCGCAGACACTCAGCGCGGCGGTGATGGAAAGGAAGGGGAGTCGGACGTGGGTGAGGATGGACATGGGGGATATCTTGCTCGTCGGTCGCGTCGGCAGGGCCGCCACTGGCGACGGTGTCGTTGCGGCGCAGCGCCCGAATCAGCTCATGCGCACCGGAGTTTCCGGCGCCAACGTCATCTGCGAGACGAGTTTCCCGTACCGCAAATACTTTCTTCACTCACGCGGCTGGGGGTTGCGAATAACCTGCGGTGCGCGCCCGCCTAGCCGGGCGAAAGTTCATTGGGCGGGAAACCCTAATTGCCGGCGGAGAAATTCATTGCCGGGGCAGCGGCTGCACCTCGATGCGGCGGTAGAAAACCTCCGCGCCCTCCGATTGAAAAAGCAGGCGGCCATGATCGAGCGTCGCTTCGGTGAGCTCCAGCACCTTCACGCCATTGAGGTAATGGATGAAATGACCGCCGTCGACCACCACCTCGACGAGATTCCATTGGCCCGTGGGTTTCTCGACCTCCTGTGGTCCCCGGAAGCCGAGCACATCCTTGAGGTTTCGGTCCCGGCCAAACCAGTGCAGGTGCCGCCCGCCGGCGGCAAACTCCTGCAACTCGCCCTGTGGATTCCAATAGTTGTCACCCGGGGTCGCCCGCATCTTGGCGCGCGGCAGCCACCGCTCTCCGTTCTCGGCCCGATACCCGCTCACGAGAATCACGTCTCCCGTCCGGCCCTCGAGAATCTCGTATTCGACCGAGACAATCCAGGGGCCGCGCATATTGGCCGCCCGGTTGCCGTCGGACCCCTGGCAGTGCAGCAGAATGCCGCTGTTGCGCGCCCGCTCCTTCCGGGCGCCCCACGTCAGCGCGCCCCAGCGAAATTCGACCATCAGCTTGTAGTGGCTGAACGAATCACGGGAGACAATGCCGCCGAAATCCTGGCCGCTGATGCGGATCGCCGGCGCGCCGTCCACCTGCTCGGCGACAGTGAAGACGCAGTTGGGGTCCTTGTAGGCATGTTCGCCCAGCCAGGTGTAGAAGCGCGAAAGGTCCTTCACGGACTTGCCGTCGAACAGGATGATCGGCTTGTCGGGCGTGATCGGCGGACCCGGGTTGTGCACGGCGCCGGGCAGGTGGGCCGCGCAGGACAGCAGCAGCGCGAGGCCAAGGCTCCCGCGGACCGGGGCGAGCCGAGCAGCGACGAACGAGAAGGCGACTGGCAAGGAGGGCATGGAAATCATCGCCGCATTTCGGACAACTCAGCAGCGGGACGCCAGCACGTTCGTCCGATAGGCTCCGAACGGGCGCATCTGCCGGTTGGCGGTTCCGGCCCCGGCGCGGAACCGAGTCCGCGCCCTACCTTTTCAAAGGGCGCGATGGATCGTATGGCGGCGAGTCCCTGACCCGTTCGGCCCAGACCCCGTTCGGCCCACAGCTGCCCGGCCGGAATCTCCGACTCACAGGGTTCCGAGCAGGACAAGGAGAGTGCCGAGGCCGCCGCCGAGGGCGATCCAACCCCAGACGCGCGTGGCCGCCAGTTTCCACCAGAGGTAGAGTCCGGTGCCGATCCAGATTACGGTGGTGACGCAAAATCCATCCACGAAGAACGCCCAGACAGTGTTGAGGATGCCCGGCTGACCATAGCCGGTGCGCCGATGGAGCCGGATGAAGAGCTCGACCCATGAGAATTTTCTTTCCTCGGCGCGCAGTTTCTTTCGTTCGATGTCGTAGGTCAGCCGCTTCGGCTGCCAGAAATTCTGCACGTTGATGTTGAGCCGCTGGCCCTGGCGTTGCGCCCCGAAGGCGCCGGTCACGCCGTTCTCCTCCAGAATTTGCCGCGTGATTTCACGCAGCCCCTCATTGCCGGGCGGCACGGCGACGGCGTAGTCCTTTTCCCAGAGGGGCAGCCATTGCGGATCGGACGGGAGATATTGCCGGAACGAGGCGCCGTGATTGAAGAGGATGGTCGAGAGCGCGTAGAGCAGCATCCACGGCAGCAGGAGCAGCCCGAGATAGAGGTGGGTGCGACGCAGAAGGAGGTTCCCGTTTTTCATGGTGATGTCCCCGTCAGATCGTGGCGAGCAACAGGCCGAACGCGCCGAAGCCGACGAGCAGGCAGGTTGCGCCCCAGGCGCGGGCGGGCTTGATTTCCCACCACATCCAAACGCCCGACACGGCCCAGAACACCATCGCGACGATGGCCAGATCGACGATCACCGCCCAGATGCGCGAGGCGAGAAACGGCTGTTCGTAGCCGTGTCGGAAATGGAGGCGATTCAGGAAGACCGGGGTGGAAAAATTCTGCTGTTCCAGCAGCAGGCGGTTTTCTCCGCGGAGATAGGTGATGCGGTGGGCGGCAAACGGGGCGTTGCGGTTGATGACAAGCCTGGCCGCGTTGGCGCCGCCCTGCACATTGAACGATCCCGCGAGCCCGAGGTGCTCGAGGACTTGCGCGCCAATCAGGCGCGGGTCGGCGTCGGCGGAAAACGCGGCGGTGTACTCGCGCTCGCCGACTTTCTCGAACTGGCCGAACTTCGCGCCGTAAAGGCCGCGAATGAACTGGCCATGATTCAGCACCAGTCCGCTCAGCGCGTAGATGAGCATCCATGGTGCCACAAACAGCGCGAGGTACATGTGCGACCGACGGATCACTTTTGAGAAGCTGGGGTTCATGCGGGTGGGTGCAGGTGCCGCCCGATGCGGCGACCGCCCTTTCTGACGTGGTAAAGAAGGCCGGCCGGATGTGCGAGGATGAACCGGCCGAGCCAACCGATGAGGGAGCGTTGCTCCGTTCGCTTTTGCATGCGGCGCGGTTGCGCTTGGCCCGGGCGCACCACCGTCGGATCCCCGCGCCTGAACGTTAGCCCTTGAAAACGATTTCCGATCCCGTCATCCCGGAACCGGCTTTCTTGTCAGCCAACCTCACCCCAAAAATGGAATCTGCAGAGCGTTTTTCCGGCGGCTTATGCCCTGCGGATAAAAAGGTCGCGGTGGGGGGCGGGGCTTTTTCCCTCGAGCGAGGGGGGCGGCTGACAGTCCGGTGTCCACGGTCGCAGTCAACCGCTCGGGGCGCCCTTATTTTTTCTGAAACCAATCAACGAACAAAAATCGGTGAGGAATAACGGGGAATGACCATGCGAATATTACTGGCGGTGGCGATGGCGGTACTCGGCCTGGCGGGCCGTGCAGCCGAGGAACCGTGGATCTTGTTTCCGAAGCAAGGGGAGACCACGCGGGATCAGCTGAAGTCCTATTCGAATCAGGAGGGAAAAAAATTCCTCCGCGCGCGCCAGCAATCCGTGGCCGCGCTGCAGACCAGCGCGGCGGCGGCGGAGCGGCAGCAGGCGGTGCGCGAGAAAATCCTGCGCTTGTTGGGTGGCTTGCCCGCCGAAAAAACGCCGCTGCGGACGCGGCACATTGGCACCGAGGAGCACGCCGACTACCGTTACGACAAGATCATCTACGAAAGCATGCCGGGCTTTTATGTTCCCGCCAACGTCTACCGGCCCGCGGGCGGTCAGGGGCCGTTTCCCGCCATCCTGATGCCGGTGGGACACAGCCCGGAGGGCAAGGAGGGCGAACGGACCACCGCCATCAGTCTGGCGCGAAAGGGTTTTGTCGTGCTGAAGTACGATCCGATCGGCCAGGGCGAGCGGCTGCAATATTACGATTCCGACCTGCGGGTATCGAAGGTCGGATCGACGACCGAGGAGCACAGCCACGCCAACGGCCATACGGTGCTGATCGGCGACAGCATCGCGCGCTACCGCGTCTGGGACGGCATCCGTGGAATTGACTACCTGGTCACGCGGCCGGATGTGGATCCCCAACGCATCGGCATCACCGGTTGCTCCGGTGGTGGCACGCTGTCGACCTACATTGCCGCGCTCGACTCCCGCGTACGGGCGGCGGCTCCGTCATGTTACATCAACGCGTGGGAGCATCTGCTGGACAAACTCGGGCCGCAGGACGGCGAACAATCGATCGCTCATTTTCTCTCCGAGGGACTGGATATTCCCGACTACATCGAAATGTTTGCGCCGAAGCCGTACCTGATCCTGTCCACCGTCGGCGACTTTTTCCCGGTGGATGGAGCGAAGCAGGCCTACGAAGAGGCGCGCGGGTTCTACCGTTTATTCAAGGCGGAAGATCGCCTCGGCTGGTTTGTCGGCCCCGGCGGACACGGCATGCCGAAGGAGTCGCGGGAGGCGGCGTATGCCTTCTTCATCAAGTATCTCAACCACGGACAGGGCGATCCGCGGGAAGACCCGGTGGTGCTGGATCCGCTCGAGAAGATCCTCTGCACGCCGACGGGGCAGGTCTCGGATTCCCTCGGCGGTGAGACGGTTTTCACGTTGAACCGGAAACGGGCCGAAGCGCTGCGGCGCAACCTCACCGTGTCGGATCTACCTGGTGAGGTGCGCAAACTGGCCGGGATCACGGCCCGCCCGGGGGGGACGCCGCCGGCGGTCAAGGTGCATCGGACCATGAACCGAACGGGCTACCGGATCGATTTGATTTCGCTGGTCATGGACGGGAACACGATGGCTACGGGGGCGCTCCTCGTGCCCGAGGCGGCGGGTCCGCGGCCGACGGCGATCATCGTGGATGGGCAACCGAAAAACATCACGGCGGCACCGGGCGGGGATGCGGATGCCTTCGCGCGCGCCGGGTTTATCGTGCTGGTGCTCCAGGCGAGAGGCACGCCGGAAAAGCCGCTCCCGTCGAGAAGGGACATCTCGCCTCCCCTCGCTTCGCAGGATCTGGTGGGTGACTTCGACCTCGCGTATCAGGTTTATCTGGTCGGCAAGTCGCTGACCGGCCTGCGGGCCGAGGACGTGATTCGCTCGGTCGATTACCTCCTCTCGCTGCCCAACGCCAAAAAGGAGGGTCTGACCGCGATCGGCAACGGGGCGGCGGGCGTTTACGTGCTGCACGCCGCGGCGCTCGACAACCGGATCGCGCGCGTGGTCACCCAGCAGTCTCCCCCTGTGCTCCGGTTGGGAGTCGAGCGGCTCATCCACCGCCACATCTTCGAGGTCGCCGTGCCCGGCATGCTGACGAAGTACGACCTCGACGATCTCATGCGCGCGATCGCTCCGCGTCCGGTGACGCTGATCAATCCGGTCGATCTGCTGGACCGTCCTCTGCTGACGGCCAACGTCCGTAAGATGGTTCCCGCTTCAGCGGACGTGGTGTTGCGCGGCCGGCGTGACGGTCTGCCGGTCTCCGTGCTTGCGGCAGCGCGGCCGTAGTCGCTGGGCGAAGGAAGGGGCGGGGGTTGGGGAAACCAATCCCCGGTCGCCGTCATCGGATCTTGTTAATAAGTCCGCGAGGTGTCGGTTGCCTCGCAGACTTTTTCTTCGCCGGCCCGGGGCGAAATGCCATGCCGGGCCTCAGAGGGCCCGGGTGGTGCCGCCGCGGGTGAGGTTGATGTCCATGCCGGGCTGGTTGGTCTTCCAGGCGCCGGAGGTGAAGTCGGGGAAGTCGATGGAATTGGAGCGATGGGCCACGGACCATTCGGTGAGCGGAGCGACGACGCTGTAGGTGGCGGCGTCGTAGACATTCATGTCCAGCGGCAGGCCGTTGCGCAGGCAATCGATCAGCCGCCAGTTCATCATAAAGTCCATGCCGCCGTGGCCGCCGACCTTCTTCGCCATTTCGCCGATCCGGCGGACGATTCCCGGCGTGTACTTTTCCTCGAGGGCCTTGAACTCGGCAGCGGTGATAAAATCCTTGTGGCCCCCGGCGATCTTCGGCGGCTCGGGGTACTTCAAGGCCATGGCCTTCGTGCCAACCAGTTTGTGGATACGGGAGTACGGCTGCGTCGAGGTGATGTCGTGTTGCATCATCATCGTGCGGCCGTTGACCGTGCGAATCGCGCACGTGTTGATGTTGCCGCGATGGGTCATGCCGGCCTGCGAGGCGAGCGGCTTCCAAAAAACATCCTTCGCAGCAGCCTGGTTAAGCTCTTCGCGCATCCGAAAATCGTCGCTGGCGACCGAAACGAGGAAGTCCAGCCGATCGCCGCAATTGATGTTCATGGCCTGGCAGACGGGACCGATGCCGTGGGTCGGATATAGGTTTCCGTTGCGCTGGGCATTTTCCTCGAGGCGCCACGTCTTGAGTTTGCGTTCCGGATCGAACGGGAACGTATGCAGATAGGCGCCCTCGCCATGAATGATGTCGCCGAAGAACCCCTGCCGGGCGAGGTTGAGCGTGAGCATCTCGAAGAAATCGTAGCAGGTGTTCTGGGCCATCATGAGATGGCGGCGGTTCTTTTCCGAGGCTTCCACCAGTTGCCAGCATTCGTCGACGGTGCGTGCGGCGGGGACCTCGACCACGACGTGTTTGCCCCGGTTCATCGCATACACCGCGATGGGGGTATGCAGCCGCCAGGGTGTGGAGATATAGACCAAATCGATATCATCGCGTTCGCAGACTTTCTTCCAGGCGTCCTCGCTCCCGGTGTACAAGGTCGGCTTAAGGGCGACGCCGGCCGTCTTGAGCCGGGCGGCGGCGGCTTCGGAGCGCTCCGGCACCAGGTCGCACAGCGCGCGGACTTCCACGCCCTCGATTTTCGGCAGCTGGTTCACGACGCCGGATCCGCGGCCGCCCTGACCGATATGGCCGACCCGGACGGTGGCCAGCTTGGGCGCCGTGTAGCCGGCCATGTTGAAACGTTGATCAGGGCGGAGATTGGAGCGGTCCGACCTGCCATGGCTGGCGTTTTGCTCCGAGGAGGCCGCCCGGCTGCTGAGCCCGGCGCTGGAAAGACCGACGCCCGCCAAGCCGGCGATTTTCAGGAACTCTCTGCGATTGTTTATCATAAAAATACGACCGCGTTTTTCGGACGGGTATTCGGCGGCGGGCCAAACGTTGCTGATGTCATCCCCCCAGTGAAGATAATATTTCGGACCATTTTCCGCGGCCAATCCGATGGGGTCGGCCAATCCGTCCGTCACGTAATCCCGAGTGCCGACTTCCTAGGCTTCCGACACTGCAATCAGCGGACTGACCCCGTCGTCGGCGCTCTCTGCTCTCTGCTCTCTGCTCTCTGCTTCCTGATTGCTGGTCGCGAAGTGCCGATCGCCGTACCGGTGCTTCAGCCCCGTTCAAACTCTCCTGGAGCGGGCAGGAGCACCGCAGCACGCTCTGGTCGTCGGCGAGCAACGCCCCTGCATTATTCAATCCGTGAGGCCTGGTGTGAAATTTCTGGCCGACTTCCCCTATAAGGCGATATGGCTCCATGCCGCGCCTCTCAATCGCCCTCCACGCTCCCACCTTCCCATGACGATCGCTTCAATGCGTGCCACCACTTCGGCCGGTTCGGCGGACCTCCGACGCCTCGGTGAACGGCTCAAAGGCGAACTTCATTTTGACGATGCGATGCGCACGCTCTACGCGACCGACGCCTCCGAGTATCAAGAGCTGCCGGTCGCCGTCGCGCTGCCCAAGAGTGAGGATGATCTCCGCGAACTGCTGACGTTCGCCCGCCACCACGGGATCGGCATCGTTCCGCGCGCGGCCGGCACTTCGCTGGCGGGCCAAGTCGTGGGGTCCGGACTCGTGGTTGATGTCGGCCGGCATCTCAACCAAGTCATCGCGTTTGACGCCGACCGCCGCCGGGTTCGCGTGCAACCCGGCGTGGTCCGCAACGAGCTCAACCTGTTCCTCAAGCCCCACGGGCTTCACTTCACTCCTGAAACCTCCACCGCCAACCGCGCGATGATCGGCGGCATGGTGGGCAACAATTCCTGCGGCGCCAACTCCATCGTGTACGGCACCACGCGGGAGCATCTGGTGTCCACCCGCGGTTTCCTCAGTGACGGCTCGTCGGTCACGTTCGGGCCGCTTTCGCGCGCCGAATTCGCCGCCAAATGCAACGCCCCTGAGTCGCTTGAGACCCGCATCTACCAACTCGTCCGCGATCTCCTGGCCGACCCGAAAAACCGCACGCTCATCCGCGACAATTATCCGAAGCCCACGGTCACGCGCCGCAATACCGGCTACGCGCTCGACCAGCTGATGGATTGCGAGGTTTTCGATTCGGCCTCCACCAAGCCCTTCAACCTGTGCCGTCTGCTCGCGGGTTCGGAAGGCACGTTGTTTCTGGGCGTTGAATTCGAGCTCAACTGCGAGCCGCTGCCGCCACCGGGTGCGCTGATGTGCGCGCATTTCGCGACGATTCAGGATTCGCTTAAAGCCACGCTGATCGCGATGCGCCGCCGCCCGTTCGCTTGTGAATTGATCGATCGCCACATCCTCGACTGCACCAAGGCGAATCTCGAGCACGCCAAGAACCGATTTTTCGTCCAAGGCGATCCCGGGGCCGTACTCGTGATCGAGTTCCGGCACGCCGACCGCGCGAACATCGAGGTCGAGATGCGCGCGCTCGAGGTCGAGTTCCGCGCGGCGGACCTCGGTTACGCGTTCCCCGTCTTGTGGGGCGACGATTGCACGAAAGTCTGGGATCTTCGCAAGGCCGGCCAGGGTCTCATGAACAATGTCGTGGGCGACGCCAAGCCGCGCGAGGTCGTTGAGGATACGGCCGTCGCCGTCGAGGATCTGCCGGCCTACATCGCCGAGTTCGATGCGCTGATGAAAAACAAGTACGGCATCAGCAGCGTTTATTACGCGCATGCGGGCGCCGGCGAGTTGCATACCCGTCCGCTTTTCGATCTGAAAACGGAGAAGGGTTTGAAGATGTTTCGCGGGATTGCCACCGACGTCGCCACGCTCGTGAAAAAATACCGCGGCTCGCTTTCCGGCGAACATGGCGACGGCCGGCTCCGCGGCGAATTCATCAAGTATATGGTCGGCGACGCGTGCTACGCGATGATGCGGCGCGTCAAGGAAACCTTCGACCCCCACGGTGTGCTCAATCCCGGCAAAATCATCGATACGCCGCCGATGGACACCCACCTCCGTCACGAGGCCAATCACCCCGTGCCCGATTACAAGACGCTCTTCGATTTCAGCGCCACCCAAGGCGTGCTCCGTGCCGCGGAGGCTTGCACCGGCGTCGGTGAATGCCGCAAGTCTCACCTCATGG
>Ga0105047_10016173_pt1 | contig 11704 bp, 13 predicted proteins | sample MAT04_FD_78384 | JGI IMG/M metagenome (GOLD analysis project Ga0105047, IMG submission 78384) | Freshwater microbial communities from Lake Fryxell liftoff mats and glacier meltwater in Antarctica - MAT-04 (megahit assembly) | ecosystem: Environmental > Aquatic > Freshwater > Ice > Liftoff... | reverse complement strand
TGAAGCGCTTCGATCCGGAGCGCGGCGTACGCCTGGTGTCGTTCGCGGTGCACTGGATCCGCGCCGAGATGCATGAGTACATCCTGAAGAACTGGCGCATCGTGAAGGTCGCGACCACCAAGGCGCAGCGCAAGCTGTTCTTCAACCTGCGCAGCATGAAGCAGAGCCATGGCACGCTCGGCCCGGCCGAAGTTAAAAGCATGGCACGCACGCTCGGCGTGCGCGATGCCGATGTGGTCGAGATGGAAACCCGCATGGGTGGGCATGACGTCGCCCTGGAGCCGGTCGGTGACGAGGAAGAATCGTTCGGCCCGATCGCCTACCTGGCGGACCCGGGCGCGACGCCCGCCCAGCAGCTCGAGCAGGCGCAGACGGCGGCACTGCGCCAGAGCGGGCTGTCCAACGCGCTCGCCAGCCTGGACGCGCGCAGCCGTCGCATCATCGAAGCACGCTGGCTGCAGGAAGAGCGTGGCGCCACCCTGCATGACCTGGCCGACGAGTTCGGTGTATCCGCCGAGCGCATCCGGCAGATCGAGCAAAAGGCGATGCAGAGGATCAAGGCGACGTTGCAGGAAGCAGCCTGAGCGGGCTATTCGGCCTTGGCGCCAGACCGCTTGACCACGACAGCCCAGCGGGCCAACTCGTCGCGAATGAGTTGGCCGAACTGCTCCGGCGTGCCGGGGGCCGGCTCGGAGCCTTGCTGAACCAGGCGCTCGCGAAAACGCGGATCGTTCAATAACCGCACCACTTCGGCATTCATCCGGTCGATGACCAGCTTCGGGGTGGCCGCCGGCATCACGAAACCCTGCCAGCCGACCAGGGTGAAGTCGGGGAAGCCTGCCTCGATCGCGGTGGGCAAGTCGGACATTGCCGCGGAACGGCTGCGTCCGGTGACAGCCAGCGCACGCAACTTTTTAGCCTGCACGAATGGCGCACCGACCGGCACCGAATCCATGATCAGCTGCACCTGCCCGCCGAGAAGATCGGCAAACGCCGGTGCACTGCCCTTGTAGGGCACATGGATCATGTCGATACCCTGCTGCTGCTTGAATAGTTCGCCAGCCAGATGGGTGATCGCGCCGGTGCCCCCGGAGGCGAATGCAATCTCGCCCGGACGCTTGCGCGCGAGCGCGACCAGCTCCTTCAGGCTTCGTGCCGGCAGCGACGGATGCACCACGACCAGCAGCGGTGCGAACGCGATCTGCGCGACCGGTGCGAAGTCCCTGAGCGTGTCGAACGGCATCTTCGGGTAGAGCGCCGGATTGATCGCCAGCGGCCCCACATTGCCGAGCAGCACGGTATAGCCATCCGGCGCGGCGCGCGCCACCAGCTCGCCGCCGATGTTGCCTGCCGCGCCAGGCCGGTTCTCCACGACCACCGGTTGGCCGAGGGTGCGTGACAGCTCGGGTGCGAACTGGCGCGCCAGCACATCGATACCGCCTCCAGGCGGAAAACTCACCACGATACGCATCGGCTTGGTGGGCCAGCCCTGGGCAAACGTAGAGCCCGCAGAAAAAAGGAACAGGGCACCCACGCTGCCCGCAACTGCGCCGCGCAGGGCAAGCCCCGCGCGCGCCCGGAATCCGCTGCATCGGTTCATCGTCGCTCCTCCAGTCTGGCGCCGGGCGGTCTGATGCCGCCAGTGCATGCCGTTTGCAGTGGGTCACCCGCTGGTGTCACCCACTGCCGCAGGCAGATACTGCCTGAACACTAGTCGAAGCGCATATCCAGTTCGCGGACCAGACGCCGCGTGGTCTCCAGTTCGCGCACGATGAAGCGCGCGAACGCCTCCGGCGTGCTGCTGGTCGCCTCCGCTCCGACCTCGAGCAGTTGTTTCTGCACCTCGGCGGTTGCCGCAGTGTCGCGCACTGCGCGCGCCAGATGGTCGATGACCGGTCTGGGCGTCTTCGCGGGCGCCAGCAGACCGAACCACCCGGACGCGAGAAAGCCGGTCAGCCCCGCCTCGCTGGCGGTCGGCACGTCCGGCATCAGCCGCGAGCGCTCGGCACCACCGACCGCCAGCGCGCGCAGCTTGCCCGCGCGCACCTGCGTCACGCTGCCAGCCATCGGACCGAAATAGAACTGGGTCTCGTTGGCCACCGTCGCCGCCACTGCCGGTGCGCCGCCCTTGTACGGCACATGCACCGTCGCGTTGGCGATACGCGCAGTGCTGACGAACAGCGCTACCGAAAAATGACTGGTCGAACCGCTGCCGCCAGAGGCGTAGTTGAGCGTCCCCGGCTTGCTTGCCGCGAGGCTGAGCAGGTCCTTCAGGCTGTTGACCGGCAACGCGGCGTGCACCACCAGCAGGTTCTGCGCGATGGCAAACAGCGATATCGGCGCGAAGTCGCGCACCGGGTCATAACCGAGTTTGGGCTGGATCACTGGCGAGAACGAATGGGTCGAGATCGAACCGGCGAGCAGGGTGTAGCCATCGGGTGCCGCGCGGGCAGCGATCTCCCCGCCGATGGTGCCGCCGGCGCCGCCGCGATTGTCGATCACCATCGGCACCTGCAAAACCTCCGCCAGACGGTTGATCACGATGCGGGCGATCACATCGTTCGCCCCGCCTGGCGGATTGGGCGAGATCAGCCGCACCGGGCGCGACGGGTACGACTGGGCAGACGACATAGCCGGCAGCATCGCCGCGGCGATCAGAACGAGGGCGGCGTTCACCCTGCAAAATCGAAAGTACAGCATGAGCCTCAGGTCTCCAGGGGCAGCCGAATCGCCTGCCCGGATCGGGCAGATCGCTCCATGGCGATCGTGGTCTCCAGATTGACCAGCGCCGAAGCGGGTGTGCAATGGGCGGTGTCTGCGCCGGTCACCAGCGAGTCGAGCCAGCTCCGGGTCTCGTTGGCGAGCGGCCCCCAGAACTCGCCCAGCGCCCAATCCCCGGCGGTGTTGCTGCCGAGAAACGCAAACGGCACGCCATGGTCTGGCACATAGGCATGCGGAATGCCTTTCTCGGAGTAGATCAGGTGATCCATATGATCGTCATCGATGATCATCGTACCTTCGGTGCCGAGCAGTTCGACCCGGTCGGACTGACCAAGCGTCGGATACTGCGCCGGCAGCGCATAGCTCACCCCGAAGTTGATCACCGCGCCATCGGCGAAGGTGACGATCGCCCAGGTGACGTCATGCGCACTGTAGCCAGCCGCCTTGAAGATGCCGTGCTGGCCGCGCGCGACCACCTCGACTGGACGGTTGCCCTCGAGGAACCAGCACATCAGATCGACATAGTAGGTGAGCACATCGAGCACCGGCGTTGCATGTGGGTCGCGTTTCAGGATCGAGAACGCCTGTGCGCGCGAGTTGTAGACCCGCGCCAGACCACCAACCACGGTGCCCAGGCGGCCATGGTTCATCTGCTCTTTCGCGCGCAGGAAGCATTCCTTGAACCGGCGGCTGTAGCCGATACGCAGGTCACCGCCGTTCATGCGCAACGCATCGACGATGCGCTGCGCATCGGCGAGTTCTAGCGCCAGCGGTTTCTCGACCAGCACCGGCTTGCCCAGTTCAAGCGCACGCACGATCGGTGCGACATGCTCGCCCTCGGGCGTGGACACGATGACTGCGGTCACGTCGGGGGATTCGATCACCTCGAGGTTGCTGCCGCTGGACAGGTCGGCATGGGTGACCTTGGCCAGCGCCTGCGCGCGGGTCAGGTCCAGGTCAGAGATCGCGAGATAACCGACGCAGGGATGTTTCGCGGCCAGGCGCGCACGCAAGGTGCCGATGCGGCCCGCACCGACCACGGCGATGCCCAGGGGTTTGCTGCTGCTCACAATCTCCTCCCGCTTGTCGTTCATCCAGTCGCCGTACTGGCGATGATAGGGGAAAAGGGGTGCGCATCATGGCCGGGATGTCAGGCGGGACGTGCGCACCCGGGGCCGCGCTGGCGGATCGCGGTTGACGTACGACTGTCACGCAGGCTGAGGTAGGATTCAACGGCTCGATCCGAACGCAGTTCAACCGCACGCAGGCCTGCCGACACGCTGAATCGCGGAACCCTGCTGCCGCTCGCGGCTGCCGCCGCCGCCGCCACGTTCATGTTTTCGATGGCGCCGGCGCACGCACTGACCGTCACCAACCCGGGGTTCGAGTCAGTGCTTGACCCGGATCTGGGCATGCAACTCGGCATCCGCGTATTCGCCGGTGGCGAGGCCGATCAGGCAGGCGCTTACTTCGCCTTTGATGATGTACGGCTCACGCTCGGGCCTGCGGCTGTGGTGCCGCTGCCTGCCGGCTGGCTGCTGTTCGCGGCCGGTGGCCTGGTGCTCGGGATGCGTGCGCGCCGAAGCTGAGTATCCCCGGCATCATTCAAGGGTCAGCTTGGCCTCACGCGCCTCACGCGCCTCACGCGCCACACTCGTCCATGTCTCGATCTCGGATCGGATATCGGCGACAAACTCTTCCGGCCGGTTGCCGACCGCGACTTCAGCCCTGAAACCCCCGGCCCTCACCGCCAGGGCGCGTAGTGATCGAGCAGCAGCGCAGCGAAGATCAGGGTCAGATACAGGATGGAATAACGGAAGGTACGCCGCGCCAGCCAGTCGCTGTAGTTGGTATAGAGCCGCCAGGAATAGCGCAGGAACACTGCGCCCAGGATGACCGCTGGCACCAGGTACAACCAGCCGCTCATCTTTATCGCGAAGGGCAACAGCGAGCAGGCGAACAGGATCACCGTGTACAGCAGCACCGACAGCTGGGTGAACTGGTCGCCGTGGGTGACTGGCAGCATCGGCACGCCTGCCTTGGCGTACTCGTGCTTGCGATACAGCGCGAGTGCCCAGAAATGCGGGGGCGTCCAGGCGAAGATGATCAGAAACAGCACCAGTGCCGACGGCGATACCTCACCGGTGATCGCCGCCCAGCCGAGCACTGGCGGCATTGCGCCGGATGCGCCGCCGATCACGATGTTCTGCGGGGTCAGCGGCTTGAGGATGACTGTGTAGATCACTGCGTAGCCGACGAAGGTCGCCAGCGTGAGCCACATGGTCAACGTATTGACCAGGGTGTTCAGCACCAGCAGTCCAGCGCCACCGACTGCGCCGGCGAATACCAGGGTCTGCATCGAGGTGAGTGAGCCGGTCGGCAGCGGCCGGGCACGGGTGCGCACCATGATGGCGTCGATCTTCTGCTCGATCAGACAGTTCACGGCAGCGGCTGCGCCGGCGACCAGCGCAATGCCGATGGTCGCGAACAGCACCGGCCCGAACGGCGGCAGGGTGCCCGGTTCGGTCGCGAGGAACATGCCGATCACCGCTGTGAATACGATGAGCGAGTTAACGCGCGGTTTGGTCAGCGCGAAGAACTGGCGCAGTGTGGCGCCGGGCAGGGCGAGGGTCTGGGACATCGAGATGCTGGGTCTGCGCAGTGTCGCCTGAGGTGCTGGGGGGCGATGCACACACCGTAGGGCACGAGCATCATCGATGATCCGCGACGATCTGAACTGACATCGCGGCGGCAGGCCAGCACTCGCGTCGGTACCCGGTGCGTTCCTGCGTGCGCTGAGGCGCACGGTCCTGCGTACTACGTCGGCTGTCGGCGAATCGTGTCCACCCCTGCGGGTAAAGTCAACGGTCTGGCTGTCGTGACAGCAACTGCCGCAGGCAGGCGGTCCGGAACGCAGACCATGAATCTTAGCATCACTGCCGAGCAAAGCAGCAGTGCCGCCCCAAGGTTGTGAAGCGTCGCCAGCCAAAGGGGCAACAACCAGACGACATTTAGGATTCCGATCACGACCTGTGCGGTCAGCGTTACCAGCACCAGGGTCGCTGCAGTGCGCAATCCGGGTACGCGCCAGGCGATGAACCCGAGCGTGCCGAAGTAGAGCGTGATCACCAGCGCGCCGACCCGATGTGTCCACTGGATGGCGTTCAGCGCCTCGTGCGACAGTGGCGAGCCGTCAGGTGCCTCGCCAAGATCGCGCAGCACATGAAAGCCATGCTGGAAGTCCATCGGTGGCACCCACGTGCCATGACAGGTCGGGAAATCGAGGCAGGTCAGTGCGGCATAGTTCGTACTCGTCCAGCCGCCCAGGATGATCTGTCCGACCAGCAGTACGATGCCTGCCGCAGCCCAGGGTGCCAGCGCCTGCGCACGCTGGATGGCCACCTGGCTCCGATCGACGAACTCGCCGATCGCCATGCGGAACAGAAACGCGAGGATCAACATACCGCCGAGCAGGTGCAGGGTGACGATACCCGGCTTGAGCAGCAGCGTGACGGTGAACTTGCCGAGCATCGCCTGCACCAAAAGCAGCAGCAACAGACCGGTTGCGAGCCAGTGCGCATCGCGGCCGGGCTTGTCGGGCACGGTTCCGCCGGCCTCGAGGCCAGCGCCCGGCCGCCGCCGCCATGCGACCACGGTAATCGACAGGATGATCAGCCCGAGTATGGCGGCGAGGTAGCGATGGACCATCTCGACCCAGCCCTTGAACGGATCGATCGGCGCGTCCGGAAAGCGCTGCTCGGCCCGCGCGATCTCGGCAGGCGAGTCCGGCGCGGTGAGCTGGCCGTAGCAGCCGGGCCAGTCCGGACAGCCCAGCCCGGAGTCGGTGAGCCGGGTGTAGGCGCCGGCCACCACCACGATCAGCGTGAATATCGGCGCGATCAGCAACAGCTTTCTGTACATCATCCTATCCTCGAGTACTTGAGCAACCGGGTTATGTCCTTGCGGATTCGGGCCGGATCAGCATCAGGGGGATAGCGCATCATCAGGTTACCCAGTGGATCGACCAGGTAGATGTAGTTCCGCGGACTGCCCGAGAGATTCAATGGCAGCGTCTGAAGCAGCGCGGGGTCGGGCTGGCGCACGATCCAGGTCCCGGAGTAGGGCTCGCGCAGCCGCGCAGCCGGCTCGCTGCGGTCATCGATCAGCCACACACGCTCGACCCGCTCCATCTCCTTGCCCTGCATGGTGCGCAGCCAGCGCAGATGATAGAGCTTGCGTTCGCAGCCCTCATCACAGCTGGCACCGTCGGCCATCAGCAGGAACCACTTGCCGCGCAGGGTCATCCCGGGCGCCGATGGCAGCGCGCTCGGCGTGGCTGCTGTGGCTGTAGCGGCCCCGTCTGACACCGGCCTGGCTGTTTCCTGCGAAGCCGCAGCCGCCTGCGGGAGCAGCTCGAGTTGCACCGCGGGCAGCGTGCGCGGTTCGACCAGTTCGCCGTAGTTGCTGTACTGGCTAGGCTGCCAGAAGAACCACAGCAGGTACGGGCCGATCACCGGGGTCGCGCAGACCGCGACCAGGATGATCAGCGGCAACTTCTTACGAAACGCCAGCAGCATCGCTTGCCTCCGGGATTTCAGCACGGCGCAGGCTCAGCACCAGCCAGACCACGATCGCCACCAGCGCGAAGCTGAACCATTGCAGCGCATAGCCACGATGCTTGTCGATGCCGACATCCGGCCGTGGCCAGACGCGCGCGAGTTTGTCGTCGCGGTCGACTCCGCCGACTCGGTCGCCCGGGACCGCCTCGAGCGCAACCGATTCACCCGTCTGCAGCATCGCATACGGCAGAAGATCCAGACCCCAGCGCTCGCGGGCGCGTTCGATCGTCCAGTTCTGCCAGCGCCCGGACTCGTCGGTGCCGGCGCGAAGCTCCATGAAGCGGGCACTCGGCACGGTCGCCATACCCACCAGCCGGACCTCGCCTGCCGGCGGGACGACCGATGGTCGCTGATCGCGTCTGGGCGGGGCGGCGACCCAGCCGCGATTCACGAGGAGGGCACGGCCGCTGCCCGAGAGAACGAATGGCGTCAGTACCTCGTAACCCGCGACCCCGTCACGCAACCGATTGTCGAGCAGCACCACCTGGCTCGCATCGAAGCGACCGACCGCCTCGATCGGCCGCCAGATGAGGCTCTGGACATCGACTGCGCCTTCAGGCTGCACCCGCACTGGCGGCGCGGATGCAGCCGCCTCGATACGATGCTGCAGATCGACCTTGTAGGCAGCGCGGTTCAGTTGCCAGCGCCCGGCGGCGAGCGTGACCATGAGCACTGCCACCAGTACCAGCGTAGGTACCAGCTCCGGTCGCAACCGCCGCCGGCCACGCCCGACATGCTCGCCCGCCTGCCGGGGACGGGACCCTTCGGCTAGACTGGTGGCACTTTCTCCGGACACACGCATGAACATCCTGATTGTGGGCTTCCTGGTACTGATCCTGGCGAGCCTGGGCTCGGCGCTCTACTTCATGTTGAACGACAAGGGCGGATCCACCCGCACTGTGCGCGCCCTTACGCTGCGCGTCGGGTTGTCGCTCGCGCTGTTCCTGCTGTTGATGCTCGCCCACTTCTCGGGCCTGATCACGCTGCGCGGTACTGGAGTCTAGCCAGACGCCAGAGACCGGCTGCAATCGCGGCCTCTGTTCAGCGATGGGCCAGTGACGGCGCCCGGGTCAAAGTGCGTAGACGACCACGAACAGCAGCAGCCAGACCACGTCGACGAAGTGCCAGTACCAGGCCACGCCTTCGAAGCCGAAATGGTTCTCAGGCGTGAAGTGACCCTTGGCGCATCGCACAGTGATGACGATCAGCATGATGGTGCCGATCGTGACGTGAAAACCGTGGAATCCGGTGAGCATGAAGAAGGTCGCCCCATAGGCGCCCATGTCCAGTTGCAGGTTCAGGTCGCGCCAGGCATGCACATACTCGTAGCCCTGGACGAACAGGAACACCGTGCCGAACGCAATGGTCGCGATCATCCAGCGCATAAGCGCCGGGCGGTTGTTGGCGAGCAATGCCCAGTGGGCGAGCGTGATGGTGACGCCCGAGCAAAGCAGCAGCAGGGTGTTAAGTGCCGGGAGACCGAACGCGGGGATGGTTTCGAATCCTTCCTTGATGCCGGGCCCGGCCACTGGCCAGTTTGCGGTGAACTCGGGCCAGAGCAGTTTGTGATCCAGATTGTCCAATCCGGGAACCGATATCACCCGCATGTAGAACAGGGCGCCGAAGAATGCCGCGAAGAACATCACCTCGGAGAAGATGAACCAGCCCATCGACCAGCGGAACGAGCCGTCCACCTGCTTGTTGTAGAGTCCGCCTTCACTCTCGCGGATGACTGTGCCGAACCAGCCGAACAGCATGTAGCACAGGATCGCCAGCCCGCCGAACAGCACGAACTTGCCCCAGTCCACATCGTTCATCCAGAGCGTCGTGCCAGTGGCCATGAAGAACAGCGCGAACGAACCGAAGATCGGCCAGGTCGATGGCTGCGGAACGAAATAGCTGTGTGCTGCGGCGTGGACGTTGGCGGCGGCCGACTGGCTCATGGGTGGCTCCGATGATTCACTTGCAGTGTCTTTACTGGATTCTCGACGCCGGCGCCGAAGTCGACGTCGGAGAAATTGCAGCGCTGGACGGCCCGCGACCCGCCACTTCGAAAAAGGTGAACGACAGCGTGATTGTATTCACTTCGCCCGGCAGGCCCGGGTCGACGACAAAGGCAATGGGCATCTGCCGGGTCTCGCCAGCGGCGAGTTCCTGTTTCTCGAAGCAGAAGCACTCGAGCTTGCGGAAGAACTGGCCGGCCAGCATCGGGCCGTAACTGGGAATCGCCTGTCCGGTCACCGCATGAGGCGCCGAGTTGGTGACCTCGTAGACCACGGTCATCAGTTCACCGGGATGCACCCGGACGCTGGTGACCAGAGGCTTGAATGTCCACGGAAGATCGCTGCGCAGGTTGGCGTCGAACTCGACTGTGACCTGGCGGCTGGTATCGATCTGCGTGTTCGCCGGTTTGTGGTCATCCCGCTTGACCAGCCGGTTGATCCCGGTGACGTCGCACAGCTTCTCGTAGAAGGGCACCAGCGCGAAACCGAAGCCGAACATCATCACCGTGACCACCAGCAGCTTGCGCAGCGTGACCCGGTTCTCCAGTGCGATCTCGGTCTGGCGCGTGTCGTCCATCAGTTCAGTGCCCGGGAAACCTGCACGATATAGGTCACGAAAACAGCGGCGGCGACCGCCGCCAGCGTCCAGCCGGTGCGCAGCGCGTTGCGGCGCTGCAGGCGCTGGCGCTCTGCGGCTGGGAGTTCGCTGTCGGTGGTCGGCATGGGTGGGTGAATGCGCATAAGTCGGTCAGCGCACCAGCGGCGGGGTCTCGAAGGTGTGATACGGCGCCGGCGACGGCACAGTCCACTCCAGGCCGGTTGCACCTTCCCACGGACGGTCTCCTGCCGTCGCGCCACCGCGGATGCACTTGATCACCACGACCAGGAACACCAGCTGGGTCAGACCGAAGCCGAACGCGCCGATGGTCGAGATCATGTTGAAGTCGGTGAACTGAAGGGCGTAATCGGGCACGCGGCGCGGCATGCCGGCCAGACCCAGGAAGTGCTGCACGAAGAAGGTGATGTTGAAGAAGATCACCGACAGCCAGAAGTGCAGCTTGCCCAGGGTTTCGTTGTACATGTGACCGGTCCATTTCGGAAGCCAGTAGTAGGCACCGGCGAACAGGCCGAACAGCGAGCCGGCGACCAACACGTAGTGGAAATGGGCAACGACGAAGTAGGTGTCGTGCAGCTGGATGTCGATCGGGGTCACCGCCAGGATCAGCCCGGTGAAGCCGCCCATGGTGAACACGAAGATGAAGCCGCAGGCGAACAGCATCGGGGTCTCGAAGGTCATCGACCCCTTCCACATGGTCGCCACCCAGTTGAACACCTTTACGCCGGTGGGCACCGCGATCAGCATGGTCGCGTACATGAAGAAAAGCTGGGCTGTCGCCGGCATGCCGACAGTGAACATGTGGTGCGCCCAGACGATGAACGACAGGATGGCGATCGACGAGGTCGCATACACCATCGACACATAACCGAACAGCGGTTTGCGGGCGAAGGCCGGAATGATCTCGGAGACGATGCCGAACGCCGGCAGGATCATGATGTAGACCTCGGGGTGCCCGAAGAACCAGAAGATGTGCTGGAACAGCACCGGGTCACCACCGCCGGCCGCATTGAAGAAGTGGGTGTCGAAGTGCCGGTCGGTCAGAAGCATGGTGATCGCTCCGGCGAGCACCGGCATCACCGCGATCAGCAGGTAGGCGGTGATCAGCCAGGTCCAGCAGAACAGGGGCATCTTGAACAGCGTCATGCCGGGTGCGCGCATGTTCAGGATAGTGGTCACGATGTTGATCGAGCCCATGATCGAGGACGCGCCCAGGATGTGCAGCGCGAAGATGGCCAGATCCATTCCCGGGCCCATCTGTATCGACAGTGGCGGGTAGAGGGTCCAGCCGCCGGCCGCGGCACCGCCGGGAACGAAGAACGAGATCACCAGCAGCAGCGCAGCCGGAGGCAACAGCCAGAAGCTCCAGTTGTTCATCCGCGCGAACGCCATGTCGGGTGCGCCGATCTGCAGCGGGATCATCCAGTTGGCGAAGCCGACGAACGCCGGCATGATCGCGCCGAACACCATGATCACGCCATGCATGGTGGTCAACTGGTTGAACACCTCGGGCTCCACAAGCTGTATGCCTGGCTGGAACAGCTCGGAGCGCAACAGCAGCGCGAGCACGCCGCCGACCAGGAACATGGTGAAGCTGAACCACAGGTACAACGTGCCGATGTCTTTGTGGTTGGTCGTGGTGACCCAGCGCATCAGCCCGGTCGGGCGACCGTGCGCGCTGTGATCCTGACCGGCTAGCTGATCATGTGTGGCCTGCATCGCTGTCTCCGTGGTGTTTCTGATGT
>Ga0105047_10016172_pt1 | contig 11704 bp, 10 predicted proteins | sample MAT04_FD_78384 | JGI IMG/M metagenome (GOLD analysis project Ga0105047, IMG submission 78384) | Freshwater microbial communities from Lake Fryxell liftoff mats and glacier meltwater in Antarctica - MAT-04 (megahit assembly) | ecosystem: Environmental > Aquatic > Freshwater > Ice > Liftoff... | reverse complement strand
GCACGCATGCGTCGCGGTGGATCGCTCACGCGGCTCACGCCGTCCAGGTTCCGGTGGGAGCTCGCGCTGGACGGGCGCCCCGCGCTCGCGCTCGCCTGGAAGAACGTGACGGCCGCTGTCCGCACCTTCCGGCCGCGTGCACTGGTCATTGCGGTCATCATCGTCGTGGTGATCGCCATCGTTTCCGGCGGCGAAACGGGCGTGTATGACGACGAAGCTGGCGCCGTGCGCGCCGCATTCATCACGACGTTCACCAGCGTCTTCGTCGCCGCGATCCTGACGGCGCCGGCCTGGTTCCGCCTCGACCTGCGGCACGACCTCGCGCATCTGGCCTTCCTCAAGACGGCACCGATCCCCGCGCACAGCATCGTGGCAACGGAAATCCTCACGGCGGCAGCGATCACGACCGCGGGCATGGCCCTGCTCTTCGCCCTGCCGATGTTCATCCTGTTGCGCAGCATCGGCGGTCCGCTCGGCAACGCTGGTCTCGCCTTTGCCATGCTGGGTGGCGTGCTCGCGGTGGGTGGCATAAACCTTTTGCACATCACGCTGTACAATGCCGTGGCACTCTGGCTGCCGGCGTGGGTGCCGCTCAACCAGGGCGGCGCATCCACCGGCGGTGCCTCGGTGGTCGGGCAGGTCTACATCACGCTCATCGGCATTCTCGCCTCGCTCGCGCTCCTGCTGGCCGTACCGGCGGGCGCAGGCTGGGGCGTCTGGCTGCTGCTGGGCTCACGGCTGCCCGTGACGGCAGTCGGTGCGGCGGCGCTGGTGATCGCTCTCGCGATCGTCGTGCTGGAGTGGCTTGGTCTCGCCAGGTTGCTCGGTCGCGCACTCGACAAGCTGGAACCGTCGGACATTCCCTCCGCAGAATCCTGAGTGGCCTTCCAAGAGGCGGTTATCTTCCGACATGTTCGAAGACGACGCAGATGAGCGCCCCGATGGGGCAGACCCGTTCGACGGCGCAGGAAGCGGCGACGATGAGCGCCCCGCGGTCTTCGTCACCACGACGACGGCCATTCCGATCAAGGTCCAGCGGATGGAAGACGAACGCGCCCCTGAAGGCGTCTGCCTGGGCGCGTTCATCGGCGAACGGCTCGTGGCCCGCTGCGCCATGGCCGACGAAGCCATCCAGCACCTGCTTCGGCTCGACCTGTTCGCTGACCCGGTGACACTGGGACTCTTCGCCTACGAGGAGGAGCCCGGCCTGCAGTGCCGCCTGTTCGCTCTGGTGCCGCCCGACAAGCTGAAGGACTCCGACTCCGCCGACGAACCGTGGAAGCAGAGCGTCCCCAGCTACGAGCAGTCGCTCAGCACGGCCGACGACGGCGAGGACGATGTGGAGCTCTTCGGCCAGACCGAGGAGAACGGCGAACGCAGCCGCCTCGAGACGGTCCTGCTCGGCCACATCGTGCGCTTCGAGAGTGATCGCAAGCACAACGACGACCTGGCGGCCGAAGCCGTCGACATCCTGCAGAAGATCATCGTCGGCGGTCCGCTCGACGAAGCCGACACCAAGGCCATCGACGACCTGCTCGATTCGCTCTGAGCATCGGGGCAACGCAAACAGCAACAGCACGGATCGAGTGCGTTTATCGCAGAACCGAACAGCCACAGAAGTGCACAACCGCTGAACCGCGAACGACGAACTGCAACTGACTGGAACTGCCACGGCAGGATTTGTCCGAAATCATGATGCCGACTGGTCAGTTTGCAACGCCTGCACTGGACATCGTGCAACGACGCACCTCGCCCGGAGCTCGACGGAACTCCTCCAGATTCGACGTCGCCACCGTGCTGCCGGCGACGATCCTGACACAGGGGGCAGTCCCTGCCCTACACGATCACCGTGCGCGTCTGCGGGCCTGTCCAGAATTGCGTCTGCACAACAGTTCCGTTCCGCCGAATCTCCCCCCGAAATGCCACCAGCAGGTCGACGACGTCGCCGACGACATTCCCCAGCAATCTTCCACCTGGCGTATCGTCACCGTGGTAGCGACAGCCATTCGCCATATCCACCGCACCGGCGTCGTTCACGTAGCGATTGTCCGCCTCAGCACCCCGATTGCGATGGCCGAAATTCACCGACGGCTGACTCAGTGCGCCGTCTTCCTGAAACGCCGCGTTGATGCGACGAGCCGGCAGGTCGCTGAAGACCGCGCCGAGGTCGCTGGTGACGCCCGCCCGTGTGCGGGTGAGGTGGCCGCGGATGAATTGCCGGTACTGAAAGTGTGAGCAGCCGTGGCAATGCGAAGGAAACTGCGCACGCATGGTGAAGTGGCGCGTCATCGCCAGATCGGTGCCGACCTGCGCCACATTCTGTGCATCGAGATTGATGGAGAGCGACGTCAGGCAGTTCTCATCATCCGTGCTCGCACTCGCGTTCGTCAACTCACGGTCGAGAAAGCGGAACGTTTCGGCGCCAACCCTTCCATCCGCCGTCAGGCCGTAATTCTGTTGGATGACCGCCACCGCCAGGATGTCGGCCTCTGACCACGTGCCGGTTTGTTCGGTACCGATGAGATCCTGAATGGTCCGCGTGCTGTCCCCGTCGAACCGCGCCCGATTGAAATTGATCGCCTGTCGGATTTGCGCAGGGGTGAGCTGATCCTGTTCGGCTGGCGCCACGGCCGGCTCCGGCGTCGCCAACTCACGCTGCACCGTGCTCGTGACACCGTATCCTTGCTGCACGACGTGCGTCAGCTCGTGCGCCATCAGGTGCTGACCCACCGCGGTTTCCGGCGCGTACTGCCCCGCACCAAAGACCACATTGTTTCTGTACGTGAACGCACGTGCCCCGATGTGCTCCGCCACACGCTCGGCTTTGGGACCGGTGTGTACACGGACCCCGGCAAAATCATGACCGAAGTGCGACTCGAAGAATCCGCGCTCGTCGACGGCGAGCGGCACCCCCGCTCCCAGCCCGCGCAGTTCCGCTTCATCAACGCTGTTGGTCTCGCTCCGTTGTCCCGTCAGCTTGCCGAAGATCGTTTCGTCCTCGTCGCCGCGCCGCCGGCCGTGCCCACGGCGATCGTCTTCCTCACGTTTGCTGCATTCCGCGCAGGCGCGCTGGAGCATCCCACTGGACCCGCGGTGCACGCCGGCCGCAGCGAACGCGCCCGCGCCATCCAGTACACGTCCGCGCGCGGTCGCCATGATCCGGTCCGCTGTTTCGTCGGCTTCCCGCTCCCACGAGTCATTCGCCGGACCAACGGTGAGCTTCCGCTGCGCCGTATCTGTCGAGGACCAGCGCGCGCCGCGTGTATCGGGAGCACGTCGGGCTGAGGCGCGGGCCGATGCCGCGGCGTTCGCTGGCTCCACGACGCGAGAGTGTGCTCTCATCACTCAATTCTCCGGTGAAAGACTTGCCTGCCGTCGGTGGGATCGAGCACTTCGATGTACCGTGCAACGCTCTCTTCGCCATACACAACCAGCAGCCCCCCGTGCAGCGCGACCTGCACCCGGTTCGCGTAGCGACTGTGCGCGACCGAGCCTACGCCTTGCAGTTGTCGGTGCCACAGTTCACGCCCGTCACCCGCATCGAGCGCTACCACGGTACATCCGGTCGCGCCACGCAGGTACAGCGCCACGTACAAGCGGTTGCGATCGATGAGCCAATGTGCCTCATCCGCCGAAATGCCCACGAGCGCATGGGTCCATCCGATGGCGGTGCCATTCGGCTCGAATGCCAGGGACGCACCGCTTTGGACGCTTCCCGACACGAACGTGTAGCAGCCCTCGGGGCCGCGCGACGTGTTGTCGGCGGGCACGTCGGACCACTGCCATTCGAGTTGCTTCAAATCGCGGCGCTCGGCGCTGCTGCCGGAAGATGAATTCGACATCGGGCCTCCGCCCAGATTCTCACGGATTCAAGGAACGCGTCGCGCTGCGGGCCTGCAAGCCTCCGTTGTCCCGGCGACTGTGGTGTACGCGGCCGTGACAGGTCGCCAAGCACCCAACTCTGCCTATGCCAGCCTCGAGAAGCCACGTGTAGCTGCGCGCCGCTCCTCGGCCTTCCCAGATGTCACTCTGACCGGGAAGCCCGCGCGCTCACGCCGCACGGTGCGAGCAGCGAGGCAAAGGGCCGTGGGGCGGGCTGACCTTGACCTACTTTCCTGGCACCAGGCGCAGCACCCGGCCTGCCGCTTCATCGACAAAGACCGTCAAGAAGTCGCCGGGCGATGGCTTATCCTCCGCACCGTTGCGCTTGAAGAAGACTTCCCACTCCTTGCCCTTCTTCTGCGCCGAGATGTCGTAACGGCTCACGTCGTAGCCGTCCTGCACGGCACGACGCGACGCGAGTTCCACCGCGCGGGCCTGCTGCGTGGACATGAAACTCTGCCCTCAGCGCAACCGGACCATCACGGACACCACGCGGCTTTTTGCGTCCGTGTCAGTGCGATGTAGTCCTTGACGGTCTTTTCGCAAGGAGCGGCCTGCGGCAACGCTTCGGCGCAGGTGAGATCGGCCGTGTGTGCCCGACATTCACTGGCCCTGAGGAACGTGTTGTATTCGGCCGCCGTCATCAAAGGGTTGTCGGGCGGATCACCCTTTGGCAGGTAGCCCTTAGCCTGTCCCGTGCACCCGCCCGGCCACTTCGCTTGCCAGTCGGCCATGTGCGAACTCTCGTGCGCGGTCACGCACGATTTCGTGCCGCAGGCGGCCGTGTCCCATCCGCCATAGACAATTTCCCATCCGCCGCTGCCGTTGCATTGAATCGACGCGCTGCCGGTCGCGGGATTGGGCTTTGCTTCGTCGCGCAGGTCGTACGACTCGCCTTGTGCCTTGCCGGGCCGCGCAGCGAAATGACCCGGGCCACGGATGGACGCGTGCATCGCAGCGATGGTGAAATCGTGTCCGCCCTTGGGGGCCGCCGCGGCGCGCTCGCCGAACACGTGACTCCCGAACATGGGTGGAGCCGAGTCGGGGTGCGTCTCCGCTGCGTCGGCTGCGGTGCTGACCGCTGCCTGTTCGTGGCGTCGCCGACAGACAGTGCACTCGCCGCCGGCGAGGATCGGCCGACCGCAGGAGCAGGTGCGCCGCTGCTGGCCGCTGTGAAAGGTTGCCGAGGCAGGATGGTCGCTGCCCGGCAGCAGCATACGCAAGCTCACTGGTCCGGCCTCCATGAAGAATCCGCATTTGAAGTATACGCAGAGCCGCGAGTACGCCAGCCCCCCTGGAGATCTAGATCTTCTCTCCTCCGATCCGGATCCTTGCGGTTCATTGTGAGGCAAAAATGTGCCGGATACCTTCGGGATCGCTTTCCCCCAAGCTGGAGCAGCGGCCAGAAATAGACGCCCTGCTCCTGGATCCTCTCCGGTCGAATGGCCGGAGCGCGACAGACGTTCTGGAGGTGCGATGCCTGCGAGCCTGACTTATCCCGGCGTGTACGTGGAGGAACTGCCAAGCGGCGTCCGTACGATCACGGGCGTTGGCACTTCCACTGCTGCCTTTCTGGGCTACACCCCCCGAGGTCCGTTGAACCGCGCGGTGCGTGTACAGAGTTTCGCCGACTATGAACGGATGTTCGGTGGTTTGAGTACGGCCAGTCCCATCGGACATGCGGTCCGGCAGTTCTTTCTGAACGGGGGCGCTGATTCCTTTGTGATCCGCGCCGCGGCGGGGACGCAAGTCGCTTCCGTGCAGGTGCTCAGCGCTGCCGGCACTCCCGCCCTCGACATTGCGGCGGCGTCCGCCGGTGCATGGGGCAACACCTTGCGGGTGACGGTGAATTACGACACGGCGTCGCCCGACAGCACCTTCAACTTGCGCGTGCTGGAAGTGATCACCGAAGGCACTGCCACCCGCGTTGGTCGAACGGAAGGGTTTGCGGGGCTGACGATGAATCCTGGTACGGCCCTGTACGCGGTGGATACCGTGAACGCGGCGTCACAGCTGATTCGACTCACGCGCACGGCCGCTGCTGCCGCAGGCAATGGATCGGCGCTGAGCGGGCCACTGACGGCCGGCGATCTCGCCTCGCTGGATGCGACGCACAACGCCATCGCGGTCGTCGTGAATGGCGCGGGACCGTTCGAGCTTGCGCTCGCGTTGCCGCTGGCCGATCTCAACGATCTCGCCGCCAAGATCGATGCGGGGCTCAACGCGACGGGCAATGCGCTGGCGCTCGGAGTGACCGTGACGGTGGCCACCGACCGTATCCAGCTCACGTCGGGCACCGGGGGTGATGCATCATCAATACGCGTGGCGCCGGCGAGCTCGAATGACGCATCACTGCGGCTTCGCTTTGGCGTGGTCAACGGCGGCAGTGAACTCGACGCGGCTGGTTCCGTGCGGCCATCTGCAACCGGCACCACGGCGGGCGCAGCCATCGATCTCGCCACACTCGCGACCGGTCCACTCGATGTCATCGTGACGCCCAGCGTTGGTGCTGCGCGCACGGTGCCGCTCACGATCACCGTACCGGCTGGCACACTCACGCGACAGCAGGCCCGCAGCTTGCTCGAGCAGGCGCTCAACCGATCGACCGACGACGCGCTTCGCTCCGCCACCGTGACGTTGGTGGGTGATCATCTCGTTGTCACAGGTGCTGGAGACGACACGGGTCTTCGCGTGACGTTTGGTGACACACTGGCGACGGCGTTCGGGATGGCGGCCGCCAATGCCAACGTGGCGCAGTACGCGCTGGGTACCGGTGCCACGCTCGCGCAGCAGGTGCTGGGCGTGACCGGCAGCGATGGCACGCCGCCCGGGCCTGCGGAGCTCATCGGCAGCAGGTTGTCGCGCACGGGCCTTTACGCGCTGGAGGCCATCGACCTGTTCAACATGCTGGCCATTCCTGGCGAAGGCAGTACGGCCGTGCTGAGCGAAGCGCTCGCCTATTGCACGGAGCGCCGCGCGATGCTGCTCGTCGATCCGCCAGCGGCGGCGCTCACCGTGGACGATGCCACGACGTGGCTGGGAACCATCGGCGCGCTCAAGAGTCGGAACGCGGCGGCATACTTCCCGTGGGTCGTGGCCGAAGATCCGGTGCGTGGGTTCCGTGCAAACGCCGTTCCGCCATCGGGTGCGATTGCCGGTGTGTGGGCGCGCACTGACGTCGAACGCGGGGTGTGGAAGGCACCCGCCGGAACGGATGCGAGCATCCGCGGCATTGTCGGCCTCACGGAAACCCTCACCAACCCGCAGAATGGCGTGTTGAATCCACTCGGGTTGAATGTGCTGCGCACGCTGCCGGTGTTCGGCTCGGTGGTCTGGGGTGCGCGCACCCTGCGGGGTGCCGACCAGATGGCCGACGAGTACAAGTACATCCCGGTGCGGCGCCTCGCGCTCTTTCTCGAGGAGAGTCTCTATCGCGGGTTGCAGTGGGTGGTCTTCGAGCCGAACGATGAGCCCCTCTGGTCGCAGATTCGTCTCAATGCCGGCGCCTTCATGCAGACCCTGTTCCGTCAGGGTGCTTTCGCCGGCCGCTCCCCACGCGAGGCGTACTTCGTCAAGTGCGATTCCGAGTCCACCACCCAGAACGATGTCAATCTCGGTGTCGTGAACATTGTCGTGGGCTTCGCGCCGCTCAAACCCGCGGAGTTCGTCGTGATCAAGTTGCAGCAGATGGCCGGCCAGGTTCAGAGCTAGCCAGCTTCCACCCGCCAACTCGTCCGGAGGCCGGTCATGCCGCAGTTCTCAGTCAACAGCACGCGCTTCGACCCGTACAAGAACTTCAAGTTCCGTGTGCGATGGGACAACCGCTACGTCGCGGGCATCAGCAAGGTCGGCGCGCTCAAGCGCACGACGGAAGTGGTCAAGCATCGTGATGGCGGTGATCCCAGCACGAGCCGCAAGTCGCCGGGACGCACCGAGTTCGATGCCATCTCGCTCGAACGCGGTGTCACGCATGACACGGAGTTCGAGAAGTGGGCGAACAAGGTGTGGAATTTCGGGTCGGGGCTCGGCGCGGAGACCTCGCTCAAGGATTTCCGCAAGGATCTCATCATCGAGATGTACAACGAGGCCGGCCAGCTTGTGATTGCCTACAAGGTGTTTCGCTGCTGGGCGTCTGAATTTCAGGCGCTGCCCGATCTCGATGCAAATGCCAACGCCGTCGCCATCCAGCACATCAAGCTGGAGAACGAAGGCTGGGAACGTGACTACGATGTGGCGGAGCCGCAGGAGCCGAGCTTCACCGAGCCGTTGGCGTAACACGCAATGAGCGGCGCGAGCGATGGTGACGTGCTCCGGATGTGGGAGCGAGGTGTGGGCCGCTCACCACCGGAGCGCGCACTGGCTCTGCTTGCTGCCGCCGATCCACTGGCGACCTGGGATGAGCTGAGTGCACTGCCCCTGTGTCATCGCGACCGGATGCTGCTGGAACTTCGGCGGAGGCTGCTGGGCGACCCGGTGCGCGCCAGGCACGCGTGCGCCGGCTGCGGAAGCGCGATCGAACTCGCGACCACGGTCTCGGCGCTGCTCGACGCATCGGCGGAGACCGTGGAGGCAAGTACTCAATTCCACCTGGACGACTGTGCAGTACGTGTCCGGCTGCCGACCACGCTCGACATGATGCTTGTCGTAGAGCACTGGGCCGACGCGCGCACGGCGTTGCTCGAGCTGTGTGTTTCATACGACCCGCCATCGGACGAACCCTGGCGTGCGGCTGCGGTCTCCGATGCGTCACGCGCCACTCTGCTCGACGCCATCGAACTCCGGAGCGGTGCGGCCGCGCTGCAGCTGGCAGTCACGTGCGCCGGGTGCGGTGCGCGCGCGATTGCGGAGTTCGACATCGTGTCGTTCCTGTGGCAGGAGATCGCCGCGGAGGCCAGGCGGCTGGCGCGGGAAGTTGTTGCGCTCGCCCGCGCGTTTGCCTGGCGCGAGGCGGACGTGCTCGCGCTCGCCCCTCAGCGGCGGCGGCTGTATCTCGAACTCGCCGAATCATGACCGATTTCGCTGATCGTCTCGTGGCGCGCGCCACCGACCGCGCGAGTGCGGTACAGCCGGTCATCCAGCCGCTGTTCGCATCGTGGCAGCGCGGTGCGGGCACGTCTGGTGCACCGTCGGCACGCGACGGATTCCTCGAAGCTGACCCAGCTGAGGTCGCGCAGGCCGGGCGGCCGGCACTCGGCGGCGACACGTTGAGCGCTGTCGGCAGGGCTGAACCCCGCAGTGGCACGGAGGGCGCACGCCGGCAAACACTCGATGAGTGGTTGACGGCCCATGCCCCGACGACGCTGACCACAGCCGCGACACGGCCGCCTCGCGCCGCGCATCAAGATATCGATGTGACAGTGGGTGCAGCACCAACCGTTGACGACGTTCCCGATCCCGGCATCCCCCTGAGGTCTGCCGGGACGTCCGAAGACAATCCGCAGCGCTCCGAGACTGCACGCGCGGAGTCCGCGCAATCGGCGCCGCTTGCGTCACGTTCGCGCGATGCGACGAACGACGCGCAGGGCAACCGCAGACGCAACAGGCTGGACGTGGCATCGGAACCGCTGCGACACTCGCAGGGAACGACGCCAGAGGGTCCGTCGGAGCCTCCCCGCCGGAACGAGTCGCCGCCTGCTCGAGCGGCGCGGCAGCCGATTGCGTCCCGCGACGGGGCACCGCCGGTGCAGATCACGATTGGCCGCGTCGTGGTGCGCGCGGTGTTGCCGAACACCCCCCAGGCATCCCTGCCATCGTCCACGCCGACTCCACCCGCGGGTGGCACGCTTGCTGAGTATCTGGCGCGCGGACCGCGGCGGTGAGCAACCCCCTCGCCATCGCGACGGTAACGGCAACACTGCGGCGCGAACTCACGCACGCGATGACGGCGGCCGTGCCTGGAGCCGTGCCCGGTACGCGGGTGACCACCATCAGGCCCGACCGCATCGAAGGTTCGCAGGCAGGACCGATCGTGAACCTGCACCTGTTCGCGGCAACGCCAAACAGCGCGCTCCGCAACGTCGACCTTCCGGCACGGAACGGTGCCGGCCAGAACACATCGCGCAATCGAGTTGCGCTCGACCTGCACTACCTCGTGAGTTTCCACGGCGACGATGCGACGCTCGTCCCGCAGCGGTTGATGGCCATCACGGCGCGAGCGCTCAACGCACGGCCGGTTCTCACCCCGCAGATGATTCGCGATGCGGTCGCCGACACCGGAACGTTTCCGTTCTTGCCGGGATCCGATCTCGACGGCGCTGACGAAAGTGTCCGCATTGCCCCGACCGCGCTGTCGCTGGAGGAGTCAGCGAAGGTGTGGGGCATGTACCCGCTGACACCCGCGGCCGTGTCGCTGGCCTTCGTGGCAAGTGTCGTGCTGCTGGACGGCGAGACGCCCATCACCCAGGGACCGCCGGTCCGTACGCGAAACGTCTACGTCGTGCCGCTCACCCAACCGGTCGTGACCGGCATCGTGAGTAGTGATGGTCCCGAGGCGCCCATCGTTTCGGGCAGTACGCTGATCGTGTCCGGTCGTGCCCTCCGCGCCGATCTCACGGCGGTGCGCATCGATCCGGCAACCATCGACGCTGCGGCCAACGCCGCGGGCACCGAGATTCGTGTGGCCCTCCCCGCGTCGTTGCTGGCCGGACTCCGCGGCGCGCAGGTTGTGCACCGCATGCAGCTCGGCACGCCGCCGACATCGCATCGCGGTGCGGAGTCAAATGTTGCGCCGTTTCTGCTCCGACCATCGGTGGCACGCGACGCTGGCAGCAACTTCATCCTCTCCGTTGCGAATGTCACGGCCGGCGTCGGTACGCTTCGCTCTGCTGACGTCGGCTTCACTGTCACGCCGGCAGTCGGCAAGCGACAGCGGCTGGCACTGTCGCTCGTCGAGCAGCATCCACCGGCCGACCGCGCGCCGCACGCCTATTCGATGGCGGCACCGTCGCGCGACCAGCCCGCACAGCCTGAAACGTCGGCGACATTCACGCTTCGTGCGTCGAACGTCGAATCCGGCGCCTACCTCGTGCGCCTGCAGGTGGACGGTGCCGACAGTGTGTTCGTCGTCGACACGAACCCGGCAAGCATGACGTTCAATGAATTCATCGGGCCTGCCGTCGTGATCCCATGAGCCGATCGCGCACCTTGAAGGCACCGGTTTCGTGGACGACGCTCAACCAGCAGCATCTCGTCCGCGAACTTGCGCGCGTCCGAGCACTGCTCGCACCAGCGCCGGATGAACCGCCATCGCCACTGCGTCCGCGCCGTCGTGGCGCGCGTCCCGGCGCGTCGGGTGCAGGCGGCTCGTCCACTGCGTGGACGCACCCCGTGCCGCCGGCGCTCGACATGCTGGTACGCGAGTTCGGCCTCTCGTCGTTCGAGCGTGACGTCTTGCTCGCGACCGCCGCACTCGAGCTGGATGGGTCGTTTGCTGAATTCTGGGCGCGAGGGCCAACGTTTGCACGGTTGCTCGCCGCCCTGCCGGATGCGCACTGGAGTGCCTTGTCGCCGGCAGGGCCCCTTCGCTATTGGCAGCTCATCGAGGCGGTCACTGATGAACGGCCGACACTCGCGCCACTGCGCATCGACGAGCGCATCCTGCACCAGCTCGCGGGCACCCCATCGCTCGACGAACGACTGCAGGCAACCATCCTGCCGCTCGTTGCGAACGCACCCGTGTCCGAGACGCTCCGGCACGCCGCCGACCAATTGCGCGAACGTCTCATGCCCTCCGATCCTCCGTCATCGTTCAAGGGCGTGTTGCTCCGGGCGGAAGACAGCGAAACGGCGCGTGTGGTCGTGCAGCACGCATGTCGAACTCTGG
>Ga0105047_10016171_pt1 | contig 11706 bp, 10 predicted proteins | sample MAT04_FD_78384 | JGI IMG/M metagenome (GOLD analysis project Ga0105047, IMG submission 78384) | Freshwater microbial communities from Lake Fryxell liftoff mats and glacier meltwater in Antarctica - MAT-04 (megahit assembly) | ecosystem: Environmental > Aquatic > Freshwater > Ice > Liftoff... | reverse complement strand
CTGGTCGAACTCGCGCCGCTGCACATGCCACCGGCGCTTGCCGTCCTGGAAGCGGCGATGGAGCGGTTCCCGGGGGTGCCCCAGGTCTGCTGCTTCGACACCGCTTACCACGCGACACTGCCCGAGATCGAGACCCGCTATCCCGTGCCCGAACGGTGGTCGACGGAGTGGGGGATCCGTCGATACGGGTTCCACGGTCTGTCGGTCGAGTGGGCCGTTGGCAGGGCCGCCGTGTTGCTGGGCCGACCGTTGGAGGATCTGTGTCTGGTGGTCGCCCACCTGGGCGGTGGCTGCTCGGTCACGGCCGTGCACGGGGGACGATCCGTGCGCACGTCGATGGGCTATACGCCCCTCGAAGGCTTGATGATGGGCACCCGGTCCGGTTCCGTGGACCCGGGCATGCTGATGGGTCTCCTGCGGACCGGTCGGCTGGATGTCGACGGGCTGAGTCAGGACCTTGAGCACCGGTCGGGCATCCTGGGAGTCTCGGCGATCAGTGCAGACGTGCGCGAGGTCCAGGCAGCCGCCGATGCCGGGGATGTGCGGGCGAAACTAGCCTTGGGGATGTTCGCGGCCAGGGCTTCGTCGGGCATCGCCGCTGCCGCCACGGCACTGCCCCGATTGGACGCGATCGTGTGTACCGGCGGCATCGGCGAGCACGCCGGCCAGCTGCGCGCCGCGACCATCGCACAGCTGGGCGTCTTGGGGGTGGCGCCCATCGAGGGCGACGAGACCGGCCACGATCGCGTGCTGTCCAGCGTGTCGCCTGCCACCCCTGCGCTCCCGTTCGCAGGGTCCGGACCACTCGTTCTGCGTGTCGAAGCCCGTGAGGACCTCATCTGCGCTGCTCATGCCGAGGCGCTTGTCAGCGCGGCCTGAGCTTCGGCCCAGCTTGGTCACCGACCTTGGCGGAGCCACCACTCTGGAGGACTCACAGTTGCACGGGGTCTCTCGTCGATGAGTCCGCTCGGAGCATCACCAGGCCCGTCCGCCCAGGGTGTCCCATCGATGAGTCCGCTCGGAGCATCACCAGGCCCGTCCGCCCAGGGTGTCCCGTCGATGAGTCCGCTCGGAGCATCACGGTTGGCTCCGAACCCAGCCACCCGTCCGTACCGAAAGAGCGGTGACCGCATCGCCACGGGCAGGGCATCCGCCGGGAACAGCAATCTGGAGAACAGGTCGTCGGCGAGGACCATGGCGATCCGTGCGAACTGCTCGAGCCCCATGCCTGGTACGACGCCTCGCTCCAGGCGAGAGATCGTCGTTTGGCTCACTCCGGCCCTGGCGGCAAGCACACGCTGTGACATTGACGCGCGCTGACGGGCGAGTCGGACCGCCTGGCCCACCATCTCGAGCGCTTCGCGGTTCCAGTGTTGAGCCAGGGCATGCGTCACTGAGACATTCCAGCAGATGGCCCTTACTTGGGCCTCATCGGCGGCTGATCACCGCCGTACGGCCGGTCGTCCTCGAACGGCCTGATGCGCCGAGCGGACTCACGATGGGCACCTCGATCGGATCAGGCCGGGCCCACCGACCGTGATGCGCCGAGCGGACTCACGATGGGCACCCCGGCGCTGCGGGCCCCCGCCTGACGCGCCCATCCGGCGTGCAACACCACCTTCAGACGTGGCAGAGGATCTCGCCATTGAGGATCGCGAACCAGCCGTCGGGCTCGGCAGACCAACGGCGCCAAGCGGCAGAGATACGCTCGAGCGCCACCATGTCGGCCAACCCCTGGTCGGTCGCCTGCTCGGCAAAGGTCGACTTGGTGGCGCGGTCAGCCCACAGGCCGCCCCACCAGGCTCGATCCTCGTCACCCGCGTAGCACCACGCGCTGGCGCTCGGTGTCACATCGGTCAGCCCTGCCGCGTGGGCCCAGGCGAGCAGGCGTCGCCCCGCATCGGGCTCACCACCGCTCGCCCGCGCGGTCGCCCGGTACAGCGCCAGCCAGTCGGTCAGCGCCGGGTCCGCCGGGTGCCAGGTCATGGCGTCGTAGTCCGCGTCACGAGCCGCGATCAGCCCGCCCGGTCGACAGACGCGCGCCATCTCGCGCAGCATGCCCACCGGATCCGGCACGTGCTGCAGGACCTGGTGCGCGTGCACCACATCGAAGGTGGCGTCCTCGAAGGGGAGTGCCATGCCGTCCGCGACGCTGAACTCCACGTTGCCCAGGCCGGCCGCCGCTGCATCGGCGCGCGCCGCCGCGAGCGGTGCCTCGCTCGCATCGATGCCCACGACCCCGGCCGGCGCTACACGATCTGCGAGGCCGATGGTGATGGTCCCGGGCCCGCAGCCGACATCGAGCAGCCGCAGGCCCGGATGGAGGTGCGGCAGGAGGTAACCCGCCGAGTTCTCCGCGGTGCGCCACTGGTGGGAGCGCAGGACGCTCTCGTGGTGGCCGTGGACATATCTCGGGGACGACTCGGTCATGTGTTCGATGCTACCCGCCCGGCAGTGCAGGGTCGTACGATGGCTCGCATGCCTGTCCATCCCGGACAGCGGTCGGGAGGAGTGACATGTCGGATCCGATGCCACAGTCGACGCCCGCCACGGCCGCGACCCCCGCCCCGGCCGTGGCGACCCCGCGGCCATCCGACGCGGCCGGCGAGGAGCAGACGCTGCTGATGGCCAAGGGCCTCGTGCTCCGCTCTCGGGATCTGTCCGCGGCGAGTGACTGAATGCCCATCGAGTGGCAACCACGCTCGCAGCAGTGGCACCTGCACAACGGCCGACTGAGTGTCGTGCTCGGCGTGCTGGAGAACGGCCAACTGGGACAGCTGTACCTGGGTGCGCCTCTGACCCCGGCTCGCGACTATCGGCACCTGGCACGCGGCCCTTTCGCCGGGTATGACAACCGCCTGGGCGATCCCATCCGCTTCGAGCTGCCGACCCCCGATTCCGGCGACTACCGCCTGCCCGCGCTGGCCGTCCGTCACGCGGACGGATCGCAGGTGCTTGACCTCCGGTACGCCGCCCATCGCATCCTGGCTGGCAAGCCTGCCATCGAAGGGCTGCCGTCGACCTATACCGAGGATGCGGCCGAGGCAGACACGCTGGAGATCGATCTCCTGGACGCGACCAGTGGCCTGACCGCTACCGTCCGGCTGACCATCTTCCGCGATCATGGCGCGATCGCCCGCAGCATCACCGTCCGGAACGGTGGCTCGACCCCGGCTCGCATCACGACCCTGATGAGTGCCTCCCTGGACCTCCTCGATGGCGACTGGGAACTCATCTCCCTGCATGGTGCCTGGTCCCGAGAGCGTCACGTCGTCCGCGCCGCGCTCCTGCCCGGACGACAGGTGACCGAGAGCCTGCGCGGCTCATCGAGCCTGGAGCAGTCGCCGTTCCTGGCACTTGTACGGCCGAGCACGACCGAGGCAGCCGGCGAGGCCATCGGCCTGAGCCTGGTCTATTCCGGCGACTTCCTCGCGGATGCCCAACTTGACCTCTATTCCACGGTGCGCCTCCGCCTCGGCCTGCACCCCGACAGCTTCGAGTGGCTGCTGGAGCCAGGTGCCGAGTTCACGTCGCCTGAGGCGATCACCGTCCATTCCTCGGCGGGGCTCGGCGGCATGAGCGACACGTTCCATCGACTCTTCCGGACGCGACTCGCCCGCGGGGAGTGGCGCGACCGGCCCCGTCCCGTGCTGCTCAACAACTGGGAAGGCACCTATTTCGACTTCGACGAGGAACGTTTGGTCGGCATCGCGACGACCGCCCGTGACCTGGGCGTGGATCTGTTCGTGCTCGACGACGGCTGGTTCGGTGTCCGGGATTCGGACGACCGTTCCCTTGGGGATTGGGTGGTGGACACCCGAAAGCTGCCCAACGGTATCGATGGCCTCGCGGAGCGGGTGACCGCGCTGGGCATCGACTTCGGCATCTGGATCGAGCCCGAGATGGTCAACGCGAACAGCGACCTGTTCCGGGCGCATCCCGACTGGGCCATCGGCGTGCCAGGCCGCCCGCGCACCGAGAGCCGTCAGCAGCTGGTCCTGGACATGGGCCGTGCAGAGGTCGTGGACTACCTCTACGACGCCCTGGAGGCCGTCCTTGGTTCGGCGCCTATCAGCTATGTCAAGTGGGACATGAACCGCACGATGACCGAGACCTACGGCCTGGGCCTGCCACCCGAGCGCCAGGGTGAGATGCGCCATCGATACATCCTGGGCCTGTACCAACTGTACCAACGGCTCACCGATCGCTTCCCGCACATCCTGTTCGAGTCCTGTTCCAGCGGCGGCGGTCGCTTCGATGCCGGCATGCTCGCCTACGCACCCCAGGCCTGGACGAGCGACGATACCGATGCCATGGAGCGGGTGCGAATCCAGTGGGGCACCTCGCTCGCCTTCCCGGTCAGCTCGATGGGCGCCCACGTCTCGGCCGTGCCAAACCACCAGGTGGCGCGCATCACGCCCCTGGCGACCCGTGCCGCGGTGGCCTTCTTCGGCGCCTTCGGATACGAGCTGGATCCGGTGGCCATGGATGCCAGGGACCGAGCCCAGGTCGTGGACCAGATCGCATGGTTCAAGGCACATCGCGAGACACTCCAGTACGGCCGGTTCCTGCGACTGCAGAGCCCGTTCGAGGCGACCGGCAACGACACTGCCTGGATGTCCGTCAGCGACGATGCTCGCCACGCGGTCGTCGGCTGGTACCGGGAGCTGTCGAGGGCCATCCCCGGGCCTCGTTCCATCGCGTTGCGAGGCCTGGATCCGGCCACGCGCTATCGGGTCCGGGTCTGGCCGGCGTCGGACGACACCCTGGTCCGCCGTAACGAGTTCGAGCGCGGCGGCGACGAGTTGATGAGCGCCGGGCTGTTCATCGATGACGTCGCGCGCGAGTCGGCGCTGCGGGGTGACTTCCAGGCACGCCTGTTCGAACTCGAGGCGGTCTGACCAACGGCACCCGACCGACGCGACAGAGTGGCGCGATGGTGGGAGCATGGAGCCGTGGGTGGCCGCAGGCCGCCCTGATCACCAAGGAGCCCGAGATGTCGCAGGCAGACCCGGATGTGGACATCTTCCAGGTCATCAATGAGCTGTCCGTCGAGGAAGAGGGCCTGTGGGCCAGCGCCGGCGACGGCCATGGCCTCGACCCCGATGAGAAGCATCGGCTGGAAGCCATCAAGATCCAACTCGACCGCGCCTATGACCTGTTGCACCAGCGCCAGGCACTCCGTGCGGCCGGCGCCGATCCGGCCGCGGCCGAGCCCCGACCGGCGGAGGTCGTGGAGCGCTACCAGCAGTAACCGGAGGCGCCCGTACACTGGCTTGGTGCTGGAGCTATGGGACGCCGACGACCCATTCGGGCGACTCGACCGATACCTGCGCGCGCAGGGATTCTTCGACACGGACGACGGGGCTACCGATGATCGGGTCGCGGACGTGTACCTGGGCTACGGGCTCTCCCGGACACTCCGTCGAACGTCCTGGCCGGACCCGCCGGAGCCCGCCCGGCTGCCGCTCCTCGCGTGCTCTGTGCGTGGCGTGGGCTCGGGCGGGGGGCGATCCGCGACGGGCTCGTTCCGAGTTGGTCCTTGGGTCCAGACCTGGACGCCGCAGGACCATGCACGCGCCGTGCGGGCGGCGCGAGACGCGATCGCGGCTGGCGAGGTCTACCAGGTCAACCTGGTCCAGCACCTCCGGGCGCCGTTCGAGGGTGATCCGCGGAGTGTGGCGCACGCGCTGGGCGTCCTGCGCCCGCGGCATGGCCGGCTGCTGGGTGGCGACGGCTGGGCGATCGTGTCCGCGTCGCCAGAGTTGTTCCTGTCGCGGCGCGGCGACACCCTGACCACGATGCCCATCAAGGGCACCCGGCCGAGTGGCAGGAGTGAGGAGCTGCGTCGCTCCGCCAAGGACGCCGCGGAGCATGTGATGATCGTGGACCTGGAGCGCAACGACCTGGGCCGCGTCTCGGAGCCGGGCAGTGTGGCGTGGCCCGAGCTCATGACGCCTCGCTCCATGGCCGGTGTGGAGCACCTCGTTTCAAGTGTCACGGGGCGCATCCGCTCGGGTGTCGGGCTGCCGAAGTTGCTGGGCGCCATGTTCCCGGGTGGCTCCGTGACCGGCGCGCCCAAGATCGCGGCCATCGACCAGATCGCTCGCCTGGAACCGGTCGGGCGTGGGGCATCGATGGGTGCGCTGGGGGTCATCCATGCCAACGGCGACTTCGACCTGGCACTGACCATCCGGACCTTCGCGATGGTCGACGAGGTCATCCACCTGTGGGTCGGCGGCGGCATCGTGTGGGACTCGGACCCGGACGCTGAAGTGGAGGAGTCGTGGGTCAAGGCGCGGCCATTGCTGGCGGCCCTGGCTGCGGGCATGACGGATACCCGGACCGCCCCTCGACCCGCGGCGGTCGTGGCATGAGCTACTTGGCATGAGGTGCGTGGCATGAGGTGCGTGGCATGAGGTGCGTGGCATGACGCCGGTCGCCGTCGCGGTCCTGGGTCGCGGTCTGATCGACCCCGACCAACCGGTACTCGCCGCCGATGATGCCGCCCTGGCGCGGGGTCAGGCAGCCTTCGAGACGCTCCGGGTGTATGGCGGCCGGACCTTCGCGCTCGACGAGCACCTGGAGCGATTGCGGGCCTCTGCGGCCCGCCTGGAGCTGCCGGACGTCAGCCGGGAGGCGCTGGAGGGACTCGCGGCGCTGGCCCTCGACGCCTCGGGCCTGCAGGATGCAGCACTCCGCTTCTACTGGACGGGTGGTCGCGACGGCGCCCGACAGGCAACCGCGCTGGCCACGGTGACGCCTATCCCAGAGGACCTGGAGGAGGTCCGGGCACGCGGACTGCGGGTGGCCAGCCTGGAGCTGGGCATCGACCACGCAGCACGGGCGCGCTCGCCGTGGCTGTTGGGCGGCGTGAAATCGACGAGCTACGCGGTCCATGTCGCGGCGCTCGCGGAGGCCCGACGTCGGGATGCGGATGATGCGCTGCTGCTCGCGTCCGATGGCACGGTCCTGGAGGGCGCCACGAGCAACGTCTGGTGGGTGGCCGGGAACGTCGTGCGCACGCCGGGTCTCGATCTGGGCATCCTCGCGGGCGTGACGCGCTCGCATCTGCTGCGCTTGGCGACCGACCTGGGATACGTGGTGGAGGAGGGCGCCTGGCCGCTGGACGAGGTTCGTGCCGCGGCCGAGATCTTCCTCTCCTCGTCGGTCCGGGAGGTCGTTGGCGTCGTCGGCGTCGACGGTCAGGTCGTCGGCGGCGGCCGGCCGGGACCGGTCGCACTGGCACTCCAGGCTGCCCTCCGGGCCGAGGCGACACGCGGCCTCTGACCCCCGGCCACTGACCCCCGGCCACTGACCCGCGGCCACTGACCTGCGGCTCGTCGAGGTTCGCCCACGTCGCTACTCCCTCGCGAACCGGTCCAGCCGGAACATCGAGAGATCCAGCGCTGGTTGCCGATCCATGGCCAGGTCCGCGAGGGCCTCACCGATGGCACTCGCGAACTTGAAGCCGTGGCCCGAGCAGGGTGACGCGAGGATGACCTGGGGCACGCCCGGATAGCGGTCGATGATGAAGTGCTCATCGGGCGTATTGGTGAAGACGCACACCCGCCAGTTGAGTAGTGACCCGTTCGCGTCGGGCATGAAGCGCTCCAGGCCCTCACGGAGCAGACGCTCGTCCTCGGCGTCGAAGACCGCCCGATCGAGCGTGTCCGGATCGATGACCTGTCCGCGATGGTGGTAGCGACCGACCTTGACGCCCGGCATGCCGTAGGTCGGGAAGCCGTACCACTCGATGCCCTCGTCGTCGAGGATGAAGACCGGAAAGCTGCCGACGCGGAAGCGCTCCGGTCGCAGTGGCTGGGTCCACATCACGACCTGGCGTTCGGGCACGGCCAGCGTTCGCAGCGGTGCCGCGAGCTGACCCATCCAGGCACCCGCGGACAGGACGAGCCGCTGTGCGCGGTACTCGGCACGGTCGGTCCGGACGACGACGCCGTCGCCGGATGGCTCCCAGTCGATGACGGTCTCGAAGCCATGGATATCGGCGCCGTCCTCGATGGCCGTCGCGGCGAACGCCGAGATGGCCCGATCGGAGAGCACGAACCCTGCGTCAGCCTGGTACACCCCGACCATGTGGTCCGGCACCCCGAAGCCCGGGAAACGGTGCCGCACCTCGGCTGCCTCCAGCAGCTCGAACGGGATGTCGTGCAGCTCGCAGGCCGCGAGCGCCCCCTGGACCAGGACCGAGTCCGGTCGCCCGGCGTCGATGCCGCCCGTGGTCACGAGCAGTCGCTCGCCCACCCGCTCGCCGAGGGCGTGCCAGCGCTCGTACGCGCGGCGCACCAGGGGCACGTACCGGGGGTCCTCGTTGTAGGCGAGCCGGATGATGCGCGTGACGCCGCCCGACGAGCCGCTCTCGGTGGGCACGCCGGCGCGCTCCAGACCCAGCACCCGCAGTCCGCGCGCGGCCAGCTCGGCGACGGTGGCGCTGCCCATCGCGCCAACCCCAACGACGATAACGTCATATGCCGTGTCGGTCATGCATCCCCCGGACATGGAAGAGCGGCGCGGACCGCCAGACCGCGCCGCTCGAACGACACGGTCAGACGGTCGTGACGCCCGCCTCGATGAACGCGGCCTTGATGTTCGGCCGATTGGCGTACCACAGCACGACCAACGGCAGGAGGAATAGGCCGATGCCCGTGTTGGAGCTGCTCGAGAACAGCACGAACACGGCCTCGATCAGGGCGAAGATGGCCATGATCTCGACGAACAGCAGGCCCCAGGGCTGGAGCGAGAACAGCGAGCTGCCGACACCCAGCCAGATGATGCCCACGATCAGGGTCAGCAGACCGCTGAACCAGACGCCATTGCCTGCTTCGACTGGCCCGAAGGTCACGATGTTCATGAGCCGGAACCCACCGATCACGTACATCACGCCGACCAACGTCGTCAGGACCCCAAGCACCATGACACCCAAAGGACGTTTCACGCGCAACCCTCCTAGGGACCCCGAACACGGAGTCTGTCGTGGGCAAGGGTATCGTCCCGCGCACAAGCCGCAAGGCCCTTGCCGCGTCCGGCCTCGTGTGGCATGGTTCGCAGATCATGCAGCACCCGTCCGCTCCCTCCCGGATGCCCCAGCCGATGTGCTGTCGGTCGTGTCTGCGGCGGGCGCCGATCGGTCCTGCGCTCCTCACCCCGCAGGGGGTGGGTCGCTAGCGGGGGACCTCCGGACGGCGCTCGCGGACACCCGATCCCGCTTCCCGCAGCCGTCAACCTGGAGCTCACCCCAATGGCCTCGCTCGCGCAACCCAGACGCATCGATCCCCGCGGTCACCGGTTCGGTGCCGCCTTTTCCGTGGTCCTGCTGGTCCTCGCGTTCATCCTCGCCCAACCGATCCTCGTGGCCGCCGTGGGCCTTGCGCTCGGCGTGAGCGCCTGGTTCGGCACCCGCTACTCCGCACTGGGCCGGCCGTGGCCCTATGTCCGACGGATCCTGCACATCGGTCCGCCGAAGGAGCTGGAGATCGAGTGGCCGCCGCGGTTCGCCCAGGCCATCGGCTTCGTGGTCCTGGCCCTTGCGACCAGCCTGTTCCTGGTTGGGCTGCCCACCGTCGCGTGGCTGCTCACGGGCGCCGTCGCGGCGCTCCAGGCACTGCTCGCTGCGACCGGCTACTGCCTTGGCTGCAGGCTCTACTTCCTGACCTGGAAGGCCCCCGTCCTGTTCCGTCGCCTCGCCCGCTGACCGGGCACCCGGTCGACCGATTCAGGGGGGCGTCGACCAGTCGACGACGACGCTGGCGGGCTGTGCCGGGTCGATACGCACCCGGACCGCGGCGCCCGGATACGCGCGCGCCTTCGCCGCGTCCGGGATGAGGCTGCCGGTCTGCACCGGGTAGCCCGTGCCACCCTCGGGCAGCACGTCGAGCGTCAGGCGAAAGAGCGAGTCGCCCTGGACATTGACGCCCGTGTCGGCCATGGCGCGGATGACCGCAGTGCCTGGTCGCGCATCCGGCAGCGGGTGCACCTGGCCGCTGGAACCCAGGTCGACCATGCCGACATCCGTCGGCACCTGTGCGCCACTGACGACGGCTGGGTCGATGGAGATCCCCGCACGTGACAGCAGCTGGTTGATGGCCACCAGTGCCGCCGGGTCCAGGGTCACCCCGCCCGCCGCGGGCGCCAGCGGCGTCGACGATGCCGGCCACGTGACGCCATCCGGTGCGTCCGTGCTGATGGTGTTGGGTGCCACGCCGCCCATGGTCGAGAGCGTATTGGGCTGCACCGGTGCCGACCAGCTCGCGTTGGTCGCTGGTCGCCCCGCATGTGCTGCTGCGGCCGCACCCTCGCCGGCCAGGTCGAGTGTCAGCCGTCTCGGGTCTGCCGCGTCGACCATCACGGGTACGATCGAGCCCACCCGGACGAGGCCCATCTGGAACATCGAGGTGAGCTGCCGGTGGTCCGTGTCATAGCCCGGTCGACCGGGCACCACGACCCGTAGCCGGAACGTGAGCAGCACGTTGATGCGGTTGACCACGACATTGCCGCCGCTCACGGACAGGATCGTGGCCTGGCCCGGGAGACCCGTCTCCAGCAGTCGGCGGCGCGCCCTGGCGGACCTGGCCGTGGCCACGCCGATGATGGTGAACACGATGCCCATAGGCAGCAGCGTCAGCGCCACGATGCCGGCGCCCATGGTCGTCGCCTCCCCATCGATGCCGCCCGAGTTGGGCATGAGGGCCACGATGACCAGGCCCGCGCCGATGATCGTGAACACGACGCCCAGGATGGTGAACACGCGCATGGGGGCACTCTGCCACGATTGGCCGGTCGACGGCAGGGATCCCGTCCGTGGCTACACTCAGGGACGCCGTGACCACCCTCACTCCTGCCGGGATCGCCGCCCCTGACCACGTCGTCAGCATCCGGGGCCTGCGCAAGTCCTACGGCGAGCTGGAGGCGGTCAAGGGCATCGACCTGGATGTCCGGCGGGGCGAGGTGTTCGCGCTGCTCGGTCCCAATGGTGCCGGCAAGACCACGACCCTCGAGATCCTCGAGGGCTACCGCACACGGACCGCGGGTGAGGTCACGGTGTTGGGCCACGATCCCGGCCGACGCGACCGTCAGCTTCAGGAGCGCATCGGCATCTGCCTCCAGACCACGGGCATCGAGCGCTACCTGTCGGTGGTGGAGATCATCGAGCTGTATCGCGGCTACTACCCCCGACCGCGCCCGGTGGATGAGCTGCTGGACCTTGTGGGACTCACGGAGCAGGCGGATGTCCGGGTACGGCGTCTATCGGGCGGCCAGCGGCGTCGACTCGACCTTGCCGTCGCCCTGTGTGGCGACCCGGAGCTGCTGTTCCTGGATGAGCCCACCACGGGCTTCGATCCGGGCGCGCGCCGCCAGGCGTGGGACATGGTCAAGCGGCTGACCGGGTCGGGGCGCACGGTGCTGCTGACGACCCACTTCATGGACGAGGCCCAGGTCCTTGCTGACCGCCTGGTGGTCCTCGTCGGCGGCCTCATCGTCGCGCAAGGGACCCCGTCGGAGGTGGTCGCGGGTGGCTCGGCCACCACCATCATCCGGGTGCAGCTCCCGCCACACACGGCATCGGTACCCGAGTCGTTCGCGGGTGTGACCGTCAGCCGCACCGCCGACACGCTGGAGCTGCGCACGGCGCAGCCGACACTGGCGGTGCACGCCCTGACCAGCTGGGCCATCGAGGCTGGCTTCGAG
>Ga0105047_10016168_pt1 | contig 11709 bp, 11 predicted proteins | sample MAT04_FD_78384 | JGI IMG/M metagenome (GOLD analysis project Ga0105047, IMG submission 78384) | Freshwater microbial communities from Lake Fryxell liftoff mats and glacier meltwater in Antarctica - MAT-04 (megahit assembly) | ecosystem: Environmental > Aquatic > Freshwater > Ice > Liftoff... | reverse complement strand
CACTCCGTTCTTTGGCCTCTTCAGGTTTGAGATTGGTTTCGTGCCAGCCCTCATAATTCATAGAGATTCGCCCCGACCTGCTGTGGCAGCTTTGACAATGGTTATTGGTTATTTTCAGGTCTATCGCCGGATGAAATGCCGGTGCAATATCATCAGGGTTACTGCTCTGAATAGATTTCAAAGTCGCTAAAGCCTTATCATCGTAAGTCAGGTGACAGGCATTGCATCCTCCTCCCCTGTTGAGCCATTCTGATGGCCCCGGATTCAGCTTTTCACTACCCAGGTGACAGCCTGCACATAAATTTCGCAGGTGAATGTCTGCAGCTGATTTGGTTCCGATATCCATAATGTTCTCATGGCCAACCGGTTTTGAATTTTCTCCGAAAACCCAGCGGTCAACGCTGATGATGCCACTTAACGTAGCCATAAGACTTTTCGGAACCCGCTCGGTAATTGCCGGATGACATCCGCTTCTACCACAAGTAATCGCAGCGTTAGAAAGATTCCCCGGCACTGCATACATGCTGCGATGAGCCTGTGACTTATTTAATGTAAGCGGATCGCCCCCATGACATGAATAACAACCAATGTATTCCGGCTTGTGGGATTCGCTAAATCCGGTCATATTTCCATGACAACTCATACAGCCTTCCACCCCGCCACCAATTATTTTCAACTCAGCAGTGCTGGCCTGATTTAAGTAAACACGATCCCGAACCAGTAAATGAGGCGTTCTGTAATTATCCTGCCAGGGCCACTGCCATTGCCACATGGCACCCCTGAAAAACAACCCTGTGATGGTTAGTAAAGCATATAAAATCAGCAATATGAAAAAGATTTTCAGGGTTATGCGCTTCATCCGGGTTTTCATAAAAAAGAAAAGAGTCAGCATAGCCAACAAAACCACAAAACCTGCAGTCGCCCAGGCCGGATTGGGCAGCCAATGCAGAATCTCCTGCAAACCAACAAAGTACCAGGGGCCTTTCATAACATCATCGCTAAGGCCATTTATGGGGGCTCTGAAAAAGAAACTAACCAGCAGCAGGATTGCCAAAGTCAGGATAAATGTTTTTATATTGACTTCCAGACTACGAACATGTTCGAAAACTACAATAAAAATAATTACGGTTGCGGTGGCCGCATGCTGAATATACATCACCTGGAATTTACCCGCAGGTCCAACAAAGGTATCGGCCAGCATGCCTCCCAGCAATGGAATGCCATTTAGTAATGATTCCAGAAGACGCTGAGCCTGTAAGCTGTCGCCGTCGGCCTTTAGTATAAAGCCGGAAATCATTGCATAAAAGACAAATAGCATTGAAAAAGAGAGTCGGAACCAAACGCCCTTCTTCCTGATATTCGCCTCATTACCTTTTAGCAGGTGGTCGAATATATGGATTATGGTAAGAATCAGAAACAACTGGGCACTCCAGTAATGTAAATTCCTGATAAGAGAAGCCGCCGGATTGGCCGAAACCAAACGAGTGATGGAAAGATAGGGTTGAGTGACATCGTAAGGCACAGCAAGTAAAACACCTGATACCGCGCAAAGCATCAGGGAGGCTGTTGCAACCCAACCCCAGGTATCAAATGATAGCAACTTCAATATTTCTCCTGCCCTTTTCAAATTCCTATACTTTTACAATGAGTTCTCCGGTTTTCAGGTCGGTTCGGTGTGGTAAGGCTCTTAACGGATTTAAGGCTGGTCCGCGAAGTACTTTTCCAGTTGCAGAATCGAATTTAGAACCATGGCACGAACAGACTATCTCTCCGGCTATTTCGCGGTTGATCCGACATCCGGCATGGGTGCATTTGCTTGAGAAAAACCGGATATGATTGCCCTTGATTGTCAGGATAAAATCATCGTAAAAGTAAATACCATTGCTCAGTTTACCTGCATCAATTCTTGTGCTTGTTGGTTTCGCTGTCAAAATGTTATTCCAATGAGAAAGAGAGTACCAAAGTGCAATAAATAAGCCGCTGCCGGCCATCATGAGCAGTTTTATGAACAACCTACGGTTTAGGACCTCCTGAGTTTTCATGTGGTAATAAAGAAATCCAAAACTAAGAAGAAATTATCAGGTGATTACATTGGTTGGTAAACAGCCGGTTGTTTCTGGTCATATTTTTATATGATGCATGACAGTTTTTCTATTGAGTAGTTAGAGAATTGGTTATTTGCTTGAAAATGTGCAAATTATAAATTTTTATCAAAATTTATAATCATTCTAAACTATTTTGTATCTATTTGTTTATTAATGTCTTACAAATATTTTTTTGATTGGCCCGATTAACAATTTATATAAACTTCTGATTTTCTGTTTTTTACCAAATATTACCTGCCTACAGTCATATTTGTATGGATGATACTTTAATTTACTTTTGTTAATCGTTTAACAATGCCAATCTGTTTTTAACTGAAGTGTAAATATTTATTTGGGCTATATTATTATTTTTCAAATAATTACATCAGTTAATTCAACAACCGGATTCTGATTGGGCAGTTAATGATTCCCGGTGAGCAGAAACCGGAAAAATCAGCATCGTAAGTCAAAACGAAATAATTCCAATGAAAACACGAAGAGACTTTATTAAAATTTCCGCGATGGGCCTTGGAGCGGCTGCAATAGTCGCAGGTACCAGCCGGGTTGGGTTGGGATTGCCATTGTTCGGAAGCGAAAGCAAACCAGGTGAAAAAGGCAGTGAACTTCGCAGAATTTCAACATATTGCGAGGTATGTTTCTGGAAATGTGCAGGTTGGGCCTATGTTAACAGCGAGGGCCGGATAACCAAAGTGTTAGGAAACGAAGACGACCCGCAGTGTAACGGCAGACTATGTCCAAGGGGTACGGGCGGTGTAGGCATGGTTTACGATGAAGACCGCCTGAAAAAACCCCTTATCAGGGTAACCGAAAACGGTAAACAAACCTACCGCGAAGCAAGCTGGGATGAAGCGCTGGATTATATTGCCGCCAAAATGAAAGCAATTTCCGCGAAATATGGTCCGGAGAGTATCGCCCTGTTTAACCATGGATCGCCAGGCCACTACTTTACCCATTTGCTGGGCGCTTACGGATCTTCAACGGTTGCCGCGCCTTCCTATGCTCAATGCCGCGGTCCGCGTGAAGTTGGCTTCGAAACAACTTTCGGTTCCCAGATTGGAAGTCCTGAGCCAACCGATATCCGCGATACCCGTTGCATGGTACTGATTGGATCGCACATTGGCGAAAATATGCACAATGGGCAGGTACAGGAAATGTCGGATGCCATCGATAAGGGAGCTGTAATTATCACGGTTGACCCACGGCTTTCAACTGCCGCCAGCAAATCGAAATACTGGCTGCCAATTAAGCCAGCCACCGATATTGCCTTACTGCTATCGTGGATTCATGTGCTGATTTATGAAGAAATATACAATAAGGAATATGTGGCTATGCATGCCTCCGGTTTTGACCAGTTGAAAGAGCATGTCAGAAATTTTACCCCCGAATGGGCTTATGGCATCACCACCATTGAACCGGACCTGATCCGCAAAACTGCCCGGGAAATGGCCAATGCAGCTCCGGCGGTGATTGTACATCCCGGTCGGCACGTTACCTGGTATGGCGACGATTCCCAACGTTCGAGAGCCATTGCCCTGCTCAATGCTTTGCTCGGATCGTGGGGCTCAAGAGGCGGTTTCTTTATGAAAGAAGGAGCCGGCATTCCCGATCATCCACATCCTGAATACCCTAAGCCTGCCTGGAGTTGGTTTGAAACCCTTAACGGAAAATACCCGTTCGCCAAAATGTCGGTAACCAATGCCTTTATTGATGCATCCATCGCTTCACCGGAAAATACGCACCAGATTCACGGATGGATTATTGCAGGTACCAACCTGCCGATGGCCATTCCGCTGAAAAGCCAAATGGAAAAAGCCCTTCAGGAGCTCGACCTGGTGGTGGTGGTTGATACCATGCCTACCGAAGTTACCGGTTATGCCGATGTGGTGTTGCCTGAATGTACTTACCTTGAACGCTACGACGACCTGCGCGATGCGCCTCACAGGGTACCAACCGTTGCACTTCGTTCGCCTGCCATTGAGCCAATGTATGAATCAAAACCAGCCTGGTGGATAGCTAAACAGATCGGTGAAAGACTTGGCCTTCACGCTTATTTTGAATTTGAGGATTACAAAGAAGTGCTTGACTGGCAATTGAATCAGCTTGGTTCATCACTTACTGAAATCGAAAAAACAGGCGTAATTGAATTTCCCAGAAAGAAAGGTTCACCCTACCTTGACAACTCACAACCTCACGTATTTGCCACCGCTTCCGGAAAAATAGAATTGTATTCCGAAGCCCTCGCCACTGCAGGTTTTGATGCCATTCCGGTTTACAAACCCCATCCCGAACCTGAAGAGGGCTTTTATCGCCTTATCTACGGTCGGGCGCCCATGCATACTTTCAGCCGCACCGCCAACAATCCTAACCTTACCGACCTGATGAAGGAAAATTCGGTATGGGTAAATCCCAGGGTCGCAAATTTGTGGGGTCTGAAAAACGGTGAATATACCTACCTTAAAAATCAGGATGGGATTGTTTCAGATTTCCCGATTAAAGTCAGAATAACTGAACGCATCCGATGGGATTCGGTGTATATGGTGCATGGATTCGGGCATAACCGCAAAGAACTTTCACGTGCATTTGGCAAGGGAGCAAACGATACAGAACTCATAACCAATGTGATGATAGATCCTCTGATGGGCGGTACCGGAATGCGTGGCAACTTTGTAACATTTGTAAGTAACAACGACCAAACTAAGAAGGAGGTTGAATCATGAGATACGCTATGGCCATAGATACCCTGAAATGTGTGGGTTGCAGCGACTGCGTGGTAGCATGCCAGATGGAAAATGATGTACCTATCGGCTTTTGCCGCGACTGGGTTACCGAAACCGTTGACGGTAGTTATCCGAATGTAGAAATTGAGTTGCGTTCGGAAAGATGCAACCATTGCGACAATTCTCCTTGTGTACGATGCTGTCCGACCGGAGCCAGTCATATTGAAGATGGTGGAATCGTGCTGGTAACCCATAATAAATGCATTGGTTGCGGAGCATGTATTCAGGCCTGCCCTTACGATGCCCGTTATTCGCATCCCGAAGGTTATGTGGACAAATGCACCTTTTGCATCCACCGGGTGCGCAAAGGTGAAAATCCTGCCTGTGTGGCCGTTTGCCCTACCAAATGCATGTATTTCGGCGATCTGGAAGATCCGAATTCTGAAATTACGAATGTCCTGAAAAACCGGAAATTTAAATCCCTGGCCCCTGAAGCCGGAACCAATCCACAAATTTTTTACCTGATCTGATCATCTATAAATATCAGTAACCATGAAAGAAGAATTATTCGTAAGCGGCCGTCATATCCCAAACATTGACCCTTACCTGAATATCTGGCACTGGCAGATTCCTTTGTATCTTTTTCTGGGCGGTTTGGCCGCGGGAATTCTCTTTTTTGCCGCCCTGTTTACCATTATGGGCAAAGAAAATGAGATGCCGGCTGCCGTTAAAAAAGCGCCGGTTATTGCCCCAATTGCATTGATTTTAGGACTGCTGGCTTTATTTCTTGACCTTAAACACAAGCTTTTCTTCTGGCAGCTTTATACCACCATCCGCATAGAATCGCCCATGTCGTGGGGAGCCTGGGTGCTGATGGCAATCACACCCATGTCTATGCTATGGGTGGCCAGCTATATGAAAGAACTGGTGCAAGGGTGGGACTGGAAATACAAATGGCTCAATGCTTTTGAAACATTCATCATCAAATACCGTATCTGGATGGCCTGGATTATTATTGTGCTGTCCGTTATACTCGGTATTTATACCGGAATCCTGCTTTCAGCATTCAATGCCAGACCTTTGTGGAACACCAGCATCCTGGGACCATTATTCCTGGTTTCGGGCATGTCAACCGGTGCGGCTACCATCCTGATTATGAGCAAATCCAAAGAGGAACGTCGCACAATGAGCTGGATTGACCTGCTGTTGATTGTGGTGGAATTGTTCTTCATCACCCACCTGTTCATGGGCATGAAAGCCGGTTCACAGGTACAGATCGATGCAGCTTCCCTCTTCCTTGGAGGACAGTTTACGGTTTCCTTCTGGGTTTTTGTTGTTTTTCTTGGATTGATATTTCCTGCCATTATGGAAGTCCTGGAAAGAATCGGATACCATATTCCTGTGGTAGTTCCTGTTGTTCTTATTTTATTGGGAGGACTCATGTTCCGGTTCATTATGGTGGAAGCAGGTCAGCTTACACGCTATCTTTATTAATTTACAAAATCCCATTCACGATGGAAACAAAAAAAAGAGACGGCTCATTTTACATAAACCCATACCTGGGTGGTGTATTGCTGGGTCTTGTATTGTTCTCAACCTACTACATAACCGGTCGCGGACTGGGTGCCAGTGGTGCTGTTAAAAGCTCCGTAGTTACCACAGTGCAGGCCATCGCACCGGCGCATGCGGAAAATTCGGGTTATTATAGCCAATTTCTGAGCGACGATACCAGCCCTATGAGCAACTGGCTTGTTTTTGAAGTATTGGGTGTGCTTGCAGGCGGTTTTCTTTCAGGTATCCTTTACGGAAGACTAAAACTAAAAGTGGAACATTCGCCAAAGATAACCAGCCGCAGGCGCCTGATTGCCGCGGTGGCCGGCGGTATGTTGTTTGGTATTGGATCACAGTTTGCCCGTGGATGCACCAGTGGTGCAGCACTGAGCGGCATGGCAGTGTTATCGGCATCGGGTATCATTACCATGTTGGCCATCTTTGGATCGGCATACCTGTTTTCGTGGATTTTTAAGAAATTATGGATTTAACGGTTGAAAGGAAAATATTATGATAGGACCTCTTATTCCAATGGAAATAATACCTGAAGCATGGAACAATGTAATTGCCGTGTTGCTGGGTATGGGTTTCGGCTTTGCGCTTGAAGCCTCCGGATTTTCCTCCTCACGCAAAATCATGGGTACCTTCTTTGGCTACGATTTTGTTGTACTCCGCGTTTTCTTTACTGCAGCCATTACTGCGATGGCCGGAATTATCTATTTCGATTTCATGGGCTGGATGGATGCATCAATGCTTTATATCAATCCATACTTTGTTAATTCTGCTATTTTAGGGGGCGTTATCATGGGATTTGGTTTTGCGCTTGGCGGATTTTGCCCCGGTACCAGTTTTTGCGGAGTAGCCATCGGTAAAATAGATGCCATGTTCTTTACTGCCGGTTTATTCCTGGGCATTCTACTCTTCTCGGAACTTTATCCGTTGTTCTCAACTATATACAACAGCGAAAACCTCGGCAGTATTACAATTTACGAAATGCTTGGCATGAAAAAAAACCTGTCCGCCTTTCTGCTGATCGTTGTTGCAGTAGGCATGTTTTACGGTGCCGCCATCGTTGAAAAGAAAGTTGATAAAGTTGAATACTAACCTTACAGCAAATGAATAAAAGATATCTGATACTTGCTTTGCTCGCTGTTGCCGTTGGCGCGGGAATGCTATTTATGCCGGAACCCGGGCGCGACAAAGAGATAAAACCTGAACAATTGCTGAATGCGATTGACGATCCTTCCAGATTCCTGTCAACAGATCTGATTACCGACCGTTTGGTAAAAAAAGACCCGGCCCTGCTTTTAATAGATGTCAGACCCACAAAGCAGTTCAGCGAATTTGCAATTCCCGGCGCTGTCAATATTCCGATCGATTCGCTGCTTACTCCCGCAAATCTCGGAATAATCGGAAACAAAGAGTTGGATAAGGTTTTCTGCTCCAACTCCGATATGATGGCCGATCAGGCCTGGATACTTGCCAAACGAAACGGCCTGACCGCCATATTTGTAATGCAGGGTGGCGTAAACAAATGGTTTAACGATATTGTGAAGGCTGAAGAACCTGCCGCAACAGAGCCCTCTGAAAAATTCGCACTCTACCATTTCAGGAAGGCTGCCAGCCAGTATTTTTTCGGCTCGCCTGAAGTGAAATCCGAAATAGCCAATGTGCCAAAGAAATCAATCCCTGTTCAAAAAAAGCCACCTGTTGCAGCTTCCGGGGGAGGTTGTTAATGTTCGTAATAACTTTTCAATCATGAAAGAATTAAATAAAACCAATCGCCTGACCATTGTGGTCTCCGCCATTATTCTGGTTTTCCTTGTCGGATTGCTGACATTGCGCAGGCCTGAAATAAAATACACCCTCAGCCCGGATCAGTGTCTTGAATTGCTCAGTGATAGTTCAAATTATGTTTCTCCGGCCAGGGCACTTATTTTGCTGGCATCAAACGACGGGAAAACTGTTTTTATCGATGTCAGAAATTCTATTGCTTTCAATAAAAGTCATGTCAAAGATGCCCGTAATATTCCTGCCCGGGAGCTTTTTGATAAAGGGAACCTATCTTTTCTGAAAGAAACCGAAAAAGCCGGCCAGACAGTTCTGATTTATAGTGATACTCCGCAGCAGGCCAATGGCCCCTGGATGATGCTCCGGCAGACTGGTTTTAAAAATATTATGTTATTAAACGGGTCTTTCAATCAGTTCAGTAACTCTGAGAATGATAGCATTTCCGGTGAATTAAGCCTTAATGCTGAAATGCCTCTGATTGATACTGCCGCATTGAAGAAACTAACAGCTACCCCGATTGTCGTGTCCACTAAAAAACCCGGTCCGGCCAAAAAATCCGTGGTGCCGGTAAAAGCAGCACCCTCATCGGGAGGTGGTTGTTAACAGAAGGTTCCGGACAGGCCTTCAACAGAATAAGAATAACAGGTATCCTTAAACTTAGGTCGGATATTCAAATTTCCTGAGAATTTCAATCCGCTTCTCTATCGGAGGATGTGTCGCGAATAGGTTATCCCACGAGAAGTCATGTGCTGATGGCTTTGGATTGTCGATAAAAAGCTGCGCCACATCACGGCTTTGAATTGCTTCAATGGCCGGATCGCGCGATATCTTTTCCAGTGCACTGGCCAGTGCCTGCGGATTGCGGGTTAGCTCAGCGGCCCCGGCATCGGCAAGGTATTCCCTTGATCGCGAAATGCCAAACCTCAGCAATATGGAAATCAGGTAACAAACAGCCGATACAACCACTGCCACCAGAATTACGGCACCTGTACCTTTACCGTTGCGGTTTTTGCCACCAGAGGCTAAACGAAGACTGCGGAATGTCATTTCGGCAATAAAGGAGAAGATCCCGACAAAAATGATAGAGATGATCAACACCCGGACATCCCTGTTTCGGATATGTGTGAGTTCATGGGCCAATACTCCTTCCAGCTCGTCGTCTTCAAGCCTGTTGATAATTCCCCTTGAAAGGGAAATTGAGAAGTGCTTTGAGTTTAATCCACCCGCGAAGGCATTGAGCGAATCATCCTCAATCACGTAAATACCGGGCATCTGCATGCCCTGTGAAATACACAGATTCTCCAGCAGGTTATATACCCGTTTGTTTTCTTTCCGCTCAAGTGGTTTTGATCCCGTTGCCATGCGGATAATGGAGGCATGAAACAACCAGGCTATCATAAACCAGAGTGCAGTACCCATCAGGATAAAAGGCGCTGAAACTATAAATCCCGAATTTGCCTCTTCCGGGTTCTGTGATAACCCAAACAGCAGAATGGCGTAAACCATTGCCAGAAGCAATACAGGAAAAGCGATCAGCAAGACCACCGACATAAGGTTATTTTTCCTGATCTGGCTTTGAATACCGACAACCTTCATGCTGCTTTAAAACTTGATGGTTGGCGGTTGGTCAAGGTCCTGGCGGGTTTCGGCACCAAGATCGAACAGGGTAGCCCGGGTGAATCCGAAACTACCGGCCATCAGGTTAGCCGGGAAAGTTTCCACGGCATTGTTGAACTCTGTTGTGGCTGTATTGAAGAATCTGCGGGCTGCTGCCAGCTTGTTTTCAATGTCGCTCAACTCTTCCTGCAACTGCATGAAATTCTGATTTGCCTTCAGGTCAGGGTAGTTCTCGACTGCAATTTTAAGGCCCTGCAAGGCAGAGCTCAGGTTTTGCTCGGTGACAATTTTATCGTTTATGGTGGTCGCCTGCATGGCAGCACTCCTTGCTTCCGTTATTCTCATCAGCAGTTCCCGCTCATGGGTGGCATAGCCTTTTACTGTTTCTACCAGTTGCGGTATCAGGTCATGGCGCTGCTTTAGTTGAACATCAATGTCAGCAAAGGCATTTTCGCGGCGATTGCGCAATTTTACCATGTTGTTGTAAATGCCGATCAGCCAGAAGACGATAACGACTATCAGGACAAGAAAAATAGTAAGGGTCATGGCATTGGTTTTTGTTGTTTGAACAAACCTACAAGAATTTCCTGAAATATGTACACATCCTGTGAGAATTAATGCAACCTAATATTCAGTGCGTATTAGCCCGCATCACCACCAAAATGATACATATTCCGCTAAACCATTCTTTATCATTGATATCAGGATAAATAAAAGATTCTGTCACAACAACACTATTCTACCTGTCGGCAGGAAAAACCCCGCCGCAAAAAACGGGTCAGATTGCTATCCGGATGATTTACAGGTGTTTGCAATCCGGCATTCCCAAATTGCAACATTTTGATTTTCAGGTATTTGTATAACAATAACGAAGTTTTGGCTATAAAAGATACTTCTTTACATACGTCCAATCCGGGAATTGCTCCGACCCAAACAATATCAGCTCCCCTTCAAATTCCCCTGCCCCGTTTTTCAGGCGGTCATCAATCAGAAAGTCGCCTTTGTTCAGGTTTTTATGATGGCTGATGATCAATCGTTTGTGCGCTTTATCGCCCAGGTGCTTTTTTACCCACAGCAGTTTGTCTGTCCAGGCCGAATGATTTTTCCAGGGAGCGGTGGAGAGAATATAGGTGTCATACTTCTCAGCCAGCAGGTTAAAAGCTTCCACTGCACCATCCAATGGCTTCATCAGGCTGAAGATGCCCGGAACTTCATCATAATTGCCTGAATACTGCTCAAGGGTTTCTTTATCTAATTGAGCGATGCCCGAGGGGAAATCGACCAACACGTTGTCCATATCGATGTAAAGGATTTTTTTCACTGTTACGAAACCTGGCTGGAAATTGAATCCGGATTATGACTTCTTCGTTTCGGTATCCTTATCATCCTCGTTGTAGAAATTTTCACGAAGGTCTTCCTTGTTGCGGATTTTTTCGCTGTAACGCATGCGTGAGGCATTTTCCTTTGCAAACATTGCGTGTACCTCAGCATCGTTGGCATTGAACTGCATGGTGTTGGTAATTGAAATCGTGGCTGCCACTCTTTCCACATCCTGATTGGCGCCTATGTAGGTAAAGGTCCAGCCCAGGTTTTTTTGTTCGTCGATGATTTTTTTGATTTGCTGACCGTTAAACTCTTTCGAGGAATTTTCTTCGCCATCGGTTAGAATGGTCACCAGGACATTTACATTTTCCTGGCTGGCCAGGTCCATCCGCAACTTCAACACACTTAGGCCGATGGCATCGTACAGAGGTGTCATAGAGGCTGGGTGATAACTATTGCTATCGATCTGCGAGAGACTGGCCACGGCCTGTTTGTCAAGGTGCGTTTTGACACCAAACCCATTGAAGGTGACAAATGAAATAAAATGTTGCTGCTCCGGGTACTGTTTTTCAATGCCTTTAATCGTCTGAACTACTTCGTTAAAT
>Ga0105047_10016167_pt1 | contig 11709 bp, 6 predicted proteins | sample MAT04_FD_78384 | JGI IMG/M metagenome (GOLD analysis project Ga0105047, IMG submission 78384) | Freshwater microbial communities from Lake Fryxell liftoff mats and glacier meltwater in Antarctica - MAT-04 (megahit assembly) | ecosystem: Environmental > Aquatic > Freshwater > Ice > Liftoff... | reverse complement strand
ATGTTCCCAAAATATATTCCGGTTATAAACCTTATTTTCAATAAATTCCTCGCCAATCTTCCATTGTTTAACAGGTTAGACCTGGTTAATCTTATCATTGCCAGGCCTTTGCTTAGCGACAATCAGCAATACAGTGTTTCCATAGTGGTACCGGCCCGGAACGAAAAGGGCAATATCGAAAATGCCATTTTGCGCACTCCACAATTTGGAACTCACCAGGAATTTGTTTTTATCGAAGGGCATTCGGCTGACAATACCTATGAGGAAATGCTTCGGGTAAAGGAAACGTATCCTGAAAAGGACATAAAAGTGCTGAGGCAGAGTGGCAAAGGTAAAGGGAATGCTGTGCGCGAAGCGTTTGAAGCTGCAACCGGCGAAATACTGATGATCCTTGATGCGGACCTTACCATGCCACCAGAGGAATTACCGAAATTTTACGATGCGTTGCGATACAATAAAGGCGAGTTTATAAATGGTAGCCGGTTAGTTTATCCTATGGCTAAAAATGCTATGCGTTTTCTTAACCTATTGGGAAACAAGTTTTTTGGGATGTTTTTCACTTATTTACTCGGACAAAGACTGAAAGATACGCTTTGCGGAACAAAAGTCCTCTACAAAAAAGATTATGAACAAATTGTAAGAAACCGGCATTATTTCGGCGATTTCGATCCGTTCGGCGATTTCGACCTGATATTCGGAGCTGCGAAACTTAACCTGAAGATCACTGAAATAATTATCCGGTATCGCGACAGGGAATATGGCAGCACACAGATCAGCCGTTTCAGTCATGGCTGGCTGCTGATAAAGATGAGTGCTTTTGCGGCCAAGAAAATTAAATTCAAATAAAATTATTTTTTCACCTGTATTATATTTCATTGTCAACAGGTTAAAATCACAAACAATCCCGGATATGGACAAGCGCTTGCAAAATGAGATTGAACATGGAAAATACCTGGCACGTGAAGGTGCAGGCGAAGTTTGGAACTGGGAATCACCCGCGGGCAAACTCCGCTGGCAGCGCAGAGTAAAGATGCTTACTTCACATCTAAAAGCTTCGGACAACGTTCTGGAAATCGGCTGTGGAACCGGTTATTTTACTAAAGAAATTGCCAGAACCGGTGCCGTTATTACAGCAATAGATATCTCGCCTGAGTTATTAAACATAGCAAAGCAGGAAATAACCGAAACCAATGTAAGTTTTGTGATCGACAATGCTTATGACCTAAGTTTTAAAAATGACAGCTTCGACTCAATTGTCGGGAGTTCGGTGCTTCACCACCTGGAAATCGAGAAGGCGATAAGTGAGATGTTCAGGGTATTGAAACCAGGCGGCAGCATTTTCTTCACAGAGCCTAATATGATGAACCCGCAAATTGCCATGCAAAAAAATATCCCTGCACTGAAACGCAAACTGGGTGATTCGCCCGACGAAACTGCCTTTTTCCGCTGGTCGCTGAACAAATTACTTCGTAAGACCGGCTTTACAGAAATCAACATCAAGCCTTTTGATTTTCTGCATCCGGCATTATCGCCATCGCTTATTCCATTTATTTCTTCCCTGGGCGAAGTTGTAGAAAATATGCCTTTGCTGAAAGAAATTGCCGGTTCGCTGTATATTTCAGCCAGAAAGCCATAATCCATTAATTAACAAGCAAATTGTGCTGTAGTATTAATTGATGTCAGAAAAGAACAAATCAATTATACCTGAAATTGTTAAATTCTTTTATTCAAAGGAGGAAATAGTAAACTTAATCTTCTAAATCTGTAATCTATAATCTTCACTACCGGATTAAGAGAGAAGTACAAGCAAAGCATTGTACATAGACTAAACTCAAATTTTATTTGTTTCATAGTCACTCTAATTAAAAAGCCCCGGAAGGATTAGATTCCGGGGCTGTTTCAACTAGTTGTTACTGAATTCAAGCTGATTGTTTTTTGTGCTTATCACAATTTTCTTATCCTTCCTGATTTCATCAGCCAGAATCATTTTCGACAATTTGTTCAGCACTTCACGTTGAAGCACTCGTTTCAGCGGTCGTGCACCGTATTGCGGATCATATCCCTCAGCTGCAATTAACTGAATTGCATCATCGGTAACTTCGAGATGTATATCATTGGCTATCAGCATTTCCTCGATTTTTTTCAGCTGTAGGCGTACGATTTGGGCTATCTCTTTCTCAGTAAGCGGAGTGAACATAATCACTTCGTCAATCCGGTTAAGGAATTCGGGCCTGATGGTTTTTTTAAGTAAATCAAATACTTCTTCACGGGTTTGATCCAGCACTTTTTCGCGGTTCGAGTTGGTGATAGACTTTAATTTATCCTGAATCAACATGGATCCGATATTGGAAGTCATAATGATTATTGTATTCCTGAAATCAGCGGTACGTCCTTTGTTATCTGTCAAACGACCTTCATCCAAAACCTGGAGAAGAATGTTAAACACATCAGGATGAGCCTTTTCCATTTCATCGAACAGAACCACAGAATAAGGTTTACGGCGCACTTTCTCCGTCAGCTGTCCGCCTTCGTCGTAACCCACGTAGCCCGGAGGCGCTCCAACGAGCCGCGAAACAGAATGACGTTCCTGGTATTCGCTCATATCGATGCGCACCATGGCATTTTCGTCGTTGAACATGTAATCGGCAAGTGCTTTGGCTAATTCTGTTTTTCCAACACCGGTAGTTCCCAGGAAAATAAATGATCCCATCGGGCGTTTTGCATCCTGAAGTCCTGCCCTGCTGCGGCGTATAGCATCTGAAATTGCTTCTATGGCTTCATCCTGGCCTATAACGCGTTTATGAAGTTCGTCTTCGAGATGAAGTAATTTTTCACGCTCACTCTGCAACATTCTCGAAACTGGAATGCCTGTCCAGCGGGCAACAATTTCAGCAATTTCTTCGGATCCAATTTCTTCTTTTACCAATGCCGAATTAACCTGAATCAGGTTGAGTTCCTTTTTGAGCTGTTCGAGTTTTGCAACAGCATCCTGGGTTTTACCGTAGCGAAGTTCGGCCACAAGTCCATAATTACCTTCACGTTCAGCTTGTTCCGCCTCGAACTTGTACGATTCGATGTTCTTTTTCTGTTGCTGAATACCGTTTACGAGGTTTCGTTCAGCTTCCCATTTTGCTTTCAGGGCTTTCCTGATTTCATCCAGGTTAGCAATTTCTTCGTTAAGGTGTTTCAGTTTAACTTCATCTTTTTCACGTTTTATAGCTTCACGTTCAATTTCCAGTTGACGGATACGTCGCTCTTTTTCATCCAGTTCCTCAGGCACGGAATTGATCTCAAGCCTGAGTTTAGCAGAAGCTTCATCAATGAGGTCGATGGCTTTATCGGGGAGAAACCTATCGGTAATATACCGTTGCGAAAGTTCGACAGCCGCAATAATTGCTTCGTCCTTAATCCGCACCTGGTGATGAGTTTCGTAGCGCTCCTTCAAACCACGAAGAATTGAAATGGCATCCAGCTTATCCGGTTCATTTACCATAACAACCTGGAAACGACGTTCGAGAGCCTTGTCCTTTTCAAAATATTTCTGGTATTCATTTAATGTTGTTGCACCGATAACCCTCAAATCGCCACGGCTAAGAGCAGGCTTCAGAATATTGGCTGCATCCATGGCGCCTTCGGAAGCACCAGCTCCCACTAGGGTATGAATCTCGTCGATAAACAAAACCACATCACCGTCAGAAGCCATTACCTCTTTTACAACACTTTTCAGCCGCTCCTCAAATTCACCTTTGTATTTTGCGCCGGCAATAAGTGAACCCATGTCTAACGAAAAAATCAGCTTATTCTTCAAATTTTCAGGCACATCGCCGCTAATAATCCGGTGAGAAATTCCCTCGGCAATGGCTGTTTTTCCTACACCGGGTTCACCGATAAGGATAGGATTATTTTTGGTTCGGCGGGTTAAAATCTGCAATACACGCCTGATTTCTTCGTCGCGGCCAATTACAGGATCGAGTTTGCCTTTGCGTGCGAGATCATTCAGATTACGGGCATATTTATTCAACGCATTGTAGGTATCTTCAGAGGTTGCACTGGTTGCTGACGAACCTTTTCGAAGTTCGGAAATAGCCAGTTTCATATCCTTTTCGCTGGCGCCAAGTTGTTTCATGAGTTTTGAAACACTGTCGTTCGACATCAGAATTCCAAGCATGATCATTTCGATGGTAATAAACTCATCACCAAACTCTCTGAGCATGGATTCCGCTTTCAGAAGTGCTTTTGAAGTATCATTCGAAAGAAACTGCTCACCACCCTGAACTTTGGGGAATGATTTTATTAATGAATCAATCCCTTGTTCAAAGGCAGTAAAATCAATCCCTTGTTTGCTGGTTAGAAAACGAATGACACTGTCATCCGCCGAAAGCATCCCTTTAACAAGATGTGCATTTTCGATAGACTGATGCTCATTATTTGCAGCAATCTGCTGAGCCTGCTGAACAGCTTCCTGCGCTTTAATTGTATATTTATTGAAATTCATTATTTTAGAATTTAAACCATGATATAGACTTCAAGAAATAAGCCGTAAAGCTAATTGCAATAAATTATGTCATTATGTCAATGCAATTTCAAACAAAGATGTCATTTTGGCGCGCATGTCAGACTAAAAGAGAAACCATGTTTCTAATATTTTTCATAAAGATGTCCTGATATTCTATATTTTTGCTATAAACTTATCAGCCAATAAATTTCCATTCAGTAACAAACGATCGGGTCATGCTAAAAACACATTTGATTCCAATACTTATTCTTTTCATCAGTTTGATTTCTTTTTCTTCCGGGGCTCAGGATCAAAGCATCCAACGTACATTTAAAATTGTGGCTCTTGCAAAATCGTTCAACGAAGGATTTCAAAAAAATATAGGTAAAAATGAATTTAGCTACCAAAGCCTTCGCGATGATGTAACTGAAAGTCTTATAACACGTTGTACGGACGGATCGCTTGCAATTAAATGGGAAACTTCGCCTGTTACCAACAACATAAAGGAAGGTGCTGGATTTGTTTGGTTGGCTGCAGTTGATCATACTACCGAAGGGAAAAAGTTTAATGTTTTTGTAAACGATATTCTTCGTTTTACTTTTATTTCATCGGGAAACCCTGAGCGGGAATTCGCAGGGAACGATGGAGGGAAAATGGGCTTCACGGGAATTTCGACCGATCAACATGGTGATTTTCATGGATATATGTGGACCTGGTTACCCGAAAGCTGGCTGATAGCCGGAAAACCACAAACCATTAAAATTGTTGGTGAAGCAGCGGGTTCCAATTCGTGGATTATAGTTTTCAAGGCAAAAGATGCCCTCGCCTACCTTTTGAATTCAGCGAAATACAGCACCTGGTCGGAACTGACAGCAACTCCGGATAAAAAAGGATACTTTGTAAGCATGAATGCTCCCCTGAACAAAGTCGGCGAAAAAATAATGATTGAATTTAACAAGGAGAAACAAACCGCTCAACTGGTTGCCGGGAAAGAAAATAGCTCAGTTTCGTTTTTTCTTCCAAAGTCGGTCGCAGGGCAGCGTGTTTCGATAAAAGATGAAACCGGAAAAATTTGTACTGTAACTGAATTTGGCAAAGCCGGATCACGTACCATCATGATTCCCAAATCGTTATTAACTATTGAAACTACAAAAGAAGATGAAATTATTAAAATAAAAACTCTTCGTACTTACAAACCGGCAACCATTGAGAGTCTGGCTGCACTGGCGCAAAGCCCGGCGGCTAATGGTAATATTTACCTTATGAATTCGAGTCATCAGGATATTGCATGGATGGATTCGCCCGAAAATTGTGTGATTCTGCGAGACACCATGTTACTCACCCCCTTATTCGAGATCGGTTCGCGCGATCCCGGCTACAGGTTTGATGTGGAAGACGCATTGATGATCAAGGAATATATTACCCGCCACCCCGACAAACGCTCCCTGGTGCAGCAAATGCTGAACAATGGAAATATTTCCTGCGGTTCAACTTATACTCAGCCTTACGAGGAAATGTATTCGGGAGAAGCCCTTGCCCGACAGTTTTATTTTGGTGCCCGCTGGCTTAAAAAAGAATTTGGGTATACCGCAAATACCTATTGGAATGTTGATGTTCCGGGTCGCAGCCTTCAGATGCCACAAATAATGCGTAAAGCAGGTACTAAAAACCTGATGATCAGTAGGCAAGAGAAAGGCCTGTATCATTGGTATAGTCCTGACGGATCGTATATTACTGCTTATTCACCAGGCCATTACGGCGATGCCTATGTGCAGTTGAACAAAACTTTTTACGATGCGGCGCTGTTTATTTCGCAACAGGCACTCTATTTCAATAAGTATTATCAAACTGAAACCAAAAACCCTGTGACGCCGATTCTTTCGGATTGGGATATGAGCGCAGCCAAGGACTACAGCCATATCATCAACCAATGGCAGGACATTAACCAACTGGAAGTAAAAGAAAATCAAATTATTACAGCGAAACTTCCCGAATTTATAAAAGTTACAGCTCCTGAGTTTTTCGATGCGCTTGAAAAAGAGAAAACCAAAATTCCCCAAATCAAAGGCGAAAGACCTGCACTGTGGCTTTACATCCATGGGCCAACGCATTACAAGGCCATAACAGCCAGCCGTGAAGCGGATATACTGTTACCCATGGCCGAAAAGTTTGCTACTGCCAATGCACTGGTAAAAGGCAATTTTACTATGTATCCGTACGAGCGACTGAACAATGCCTGGGAAGCAAAAATTTATCCCGATCATGGCTGGGGAGGCAAAAACGGGCAAATAACCGATGATCTGTTTCTCGAAAAATTTCAGTTTGCCAGGAGCGAAGCACAGGCAGTTCTTGACCTTTCACTGAGCGATCTGGCATCATCAATTCAAACAGACCAGGAAAAAGGAATGCCCGTTGTAGTTTTTAACAGCCAGAACCGGGTACGCAGCGGAATGATATCATTGCAGATTGCTAACGGGGAAGGGAAAGAAATTAGTGTATCCGACTATTCAGGCAAAGCTTGCATTCATTCTTTTTCATCTTCCGGTAATCTGTATTTTTTTTCTAAAAACATTCCTTCCTGTGGATACAAAACATTTTATATAACGGAGAAAAAGAGTGCAGAAACTGTTGATGTAAACCTCTATTCTGAAAATGCTGATCCAAGGGAAACGGAAAATAAGTATTACAAAATCAGCTTTGGAAATGGAGGCCTCAACAGCATTTTTGATAAAGAACTCAGTCGCGAAATGCTGGACAAAAAAAAATTCCTTGGGGGCGAAGTATTTACAATGCGCTCCGAAGGAACAGGAGCCGGTGAATTTTCAGATATTCAGCTTCCTACAATGGAAGGATTCGATAAAACGAGCCTCCACGACGGAAAATGGAAACAACTGGAAAGCAACCTGTTATTTTCGAAATATAGTTTCCGTTGCCGTATTCGCAATGCGATAGTGGAGGAAACCATAGTGCTGTATCACAACGAAAAGCGCATCGATTTTAATGTTTCCCTGTTGAACTGGGATGGCGAACTTTACCGTGAATTCCGTATGGCAATGCCGCTGGCAATTACTGACGGACAGGTAAGTTACGAAGTTCCTTTCGGAGTGCTGAATGTTGGCAAAGATGAAATGGAAGGCACACCCGGCGAACGTCATAATACCGAAAGCAGGGATGTGCATCCGCGTAGCATTCAAAACTGGATCAGCGCAAGCGATACCGAATCAGGAGTAACTTTAAGCTCATGTGTGGCGGTTGCTGACTGGATTGACCCAACCACCGATCCCGTAAAAAACATTGTACTGCAGCCTTTGCTTCTGGCTTCAAGGCGCAGTTGCCACGGCGAAGGGAATGAATACCTTCAAACAGGAGATCACCATTTCTTTTTCAGTTTTACGTCACATGCTTCCGGCTGGCAGAATGGTTACCGGAAAGCACTCGAAGCAAATGAAAAGCTGCAGGTTGTATTAAATCCGAATATGTATAAAAATGCTACGCTACCAGCTGAGCTTAGCTTTTTCGCCACCGAAAAAGATAATATCGTGATCTCCACAGTGAAACGGGCAGAGGACAAAAACGGATTTATGGTAAGGGTGTATGATATGGAAGGAAAAGATTCAGTTTCAAAACTAAAATTCTTCAAACCGGTAAAAGCAGGATGGCAAACTGATTTACTTGAGTACCCGAAGAATGCAATAAGCACAAATGGAAATGAAACAGAAATTAGTTTAGGGCATCATGCCATTGAAACTTATACTTTCGAATAGTTTGCAAAAATTTCGCCTCAGGTTACTGCCTTAGTAAACTATCAAAATAACTTCCTCAAAACTGTTTCGGGATTATAATTTAAATCACTCATTTTGTTAAAAATCAATTAGTAAAATTATCCTTTGATAAATATATCGTTCCTGCGGGACTATGTCATTGAATAGATACTAACTTTTCTATCAATATATTGTCCCTACGAAACAGCCCCGTATGGATAATATATTGGCAGATAGAAACATACACGTCAGATTAAAGTCCCGCAGGGACGATATATTACTGACCTTAGATGTATTAATTCACTTCGCGTCTTTAGATCGAATTGAGGAGGAAGCTAATTTGAATTTTTCACTTAAAATAATCCTGAAACAAAATACGTAAAAAGGCTGCCTTTTTTGGAGCAGCCTTTTCTATTTTAGCGGAAAGAGTTTATCACAGTGCTCCTTCGTCATAAGCCTTTTCGCCGTGCAAAGCGGTATCAAGACCTATCATTTCATCTTCTTCGCTTACCCTTACTTTTGTAATATAGTTAATCAAAATGAGCATGATATAGGTAAAAATGAAAGCATAAGCAGAAGCTGCAACAACAGTTATAAGCTGTTTCATAAAGAATGAGAAATCACCGTAAATCAATCCACTGTAGGCCTGGCCGGTAACCGCATTGGTACCGGAATAGGCAAAAACACCCAACAGGATAGTTCCTATAAATCCGCCAATGCCATGCACTCCCCACACATCGAGTGCGTCGTCCCATCTCATTTTATTCTTCAACTGAACAGCCATATAACAAGAAGCCCCGGCAACGATACCGATAATTGGCGATGCCCACAAAGGAACAAAACCGGCACAAGGAGTAATTGTTGCCAAACCTGCAATTGAACCGGTGAGCAGTCCTACAAACTTAGGTTTTCCTTCGCGGTACCATTCGATTACAACCCAGGCCATAGTAGCGAATGAAGCTGCAATATCAGTGTTTAAGAAAGCAAGCGAGGTAACACCGTCAACCTGCAATTCGCTGCCAGCATTAAAGCCATACCATCCGAACCAAAGTAAACCGCTTCCAATCGCTACCAGCGGAATGCTGTTGGGAACTGATTCCTTGCTAACCCTTTTACCCACGTAAAAAACTGATGCCAATGCCGCGAAACCAGCAGTTGCATGAACAACAATACCACCGGCAAAATCAAGAACGCCCCATTCAGCTAGTAATCCGCCACCCCATACCATATGTACAAACGGGTAATAAACCAGTATTTGCCATACAGTAAGGAAAATCATGTATGATTTAAAAGAAACGCGGTTAACAAAAGCTCCGGTAATAAGAGCAGGAGTAATGATGGCAAACATCATCTGGTAAGCAATAAATACAATTTCAGGAATTTTATTATTCCCGGCATACATGGTATCCATTCCAATTCCGGCCAGGAAAGCCTTATCGAAGTTACCAAGTAAACCTCCTTCGCCACCGCTGAAGCAGAGTGAATAACCGAAAGTAACCCAAAGTACTGTTGTCCAGCCAAGGGAAACAAAACTCTGAATCATGATACCCAGGATGTTACGCTTCGAAGCGAGACCACCATAAAAGAAAGCTAATGCAGGTGTCATTAACATAACCAGGCTTGTAGCAAGCAGCATAAAGCCCGTTGAACCAGTGTCAATCATAATGTTTTGATTTAGTAAAAGTTAGTGAATTGTTGTTCGCAATGCCTATAACATAGGGTTCTTTTTAAAGAGAAATTCCAAGAACCAGGTATGCTTTTTCCTGCTGTGGATTAAAAATGAGTGATGACCGCAGCGTGGTTTTAAGTTTTTCGGAAAACTCAATTGTTTTATATCCGGTGAGGCCTATATTTACAACACCAAATCCGGTAACGTTTCCATAGCCGTCGCCATAGTAGCCATCGGCTGGTGTCATTCCTAAAAAGGCATCAAAATTATAGTCGCTTACCTCAAATGCATAACCAAGTTCAATGTACGTAGAGTAATTACTTTCGGGTGTCACATTTTCGTCTTCACTATATTTTTTATCGGCGCCATACATCATAGTAGCAACAGTAACTTTGAGAGGGATCTTTGTAAATGTATAACCAAGACTTCCTTCCATAATATGCCCGGTAGTTTCGTTTTTATATTTAAAATAAGGTTTCGAAGCCCAGCCAGCATCCCAATAATAATCAGTAAATGTGGCCGTTAAACCTTTGAATGAATAAGCGGCATAAAGATCTAATTCCTGGTAAACACCAGAAAAATCAGTTGATCCCCATGCTCCGACTTCAAGACCGCCGAAAACAAATCCTAGTGTTGGCTGAAAGTTAGGAGCCAGTGCAGTCTGACCGCCATTGAAGGTATAGGCTGGTGATCCCCGCCAGATGTAACTGCTCACTAATTCAGCCGATGCTTTGAGCGAAAAAGTGGTTTCCTCTTGTGAAATGGAATTTTTGGCTGTAAGTAGAAAAACTGCAGCTACCAATAATTTCAGGTTTCTCATGTTCATTTGATGCATTTTTTAGAATTAATAATTGCACCAAAAGTATGTGTTCGGTTCTGAACCGGCAATCAAGCAAAATACTGAATTTTAAAGCTAAATAAATTACGGAATATTACGTGATGGGATTAAGTGATACACGGAGGAGGAGGTGGAATATACGATTTAGGAGGTACGATTTACAAGGTACGAGGTACGAGGTACGATTTATGATTTGCGAAGTGGGATTTGGGATTTGGTTTTTAAAACCTTGCTGATGCCCTAAATTATATATTGATAAGATTATGCCGTATCGCATATTTAACTAGTTCGACCTGTGTTTTCAGGTTCAGCTTTTGCATTATATGATTTTTATGTGATTCAACCGTGCGGATGCTGATAAAAAGTTTGTCGGCAATTTCCTTATTTATAAAACCTTCGGCAAACATGGTGAGTATTTCTATTTCCCGTTTCGAGAGAATTTCGTGTGGATTAAGCAATTCCTCTGCATTGAGTTTTGCCTTCTCAATGTAACTTTTCAAAATAATTTTGGAAATATTATCACTGTAAAAATCATTTCCTGAATATACTGTATCAATCGCGATAAGCATTTCCTCCCGGGTTGTGTTCTTATGCAGGTAGCCTTTTGCACCAGATTTAATAGCCTGATTTATAAAACTTTCGTCGGTGTACATGGATAAGATCAATACTTTTATTTCAGGAAACCGCAGCGCAATCAATCGGGTGAGTTCGATACCTGATGTGTCGGGCAACGAAATATCCATCAAAATAATGTCCGGCTTTTCACCTTCCAGTAATTTCCATAGCTCAGCTCCTGTTGAAGCTTCACCGGTAATTTTAATATTGTCGGATGCTATCAGCGACTTAACACCATCGCGCAAAATCTGGTGGTCTTCGGTTAAAATAATGTGAATTGGCATTTTGATGAGTTACAGGTTACAGGTTAAAAATTTCAAAGTTAACGGTT
>Ga0105047_10016166_pt1 | contig 11710 bp, 13 predicted proteins | sample MAT04_FD_78384 | JGI IMG/M metagenome (GOLD analysis project Ga0105047, IMG submission 78384) | Freshwater microbial communities from Lake Fryxell liftoff mats and glacier meltwater in Antarctica - MAT-04 (megahit assembly) | ecosystem: Environmental > Aquatic > Freshwater > Ice > Liftoff... | reverse complement strand
GCCCAAACCGAGGAGAGAGGATAATGGCAGCCAACTGTAGCACATTTTTGGGCGTTATCAAGGAAAAGTCGATGAAATCGACACCCATGTCAAACAGTGGCGCCACCTGCACCGCCGCGCCAAAGAGTTGGGCTACGAATTGAAGAAACTCGACTCGCCACTGGAAACGATCACCCAGGACGGCGAATCGGCAAATGTGTCGTCCTTCAACCGGATGACGGTCTTGAGCGGGTTTTGACCTTGCAGCCAGTTGAAGCCCCAGGCCTGTTGCTTGTTGGTGTTCTTGTTCGCCCATTTGAGGGTTGCCGAGACGAGATAAGTACCGTTGGGAAAGTAAAGAATCTTGTGGAGTCCCATCGCGTCGTTGAGCGCCTTCTGGATCGCGGCCGTGTCGTCCGACTTCCCGTCACCCTTCGCCCCGTAGGGCGGTTGGGTCACGTCGATCACGAGAGGAGTGGCGGGAAACCGACGATCGGTTTCCTTGTCCAGTTCGGCACCCGTCATTTCGGCAGCGCAAGCGGAGCGGCATGCCCAGACCGTGAGCCCGAGCAAATACACCCAACTCAGGCATGTCCAGTGTGGTCGAGATTGCATCGCGTAATTCCTCTTTGGACTGAACCGCTCCGAGAGAGGCAATGGGCTTTGAATCCCCGGTGCTTACTTCTGCCGTGTAATCTACCGGCGGCTTGACCGTCCTGGCAAGAAGTTTTCTTTGTTTTGCCCCAGCGACCTACCTACATCGCTATTCTCTGCGGCCTGTCGGCTGGCGGCTAGACCGCAATCGGCACTTCGACTCGTCCTGGGCGGCGTGACGGAAAAATGTCAGGTGGCCCCTTGTCGCCCTTTGAAAGGTCGCTTAGCATGTCCTTAAACTAAATTTAGTTGATGCTAAATTAACTTGTTAGCTTCGGCTATCAACTTGCGGAGGTTCTTATGAAGAAGGTGCGAACGAACCCGGCCCGTCAGCCCGGTTTCACGCTGATTGAGCTTCTGGTGGTGATCGCCATCATCGCCATCCTCATCGGCCTACTGCTGCCCGCTGTCCAGAAGGTGCGGGAGGCTGCCGCCCGCTTGCAGAGCCAGAGCAATCTCAAGCAGATCGGGCTGGCCATGCACAACTACGAATTGGCCAACGGCCACTTCCCGCCGGGCTACATATCCGAAAGCGGCACTGGCGGGCCGGACGCCCCACCGGGATGGGGCTGGGGGGCGCACATCCTGCCCTTCCTCGAACAGGACAACCTATACAAGCAACTGCGGCTCGACCTACCGTGCTACCACTCGACGAACGCCGCAGCGGTGAAGACTTCGCCCAAAGTGTTCATCTGCCCCGGGGCTCCGAACAACACGCCGACGATGCAGGTGAAAGACGCGGGCGGCAACGTGCTGGCCGAGTTCGGGCGGTCGCATTACGTCGCAAATGTAGGCCAGGACGAGCCGTGGGGGTATGACCCGCCACTTAACGACACCGGCTGGCAGCGGACTGCGACCGGCCCGTTCTTCCGCAACTCAAAGACCCGCGTGGCGACGGTCATCGACGGGCTTTCAAACACCGTATTCGTCGGGGAACACACGACGATCAGCGACAAGACTTGGGTCGGGGTCCACCCCGACGGCGAGTGCGCTCCCATCGACCCGAACCGCTTCCCATTCACCGAGCCGGACCACCCGGCCACCTACCTCCTGTGCCACAGTGGACCTGCGGCAGACGAACCGGGGGTCGTCCATCCGCCCAGCTTTCCGACTTGCCACGTATGCCAGATGTACGGCCCGTGGGCCATGTCGGGGGGGAATGTGCTGTTCGGCGACGGCAGCGTGAAGTTCATCCCGACCCGCATCTCGCTCAACACCTGGGCCGCGCTGTCCAGCATGAACCTGGGGGACTTTCCCGGTGAGTGGTAACAACGATGACGAATCGGGTGGCTCACGCCGGCGGTGGCTCGTCGGTGCGATGGTGATCCTCGCCATCCCTCTGGCGGTCATCTGGTGGCCGGGCTGTCGGCGGTATCCGCCCGTGTCCAGCAAGGAGTCGCTGGAACTGATGAAGCTTCTTTACTCGGCGTGCAACACCAAGGACGAGAAGCGGCTGGCCGAGGTCGAGAACGGGGTTGAGCAGCTGACCCGTGAGGGGAAAATGAAGCCCGCCGAGCGGGAGGGCTTTGACAAGATCATCCGCATGGCCAGGGCGGGCAAGTGGGAACAGGCCGAGGACGCGGCGTACAAGTTCGCCCAGGATCAAGTCGGCGTGGGTCACCCGGACCCGGACGGCCGCGACATGAAGGGCAAGACGCCGAAGGGCAAAGGGAAGTAGCGAGCAATGCCTAACGAAGAGAAGTCTATCCCGCCCGCTCCGCTGCAACCACTCCCGCGTTCGCGCAGGGGCGAACGGTGGCGGAGCGGGCGGGATAGACTTCTGTTGGACTGAACCGCTCCGGGAGGTTCTATGGGCTTTGAATCTCCGGTGCTTTCTTCTGAAGTGTAATTTACCGGTGGCTTGTGCAAGCCGAGCAGGCCGATGCGGCCTTCGATTGTCGCCCCAACACGCGTGGGTCTCGATTCCCACCGTTGCCCGCCTGTTGCGATCGAAGCTAGTAAACGACTGGCTCGCGCCCAGGTCCCGAGCCGTCCGGCCCGAAGAACATTCCGCATGAGGCAGCCACGTCGAATCCAACTCGCGCGATGATGCTGACACGTGCGTTCGGCAGCCGCGAACGGTAGATCGCCGCGTTGCGCTCGATGACTTCTTCGGAGGGTTCGACACCACGCTGCGAGGGGTCGGGCGAGTTGTATCGGACCAAATTGACGTGCGCCATCAGACCCCGCTCCTCCAGTGCGTCGCAAATGGCGTTGACGTCGCATTCGGCGTCGTTTTCCCCGGCGATGTAGGCGTGATGGAGCGTGACGATCTTGTGGGTGCTTCGTTGCCACGACGCGAGCCGGTCCAACGCGGCAGAGGCCGGGATTGCCCTCGGCAACCAGCGGCGGCGGAAGCGGTCGCTCATGCTGTAGATGGAGTAGTGCAACTCCGGGTGATGGGTGACGAAGATGTCTTCCAGGGGCCGATCGCCCAACTCCTTCGGGTAGATCGTCGAGATCAGATATCGGGGTCGCAAACTGAGCGCAAGGGCCATCCGTGACAACTCGCCGAGCAGACTGTCAGCGTTCGACACCAGCAGTCGGCTGGCCAGGGGCTCGCCCCGCGCCATAAAGTTGAAGTGGACGGTGCGGGCCGGCTCTTCCTCGCGGCGGTAATGGTCAAGCACCGTTTGGGCCTGCTCGATCATCTCGCTGAAGGTTGCGTCGCGAAGTCGCGTCTGTCCGGAGGCGGTCAAATGGCACATTCGGCAACCCTGGGCACAGCCGGTCTGCGATGAAAGGTAAACGACGAAGTAATCAGGGCAGCGGCGGACGTAACGGGCCTCGATACGGCCCACGTCCGCGGGGCGGTCCCAGTTGACCGAGGCGTCCTGCTTGCTCCGATAAGCAGTGAAACCGGTCTCGGGGAATAGTGATAGTTGCATGCAACCTCCGGAATGATGCTCGTGATATTCTCGTTCCAGGTCGAAATGAATTCAAGCTCGTGGCAAGAAACAGACTTTCCAAAAAGACTCCGTGGCATGAAGACCGGCGCAATATCACTGGAAGAAACCCGCCATCGCCTGCTCGAGGGCGTCCTGTTGCGCCTGGCACGGCAGCCTGATGCTAGTGATTACGTGCTGCGAGGCGGAATGCTGATGCGCCACTGGTTCCGCCCCGTAGCGCGCACCGCGGAAGACCTCGACCTTGTGGTGACTTTCCCGTTCGACGTTGGGGAGGCGACTCGCCGCTTCGTGCAGGTGTTGACAGACGAGACTATCGCAGATGGAGTGGCCTTCGACGCCGAGCGAGTTCGTTTCGAAGCTATCTTCTTGGAAACCGGCAGTCCTGGCGTTCGCGTTTTTGTTTCTGGCGCGGCAGACGGAGTCGAGGATGAATTTCACGTTGATCTTACCTTTGGTCCACCCCCGCGACCCGCACCCATGCTCGGCGTTATTCCCACCGCGTTTGGCGAAGACGCGCGGATAAGGATATGCCGGCCCGAAACAGTCGTTGCGCAAAAGGTGCAGGCACTGTGTCATCTCGGCATGTTGGGGTGGCGGCCGAAGGATCTCAATGACCTCCGTCTGCTGCTCGCCAGGGTGCCCCAAGATGAAACTGCCCTGCGCGAAGCTATCGCCGCGTATTTGGCCGATCTGGGACGACGCGGCGATAGTGCCCGGGCAATTTTTGGGACGTCGTCATGGTGGGGAATGAAACTGTCTTCAGCCCGATGGCTTGATTTCGTCAAGGTATCGCGAATGCACCAAGGGCCCAGAGAATTGGTTCGAGTCATTGCCGAAATCGCCGACCGTCTGCTCCCAATTCTAGAGGGTTTACCGTGAGTGCACCGGGCCGCGACTTCCTCGACTACATGGTCGCGAACATTGAGGACGACACTCCGCGACTCATCTATGCCGACTGGCTGGAGGAGAATGGACACGAACTGCGCGCCGAGTTTGTCCGCATCCAGTTGAGACGGGCGGCGTTGCCGGCTTGGGACGCCCTCCAAGTGCCACTCCGCCTCCGCGAACAGGAACTAATGACGTTACACGGCGAGGAGTGGCTGGCGGAGATGCCGACCGTCGAGGGCGCGAGGTGGGAAGGGTTTCGCCGAGGCATCGTCGCCGAGGTATCGTTCGCCAGCTTCGAGGCGATGCGAATGAGCGCCCATGCTTGTAGGGCGGTCGCCCCGGTTGAGGCGGTGACTGTCCGCTGGCCCAGGCGGCGCGAGGGACAGCAGGATGTCGAGCCGATCGCCGAGCTGCGTGAATTGACCCTCACGGGAAACCCCGACTACGAGGCGTTCGAGTGGGTGGCCGATTCACCGCAGTTGTCCACTCTCCGGGTCCTGACCGCCCTTGGCTTGTGGGGCAGATCGCTCGAGCAATTGGTCGCCTCATCATTCTTGGCGAACCTGAAGTCGCTTCGCTTGCCATCTAATAACCTCGGGAATCCGGGCATCTTCGCCCTGACGCATTCGGCCACCTTGTCGGCGTTAGAGGAATTGGACTTCTCCTCGCAGAGCCGGCATGAGCGGTACATCGACGACCCGGTAATCAGAGCCGCCGGCATGGAAGCACTCATGCGGTGGCCTGGCTTGGCAACCGTGCGGTCGCTGAAACTCCACGGCAATGACCTAAGTCGGGACGGCCTCCGGGCCCTGCTCCGCTCAACGCACACCGGCGCGCTAAAAGAACTGTCGTTGCGTGACAGCCGGTTGGACGCCCAATCGATAGCCGAGCTTGCTACCGCACAGCCTTTGCTCCGGCTTGAGACACTTGATCTGGGCGAAAACATCCTCAAAAACGTTGGCGCGGAATACGTTGCACTGGCCCCCTGCCTGAGCGAGTTGAAGTCGTTGAAGCTCGATCGATGCGAGGTGAGCATGACCGGCGCTCAACTGTTCGCAAAGAAAGCGTTGTTCCTCGGCGGGTTGCGGCAGCTTGACATCAGCCATAACTATTTCGGGTGGAATGGGCTGGTAAGTCTCCTGGAACGCCGGCCAGCGGCGCTCCATTCGCTTCAGATGCGCGACAACAACCTCTCCGACAAGGGAGCGGAAATTCTGGCTATATCGCCAGCTTCGGACACCCTGCTCGAGGTGGACTTGAGCCAGAATGACTTGGGGCCGGTCGCGGTGCAGGCTCTCGGCAACACGGCGCACCTCGACAAATTGCTCGTCTTGCGGCTTGCGGATAACCCGATTAACGCGTCGAGCGCCGCCGCACTGGCCGCGTCGTCTCTAGGGAAACGCCTCGCCGTACTGGAGTTGGACAATTTTCCAGCCGCCCCTCGCTAAAGGACGATCTTTTTCAGAGATTGCTCTCGTGTTGGGTTCCGACCTAAAAATCGGTCGAGGGATGGCTCAAAAAGCCAAAAAAGCAATCTCAGGGGGCTAAAGGGCTATCCCCGAAAAGGATAGTGTCCCGGAAAATGTCAGAAAACGAAGAACGCCACAACTTCCTAAAGTTGTGGCGTTTTTCGTTTCATGGGCGTTGCTGGATTTGAACCAGCGACTTACACCGTGTGAGGATGTCACTCTACCACTGAGTTAAACGCCCTTTTCTTCAACTAGACACGGTGAGGGGGAGATAGGGAGAGAAAAAAACGATCTCGTCCTCTCTCCCTCTCTCTTATACCTTCGGCGGGGTCGACGGGGTGTCTTCGAACTTCGGAGCCGATGCCGTCACGCGTTGCGGGGGTCGGACCGGTTCCGGTTCGACGCTGTTCTTGATTGCTTGCGGGCTGCCGGCATTTTCGACTTCGTCTTCCAGGCCTTTGACGCCCTTCTTGAATTCGACGAATGTCTTGCCGACAGAGCGACCGAGTTCGGGGAGCTTACGGCCGAACAGCAGCACGCCCAGAACCAGCAGCAGCAGGATTTCTTGTCCACCAAGTCCAAACATGTGAGTACCTCCTCGTAAAGGAATTCGCGAACCACACTCGCGAGGAGGTTGAAGGTAACCTCATCGGCGGGATGAACCCCGCGAGGTTGAAGGTAACCTCATTGGCGGGAAAACTACTCCCTCATTTTAACACCGGGGAGCGGAGGTTGGCAACCCTTCGCACCTAAAAGGGTGGAATATTCACTCGCAAACGAAGTTAAACAGGTCATCAAGGCCGATATGGTCGGGGGCGCGGTCGTGAAGAGGCGGTATCTGCGGATAAACCGACGGGAACGAATAGTCGCCCACCTTCCAGTGGCTCGGCCAGTCGTCAGGCAGGGGCGAGACGTGATACTTCAGTTGGTCGCCGGGCTCGATCAAACGGCCGTCGCCGTCGAGCATCGTGCTGCCCATCAGCAGCCGTTTCGCCTCGCTGCCTTCGACCTTGCGGGCGGCCTGCACGGCCGCGACGTTGAAAAAGTCGCAGGTTACTCCGTCGAGATCGCGGGCGTCGCGCTCGACCATCGCTCGCAGCAAGTGTTTCAGGCGGTTGCGGTCATCGGGATGGACCAGATCGGACTTGGGGGTCACGAAAGCGATCCGCGATATCCAGCCGGGACGCAGCTGATGGGGAAGGAAAGCTTCACCCAACTTCCGGAAGCCTTTGGAGAGGAAGCTCTCCTTGGGATCAAGGGCGCGGAGCATGTCGCGAATCAGCTCCTGGTAGTCGTTGCGCGTGCCGGTGTCGCTGGCCAGGATTTGTAGCACATCGACCATAATGATCAGGCTGTGGCAGGAACGCATCGTTTCGACGAGCGGCTCGACCATTTCACGACAGTATCGATCAAAACGGAGACTGAACTTCTCAGCAACGGCGGGGAGGCGAAGGCGAACTGTTGCCGGGAGCGGGGCGAACTCGTCGCCTTTGCCCAGGCCGACCACGCGTTCCAGGGCGAGTTGCTCCGGACTGCGATCCCGCGCCGGCGTTTCCCCCTGGCGATCGAGATCGAAGGTGGAAGGGGTGCGATAGGGCTTGTACGATTGGCGCAACCGCGCCAGCGTCGCCTTATATGTCAGCAGGATCTGTTCTTCATCGACAGTCGGTTCGTTGATTTTTTTCAGATACGACTCGAAACGATCCGCATAGGTGATGTCGCGATCGACCCGCTTGAAGAAGTTGTCCGACCAACTGGCAAAGGTGTCGCTTCCCTTTCGCAGCATGGCGAAGTCGTTGATGCGTTCGCCGGGAAGGTCGTAGAGCTTGAGCATCACGTCATAAATCTTCCAGTCGGTTCTCTCGAACTGGCAGGTGTAGACCGAATGATCATGCGTTTTCCGCGGCCAACGGCGATGGACAAGCCGTTCGCGAAACTTCTCGTACTCGAACTCCGGCCAGCCGTCGCCGGGCGGCAGGGGGGTGAATTTGCGAATATGGGCCGAGGGACTCTTTTTCGAGCCGATGTGAAAGTGGCTTGGATTCTGCACCTTCAAATGATTGATCAGCGAGGTCATCAGAATCGTCTTGCCGGACCAGCTTGGCCCGAGGATGCCGATACGCCGCTCGGCAGTTTTGAAGGGCAATAGCGGCATGGGAACTCTCGTGACGGATGATTGACCTACGTCATTCTATTCAGCCGTGAGGCGTTCGAGCAAGCGGAGACAAAGGACACACCAAGTACGAATGCACTTGCCAGCACCCTCAAGCGGCCGGTAAATTGCTCGGCAGAAGAAAGCACCGGGGATCGAAAGCCCATAGCCCCTCCCGGAGCGGTTCAGTTCAACAAACGTCTATCCCGCCCGCTTCGCCACGGTTCGCCACTGCGCGAACCGGAGCGTCGTTGCAGCGGAGCGACGGGGATAGACTTCTCTTCGTTGGCCGCAGAAGAAGGCTTCGGAGGAGGTAGCGCGTGGAGCTGGTTTCACCAGTGGTCTCTGCACTGGCGCTTACGGTGTCCGGAATTACCGCCTACCTTACGCTGTTCCGTCGCGGCACGATCCGGATGACTCAGCCGACTGTGATCTACTTCGGCCCTGATGGGGGAACAAGCGAATCGGGTCGTCCGTCGAGTAAAGTGTTTTTGCGCACCCTGCTCTATGCAACCTCAAAGCGTGGGCGAATTGTTGGGAGCATGTTCGTACGTCTGCGACGAGGCGAAACAAGCCAAAACTTCAATATATGGGTTTACGGCGAAGACAGTTTGGCACGTGGGAGCGGCCTGTATGTCGGAGAGAACGGAGTAGCTTGCAACCACCACTTTTTGCTTCCGAGAGATGGGGTTTCGTTTCCGTTCACGGTGGGTGAGTACGAACTTGAGGTTCGCTGCGTCCTTGCCGGGAGTACACAATCCATCCAATTGCTTTCGGTTCGTCTTTCCCTCCCGGCGGATCTGGCCGCGCAACTGACCACTCCCAGGGCTGGACTGTACTTCGATTGGGGTCCGGACTCCCAGCAGTATCATCCCCACGTCAATCTGAGACCAGAGCCACGATTGCCGCCGGAGTTGCTCGAAACACTTGCTGCGATGCGAACTCCGCCGCCTCAGCGACAAGAGGCTCAGAAAAAGGCACGGGGGAGAAGGGAAAGGGGAAGGCTTCTGGCTGAGGAGCACCGGCCGTCTATGATGAGTCCGATGTCAAGTCCGAGTAGGAAAACCCTTTCCTTTTTGTTGTAAATCAACACTTGGCGCGTACCTTCGACGCAAACGTCAGGGGAGTGCTCCCGTCACCTTGCCAATATTCTTTCCCCCCAAACACCCGTCACTTTGGCTGCGGGTGTTTGGGGGGGGGAGGGGCCGACGAATCCCTCGGGCCATCGCCAGGCAATCGAGCCGCAGATCGCGCGGCAAACGTCAAAAAGTTGTTGCCAGGACGGTCAAGCCGTCGGTAGATTACACGTCAGAAGAAAACACCGGAGATTCAAAGCCCATAGGCTCTCCCGGAGCGGTTCAGTCCAACAGAGGTCTATCCCGCCCGCTCCGCCACCGTTCGCCCCTGCGCAAACCTGAGCGTGGTTGCAGCGGAGCGAGCGAGATAGACTTCTCTTCGTTTTGGCGGCGTAGGCGTGGACCGATATGCGACCACGAACACTCAAGTCGGCAGCAGAACACGGTGATCTCGACGCCGTGAAATACCATCTATCCAAGGGTGCGGACATCAATGTCACCACTGCTGCTGGCCACTTTGCACTCGGCGGGGCGATCATCAACGACCACCCCCACGTCGTTGAGTATCTGATTGCCAACGGTGCGGACATTAACCTAAAGAGCGAATACCGTTGGTCTCCGCTTTATTTGGCCGCATGGACGGGCAGCGCAGTAAGCACGGCCCTCTTGCTGTTAGCCGGTGCGAAGATCAATACCAAGACGCTCGGCGGTTGGAATAGTCCCAGCGGTTATTCTCCGCTACACATTGCCGCAGAAAGAGGACGCTTGGCTATCGTCATGTTGCTGGTCGCAGCGGGTGCGCAGGTCGATGCACGAAACGGGTCGTCCGAAACAGCGATTGATCTGGCCATTGAGTCCGGCCACAGCTCCATCGTGAAGTTTCTCAAGAGCTTGGTCGCATCGGGATCACGGCGCAAAAGGAGCGCTCTGACACGGCACATTGATTAAACCCGCTGCCCAGGCAGCACGGCGTCATTCAACACGAGGACATCATTCATGATCCATCAAGTTACCTTCGATCTTCCCACGCGCGACTTGGGCAAGTCCGACATCCACTTTACAGTAATGGGTGACGGCGAAACGCTCGGAAAGCTCGAGGTATCGAAAGGGGCTCTCGTACGGTATCCCAGCGGCACGACTTATGGACATAAGATGTCTTGGACTGATCTGCACAAGGAGATGCAGAAATACCCCCGGTCGGAGAAACGGAAAAAGAAATGACAGTGGTTTCACAGTGGTTTCAAGGTTTCTAGGCCGTCTATGATGAGTCCGATGTCAAGTCCGAGTAAGAAAAACTTTTCCTTTTTGTTGTAAATTATCACTCAGCGCGTACCTTCGACGCAAACGTCTGGGGAGTGGTCCCGTCACCTTACGGAACCCGTCGTCTCTCCTTGGTTCGAGGCTGCTCATTCTGCGATTATGTGTAGTCAAACGGCTGTGGCGTGATAGTGTTATCCTCGCTCGTCACGAACAACCCAAAGGGACTTACTCCCATGCGACATCTTCTTACGTTTGGGCTTCTTCTTGCGGCGCCGTGGACGGCGCTGGCCGCCGAGTGGGAGCCGATGATCACGGATCTGCTGAAGACCGAGAAACTCGGCTTCGGCGGCAATTCGAGCGTCGTCGTCGACCCGGCTACCGGCGACGTCTACATCTGGCTCAGCGATAAGGGGATCTACCGCTCGACCGATCAGGCCAAGACGTTCAAGCCTTATGGCGCCCCTGTCAAAGGGCGAACGGAAACGCCGGGCTGCATGATGATGAACCCGAGCGGGCCGTTGAAGACGTGGGTGATCGCCCTGGTCTATGGCGCGCCGATCATGAGCGGTGACGGCGAAAGCTTGATGCCCCTCGACAAAAAAGCCAGCCATGTTGATTGGGTGGCCGTCGACTGGACCGACCCGGAACGGCAATTTGTTCTGACGCTGAAGCATGAAGCGGGCGACCTGCTGATGGCTTCCGAAGACGGCGGCAAGAGTTTCCGCGATGTCGGCAAGGGTTTTGGCCCCGCGTGCATCTTCGACCGCAAGACGGCCGTGGTCGTGCAGTTGATCCCGAACGAGATGAAGAAGCCGCCGACGCGCGTTCTCGCCCGCACCACCGATGGGGCCAAGACGTTCGAGAAAATCGCGGACTTCAGCACCCGAACCGTGCCCGCCTGGCACGGAACGACGACGTATTGGGTGGTCGACAATGCCCTGATCACGACGAAGGATCAAGGCAAGACATGGGATTCGCTGGGAGCGGTCAAGGACGGCGTCTTCGGCCCCGTCTTCGGCAAAGACAAGCAACATCTGTTCGTGCTGACAAAGGCGGGGATCGTGGAATCGAAGGACGGAGGAAAAACCTGGGGAACGCCGATCGCTGCACCGAAAGAGTTCAAAGGAATCTCCATCATGACCTGGCTGGCGTACGATCCGAAGAACGATGCGCTCTATCTGGCAAAGATGGGGGCGGATTTGTATCGGTTGAAGCGGTAGACCCGCGCAGAGCCGGCTAAAGCCGGTACACCAACGAAGAAAGCGGTAGACCCGCGCAGAGCCGGCTAAAGCCGGTACACCAACGAAGAAAGCGGTAGACCCG
>Ga0105047_10016165_pt1 | contig 11710 bp, 4 predicted proteins | sample MAT04_FD_78384 | JGI IMG/M metagenome (GOLD analysis project Ga0105047, IMG submission 78384) | Freshwater microbial communities from Lake Fryxell liftoff mats and glacier meltwater in Antarctica - MAT-04 (megahit assembly) | ecosystem: Environmental > Aquatic > Freshwater > Ice > Liftoff... | reverse complement strand
CGCAGACCGGGGAGGTGCAGGCGCAAAGTATAGAGCGCCGCCACCGTCATCATTCCCGCGCCGAGATAACCCATCCAGCGGCCGAGCCCGCTCACTGCGCTGTAGGTCAGCATCAGCGAAGAGGCCGACGCCGGGCCGAGCACCAGAGAAACGAGCTGCCGCCACAGCGACAGCTCCGGGAATGCTTTTCGCGCGATGAACTCCCAGACGCAGCCGAGCACGAAGAGGCCCACCGTCACGAACAGCGTGCGGAACAAGGTCACGCCCTGCCCGCCGACCACCTCCGCGTAGCCGCGCTCGAAGGGCCGCGCGTCGAAATACTTCTCGGCCTTTTCGATCAACCCACCATCACGTCGGAAGAGGACGCGCGGATCGATCTGCACGATCGCGCCGGTCGGGCAGGCGCTGATGCACGCCATGTCCGAATATCCGAGGCAGTGATCGCATTTATTGGCGATGCGCTTCGCCTTTTTCTTCTTCTTCGCCGGGTCTTCCTCGCCGTCGGCGATCACCGTCCGGGGCTTGGCGTTCTGGTCGGCCACCATCGCCACGATGTCGATCTCGGGCTCGATGATGTCGACCATGCGGATCGCGTCGTGCGGGCAGGCCTTTGCGCAGAGCGTGCAGCCGACGCAGTTGTCGTAGACCACGACCTCGTTGATCTTCTGGTCGAAGCCGATCGCGTCGAACTTGCATGGGTCCAGGCAGCGCGCGTCCTCGCAGGTGCGACAGTTCTGGGTGAACTGCACCAGCCCGAGCTTCGGGCCGAAGCGCTCGATGCGCGACACGCCGTGCCGCTCCTCGCAGCCCATGATGCAGGCATCACAATCGATACATTTGTCGGTCTGGATGACCTTGATCGCGGTCGCGTACTCGAAGCCCTGCTTCACGTAGAAGTCGAGCACCTCGCTGCGGTGATCGAGCTTGAGGAAGGTCTGCCGATAGTATGACTCTTCGGCCCGCGCCTCGACCCGCGACTTCACCTCCGGCAGGCCCTCGAGGAGCTTGTCCATCGCGTCGCGCTGGATCTCCAGCATCACCACCGGCACGCAGGTGTAGAGCGCCATCTCGCGCTTCACGCCGTCGCTGCCGCGCGCCGCATCGACGTGATCGTTGGCAAAAAAGTCATTGGGCTCGAAGAGGGCGACGTTTCTCTCCGAAAGCTGCATCAGCGGCGTCGCGCGCTTCTTCGGGTTGATCGGCCCGCGCGGAACGCTGCCCATCGCAAACTCGGCGAACGCCACCTGCCCGCGCACCAAAAACAGGAACGCGCGCGGCGCATCATCGGCCCCACCGCGCGGCAGCACCCGATCCTGCGGCAGGCGCACGACCTTGGCGGCAGCGCCGATGCGCTTGTACTCGCCGTCGGTCAACCCGCGGAAGATGTCCAGCCTGCGCAGCGCTTCGATCGGGTCGTCGCCCGTCAGCTCGAGGATCGCAGTCTTCATCGACCCTTCACCCAGCGCCCCGCGTCCTCGAAGAGTGGCCCGCTGGTGACCTCGCTGCGGAACTTGCGCAGCTCGCCGATGCCGGCCTTCTTCGTGCGCGGCTTCTTCAGCAAATGTTTGCCGAGATAGTATCGAATTTCGGGCGGAGCACCCTCGGCCTCGAGCGCCTGGTTCCAGAGCGCGATCGCGCGCTTCTCGTTCTTGTCGGCGAGGACGCGGCCGAGATAGTACATATCCACCGTCGATAGTCCCTTGTTCTCGTTCGCCAGCGCGCGAGACAGCTCGATCGCCCGCTGGTAGTGAGCCAGCGCCTCGTCCGGCTTGTCCAGCCGGTGCTTCACCGCACCCAGCGCCATCTCGACCCGCGCGTCGTCAGGATCCACGGCGCGCGCCTTCTCCAGCGCAGCGAGCGCGCCCTTCGAGTCATTCTTGCGCGCCCGCAGATCGGCGAGGAGGAACATCGCCCGCGGCATCACCACGTCGCCCTCGGCGAGATCTTCGAGCGCGGCGATCGCCGCCCCCACGTCACCGCGCGACGCGAGCGCCTCACCGAGGCCCATGCGCGCCTTCGCGACCAGCACCGGATCGGAGGATTTGCCGGAGATCGCAGAGCGGAACGAGGCCACCGCCGCCTTCGTATCGCCCTTGGCCGTCTGCGCGCGCCCGATCTCCACCAGCACCGCCGGGGACTTCGGCACCGCCTCGAGCAGCTCGAGCGCGTCGTCGGCCCTGCCCGCACGCAGCGCGATGCGCGAGCGCGCCAGCGTCTGTGCGCTGGTGACGTCGCCGGGCGAAGCGCGGAACTCCTGGTACGGGAGAACGTCGCCGCGCGGCTCGACCTCGATCAGCTCGAAGCGGCCGGGCACGAAGCGCACGGTCGCGAACGGCAGCGTCACCGCGCCGCGCACCGAGGCCGCCGAGAACGTCGCCGGACGGGTCAGCCCCGCCGACTTGCCGAACGCCGCGAGCGACGCGCGGAGCTTGTATTCGGCGCTCGCGGGCTCCAGCGCCGCGGCGCGCTCGAACATCGCCTTCGATCGCTCCCACTCGCCGATCGCGAGGAAGAGGCCGCCGACCGCCGCACGAAACTTCGCGCTGTCCTGGAACGCGCTCTCGGCGCGCGCCAGGTGTCCGATCGCAGTCGTGACGTCACCGCTGCCGAGCGAGAGCGTCGCGAACGCGAGCGACACGCGGCCGGCCTCGTCCTTCGCGACGTCCTTGGATTCCTCGCGCACCAGGCCCGCGAGCATCGAGCCGGTCTGGCCAGCGTCGGGATCGGCACCCGTCACCTGGTGCAGCACGAAACGATCGAGCAGCGCGCCCACGTCGGACGACTGACGCTCGATGATCTCGTCGTAGAGCATGAACGCGCTCGCTGCGCTGCCGCGCGCCACGTGCCAGCGGGCCAGCTCCATCAGCGTCTCGCGGCGCGCCGGATCGATCTCGCGCGCGCGCGCCAGGGCCCGCAGCGCATCGGGAGAGCGGCCGCTCAGCCGCGCGATCCGCCCGCGCAGGACCCACGCCTTCGGTGAGTCGGGATAGGACTCGATCATCGGCGAGAGCTCGCGATCGATCGCCGCGAGCACCGGCGTTCCGGTCGACAGCGCGACGCGCGCCGACAAGGTCTCGACCGACGGCACCGCGAGCGCGATCGCCGCCAGCGTGTCCTTCTTGGCCTGCTCCGCGCCGCCGAACTCTGCCCAGAGCTTGCCCTGCACCTCGGCCTGCATCGCGTGCAGCACCGGCGCGAGGGTCGGCGTGGCGTTCAAGCTGGCCTCGATCGCCTCCTCCGCGGACTGCAGCGCCGCGAGATCACCGCGCTCGACGTCGGCCACGATCCCGCGCAATTCCTCGGTCGATTCGTTCACCGTGCGACCCGAGCTCGACGCCGCCATCGCGAAGCCGACGAACCCGGCTGCGCCCGCGAGCACCAGCACGACGGCCCAGTACGTGAGCGTGCCGAGCCAGCGCGAGCTCTGGACGACGACCACGCCCTTTCGGCCTTCGGGCTCGTCGCCACGGTCGCGCGAGGGCGCCGGAGCTCTGGACGGCCCGTCGCCGGAGCGATCGACCTTGAGGTTGGTCGAGGCGCCGGGCTTCTCACCGCCGGTGAGGGCCCAGATCGCGTCGTCGACCATCATCGTCGCCGGGCGATCCGCGGAGGCCGGAGGCGGCTCGGCAGCAGCGGCAGCTTTGCCCTTCTTTTTCGCCGGCTTTTCCTCCGATGGGGGAGGACCCTCGGCGTCGGCGATCGGCGGCGTCTTCGCGCGCGGAGGCGGCGCTTCTTCTGCAGGCGGCGGCGGTTCGCTCTCCGAGGGCGGTGGCGGCGCGACGCTCTTCTTCCCCTTCGCGACGTCCTTCGCCGGGATCCCATCGACGGTGGGGATCTCGGGGATCTCGGGCTCGCCGCGCAAAATGCGGCTGTAGTCCGCCGCGCTCCCGCCGACCTTGGGCTTCTTTCCGGGAAAGCCGAGGAGGTTTCGCACGTCGAACGGCGTCCCCTCCTCCTGAGGCTCACGGTTCAGGGTGCGCTTCGAAGACGGCGGAAAGGACGGTTTCTGCCCCGGGCCCACGTGGGCCGTGACCTCGTCCTCGTCCGGATCGGCCCCGAGCTGCGAGAACGGCGAGCGGCCCTTCGCGGGGTTGGAAACCGGGTTTCGCACCTTCCGCGCGCCATCGGGGTCGAAGACGGTGTGCTCCGATCCCCCCTGGGGCGCGAACTCGGTCGGCTCCTGGCCCTCCTCCTCGCCCTCGTTCCAGGGGCTCTCCACCGCCGGCACGTTTTCGCCGCGCACGACCGGCAGCTGCACTGGCGCATCGAGCTTCGCGAGGCGCTTGGCGCGCTTCTGGAGGTCGGCGATCTCGCGCGAATCGGGATCGAGCTTGGCGGCCTGGTTGAGGAACTGCACCGCCCGCTTCGCCAGGCCCTTCTGGAGCAAGAGCGACCCCATCAGCGCCAGCGCGCGCGGGTTCTCCTGATCGAGAAAAAGAGCGTTTTTAATCAGCTCGAGGGCGTCCTTGACGTTGTCCCGGCCGGCCTCGGCGACGGCCAGCGCGAGGAGCCCAGAGACCGAGTCCGGATGCGCGGCGAGGCCCTTCTTCGCGACGTCGGCCGCCTCGTCCCACGACGCGAGCCGGTTCAGCGACTCCGCCAGCGGGATGAAGACCAGCGACGACGGATCGTGCGCCAGCTCCTTGCGGTAGGCCTCGACGCGCTGCCGATCCTTTTCGGCGGTCTTCTCGCTCTTCTCTGCGCTCTCCGACATGCGCGTTTCCCGAGCGGCGGAGGATACCTGGCCAGGGCCCGCGATGCCATTCGGCGACAGCGGCCGGCGATGCCATTCGGCGAGCGCGGATCCGGTCGCCGCTCTTGCGCGGCGAAGCGCCGCCCAGAAGGCACCCGGGCGAAGCGGACGGGTCCCGCTAGGGAAGAATGCCCATGCCCAGGACGCGTACAGATCTCAGTTGCCCTAAAGAGCGCCCGAAGAGTCGCCCAAGTCGAAGGCCGGGCATATACTCCCGCCGCCTTGTCCCTGAAGAAGTTCGAGTCGCTCGAGCTGATCGCCAAAGGCGGCATGGCCGAGGTGTATCGGGCCCGCGCCGTCGGCCCCGAAGGCTTCGCCAAGGACGTCTGCGTCAAGAAGATCCTCCCTCACCTCACCGCCGACGAGCAGTTCGTCGGGATGTTCGTGAACGAGGCGAAGCTCGCGGCGACGCTCAACAACGCCAACATCGTCCAGGTGCACGACCTCTGCGTCTCCGCCGAGAGCGAGTACTTCATCGTCATGGAGTACGTGCACGGCAAGGATCTGTCGGACGTCATCCGCGCCGCACAGCTCGGCGGCAAGGAGATCCCGGCCAGCATCGCGGTCTACGTCGCGCGAGAGACGGCGAAGGGCCTCTATTACGCGCACACCAAGGCCGATCGCGACGGCGCGCCGCTCGGCATCATCCACCGTGACATCAGCCCGCAGAACGTCCTCTGCTCGTTCATGGGCGAGGTGAAGCTGACCGACTTCGGCATCGCAAAAGCCGGGTCGATCATGAACAAGACCCAGGCCGGCATCCTCAAAGGCAAGTACGGGTACATGTCTCCCGAGCAGGCGCGCGGCGAGCCGCTCGATGCGCGGAGCGACCTGTTTTGCCTGGGAATCGTGCTCTACGAGACGCTGGTCGGCGAGCGTTGCTTCGCCGGCGCGAGCGACTACTCGACGCTCAACTTGATGCGCGAGGCGGTCGTGACGCCGCCGACGCAGATCAACCGCGCCATCCCCAAGGAGCTCGAGGCGATCGTCCTGAAGGCGCTGGCCAAGGACAAGAACGCCCGCTGGCAGGACGCGCTCGAGATGGAAGGCGCGCTCGCCGCGTTCGCGCAGAAGTCGGGGACCGAGGCGCGATCGACCGATCTCACGCGCTTCATGAAGGGCCTCTTCTCGTCGCCCGAGGCCAGGAAGGGCCAGGCGACGGGCGTGCTCGCGCTCTCCTCGATCGTCGGCACGCCCCCGGAAAAGGCCGAGAAGAAGGCGGCCAATCGGGCCGCGACGCGGGAGATGGAGCCGCGCGCGAGCGTCGCGCCGCCACCGGAGAGGGCCGAAAAGCCGGAAAAAAAGGCCAAGAAAGAGAAGGAAGCGCCGCCGCCCGAGGAGAGCGCCGAGCCGAAGGAGCGAAAGCCCGCGCGCCTGAAGGGCGGCCCGCCGTCCGACGACAAGCCTTCGAAGAAGGTCGACGACAAGCGCCCGGTCGGCCGCCGCGATCTCCGCCCCGGCCTGTCGAAGCTCGCGCGCCTCGAGAAGAGGGGCACCGGCCGTAGCATCTTCACCGCCGTCTTGATCACGCTGATCGGAGCGGGCGCTGGCGCCGCGCTGGGCCTGCGCGAGTCGCGATCGGTCTCGCGCGACTCCACGCTGCGAGAGCTGGAGCGCGCGTCGCTCACCGATCCGGGCGGCGAGCGCACGCTGATGGTGTGGATCGACAGCGATCCGCCCGGCGCGACCGTCGTCCTCGATGGCGCGAAGCTCGCCGCCGCCACGCCGATCGCGGTCGAGCGCCCCGCCGACAAGGCCGAGCACCAGCTCGAGCTGTCGCTGGAAGGTTTCCCGACGCTGAAGCGCACGTTCCTGTTCGAGCCCGGTCCGATCACGCTGCTCGACGAGACGATGCCCGGCGACAAGGGCGAGCTGGTGGTGCGAACCCGCCCGACCAACCTCGAGGTGCAGATCGATGGCAAGGTGGTGGGCCGCTCACCCCTCTCGATCGACGTCGCGCACGGCGCGCGCAAGGTGCAGATCTCGGGGCCCGGGGTCGAGCCGCTGATCACCGAGATCGACGTCAGCCCGGGTCAGAAGACCACGATCGATCGCACCCTGACCTCCGCCGCAAACCAGAGCCGCGCCAAGATCATCAGCGATCCGCCCGGGAAATTGCTGATCGAAGGCAAGGACACCGGCATGCGCGCCGATGGCCGCCCGATCCCGTTCGAGCCGAACAAGAAGCACCGCGTCACGCTGATCGACGAATCCCGCGGCACCGAGCGCGACCTCTGGATCCAGCTCGGCGAAGGCGAAACGAAGACCTACCTCATCACGTTGTAGACCGGAAGCCGGCGCGCTAGCTTCGCAAGACCATGAAGACGGAACGATCCGCGGAGCTCTTCGCCCGCGCGCAAAAGGTGATCCCGGGCGGCGTGAACAGCCCGGTTCGCGCCTTCAAGTCGGTCGGCGGAACGCCGCTGTTCATCGCGCGCGCCAAGGGCCCGTACATCTGGGATGTCGACGGGAACAAGTACATCGACCTCATCGGCTCGTGGGGCCCGATGATCCTCGGGCACGCCGATCCGAGCGTCGTCGAGGCGATGAAGAACGCGGTCGAGCGCGGCTCGAGCTACGGCGCGCCCACCGAGGGCGAGGTGCGGCTCGCGGAGATCGTGCTGAAGCGCGTGCCGAGCATGGAGCGCCTGCGGCTCGTCTCGTCGGGCACTGAAGCGGTGATGAGCGTGATCCGCGTGGCGCGCGCGTTCACCAAGCGCGACGCGATCCTCAAGTTCGAGGGCTGCTATCACGGCCACGCCGACTACCTGCTCGCAAAGGCGGGCTCGGGCGTCGCCACGCTGGGATTGCCCGATTCACCCGGTGTTCCGGCCGATTTCACCAAGCACACGCTGACTGCGCCGTTCAACGATCTCGACGCGGTGAAGGCGATCTTCGCCTCGAAGGGCAAGGAGATCGCGTGCATCGTGATCGAACCGGTGATCGGTAACTCCGGCCTCATCCCGCCGGACCCGGGCTATCTGCAGGCGCTGATCGACATCGCGCACCAGCACGGCGCGCTGATGATCTTCGACGAGGTGATGACCGGCTTCCGGCTGCACACCGGCGGCGCGCAGGGCCTCTACGGGCTCACGCCGGATCTGTCGGCGTTCGGCAAGGTCATCGGCGGCGGCATGCCGCTCGCGGCGTATGGCGGTCGCGCAGAGATCATGGATCTCGTCGCGCCAGCCGGCCCGGTCTATCAGGCCGGAACGCTGAGCGGGAACCCGGTCGCCGTCGCCGCGGGCATCGCGACGCTCGAGCAGCTCGGCACGAGCGGCATCTACAACAGGCTCGATCAGGCGGCGAAGACGCTGGAAGAAGGGCTCGCGGGCGCGCTCGACGACACCCGCACCAAGGGCCGCATCCAGCGGGTCGGCTCGATGTTCACGCTGTTCTTCAACGACGGGTCACCGGTGAGGAGCTTCGAGGACGCCAAGAAGTGCGATCACGCGAAGTTCAAGTCGTTCTTCCACGGGATGCTCGAGCGGGGGATTTATTTGCCGCCGTCGGGTTACGAGGCGGCATTCCTCAGCCTGGCGCATACGAAAGAAGACATCGAGAGGACGGTCGAAGCGGCGAAGGCCGTGCTGTCGAAGTGATCATTCGCGCGCGATCTGGTTGTCGCGGAAGCGCACGCGGGTGAGCTCGACCGACGCGGTCTCGACCGGCGCGCTGAGCCCGGCGCGCGAGCCGCTGATCAGCCCGTCGATCAGCCGGACGATCGTCGTCGGCCCGCCCTCGATATCGAGGTTGATCCGGACGCCGGAGTCGCGCGCGGCCTCGATCGCGAACTGCTCCAGCGTGGCGGACGAGCCCGACGAGACCGCGAGACCGAAGCCCTGCCCCTGGCGGCCGCGCTCGACGCGGCTCACGCGCACGTCTTTGCCCATCACATCGCCGCCCTTCGACGCCCAGATGCCGTTGCCCACGGTGTCCTCGAAGCGCACCCGCTCGAGCACCATCATCGCCCCCTGATCGGAGCGCGCGCCCGCATCGCCGGTGCGCTGGCCGAGCAGGTCGGTGACCTCCACCCGCGTGCCGATGTTGAACGCGCTCACGATCGCGCCCAGCACGTCGTGCGAGATCATCCGTCGGATCGTGAGCTGCGCGCGGGCGGTGGCGCTGACCGAGTGCTCGCGCGTCGCGTCGGTCGGCGCGCCCGTGCCGTCGATCTCGAGATCCTCGATCGTCACCGTGCCCCCATTCGCCCAGACCGCCGGCCCGTTGCACTTCACCAGGCGCACGCGAGAGAGCGTCACGTCGTCGTCGCCCAGGTCGATCGCCGGGAACACCCGCGCGTCAGGCGAGGCGTGCTGCGCGACGACGGTGACGTCCGAGAGCGTGACGCGCGATCGGAACGCCGAGATGAACGCGTTCGGCGCGCCCTCGATGGAGACCCGGGAGATATCCGCGACGGCATCGACGAGATACAGCATCGCGCCCGTGTCCAGCGCGCGCTGACCGGCGATGAGCGTGAGATCGCGCGCCGTCCCCGAGGCTCCGCTGGCGATCCCGAACAGGTAGTTGAGATCACCGCGGATGCGCGCGCGATCCACCGTGCAGTGCGCGTCTCCGGCCGTCAGGATGCCCTCGGAGCCATCGATGAACTCGGCGCTCACGTCGATGTCGCTGAGGACGGATCGCGCGCCGGAGCCGACGGTGCGGATCCCGACCCGATGGAAGTCGTCGATCCGCGCGCGGTGGAGCACCAGCGCCCCGTTCTCCTGCACTTCCACGGCGCGCCCATCGAACGCATGGACCGCGACCCCGGTGACCACGAGATCGCTGACGGTCGCGGTACCGGCGGAGCGGATCTCCACTCCGATGCCGCGGATCCCGCTGATCTCGGCGTGATCCAGGGACAGCTTGGCGCTCGTCTCCACGCGCACGCCGGCGAGCCCGGCCCCCATCTCGTCGATGTGCGCGCCGCGGATGCGCACGTGCGAGATGCGACCGACCGCGCCGCTGTAGAGCCAGATCCCGAACCCATCGAAGCTCTCGAAGGAGGCGCGATCGAGCGCCAGCGTGGATCCGCGCGAGAAGTCGAGCACCGCAGCGCGGCTCGCCGACGCGGCGTCGCGCACCAACACGTCCTGCATCCGCGCATGGCCGTTCCTCGCGAGCACCGCCACGCGGAACGCACGATCGAAGCTCACCCGCGAGGCCGCCAGCGTCGCGCCGTCGACCACCAGGCCATCGAACGCCCCGATCCGCCGCGCATCCGCGCCGAGGGTCACGTCGGTGAGCTCGAGACGACCCCCGCTTCGCGCGTGGGCTTCGGTGCCCTGGAGCGAGGCGTTTTGCAGGCGGATCGTGCCACCCCCGATCGCGACGAGCGCGCCGGTGGTCGAGGAGGCGACGACCAGATCGCGCGCGTCGATCAGCGCGCCGTCGCTCACCATCAGCTCTGGGCCGGCGCTCTCGGCGACCATGCGGGCGATCGCGACGCGGGATCCGGGCTGCGCGTCGATCGCCCTCCCCGACCCGGTGAACACGAGGTCCTGTGCGTCGAGCTTGGCGCCCGGCGCGACCTCGATCAGGCGCGCCGCGCTGACGTCGGCGATCGTGACGTCGCCGCGGATCGTGCCGCCGTCCACGAAGGTCGATGCGGCGCACGCGCCGATCAGAGCCTGGGTGCCCACGAGATCGAAGCTCCCGACGTGCGTCCCGGCCGCGAGCGCGAGCACCACATCCGAGGGCGCGCCGCGCAGCGCCTCCGGGATGGTGCTGTAGATCGACTCGCCGTTCGGACCGAGACCGCCCTCCGGGTTGATCCAGCGGACCGGATGATCGCGCGTGATGCCCACCGGCCATCCCGTCAGGGCGCACAAGGATATCGGCGCAGCCGGAGCCGGCGGACGGCAGGTCGTCCCCGCCCAGGGACAGGCGATCACCGCAGCCTCGGGCGGCACCGGGAGCGCGGGCGCGGCGGGCGGCGACACCTTGGGCATGGCCGGGTCGGCCGGAGGATCGCACGCCGTCGTGCAGCGGTTGGCCTGGGTGATCTCCAGGCAGCGCTGGCTGCTCTCGCAGTACGGACCTTCGATCTCCGGCAGGCGCAGGCGCTCGAGGCGCGGGTCGGCATTGGGCAGGAGCTCGGTCGAGGTCACATCGTCATCGACCACCGCCAGCGCGAGCGCGCTCAGAAACGGCGCGGGGAGAGGCCGGGTCTCGGCCGCGCTGACGTCGATCGGGCCCGCGGAGAGCTCGAGATCGGAGAGCGGCACCGCGTAGAGGACGGCGATGACCTCGAGATCGGGGCTCGCGGCCTCGAAGCGTATGGCGCCGCCACCTTCATACGCCGTGATCGCGCGTTCCTGCCCGGAGACGACCCCCACGATCGCCGAGGTCCAAGGCGCTCCCGTCACCAGCAGGATGCGATGGTCCGAGCACCCGGCGAGGAGCGCGAGCGCCGGGATCGCGAGACGGGCAGTCAAGAGCGCGACTCTGCCAGACCATCCTGCGCACGAACTAGGACGTCGGTCCGATGGCGCAGGTAAGCCCGGAATGAGCATGCATTCTGGATGTTCTCGCCCTCGAAGGCCGCGCTGGTCGCCCTGATCGCGCTGGCCGGCTGCGGTGACTCGGGCCCTCTCACCGGCGAGTGCAACACCAGCGGCGACTGCGCCCGCGGCATGGTCTGCGTGAGCCACCAGTGCGCGAGCGAGAAGCCGATCATGAACTGCACGCGCGACGAGCAGTGTACGCCGGACCAGTTCTGCGACAGCGACGGCATGTGCAAGGCGCGCGCGGGTCTCGATGCGGTCGCCGGCGCGCCGGACGCGATCGTCGCGAGCAACGACGACGCTGCGGCGCCCGTGTTCGACGACGCAGCGCCGGGGCTCGATGACGCGGCGGCGCCCGTGTTCGACGACGCAGGCCCGACCGACGACGCCGCGCCCGTGTTCGACGACGCCGCCGCCGGCTCCCCCGACGCCGCGGTCGCTGCCAATG
>Ga0105047_10016163_pt1 | contig 11712 bp, 10 predicted proteins | sample MAT04_FD_78384 | JGI IMG/M metagenome (GOLD analysis project Ga0105047, IMG submission 78384) | Freshwater microbial communities from Lake Fryxell liftoff mats and glacier meltwater in Antarctica - MAT-04 (megahit assembly) | ecosystem: Environmental > Aquatic > Freshwater > Ice > Liftoff... | reverse complement strand
GGAAGCCGGCGTCCATTTCGGGCACCAAACGCGCTTCTGGAACCCCAAGATGGCGCCGTACATCTACGGCCATCGCAACAAGATCCACATCATCAACCTCGAGAAGACGCAGCCGCTCTTCGAGGACGCGATGAAGTTCGTCCGCCAGTTGGCCTCGCGCCGCGGCACCATCCTGATGATCGGCACCAAGCGCCAGGCGCGCGACGTCATTGCGCTGGAAGCCCAGCGCTGCGGCATGCCCTACGTCGACCAGCGCTGGCTGGGCGGCATGATGACCAACTTCAAGACCGTCAAGGGCTCGCTGAAGAAGCTGAAGGACATGCAGGCCATCAAGGAAGCCGGCACCGAGATGATGATCAAGAAGGAAGGCCTGATGTTCGAGCGCGAGCTGGTCAAGCTCGAAAAGGACATCGGCGGCATCCAGGACATGGCGGCGCTGCCCGACGCGATGTTCGTCATCGACGTCGGTTACCACAAGATCGCCGTGCTCGAAGCCAAGAAGCTGGGCATCCCGGTCATCGGCATCGTCGACACCAACCACTCGCCGATCGGCATCGACTACGTCATTCCCGGCAACGACGACTCGGCCAAGGCCGTGGCGCTGTACGCCAAGGCGGTGGCCGACGCCGTGCTGGAAGGCCGTGCCAACGCCACAAGCGACGTGGTGCAGGCCATCTCGGCCGCCGGCGACGAGTTCGTCGAAGTCAACGAGGAAGCCTGACCGGCTGACTCCGCTGCGCTGCGCCGTCCTGGCGAAGCGTGGCCCTTGCCGCCCGGCCGACCTGCGTCGGGCGCCAACCCGAATTCATTGGAGATGACGATGCCCGCAATCACTGCAAGCATGGTGGCCGAGCTGCGCGCCAAGACCGACGCGCCGATGATGGAATGCAAGAAGGCGCTGACCGAAGCCGACGGCGACGCCGCCCGCGCTGAAGAGATCCTCCGTGTCAAGCTCGGCAGCAAGGCCGGCAAGGCTGCGGCCCGCGTGACCGCCGAAGGCGTGATCACCGCGTCCGTCAGCGGCACGGTCGGTGCGCTGGTCGAGGTCAATTGCGAAACCGACTTCGTGACCAAGAACGACTCCTTTCTCGGCTTCGCCAAGGCCGTGGCGGCGCTGGCCGCCGAGCACAACCCGGCCGACGTTGCTGCGCTGTCGGCGCTGCCGCTATCGCGCGACGGCTTCGGCCCGACGGTGGAAGACGTGCGCAAGGGTTTGATCGGCAAGATCGGCGAGAACATGGCCATCCGCCGCTTCAAGCGCTACGCCGGCGGCGGCCAGCTGGCCAGCTACCTGCACGGCACGCGCATCGGCGTCATCGTCGAGTTCAGCGGTGACGAGGTCGCCGCCAAGGACGTGGCCATGCACGTGGCGGCGATGAAGCCCAAGGCGCTGGCCACCAGCGACGTGCCGGCCGAGCTGATCGAGGTCGAGCGCCGTGTAGCGGCCGAAAAGGCGGCCGAGGATTCGGCCGCCGCGGTGGCCGCCGGCAAGGCCGCGCAGTCGCCCGAGATCGTCGCGCGCCGCGTCGACGGTTCGGTGCAGAAGTTCCTGAAGGAGGTCTCGCTGCTGAATCAGACCTTCGTCAAGAACGACAAGCAGACGGTCGAGCAGATGCTCAAGGAGAAGGCGACGAAGGTTGCCGGCTTCACGCTTTACGTGGTGGGTGAGGGCATCGAGAAGAAGGTCGACGACTTTGCCGCCGAAGTGGCGGCCCAGGTGGCCGCTGCCAAGGCGCAGTGAAACGGGACGCAAAGACGCCCGCTCTGAGGGCCGGCCGCGTGCCGGCCCGAACTACACTGCAAGTTTTGCCAGAGGAGTTGTACTGATGCCGGCCTACAAGCGCATCCTGCTCAAGCTGTCGGGCGAGGCCCTGATGGGCGACGACGCCTACGGCATCAACCGCGCGACCATCGTGCGCATGGTGCGTGAAGTGCAGGAAGTGACGCAGCTGGGCTGCGAGGTGGCCGTGGTCATCGGCGGCGGCAACATCTTCCGTGGCGTGGCCGGCGGCTCGGTGGGCATGGACCGCGCCACCGCCGACTACATGGGCATGCTGGCCACCGTGATGAACGCGCTGGCGCTGGCCGACACGATGCGCCAGGAAGGCATGACGGCGCGCGTGATGTCGGCCATCGCCATCGATCAGGTGGTCGAGCCCTATGTGCGCCCCAAGGCCCTGCAGTACCTGGAAGAAGGCAAGGTGGTGGTGTTCGCCGCCGGTACCGGCAACCCCTTCTTCACCACCGACACGGCGGCTGCGCTGCGCGGCGCCGAGATCGGTGCCGAGGTGGTGTTGAAGGCGACCAAGGTCGACGGCGTCTACTCCGCCGACCCGAAGAAGGACCCGACCGCCACGCGCTACACGAGCATCAGTTTCGACGAGGCCATCGCCCGCAATCTGCAGGTGCTGGACGCCACCGCCTTCGCGTTGTGCCGCGACCAGAAGCTGCCGATCAAGGTGTTCAGCATCTTCAAGTCCGGTGCGCTGAAGCGCGTCGTGATGGGTGAAGACGAAGGCACGCTGGTTCACGTTTGAGGAGTTCCCTCGGTCATGATCATTCAGGACATCAAGAAGACCGCCGAAGCCAAGATGGCCAAGTCCGTCGAGGCCTTCAAGCACGAGTTGCACAAGATCCGAACCGGCCGCGCCCACCCGGGCCTGCTTGATCAGGTGCACGTCGACTACTACGGCTCGATGGTGCCCATCAGCCAGGTGGCCAACGTGACGCTGCTCGACGCGCGCACGATCAGCGTGCAGCCCTGGGAAAAGGGCATGGGGCCGAAGATCGAAAGGGCCATCCGGGAATCCGACCTTGGCCTCAACCCGGCTTCGCAGGGTGATCTGCTGCGTGTGCCGATGCCGGCGCTGACCGAAGAGCGCCGCAAGGAGCTCACCAAGGTCGTGCGCCATGCCGGCGAAGAGGCCAAGATCGCGGTCCGCAGCGTGCGCCGTGAGGCCAACGAGAACCTGAAGAAACTGCTCAAGGACAAAGAAGTGCCCGAGGACGAGGAGCGCCGTGCGCAGGACGAAGTGCAGCGCCTGACCGACCGCACCATCGCCGAGATCGACCGCCTGGTGCAGGGCAAGGAAGCGGAAGTGATGGCCGTCTGAACGGGCCACCCGACTGCGCCGCGCCCATGTCCGAACTTTCACTCGCCCCCGCAGTCGCCACGGCTGCTACGACGCCCGACGACACGCCGGCCGCCGTGCCGCGCCACGTCGCCCTGGTCATGGACGGCAACGGCCGCTGGGCGCGCCAGCGCTTCATGCCGCGCTTCTTCGGCCACAAGCAGGGTGTCGATGCGCTGGTGCGTGCCGTCAACGTCTTCGCCGACCGCGGCGTGCAGTACCTCACCGTGTTCGCGTTCTCGTCCGAGAACTGGAAGCGGCCCTCCGAAGAGGTCTCGGGCCTCATGAGCCTGGTGCTTGTGGCGGTGTCGAAGTACCTCACCAAGCTGGCCGGCGATGGTGTGCGCATCCGCATCGTCGGCGACCGCTCGGCGGTGTCGGACAAGCTGCGCAGGGCCTGGGAACATGCCGAGCAGCTGACCAAGGACAACCAGCGCATCACGCTCAGCGTGGCCTTCAACTACGGCGGCCGCTGGGACGTGGTGCAGGCCTGCCGGCGGGCCGTCGTCGAAGGCCTGCAGCCCGAGCAGATCGACGAGGCCTGGCTGGCCAGCCACATGGCGCTGAGCTTCGCACCCGACCCCGACCTCTTCATCCGCACCGGTGGCGAAATGCGCATCAGCAACTTCCTGCTCTGGCAGGCGGCGTATTCCGAGCTGTTCTTCACTGAATGCCTGTGGCCCGATTTCGGCGCGGCCGAGATCGACACCGCGCTGCTGGCCTATGCGCAGCGCGACCGCCGCTTCGGCACCATCCGCCCCAATCAGGTTGTGCCCGAAGGCGCCTGAACTTGATGGCCCCCAGCTCGCTGCGCTCGCAGCCCCCCGCGGGGACGTTCGTGCCCTTCGGGCGGCCCTGCGGGCACTGACAATGCTGCTACAACGTGTCATCACCGCCCTCGTGCTCGTGGCCCTGCTGCTCGGCTCGCTGCTGGCGGCCAGCGCCTGGCCCTTTGCGCTGCTGACGCTGGCGCTGCTGTCGGCCGGTGGCTGGGAATGGGGTCGCCTGAACCAGGCGGCCAACGGGCCTGCGCTGGCCATGGGCGCGGCGGTGGCCCTGGGTGGCGCCGCGGCGCTGGCCGCGGGCTGGACGACGCAGGCGCCGCCGGCGCTGTGGTGGGGCGCCTTCGTGCTCTGGCTGGTGGGTGGTGCGGTGGCGCTGCGTTGCGGCCCGGCGGCGTGGCCGCAGCTGCCGCGCCTGGCACGCTGGGGACTCGGCCTGCTGGCCCTCTGGGCGGCCTGGCTGGCGCTGGCGCAGGCGCGCAGCATCGGCATCAACTTCATGCTCTCGGTGCTGTGCCTGGTATGGATGGCCGACGTGGCGGCCTATTTCGGCGGCCGCGCCTTCGGCCGGCGCAAGCTCGCGCCCGCCATCAGCCCGGGCAAGAGCTGGGAAGGCGTGTGGTCGGGTGTGGCCGGCGTCGTGCTGCTGGCGCTGTTCTGGGTCTGGCTCGACGGCCGCTTCGGTGTCGACAGCTCCAGTGTCTACAGCCGGCTGCTCGACTCGCTCGGTGTCGCCGGCCTGGCGCTGGGCGTGCTGCTGCTGTGCGCGCTGAGCGTGGTGGGTGATCTCGTCGAGTCGCTCGTCAAGCGCGCCGCGGGCGCCAAGGACAGCAGCCGCCTGCTGCCCGGCCATGGCGGTGTGCTCGACCGCGTCGACGCGCTGTTGCCGGTGCTGCCGGCCGCGCTGGCGATGACGGCGGTCACGGCGCTGGGGGCCTGGCGGTGAGCGCGGCGCGCCAACGGCTGGCCATCCTGGGTTCCACCGGATCGGTGGGCACGAGCACGCTCGAAGTCGTTGCGCGCCACCCGGATCGGTTCGAGATCGTCGGCCTCACCTCCTACCAGCGTGTCGACCTGCTGGTGCAGCAATGCCTGCAGTTCCGGCCGCGGGTGGCCGTGGTGCCGACGCCCGAGCGTGCCGTCGAAGTGCGCGCCGCGCTGCGTGCCGCCGGCTGCAACACCGAAGTGACGGACGGCGCGCAGGCCTTGTGCGAACTGGCCGCGGCCGACGACGTCGACAGCGTCATGGCCTCCATCGTCGGCGCCGCCGGCCTGCCGCCCTGCGTGGCCGCGGCGCGTGCCGGCAAGCGCCTGCTGCTGGCCAACAAGGAGGCGCTGGTCGTCGGTGGTGCGCTTTTCATGCGCGCGGTGGCCGAGGGCGGCGCCACGCTGCTGCCCATCGACAGCGAACACTCGGCCATCTTCCAGTGCCTGCCCGAGGACCGCAGCGCCTGGGCGCGCCGCATCGACCACATCATCCTTACCGCCAGCGGCGGGCCCTTTCGCCAGTGCGACCCCGACACGCTGCACGCCGCGACGCCGGCGCAGGCCGTGGCACACCCGAACTGGGTCATGGGGCGCAAGATCTCGGTCGACTCGGCGACGATGATGAACAAGGCGCTCGAGGTCATCGAGGCGCGCTGGCTCTTCGACCTGGCGCCGGAGAACATCCGCGTCGTCATCCACCCGCAGAGCATCATCCATTCGATGGTGGTGTGCCGCGACGGCAGCGTGCTGGCCCAGCTGGGCACGCCCGACATGAAGGTGCCGATTGCCTATGGGCTCTCGTTCCCCGAGCGCATCGAATCGGGCGCACCGCGGCTGGACTTCCTGAAGCTGGGCCAGGGCTTCACTTTCGAGCCGCCCGACCCCCGCCGTTTCCCCGGGCTGCAACTTGCCTGGGAGGCGCTGAGCGGCCCCGCCGGCAGCACGGCGGTACTGAACGCCGCCAACGAAGTGGCGGTCGCCGCGTTCCTCGACGGAACGATCGGCTTCACCGCGATTCACACGCTGAATGCCCGCACCATTGAACGCCTGGAGCCCCGCCTGAGCCCCGACCACAGCCTCGAAGACCTGATCGAACTCGACACCCGCGCCCGTGCCGTGGCGCATGAAGTGATGCGGGAGCTGGCGGCGTGATCACCACCGTGCTGGCCTTTCTGCTGACGCTGGGCATCCTGGTCGTCATCCACGAATACGGCCATTACCGCGTCGCGGTGGCCTGCGGCGTCAAGGTGCTGCGCTTCTCGGTCGGCTTCGGCCGCGTGCTGTGGCGGCGCCAGAGCAGCCCCGACGCCACCGAGTTCGTCGTCTGTGCGCTGCCGCTGGGCGGCTACGTGCGCATGCTCGACGAGCGCGAGGCCCCGGTGGCACCGGGTGAACTCAGCCAGGCGTTCAATCGCAAGACGCTATGGCAGCGCGCGGCCATCGTCTCCGCCGGGCCGCTGGCCAACCTGGGCCTGGCGGTGCTGCTGTACGCCGCCGCGCACTGGATCGGCATCGAAGAACCCAAGGCGGTGATCGGCCCCCCGGTGGCCGGCAGCGTGGCCGAACGTGCCGGCCTGCGTGCCGGCGACTGGGTGCGCGCGCTGGCCCACGACGGCGACGACTGGCAGGACTTGCGTTCGCTCACCGACCTGCGCTGGGAGCTCACGCAGGCCGTGCTGCAGCGCAAGCCGGTGCAGTTGCAGGTCAGCGACCGCGACGGCCACGGCTCGCGCACGCTGCGCCTGGACCTCGGCGGCATCGAGCCGGGCGAGGTGGATGCCGAGCTCTCCAAGCGCATCGGCCTGGGCGGCCCCTGGCGTGAACCCGTGCTGGGCGAGGTCAAGGCCGGCGGCCCGGCGGCGCTGGCCGGGCTGCGCAGCGGCGACCGGGTGCTCAGCATCGACGGTCAGCCCATCGCCGACGCGCAGACGGTGGTCGAGCGTGTGCGCGGCAGCCTGCGCGACGGCAAGCCGCTGGCGCAGCGCTGGGCCGTTGAACGTGCGGGCCGCCGGCTCGAGATCGATGTCACGCCGCGCGTGATGAACGAGCGCGGCCAGACCTTCGGTCGCATCGACGCCGCGCCGGGCCAGCCGCCGCAGATGGAGACCGTGCGCCACGGTCTCTTCGAAGGACTTTGGCAGGGCGCGGTGCGCACCTGGGACATCTCGTTGCTGACGGTCAAGATGCTCGGCCGCATGCTCATCGGCGAGGCCTCGCTGAAGAACCTCAGCGGCCCGCTGACCATCGCCGACTACGCCGGCCAGTCGGTCAACCAGGGCCTGGCCTACTACCTCGGTTTCCTGGCGCTGGTCAGCGTCAGCCTGGGTGTGCTGAACCTGCTGCCGCTGCCCATGCTCGATGGCGGTCACCTCATGTATTACATTTTCGAGGGCGTTACCGGCCGCCCCGTATCCGACCTCTGGCTGGCGCGGCTGCAACGCGGCGGCATCGTCGTGCTGATGATGATGATGTCGGTCGCCCTCTTCAACGACGTAGCGCGCCTTCTGGGCCTGCACTGAATCCCATGTTCCCTGTCTCTCCGTTCGGGCCTGTCGGCCGGTTCAGCCCTGCCGCCTCCATCGTCGTTGCCGTGGCCGCAGCGGTCGCCGCGCCCGCCGCGCTGGCAGTCACGCCCTTTGTGCTCAAGGACATTCGCGTCGAGGGCCTGCAGCGCACGGACCCCGGTACCGTGTTCGCGGCGCTGCCCTTCCGCATCGGCGACACCTACACCGACGACAAGGGCTCGGCCGCCTTGCGTGCGCTGTTCACGACCGGCCTGTTCAAGGACGTGCGCATCGAGATCGAAGGCGAGGTCGCGGTGATCATCGTCGACGAGCGTTCGATCATCGGCGCCGTCACCTTCGTCGGCCTGAAGGAGTTCGACAAGGACCCGCTGACCAAGAGCCTGCGCGACGCCGGCATCGGCGAGGGCCTGCCTTTCGACCGTGCGCTGATCGACCGCGCAGAGCAGGAGATCAAGCGCCAGTACCTCAGCCGCAGCCTCTACGGCGCCGAGGTGGTGACAACGATCACGCCGCTGGAGCGCAACCGCGTCAACGTCACCTTCACGATGACCGAGGGCGACGCGGCGAAGATCGCCAACATCCGCATCGTCGGCGCCACCGTGTTCAGCGAACGCACGCTGCTCGACCTGTTCGAGCTGACGCCCACGGGCTGGTTCACCTGGTACAGCAAGACCGACCGCTACTCGCGCACCAAGCTCAACGCCGACCTCGAAAAGCTGCGTGCCTACTACGTGAACCGCGGCTACCTCGAGTTCGCGATCGAGTCGACGCAGGTCACGATCTCGCCCGACAAGCAGACGATCTCGGTCGCCATCTCGATCAAGGAAGGCCAGCCCTACACCGTGACCTCGGTGCGGCTGGAAGGCGACTACCTGGGCAAGGAACAGGAGTTCCAGGCCTTCGTTCTGCTGCGCCCTGGCCAGCCCTACCGCGGCGACGCCGTTACCGAGACCAGCAAGCGTTTTACCGACCTCTTCGGCCTCTACGGCTATGCCTTCGCACGCATCGACTCTCGTCCCGAGATCGACCGCGCCACCGGCCAGGTGGCGGTGGTCTTCAGCGCCGAGTCGCAGCGCCGCGTCTACGTGCGCCGCATCGACGTCGCCGGCAACACACGCACGCGCGACGAAGTCGTGCGGCGCGAGTTCCGCCAGCTCGAAGGCGCCTGGTACGACGGCGGCCTCATCAAGCTGAGCAAGCAGCGTGTCGAGCGCCTGGGCTTTTTCAAGGAAGACATCGACGTCGAGACCAAGGAAGTGGCCGGTGCACCCGACCAGGTCGACCTCGTCGTCAACGTCGTCGAGAAGCCCACTGGCAACCTGCTCATCGGCGCTGGCTACTCGAACGCCGAGAAGCTCACATTCACTGCGTCGGTGAAACAGGACAACGCCTTCGGCTCGGGCAACTACATGGGTATCGAGCTCAACACCAGCAAGTACAACCGCACCGTGGTGTTGAGCACCATCGACCCCTACTGGACGGTGGACGGCATCTCGCGCGCCATCGACGTCTTCTACCGCACCAGCCGCCCCATCAACAGCCTGGGCGACACCTACGACCTGAAGACGCCAGGTGCGGCGGTGCGCTTCGGCATACCGTTCTCGGAATACGACACGGTGTTCCTGGGACTGGGCTTCGAACGCACCGAGATCGGTGCCTCGACCGGCATTCCGCTGTCCTACCTGAATTACCGCACGCTCTACGGCGACAAGACCAACTCCTTCCCGCTGACGCTGGGCTGGGCCCGCGACGCGCGCGACAGCGTGCTCACGCCCTCGGCCGGCCGCTACCAGCGCCTGAACTTCGAGTGGGCCTTCGCCGGCGACGTGCGCTACCTGCGCACCAACGCGCAGTACCAGGAGTTCTGGCCGCTGCCCTTTCGCATGTCGGTGGGCCTGAACGCCGAGATCGGCCTGGGCAAGGGCCTGGGCGGCAAGCCCTTCCCGGTGTTCAAGAACTTCTACGGCGGCGGCCTGGGCACGGTGCGTGCCTTCGAGCAGAGTTCACTCGGTGTTGTCGACCCCACCGGTGCCTACATCGGCGGCGCCAAGCGCCTGAACGTCAACACCGAGCTCTACTTCCCGGTGCCGGGCACCGGCAATGATCGCTCGCTGCGCATCTTCGCCTTCGTCGACGCCGGCAACGTCTGGCGCGAGGACGAAACTATCACCACCGAGTCCATCCGGTCCTCGGCGGGCCTCGGCCTGTCCTGGATCTCGCCTGTCGGCCCGTTGAAGCTGAGCTGGGGCAAGCCCTTGCGCCTGCAGCGCAACGATAGAATCCAACGCTTCCAATTCCAGATCGGGACTGCCTTCTGATGAAGACGTTCGCCACGCCGTGCTCCACCGCCGTTTCGCTGTCCCGGTGGCTCGCCATCGCCTCGCTGGCCGCCGCCGCCGCCGGGCCTGCCGTCGCGCAGGAGTTGAAGATCGGCTACGTCAACAGCGAACGCGTGCTGCGTGAAGCCAATCCGGCCAAGGCCGCGCAGGCCAAGCTGGAGGCCGAATTCAGCAAGCGCGAGCGTGACCTCAACGACACCGCCGGCAAGTTGAAGTCCACCGCTGACAAGCTGGAGAAGGATGCTCCGACGTTGGCCGAAGCCGAGCGCACGCGGCGCCAGCGCGAACTCGTCGAGCAGGACCGCGACCTGCAGCGTAAGCGCCGCGAGTTCCAGGAAGACCTGAACCAGCGCCGCAACGAGGAGCTGGCCACCGTGGTCGAGCGCGCCAACCGCGCCATCCGCCAGATCTTCGACACCGAGAAGTACGACCTCATCCTCCAGGAAGTGGTATTCGCCAGCCCCAAGGTCGACATCACCGAGAAGGTGATCAAGATCCTCAACTCGCCGGCCAACGCCGGCAAATAGGCCGGGCCCGCGAGGTCGGCCAAAGTGCGGGTTCGTCTCGGTGAGCTGAGCGACCGTCTTGGCGGCGAGCTCATAGGCGACGCGCAGGCCGATGTGTCGCGCATCGGCCCGCTCGAGACGGCCGACGCGCAGACCATCAGCTTCCTCGCCAACCCGCGTTACCAGGCGCAGCTCGCGACCACGGCCGCCGCCTGCGTCATCGTCGGTCCGGCGCTGCGCGAGGCTGCGGCCGCGCGCGGTGCGGTCATCGTCTGTGCCGACCCCTACCTGGCCTACGCCCGGCTGACCCAGTGGTGGGCCGCGCAGACGCGACGTGTGCCGCTGCCGGGCATCCACCCCAGCGCGGTGGTCGAACTGGGCGCATGGATCGATCCGCTGGCTTCCATCGGCGCGCAGGCCTATGTCGGCGCGGGTGCCCGCGTGCAGGCGTCGGCCGTGGTTGGCGCTCAGGCCCATGTCGGGGCCGACGCCGAGGTCGGCGAGCACACGGTGCTGAAGCCGCGCGTGGTGCTGGGCGACGGCTGCCGTATCGGCCGCCGCGGCATCGTGCACAGCGGCGCCGTCATCGGCGCCGACGGCTTCGGTTTCGCGCCCACCGAGGGGCGCTGGGAGAAGATCGAGCAGCTGGGCGCTGTCGTCATCGGCGACGACGTCGAGATCGGTGCCAACACCTGCATCGACCGCGGCGCACTCGACGACACCGTGCTCGAAGACGGCGTCAAGCTCGACAACCTGGTGCAGATCGGCCACAACGTGCGCATCGGCGCGCACACCGCCTTCGCCGGCTGCGTCGGCGTGGCGGGCAGCGCGCGCATCGGACGCCACTGCACGGCGGGTGGCGGCGCCATCATCCTGGGCCACCTCGAAATCGTCGACCACGTGCACATCACCGCGGCCACGGTGATCAGCCGCTCGATCCACAAGCCGGGTCAGTACAGCGGCATGTTCCCCTTCGATGACAATGCTTCGTGGGAAAAGAACGCGGCCACCTTGAGACACCTTTACACGCTGCGTGAACGGCTGCGGGCGCTGGAGAAGAAGACGTGATGACCATGGATATCCAACAGATCCTGCGCAAGCTGCCGCACCGCTACCCCTTCCTGCTCGTCGACCGCGTGCTCGAACTCGAAAAGGGCGTGCGCGTGAAGGCGCTGAAGAACGTCACCTTCAACGAGCCCTTCTTCAATGGCCACTTCCCGGCGCGGCCGGTGATGCCCGGCGTGCTGATGCTCGAGGCGCTGGCGCAGGCGGCGGCCATCCTGTCCTTCGAGTCGGCCGGTGTCGAGCCGGGCGACGATACGGTGGTCTACTTTGCCGGCATCGACAACGCCCGCTTCAAGCGCCCGGTGGGCCCCGGCGACCAGCTCATTCTGGAAGCGCGCATCGAGCGCCAGAAGGCCGGCATCTTCCGCTACAAGACG
>Ga0105047_10016162_pt1 | contig 11713 bp, 9 predicted proteins | sample MAT04_FD_78384 | JGI IMG/M metagenome (GOLD analysis project Ga0105047, IMG submission 78384) | Freshwater microbial communities from Lake Fryxell liftoff mats and glacier meltwater in Antarctica - MAT-04 (megahit assembly) | ecosystem: Environmental > Aquatic > Freshwater > Ice > Liftoff... | reverse complement strand
CGTTGTCGTTGTCGTTGTCGTTGTTGCTGCCGCGTCGACCACACACGGGCCCGTAGGGGTGACGGTGTTGACATCGATGACGTCGTGAAGGTCCGACGCGGTCTCCAGCAGGCCGAAATCGACGAGCTCGGCCTCAGTGACGTCGATGCGACCGGGATGGTCGACGGCCCATCCCCTCAGCGCAAGGCTGACTGCTTCGCGGTCGACCGCGCACGCGGAGCGTTGCGCCCCTTCCCTCGCGCTGTCGACGGCAAGAACAGCAACCGAGGCCAGGATGCCGACGATGACCACTGCGATGACGACCTCGAAGATCGTGAAGCCGCGATTCGGTGTGTGGCCTTCTCGGGTGATGTGCCGACTCGACAGCATGGTGACCTCGGTAGGCGGACGACCTCGACCGCCATTCCGTTCATCGTCATCCCACGAGGCGAACTTGAACAAGCGGTCGGTCCAAGTGCACATTTCAGGCCGGGGTCGTCGAGGCCGCGAGCCACGGGGCTCGTACCTGATTCCGCCCCTCACGCTTCGCGTGGTACAGATGCTCGTCCGCCTCGGCGATCGCGGCATCTACGGCCTGGCCCGAGCTATGGACCGCGGCGCCGATCGAAACCGTCACACCTTGGAGCCCGGGGATCGCCGCAAACTCCAATGCCGCAATCCGGGCAAGGATGCGTTCCGCGACCGCCAACACCAGTTCTTGCTCGACCGATCCGAGCACGACAAGGATCTCCTCGCCTCCGAATCGAATCACCGCGTCCTCGGCGCGCACTTCCGCCAGGACCGCCCCCGACACGCCGCGGAGGACCTCGTCGCCCATGGTGTGACCGAATCGATCGTTGACGTGCTTGAAGTGATCGATGTCGATCATCAATACGCCGAACGGCTCATCGAACCGAGCCAATGCCGCCACTGCGTGACGATTGAAGAGGCCCGTGAGCGCGTCGTGGGTAGCGCTCTCGCGCAGTTGGAGGCGTTGCTGCTCGGCCTCGCGTTGCGCGAGGTGACGGTTCAACGCCGCACGCAACGGCATCGAGAGACGGACGAACATGTCGGTCAACTCCCCCGGTGAGTCGACAGGTCGACTGAGGCCGATCACGATGTGTGCAGCGGGGCCATCGCCGGGAACGTCGAGCGTGACGCTGCTTGCCGGCGGTGCCACCTCCCCACGCGGTGCCCCGAGGAAGCCATTGTCGGCCGAGAAGCACAACAAACCTTCGGTCGCAGTGTGTGCGTACAACTCCAGTGACTCGACCGGCAGGATGTCGGGGAGCACACGCTCGGCGATGACAGCCAGTTCGGGCAAGTCGTGAGCCATCACCAACGCGTCGGTGATGCGCCGCCGAACGGTTGCCACGCGCAGCAATCGGGCCACGTCGAGGTCATCCTGTGCCATCAGGAAAATGCCGCACTCCAGGACCGCGAGCTGTTCGATCATCGGGCCGACCAGCGGCCCAGGGATCAGGCACCCGTGCTGCGGGGCGATCAGCCGGATCGGGTCGAACGCCCGCGTTATCCGGCCGAGCCCGGCGGCGAGGATCTCCCTGCTGGGCATATAGTGCTCGTGGAACGGTCGCATCGCCTCGAAGTAGGACTCATCCTGCGCGATCAGTTGTGAACCGTCGGTGAAGCCACCGAACAGGTCGGAACTGAACAGCACCCCGGCGCTCGTCTCGTACGAGCACATCGCACCTGGGAAGTGGAGATAGGGCGTAAGCACGAACTGCAACTGGCGCCCGGCGTCGAGCGGAATCCGCCAGTCGTGCTCCTCGACGCGGAAGAAGGGTATGCCGGCGTCGTAATGGCGCAGCAGCGTCTCGGCACGCCACTCGGTGACCAGTTGCAGGTCCTTGGAGGGAAGCGCCTCGCGTACGGCCCAGAGACCCCCTGCGATGTCGGGGTCGCTGTGGTGGCACACGACCCAGCGGATCGACGACAGCGGCACGACCGTGCCAGCCCGACGCAGTGTCTCGTTGACGGTCAGGGCCGAACCAGGATCGATCAGCACCGACTGATCGCCCGCCTCGATGAGATACGAGTGGCATTGGAACGTGTCGTCGGGTCGAACCGACCCCACCCACCACGTTCGTGGAGCGATCTCGATCGCGCCGGATGTGTCCGGCGTGTTGTTATCGATCGACGGTGCCATCGGTCCTCCTCAGCGCGGCTGGTGCGCGGTGAGCCCGGCGACTCTTCACAGTTTGACCCACGTCAGCGACACCCGGGCGTTGCCCGTGCGCTCGTAGTACTCCAGCGTAACCGTGTGCGACGCTGCAGTCAGCTTCACGTCCAGGGTGTAGGTCTGGACGCTGGACCGGTCGGACCATTGGTCGAGCACGAGCACCCCGTCGATGTACAGCCGGGCTCCGTCGTCCACGCCCAGGGTGAACCGGTAGGTGCCGGCGGCGAAGTTGGACGGGCGCTTCCAGCGCACCGAGAAGTCGTCAGCCCCCATCCTCACGACAGGAGCCGACTGCGCCCAGTTGAAGTCCACGACGAAGTCGTTGCGGCACAACAGCATCGAGCCGGTGAAGCCGAGCCCCTCGAAGTACTCGCCCTTCCACGCGCTGAACGAAGTGGGGCAACTCACCTCAGCCATCTTGTCCCAGGAGAAGGTGGCAGCCGCCTGACCGCCGCGCTCGTAGTACTCGACAACAATGCTGTGGAACCCCTCTGACAGTGTGACCGTACGGACCTTCAAGCTGGCCTCCACTGACTGATCTGTCCAGTCGTTCAGCATCATCACGCCATCAATGGAGAAGCGGAAGCCATCATCTGAGGTTTTGGTGAAGTCGTAGGTGCCTTGAGCGAAGTACTCGGTTCGCGTCCAGCGAGCTGAGAAGTTGTTCGTGCCAGTGCTCTTGTCCGGGCCGCCAGATCCCCATGCAAAGCTGATTCTGGGATCGATGCGACAAAGGGCCGGAGACCCGGAGAGCCCGATGTTGTTGTAGTACTCGCCGATCCAGCCGCTGGTGCCCGGAGCACAGCCGCCGGACGACCTAATGACCAGTTGTCGGGAAGCGGTCGCCATCCCGCCGGCTGCATCGCTGGCCGTGATCGTGATCGTGAACGTGCCTGCCATCGCCGGCTTGCCCGACAGCACGCCGTTGTTGCTGATCGCCAGCCCAGCCGGAAGGCCGAGTGCACTCCAAGTCACTGGCGCGGTGCCACCTGCCGAGGTGAAAGTAGCCGAGAAGGCTGCACCGATTGTGCCGCTCGGCAATGTCAGCGGAGCAGCGATGACCAGTGGCTGCCGAATGGTGAGCTGGTACGACTGCGAGGATGTCGCACCGACGGCGTCGGCCACAGTGACGCTGACGGAGTACGAACCAGCCGCCGACGGGGTGCCGCTCAGCGTGCCGCTGGCTTCGAACGTCAGGCCGGGAGGCAAACCCGAAGCGGTCCACACGTACGGTGCGACGCCGCCGTACGCAGTTAGGGCGGCACCGACGTATTCCACCGCGGACTGCCCGTCAGGGAGCGAGCTCGGGCCTTGGATGACGAGCGGGTCCGCACCGACCACGTCGACCCGGGTCGTTGCGACTGCTGCCGCGCCGAGTGCATCGGTGGCCGTGACGGTCACCCCGAAGGAGCCACCTACAGCAGGTGTTCCGGAGATCACTCCCGTGCCGGACATCGCCAGCCCCGCCGGCAACCCGCTTGCGGAGAAGCGATACGGCGGCACGCCGTCGACTGCCTTGGCTGCAGTCGGGGGATATGCGACGCCGAACGCCCCATCGGGGAGTGCTACAGCAACCACGACCGAGAGGGGAGGATTGATTGCCAGCGTGAGATCTCCGCGGGCAACCCCGCCGAGGCTGTCGGTGACGGTGACCGCAACTGCCGGAGTGCCGGACAGCATGGGCTTTCCACCGAGCACCCCGGTCGAGCTGAGGGACAGGCCGGCGGGCAGACCGACTGCAGCCCAGGTGTAGGGCGGCAAGCCGCTAGAGACGGTGAACGCTGCATCGGGCATCACTACGCCCACCTCTAGCGTGCTGACGATCGGGCTGACGAGAGTGACCGCCGGCAGCACAGTGACGTCGAAATCAGCGGACGACGCGGCGCCGGTTGCATCCACGACGGCCGCAACGATCGGGAAGGTCCCGGCCATCGTCGGGGTACCGGTGATCGATCCGATGGCGTTCATGACCAGACCATTCGGCAAGCCACTGGCCGACCAGGTCAACGGTGGCGTACCGCCCGCCGTGTCCATGCCGGTGAGGGGATACGCCACACCGACTTCTCCGACGCCGAGTTGGACCCGGCTCACTGTGATCGTTGGAATCGGTGAACCGATCCGAACGACGGCCGACCCATCGAACATTGCTCCGCCAGCCACCACTCCGCCGATCGCCAGCGGGGTATTCGCTGTGACGAAGACCATCGATCTTGGCGCATAGATGATGCCCCGAAGACTGCTCGGGTAACCACTGGTACTGATCGATACGGGCTCGCTCGAGCGCACGAACACGACGACGTCGAGGTGCGTCTCGGTACGTGCGGCTGACAAGTCGAGCACCGCTCCGGGTTCAACCGTGAAGGAGCCGCCCTCCACGGCCAGTTGTACGTCGGAACCAGACACGCGCGCGCCGGCGCGGACGGTGAAACCCTCGCAAAACACATGGCGCCCAGGCTGGAAGACCGAGTCCGCGGTGATCACGACCGCCTGCGGATACACGACGACAGCATCGGAGCCAGGGCTGCGGCCCATCGGTGTGGGATTGGCGCCGCTGGCCGGGCAGATCGACGGTGCCATGTCGCCATCGAGTGGGTCGGTCACACCCGGCAGGATCTGCAGGCCGGCCGAGGCCGTGACCTTGGTGAGGAAGCCCCCGACGGGCGAAGGCCCGCAGACATCGGCGATGACAGCCCCACCCAGGATCCGCAGTTCGCCGGTGCCGTCGAGTTGCAGATCTGGGCAGTCGGGTGAGCGGGAACCGCCGATCACCAGTAGAGGGACGGCGGTGGCGGTGGTAGTGTCAGGTACCGCCTGCGGCCGATGGCGCAAGGTCGCTGTCAGGCTCATCGCCGTGGGGTTTCGTTCACCTGTTCCGGTGAACGTCAACACCACCTCCTCGGGGTCGCCGGTACATGCGGCCTCCGGCCGGCACGTTGCGCTGACAGCCGACAGACTCCGGGCCAAATCGACGTCCACGATCGCGCCCCCGTCGCAGGAGCGGCGCACGAGACGGTCGTCGGCCGAGAGCGCATAGGTGACGGTCACCGTGTGCTGATCTGCAGCCGTACGTCGATCGACCCAGCTGAACCGGACCACGAAGGATCCGTCCTGCTTGCAGCCGGCCCAGGGATCCGCGCTCGCGGGTAGACCGATGCCGATCTGGGCGTTGGACCCTGCGGTCGCCGGGTCGGTGGCGCCAGCGGCCTGCGCATCGCGGAAAAGGTACGCGGTGATCAAGCCGGCATCAGAGGAATCGGCGACCTGCTCGCTCGTCGACTTGACCACCGACAAGGAGGTGAGTAGAGCAGCGACCACGACTCCGGCGATTGCGCCACCCAACACGATGGTCAGCACGACCTCGAGCAGCGTGAAGCCGCGATCACCCGGATCACGTGCCCCGCCACCGAGACGCCGACCGCGCAGTTGACGAAGTCGGCCAATCACCGGTTCACGCTCCAGGTCTGCACGAACGTCTCTGTGACCGCTCCGGTCGTCGTCTGCTCGAAGTTGACTTGCGCCCGGATGACGATTGCGTCCTCAAGACAGGTTGCACCTGTGTCCGGACAGGCAGCGAAGATGACGTTGCGTTGTGCGACCACTGCGCCATCACCACCGCGTACAACTCCACATGCGTTGTACCAGTCGACCCGGATCGATTGGCCGTTGAGTACCTCGACACGCGAGCCAGCCATGTCACCGCACGCTGAGGACAGGTCGCCTGGTTGCGTGCGAACCTCTGCGATGGCTGCCTCGATCGCGCCGTCCGCTGCGTATTCGGTATCACGTAGTTCGATCAGCGTGCCCCTGCTATTCATCGACGAGACGACGAGAGCCGACAGGCCAGCGGCGATCGAACCAATGGCCATGACGAAGCCGATCGCGATGATCAGGGTGGACCCCCGGTCCGGCGATGGGGACCCGACGGTTTCGGTTGAGACTTTCATGGGGTCCTTACCCGGATCTCCATGCGCTGGGTGAGGCCCTCCGGAGCAGTGACCGTCAATTGCAGGAGTTGCGTGGTGGACACCGCAGGGCACACCGGGGCTTCGGGCTCCACTCGCACGGTGTAACCAGCGAGCGGCAGGAACTCGATTGCAAGGGGTGCGCCGGGCGCGCATTGCCGTGATGCCAGCTTCGCCGCTTCGGCGTAGCTGCGCATCACGGCATCGCTGCTGACGTTTGCCCGGTGGGCGTTGCCTGCCGTCGAGGCGGTGGCGAGCCCTGAAATCAGAGCAGTGACAGTGATGCCGATGATGATGATGGTGAGGACGATCTCGAGGAGCGTCTCACCATTGTCGTTCGTCCTCCGCATCACAGCACTTCCGTCGGGTCTACTTGCAGACGAAGGTCGGCATAATGCCGCCCTTGGCTTCCATGATCAGGGTCCAGCCACTGCCGCTGACTGTCAGGCCATCGTCGCTGACGGTCGCATCGCTCGGCAGGGTGAGTGCGTTGATGCTGGTCATATCGGTGAAAGTCTTGGGAAATGCAGACTGATCGGCGTAGTACACGGTGGCCGCGGCCTTGGATGCGTCGAGCGACGCGGTGCAGGCCGACTTCGAACCCTTGTCGGTCAAGCTGCTGATGCCGACGACCGCAACGGCCGACAGGATGCCCACCAACACAATGGCGATCAGGATCTCGACAAGTGTGAATCCTTCGTCCTGCTGTTGGCGGATTCGGCTGGGCTGTGCGGTGGTGGACATGTTGCCCCCTTCAGTTCGAACACCACGGTCGAGGTGCTCGCTGTCTTAAACTTCGGCGTTTGGAACGCGCCAAATCAGGGACCTTGGTCACCTCTCTGCCACCGCTGGCGCAGGTCCTTCGCGCTCTCGCCAGCCACTCAGTGCGGCCAGTCGGGGGTCAGCCGATCTGGTTGAAGATGCTGTACATCGCCGCAACCTGCGCGACTGCCACGAACCCGACGATGAGTGCGACGAGCACGATGACGGCGGGTTGGAACAGGTCGGTGGCTCGCTTCATCTGGAAGGTGACCTCGCGCTCGTAGAAAACCGCGGCGCGACGCAACTGGTTGCTGAGGGTGCCCGTGCGTTCGCCGACGCGGATCATCTGGCGCGCTGCAGTCGGAAAGATGCCCGTCTCGAAGAGGCTCGATGAGAGACCGCCGCCGCGGATGAGCGCCTCACGGACGGCACCGAGCTTCGATGTGAACAACGTATTGTTGGTGCTCTCGGCGGCCATGGCGATTCCCTCGGGGAGCGGCACACCGGCCTTCGTCAGCGCAGCCAGCACGCGACAGAATCGCTCGAGGGAGATGAGGTGGAAGAGAGGTCCGATCACCGGTGTGTGCATCGCCAAGCGATCGCGCCGCGATTTACCGCGCGCGCCACCGAACACGGCGACCACGAGCAGTACGACGACAGCGGTCCCGAGGAGTACCTCGATCCACATCGAGTGCATGAAGTCGGTGAACTTGAGCAACGCAAGCGTGGGTAACGGCAGGCGGGCGCCCAGGCTGCGGTACATCGCCGAGAACTTCGGAAGGACGAACACGGACATCACGACCATCGCTGCGACGGCTGCGATGAGGATGATGATGGGATAGGTCAGCGCGCTCTTCACCTGGCGTTTGGCCATAATGTCGCGTTCGAGGTAGGTGCCGAGTTGGTCCAAAACCTCATCGATGTTGCCGGTGAACTCTGCCGAGCGCACCATCGCTCGGTAATAGCCGGGAAACACCTTTGGATGCGCACCGACTGCGTCCGAGAAGCTGGACCCTCGCTCGATCTCGTCGCTCATCTCCGAGATGACCTGGGACATCGTCTCGTCACCGATCTCCTCGCGCACGACCTCGAGCGCCTCGAGCAAGGAAATACCTGCTTCCAGGAACGACGCCACCTGCCGAGAGAAGGCCAACACGACCTCCGGCTTCACCGGGTGCCCGTACTGCCGTTTCCACCAGGGCAGCTCCGCTGGCCCGGTAGCAACTTCTGCAATGGGCGCTTCGCGATGGCGATCGGGAGCACCGCCGGCCACGGGTTCGCCGACTGCCCGCGGCCCGAGTTGAACACCCAACGGTGTCAGCGGTATGGGTTCGTCTGCCGTTGGCGGCACGATGATTGCCATAGATGTGCTGCAGCGAACCACTGGACGGTGCCTCGCTGACCCTCCGTCTGCGAGCATATACCGGCGGTTCCCCTGGCGACAGGGGCAGCACCCGGATCGGAGCACTCATCGTGAAGCGCCATCGCAAGAACACGAATGAGGCGGACGCTGCAGCGACGACCGCAGTGGCACGGATCTCGTCGCCGATCGCGGTCGGTGAGCGACAGCGCATCGGTGACTTGCTGCTCTCACAGAACCTGGTGGACCCCACACAACTGTCCGCAGCGTTGAACCTGCAGCGAGCGTCCGGCCGGCAACTGGGCGCGATCCTCGTCGAGCAGGGATTGCTCGATCCGCGCGTTCTCACACAGGCCCTTGCGGCCCAGCTAGGACTGCCCACCATCGACCTCCGTCAGGAGCGGCCCACTGCGGAGGCCATGGCCCTCGTGCCGGAGGCCGTAGCCCGGCGCCTGATGCTCGTGCCGATGCGCCTGATCGACGGTGTGCTCGACGTGGCTGTCGCCGATGGAGCCGATCCGGCTGTGGCGGAACAGCTCGCCCAGCTGCCGGTCACCGAGGTGAAGATGTACCTGGCTCCCTCACGCGATGTGCAATTCGCGCTCGACAGCCACTATCGAGTGCTCGTCGGTGTCGACGAGGAGACCGAACGGCTGTGGGCCGAGGCAACCCAGCGCGACGACCCGCGGTCGGAGCTGATCGGTGCGCAGGACGCGCCGGTGATCCAGCTGGTCAACAGGATCGTTGCGCAGGCGGTACGGGACCGAGCGTCCGACATCCACCTCGAGCCCACCGATGGCCGAATCAGGGTGCGGTACCGGGTAGACGGCGCATTGCACGAAGTGCTCAGCTTGCCGATCGCCGCCGGCCCCGAACTTGTCAGCCGTATCAAGATCATGGCTGAAATGGACATCGTCGAGCGTCGACGGCCGCAGGACGGCCAGTTCAACTTAGAGGTCGACGGCGCGGGAATCGATGTGCGCGTGGCCACAGCTGCCACGATCTGGGGAGAAACCGCCGTACTTCGCATCCTCGATAAGTCTCGTTCGTTGAAGCGCATGTCGGACCTCGGGATGCCAGCGGCTACATACGAGCGATACCTCACCATCGCTCATCGCCCGTTCGGCATGCTGATCTGTAGTGGCCCGACTGGGTCCGGGAAGACCACGACGCTGTATGCGACGCTCGCCGAGCTCGACCGCGCCGAACTGAACGTGATGACCATCGAGGACCCGGTGGAATACGTCTATCCATCGGCGAATCAGATGCAGATCAACCTGCAGGCGGACGTCACATTTGCGGCGGGACTGCGCTCCATCTTGCGCCAAGACCCCGACGTCATCCTCGTCGGCGAGATGCGCGATCTGGAGACGGCGAGCATCGCCGTCCAGGCAGCGCTGACAGGGCACTTGGTGTTGTCGTCGCTGCACGCGACCGATGCCAGCTCGGCTCTCTTTCGTCTGCTCGACATGGGTGTCGAGCCGTTCCTGGTTGCCTCATCGGTCGTCGGCATCGTCGGCCAACGCCTCGTCCGCAGGGTCTGCGAAGCATGTGCAGGGCCGTACTCTCCGACGGTCACCGAATTGATTGCCTACGAAAGGCTGGGTGGTCAGTCGACGGATGCTTTCATGAGCGGCAGCGGCTGCAACTTCTGCCTCGGCACTGGATACCGCGGTCGCGTTGGCGTTTACGAGCTGCTCGAGGTCACCGAAGAGGTCAGCCAACGACTCGTTTCGGGTGCCACGCCCCACGAGCTGCGCCATTACGCGCGCGCTCAGGGAATGCCCACGATGGGCACTGAGGCCATGGCTCTGGTGGCCAACGGCGTCACCACCATCGATGAAGTGATCCGCAGCGTCTACCTGTCCTGACGAGGACGAAACTGCCCGCCCGGCCTGGGACGACACGGCGCTGAAGTCGCCCGGCTACTGCTCGAAGCTGGGCGGCGTGGCGCATCGCTGGCGGAATCGGCACCTTCGGTCCGTGCTCGCGCTCGACGAGCCGGCCGAGGTCCGAAGTCAGCCGAGATCACCATCGCGCAAAGCGGTGAGATCTACCCCGTTCCGATGAAGTTCGGTCAGTTGCTCGCGGCGCATGCCTTGATGCGATTACCGAGCTGCACGTCGAACGTGTCAGATGGGAACGTTGCGATCGCGGTGTCGGCTTATGCCATCTCCGTGAGAGCGTTGCGCGCACGGCGGGGCTGGACGAATTCGTCGTCTGCACGTGGAGGCCGCCAACGGTGAGAGCGACGCTCACAATGCGCGCAGCATCGGACCGCAAAACCTGACTAGGCCGCGATCGGCGCCAGACTCCGCCGATGACGCGCCCACAGCCCCTTCACCCTTGCCGCAGCGAGCAGGCTCGTGCACCAATCCAACCTCGGCTCTGCTGCGTTCAGTCGGACGGGCCTCCCATGCCGACGAGTCGTACCGCAAAAGGAACGGCCGAGGACCAGGTTCACGCTTCGGCTCGGGCGCAGCGCTCCCGTGAACTCGGAATCGCCGGTTCCTCCTACTCAGGAGGCCGGATGCTGCGCCGAAATCGGCGGGTGGTGGGAGTGAGTAGCATGGCCAAGGCCGCCAACGCAGCAATGGACTTGGCGGACGACTCTGGGCAAGGCTCGGATCTCGTGCCGATGCACCACCCGTCGACCTCGGGCCCGACGCAAGCAGCCTCGACAATCTGCAGGCGTTGGCAGCGGCGTCGGGAAGTCGCTCCGGTCGTGCGATCGTGCAGTTCAGTGACGGTGTGTCCGACCTCGAGTGGGGCCGCACCGCCGGTGGAAGTGAATCGGTGCTGCTTGGCCTGCGAGCACGCGAACTCGACGGAAGCTTCGGCCCTGCGTCGAGAAGCATGTCATCCTCCCGCGAGAGGCCGGCTTGTTGATCGGCCGCAGATCGGAGGTGCCGATCTCCCGCGACCCAGCGACTGGCGAGCTCACCGGAGTCGGCCGCAAGGCGCTCATCGAAGAGCTCCGCCGCAATTCGCCGAGGCCCGCGCGGCCGAGCAGGCTCGGATCGGACCGGCGTGGGGCCTGGGAATGAGCGCCGAGGCCTCAGCGACGGCGCTTCGCGGTGTCCAGGAAAGCTTCGCCGAACTGCGCCAAGAGAAGCCGCCGGCACCACCATCCGAACTGCTGGAGGGCGTCACCGCCGACCAATGGCTGTAGGCCCGCCGAGCCTTGTCGAAGGGTCACATGCCCGACGTGGTGCGCAACGGCGTGGTTGCGGCCTATGGGATACCCGCCGGCCGCTGGCCCGAGGTTGACGCCGCCTGGCTAGCCCGCGCCGCCACGGATGCCTCGCTCTCGGCTCGGTTCCACGAGATCTGATCCCGCGCCACCGCCAACGAGGCGAAGTTTCAGCGGCTGCGGTGGCTGTAATCCCAGCTTGTTCATGGGTGTTGGCGGCCATCAGAAACTGCCCACTGACGGCCAACTCTCGCTCG
>Ga0105047_10016160_pt1 | contig 11713 bp, 8 predicted proteins | sample MAT04_FD_78384 | JGI IMG/M metagenome (GOLD analysis project Ga0105047, IMG submission 78384) | Freshwater microbial communities from Lake Fryxell liftoff mats and glacier meltwater in Antarctica - MAT-04 (megahit assembly) | ecosystem: Environmental > Aquatic > Freshwater > Ice > Liftoff... | reverse complement strand
CACCCCGGCGGCTACGGCGGGCTCGCGGACCGATCCGGCGCTCCCTCGCGCAGTGATCAGCGACTCCGCCGGCGGGTGCGCCTCGGCGCCCGGGCCACCGAACTCGGGCAAGTTGGCGAGTTCGGAGTGTGGCGTCGCCCGTACGACACGGACCTCCGCATGCCGCAGCCCCACGCCGGCGGCGAATACCGCGAGGAAGCCCCAGGCATGCGCGCGCTCAGCGGCCACGTAGGAGAGGGCAATCAGGGCCAGTGCGAGGAAATCGTTCGGTGCGCTCGCCTCGGTGCTGCGAGCGCGGATGCGGATCGCCAGCTGTCCGATGCCGGTACCAAGCAGGTACCCGATGGCGAGGCCGGCCGGCACCGCCCAGACAATGCGGCTCAGGAACCACGTGCCAACCCATGCATCGATGCCGCCGGCACGCAGGTACTCCAAGCCGAAGATCACGAACGGGAACGCTGCCCCGTCATTCAGGCCGGCCTCACCCGAGAGCCCGTAGCGCACGCGATCGTGATCCTCCGCATCATTTACGGTAACCTCAGCCGCGAGCACCGGGTCGGTGGGTGCCACGATGGCGCCAAGCAGCAGCGAGAGTCCCACCGGCAGGCCGAGCAGCAGGTTGGCGGTCGCCGCTACACCGACGATCGACAGCAGCATCACCGGTCCCGCCAGTCGGAGCGCTACACGCCACGCGTGATTCTGTAATGGCAGGCGTAAGCGCAGCCCGCCCATGAAGAGTGAGACGATAACGGCGAACTCGGTGAGCGTTTCCAGCCATCTGCGCTGCGATTCGATATCGAGCCGAAGCAGCTCGAACCCCGCCGGACCGAGCCCGAGCCCTGCCAGCAGATAAATCAGTGATGTGGAGATCGGCAGTCGATCGACTTGGGACGACGTGAGTGCCATGAGCAGCAGCAATCCGCCAACCGTGGTCATCCATCCCAGTATACTCATATGGTCCCGTCAGAAGTCGCTGCGCTCGTGCTCGCCGCCATGTCTCTATGCATGCCATGGGCCACTGGCAGGGCTCCAACCGCCCCCCGCACCGCTTGGCATGTGCCGTGCAACATCCGGCACCACGATCAGCGCTCTCGACCGACGATCTCCCCTCATCGACCCCAGCATATGCCAGAGCACAACGAAGAGCAGTCGTTCCCCGACGAACCACCTTTCAAGGAGAGTTCGTCGTCGTTCGGGGTGTTCTACCCGAAGAACTATCTACTCGCCGTCTTCGCGGACGAGGCCACGGCAAGAAGGGCTGGTGATGGTCTGCGCACCGCCGGATTCTCCGAGGACGGCGTCATTGTCGCGCCCGGTGCCGACGTGGTCGCACACGAACAGGAGGTCGAAGAGGAACAGGGCGTGTTCGCGAAGATCGGCGAGCAGTTGTCGAAGCTGTACACCGACGAGTCGGCTGCGTCGCAAGCCTTGGTGAAGCTTGCCGCTGGCGGCGCGGGGTTCGTGTTGGTCCACGCGCCGGAAGAAGAGGAAACGACGACCGCTACCACGGTGCTCGCTGGATTCAAACCGTTGGTTTTGCGCAAGTACGGCACGCTCGCCATCGCGGAATTGCCCGTGTAGTCTCTGGCGAACTGCCGTGTCTTGCGTTTCCGTTCCAGAACGCACGTCCTGCTGTGTTCGTCGTTCGACCTTTCTGCGGAGTAGGTGCCCATGGATGCAAGACATTTGCTGGCTCGGCTCGCGGTCGCTGTGCTGCTCGCCCCCTCGATCGCCGGTGCGCAGGCGAACGCGCCGATCAAGTTTGCGCGCTACGCGCACATCGCGAACGATGGCACGATTGCCTTCACGTGGCAGGACGACATCTGGATCGCCGGCAGGGATGGCGCCGATCCCCGCCGACTGACGGCGCATGTGGCGCGCGATTTCATGCCACGCTTCTCGCCGGACGGACAAACGATCGCCTTCACCAGCAATCGTATGGGTAACAACGACGTGTACATCGTGCCGACCGCGGGTGGTGAACCGAAGCAGCTCACCTGGTTCAGCGGCGACGATCAGGCGTTGTACTTCACGCCCGACGGCCGAGAACTCGTGGTCACGAGTAATCGCGGCACGCATCCCTTCGGCTCACCGCTCTTTCGACTGCCGCTCGACGGCTCCGCGCCACGGGCGATGGCGATGGACTTCGGGCGCGCCGGTATGATGAAGCAGGATGCGACGATGGTCGCCTTCAATCGCACGCTGCCGTCGTACTGGCGGAAGGGCTATCGCGGCAACAGCAATGCGGACATTGCGGTGCAGGACCTTCGTACCGGCGCCATCACCGAGCTCACCGACACTCAGCTGCAGGAATACAAGGGCTTCACACACGACGTGCATCCGATGTGGGGTGCCGACGGCATGATCTATTTCTCCTCCGAACGCGACGGCATCTTCAATCTGTGGAAGATCGCGCCCACGGGTGGCCTGCCGACGCAGGTCACGAAGCACAAAGACGATGGCGTGCAGTTCCCGTCCATTTCTCCCGATGGGCGGCACCTGATCTACGAGAACGACTTCGACTTGTGGGTGATGGACGCGCCGGATGGTGTGCCGCGCAAGCTGAATCTACGCGTCTCGGCCGATGCGAAAGAGAACGACATCGGCACGGTCACGTTCACGAACCGCGCCGATGGCTTCGCGCCGTCGCCCACTGGCGATTATGTGGCGGTGGACGTGCACGGCGAGATCATGATCGTGCCAACCGAAAGCGGCATCGGCGAGCGCACGCAGGTCACGTCGTCGCCGTGGCGTGAGCGGTTCCAGAGCTATGCGCCCGATGGTCGCCGCATGGCGTACGTCTCCGACGAATCGGGCGACGAGGAAGTGTGGGTGTATGAGCTCGCGAGCGGCCAGCGCCGGAAGCTCACCACGCAGCCATCGGTGAAGGCCGACCTCACCTGGGCGCCGAACTCACAGAAGCTGGCCTTTACCGGCAACAATCGTTTGTGGGAGGTGGATGTCGCCGGTGGCCCCTCGCGCGAAATCGCGTTCAATCAGGCCGGCGGATTCACCGTGGGACAGTACAGCGCCGACGGGAACTGGATTACGTATACGAAGCGGGACGACGATCAGAACGCCGACGTGTTCGTCTTCGACGTGCGCACCAGTAAGGAGACGAACGTCACGCGCAATCCGTTCAACGATATGAACGGCGTGATGACGCCCGACGGTAAGCACGTGCTGTTCACGTCGAACCGTGAGGGGGCTACGTCGCAACTGTTCATCGTCTCGTTGGCGCGGCTTACCGAGAACCCGAACGATCCGCTGGTGCGTGAACGCGAACGCGAACGTGCACGACGTGTGGCCAATGCGGCCAGCGGTGGCAATGGTGGTGTCGGTGGTAACGGCAGTGCGCGCGCCGACACGGTCGTCGCAGCGCTGAACGTCGTGATCGATCCGGCTCGTATCGAGCAGCGCGCAGTACAGCTCACCCGCGGCAGTACGCCGGTGGGCTCGTATTTCCTGTCGCGCGACGGCCGAACGATCTACTTCACCGTGGGCGGTGGTGGCGGCGGGCAGCAGCCGGCGGTCGATCCCGAAAGCCCCACCGTCGGTCTCTTTGCGATGGGCATCGATGGTCTCAACCGCCGTCGTATCGCGGGCGGTGTGTATCCGCAGCTCACGCCCACGGCCGACCGGCGCGCGGTGTTCTTCCGTCGTGCCGCGCGGAGCGCGGAGGATGGCGACGCGCAGACACCGGGTTTCGAGATCAGTAAACTGGTGCTTGCCACGCCGCAGCGGGCCGAGCCGGTGAACTTCTCGGTGGAGGTGATGGTGGACCATCGTGCCGAGCGCGAGCAGCTGTTCGAAGAGTCATGGCGGGTGATGAAGTACCGCTTCTACGATGAGAAGATGCACGGGCGCGACTGGGATGCGATCAAGGGCCGGTACAAGCCGCTGCTACGGTACGTGAGCACGAACGAAGACGTGTACGATCTCGCCAACGAAATGATCGGGGAGCTGAACGCGTCACATACCGGTGTGAGCGGACCACCGTCGCGTGTGATGCCGCGCGTGTATACCACGCGCTATCTGGGTTTCGAGCTCGAGGCGAGTGATGCCGGGCGGTACCGCGTGGGGCACATTTATCGTAGCGGTCCGGCCGACAAGGAGTGGTTGAACATCAGCGAAGGCGACTACGTGCTCGCGCTGAATGGACAGGATCTCAAGAGCGGTGAGAACTACGAGCGCCTGCTCTCCACCGCGATCAACGAGTTCGTGCCGGTGAAGCTGGCGAAATCGGCAAACGGTGAGGGGGCGCGCACGGTGCGCATCGCCAGCGTCACGTCGCTCGCCGACATCAAGTACGAGGAGTGGGTGGCGACGCGGCGTGAGCAGGTGGAGAAGGAGACGAACGGCGATATCGCGTATGTCCATATCCGCTCCATGGATCAGCCGTCGCTCACGCGCTTCCGCAACGAGATCGACCAGTTCTCGAACAAGAAAGGCATCATCGTCGACATTCGTTACAACGGTGGCGGCAACATCGATCAGGAGCTGATCGATATTCTCGAGCGGCAGCCGTATCAATTCTGGAATCAGCGCACGGGCGCGCGAACGTGGGGACGTCGGCCGCGCCAGGCGATCGCGGGCCCGAAGGTCATGATGATCAACGCGCGCTCCGGCTCCGACAGTGAAGTCACACCGTTGGCGTTCCGTCAACTCGGGCTCGGCCGCATCGTCGGCAATCCCACGGCCGCGGCGGTGATCGCCACCGGCAGCTATTCGCTCATCAACGGTGGTACCATCCGCACGCCGGGATCGCTGGTGATCACATACGATCCCACGAAGCCGAACAACTACGGCGTGAACCTCGAGAATCTCGGGGTGCCACCCGACGTGTGGGTGAAGAATTCGCCCAACGACGAAGTAAAGAAGAACGACCGTGAGCTCACAGCCGCCATCGAGGAAGCGATGCGGATGCTCAAAGCCGCGCGGAACAAGATCTCCAGCGAGAACTGAATCTCGGGCGGACGGGTGCATGGCCAACCAGCAATGCTTTCGCTGGTCCGTGCCATTGCAGCCCATTGGTGTCATCCGTGTTCCAGTGGTCGGGAAGCGCGCCGCGCGGGCCGCGCGCGGTGAGTCGTCACACGCCGGTGCGCCTCCGTCTGAGATATGCCGGCGTGACCGCACGTTCCACCGCGGCCAGTGCCAAATCCACCACCACCGCTAACGCCGCGGCGGGTAAGGCGCCGGAGAGCACCAACCGCGAATCCGCGAGTCCAAGCCCCGTGATGATCGGCTCGCCAAGTCCTCCAGCACCGATGAACGCCGCCAGCGTGGCCGCGCCAACGGTGATAACGGCCGACGTCCGCACCCCGGCCAACACCGCCGGCGTGGCCAGCGGCAGTTGCACCCACCAAAGCCGCTGCCACGCCGTGGCACCAAGCGCTTCACTGGCCGCCACGGCGTCGGGATCGGCGTTCGAGACCCCGCTGTACGTAGCACGCGCAATCGGCAGCAGCGCATACAACCACAACGCCACCAACGCCGGTGCGAGCCCGATGCCGAGCACGGGAATCATGAAGGCCAGCAGCGCCAGAGAGGGAATGGTCTGCACAATGCCGAGCCCCTGCATCACCCACGCCGCCGCACGGGGCGTGCGCGTGAGCAGGACGCCGAGTGGCACGGCCACCATGATTGCCGCCGCGAGCGCGATGCTCACCAGCACCAGATGCTCGCGAATGAGGCGCCAGGTCTCGGCGCGTCGTGCCCAGCTGTACGCGAGAAACCCGCTCGTGGCAGCACGACCCGCCGTCGCGACGTCTCCGGTGCCCGCCGCCCGCACCAGCGCGAGCTCCGCCAACGCCCCCCGCGCGACATCCGCAATCGGCCGTTGCTCCACTTCAATCAGCGCGTTCCAGCGACGCACATCACCCTCGGTAAGACGTCCACTCAAGCGCGACAAGGCCGCGATCACGTCGGCACGCTCGGCGCTCACGCGCGGCGACACGAGGGCCGCCGCCTCGTACGGAGGGAAGAAGTGGCGATCGTCCACCAGCGTGATCAAATCGAATCGCGCGAGCAGGCCGTCGGTGGAATAGCCGTCGATCACGTCGATCGCGCCGGAGGAGAGAGCCTGATACTTCACGGCGGGAGCCAGCGGACGCACCGAGCGCAGCGAGATGCCGTAAAAAACCCGTAAGCCGACGAAGCCGTCGGGACGGCCAATGAAATCGTTGGTGAACCCCGCCTGCAGCGCCCCCGACTCGCGCGCCAGATCGCTCAACGTACGCAACCGATAGCGCGTGGCGGTCTCACGTCGCACGGCAATGGCGTAGCCGTTCTCGAACCCCAGCGGCGGTAGCCAGCGCACGCCGTAACGCCGTGCGAATTCATCACTCACGCGCGCAAACAACCGACGCGGATCTTCACGCATGGCGGTCGTCATCGAGTCGCGCAACACGGCGAGCAAGCCGGTGCCCGTGTACTCGGGATACACATCGATCGCGTTGGTACGTAGCGCTTCGAACGCGACTTCGGTGGCGCCGAGCCCGGGGCGTCGCGTGACCAGTATGCCCTCCGCCTCGAGCAGTTGCGCAAACATCTCCGCCAGCAAGAACGACTCGCCGAACGGCTTGGAGGCGACCACCACGGCAGCGCGTTCCGGCGCGTCCTGCGCCGCGACGTGGCGCGGTGTGCCCGACCCCAACAGCACAGCCGCCGAGAGCAGCACGCGGCACACACGCATGCGCAGTGATCGTATCGCGCTCATTGCCCCACCAACGGTCGGGCGGCGGCCGTCGCACGGAGCAGCAGCTCCTCTACGTACGCGGTGGCGGGAGCGGCCTGCAGCGTGGCGAGGGTTCCGATCTGTTCGACCACCCCACTGCGCATCACCGCGATCTCGTCGGCCAAGCGCGCCGCTTCGGCCAGGTCGTGCGTCACCAATACGGCCGTAAATCTCAACTCAGCGCGTACGTGCTCGAACGCTTCGTGTACCACCGCCCGCGAGAGCGCGTCGAGCGCGCCGAACGGCTCGTCGAGCAGGACGATATCCTGCCGCGCCGCGAGCGCCCGAGCCAGCGCCACCCGCTGTCGCTGTCCGCCTGAAAGCTCATGCGGTAGTCTCGCCCCGAACTCGGCCGGTGGCATCCCCACCAGCGTGAGGGCCTCTGCCGCCGCACGCTCGGGGTCGGCGTGTCCGATCAGGCGCGGCACCAATGCTGCGTTGCGTAGCACCGACCAGTGGGGAAGCAGGCCGCCGGTTTGCGGCACGAAGCCCAGGCGACGGCGCAGGGCGTCGCCGGGGGTGCCGCGCACATCGACACCATCCACGCGCACCGCGCCGGCAGTGGGCTGCACCAGGCCGTTGAAGCAGCGCAACAACGTGGTCTTGCCGGATCCACTTTCTCCTACGATGGCCAGTAGCGAGCCCGTGCGCACCTGCAGCGACACGCCACGCAGTGTGGGCGTGATGCCGTACGCGTGATGCAAAGCCTCGGCTTCGAGCGCGACAGTCACAGTGGAACGGTCCCGGTGACGAAATGGTAAACGTGCTAAACTTCCGAAACTTATCGACGGTTCCCGGGCTTCGTTCAGTTACGAGTCCCCTGATTGTAATCCCGCCCCTCGTTGTCACCATGTCCGCTACCGTTTCGCCGTCCGCACTGGTCACCAGGTTCCGCGCTGTGCGTACCGCGACTGAGGCGCTCTGTGTGCCGCTCGAGGTCGAAGATTACGTGGTGTCGAGCATGAGTGATGTCAGTCCCACCAAGTGGCATCTGGCGCACACCACATGGTTCTTCGAGACCTTCCTGCTCGCGCCGCACGCCGATGCGTACACGCCACTCGAACCGCGTTACGCGTTTCTCTTCAACTCGTACTACGTGCAGGCCGGTGAGAGGCATTGTCGCGCCCAGCGTGGACTCGTGACGCGCCCTACGGTGGCCGAGGTGTATGCCTATCGGGCGTATGTGAACGACGCCGTACTGGCACTCTGTGAGCAGCTCGCCGATGATCCGGCTCATGCGGCGTGGCACACGTTGGAGCTGGGGCTGCATCATGAGCAGCAACATCAGGAGCTGCTGCTCATGGATATCAAGCATGTTTTCTGGACCAACCCCATGCGCCCCACCTATCGGCCGGCGCCGCGCGCCTCACCGAAGGCGGTCCCGCAGGGATGGCAGCCCATCGAACCGGGGCTCGTGGAGATCGGGCATCGCGGCCCCGATTTCGCGTTCGACAACGAAGGTCCGCGGCACCCGGTGTACGTGCACGGCGGTCGTCTCGCGCATCGTCTCGTCACGAACGCGGAGTACGCGGAATTTATCGCTGCTGGTGGCTACCGGCAGCCGGTGCTCTGGTTGAGCGCCGGCTGGGCCACGGTGCAGGCTCAGGGGTGGCGCGCACCGCTCTATTGGGAACAGCACGATGGCGCGTGGCAGGAGTTCACGCTCTCGGGCATGGCACCGATCGTGCCGTACGCTCCCGTTACCCACGTGAGCTTCTTCGAGGCCGATGCGTTTGCGCGCTGGGCCGGGCATCGCCTGCCCACCGAAGCCGAGTGGGAAGTGGCGGCATCGGTGCATCCGGTGGCTGGACGATACGTGGAGCATGGGGCATTTCACCCCATGGCTGACGACCACGAAGGCATGCAGCAGCTCTTCGGCGATGTCTGGCAGTGGACCGCCAGTCCGTACGTGGGTTATCCGGGCTTTCGGGCGTCGCCCGGCGCAATCGGCGAGTACAACGGCAAGTTCATGGCCGATCAATGGGTATTGCGCGGAGCCTCGTGCGCCACGCCGCAGTCCCACGCACGGCTCACCTATCGCAACTTTTTCCCGAGCAACACGCAATGGCAGTTCTCGGGGATCCGACTGGCAACTCACGTATGACCTCCAACGCCCAGCGTCTCCCATACACGCGCAATTCCCGGCAGTACGACGCGCAGGAGCGTGATCTCGTATTGCGCGGACTCACCAGCGACGTGAAGACGCTGCCCCCATCGTTGTTCTACGACACCGTGGGCGCCGAGCTCTTTGAGCAGATCTGCGAACTCCCCGAGTACTACCCCACGCGCACCGAACTCTCCATTCTCAGGGAGCATAGCGCAGATCTAGCGGCGGCCGCTGGAGAGTCGGTGGCCCTGATCGAATACGGCAGTGGTGCCGGCACCAAGGTGCGCCTCTTGCTCGATCAGCTCCAGCGTCCCGTGGCCTACGTGCCGGTCGATGTGTCGCAAGCGCAACTACTGCGTGTGGCCGAAGCGCGCGCCGCGCAGTATCCCGGGTTGCAGGTGTTACCGGTGTGCGCCGATTACACCCAACCGCTCTTGCTGCCGAAGCTGCCGGCGGCGGCCAAGCGCGTCGCGTTCTTCCCGGGCTCCACCATCGGCAACTTTCATCCCACCGAAGCGGCCGCCTTTCTGCATCGTGTGCGGCACACGGTGGGGCTACAGGGCGGCATGATCCTCGGCGTAGATCGTCGGAAGGACCCGCAGGTGCTGCACGACGCCTACAACGACGCGGCCGGCGTTACGGCGGCGTTCAATCTCAATCTGCTCACGCGCCTCAATCGTACGCTGAGCGCCACCTTCGATCTTGGCACCTTCCGGCACGTCGCCTTCTTCAACGATGCGGCCAGTCGCATCGAGATGCACCTCGAGTCCACGATCGCGCAGCGGGTGCGCGTGGCCGATGTCGAGATCACGTTCGAGGCCGGCGAGACCATTCACACCGAGTGCTCCTACAAGTACGACGAAGCGCGACTCGACGCACTCGCCGAAGCCGGTGGCTTCCGTATCGAGACGCTGTATACCGATGCGCGCGACTGGTTCTGGGTAGCGTGGCTGCGGGCGGTCTGATCCTGGCTTTTCGGTAAGCGCCCGTGAATCGTACGGGCGCCAACTCTATTCGTGAGAGGTACGCGTGAAGGCTGTATGGAATGGCGAAGTGATCGCCGAGAGCGACGACACCGTGGTAATCGAAGGCAATCATTACTTCCCCGATTCTGCGCTGCGCCGCGAGTTCGTGACGCCGAGCGCCCTGCACACGACTTGTCCGTGGAAGGGCACCGCGAGCTACTACTCGCTGCAGGTGAACGGCACCGAGAACCGTGACGCCGTATGGTACTACCCCACGCCCAAGAGCGGGGCGGAGCAGGTAGCTGGACGGGTGGCGTTCTGGAAAGGGGTACAGGTGACCGCGTGACCGCGGCGGCGCCGCCACTGATTGCCGACGCGATCATCATCGGCACCGGGCAGGCTGCGCCGGCGCTCGCCACCGCGCTGGCACGGCGCGGCGAGCGTGTGGTGGTCTTTGAAGGTGGGGAATTGGGGGGCAGTTGCGTCAATGTCGGCTGCACCCCGACCAAGACGTTGCGCAAGAGCGCGCGGGTCGCGCATCTCGTGTCGCGCGCTCACGAATTCGGTGTGCATACCGGCCCGGTCACCATCGACTTCGCGGCGGCCATGGAACGTGTGGCCGGCATCGTGGAAGCTTCGCGCACCGGGCTCACGAAATGGATGGAGAAGACGGAAGGGCTGACCATCGTGCGCGAGTGGGCGCAGTTCGGTGGTCGCGAGAAGAGCGGCTTCGTGGTACGCGGCAAAGCCATCACCGCGATCGCGCCGCGGGTGTACATCAACAGCGGCACGCGCCCCGCCACGCCGCCGGTTCCCGGTGTGGCGACCGTGCCCTACCTCACGAATGAAACGGTCATGGCGCTTCGTGAGCGACCGGCACATCTCGCTATTCTGGGCGGGAGTTACATCGGACTCGAACTCGGGCAGATCTTCCGACGTCTTGGCAGCGACGTGACCGTGATCGAAACGGGAAGCGCCGTGGCCGGCCGTGAAGATCCGGACATCTCGGCGCGTATTGCCGACATGCTGACAGCCGAGGGCGTGGTTCTGTGCACCGGCACGACGGTGGAGGCTGTCACGCTATCGGGGCCAGCCGCGCTCACTCTCACGCTGCGCGACGGCACCACCGGGAACGTCACGACGGTGCACGCCTCGCACTTGCTGGTGGCCACCGGGCGCTTACCGAACACCGAGCAACTCGGATTGGAGCACGTAGGGTTGACGACGGACGCGCACGGATTCATACCCGTGAACGGTCGGCTCGAGACGGCGGTACCCGGCATCTGGGCGCTCGGCGACGTGAACCGGCGCGGCGCATTCACGCACACCAGCTATCAGGACCACGAAATCGTCCTCGCCAATCACACCGGTGGAGAGCGTACCGCCGACGGGCGGGTGACCACGTACGCCATGTTCACCGACCCGCCGCTTGGCAGGGTGGGGCTCAGCGATACCGACGCACGTGCCTTGATGGCACAAGGTCGCCGCTTCCTTGCGGCGTCGCACGAGATGAAATTCGTGAGCCGCGCGAAGGAAGAGAGCGAAACGGTGGGCGTGATCAAGGTGCTGGTGGATGCCGACACCGAGCGCTTCGTGGGCGCGACGCTGCTCGGTATCGGTGCGGACGAAATCGTGCAGATCATCGGGGCATTGATGGCCGCCGATGCGCCGTATCAGGTGTTGCGCGACGCATTGCCGGTGCATCCCACCGTCACCGAGTTCTTCCCGACGATACTCGGCAAGCTCAAAGGGCTGAGCGCTCTCAGCTCTTAGCTCTTAGCTCTTAGCTCTTAGCTCTTAACTGAAACAATTGCGGCCTCATCGGGTAACAGCGGCTCGGCGTTTCACCCGGATACGCCCTCCCGGACCCGCTCTACGCCGCGTTCCCTTATGCCGTGCTTT
>Ga0105047_10016159_pt1 | contig 11714 bp, 8 predicted proteins | sample MAT04_FD_78384 | JGI IMG/M metagenome (GOLD analysis project Ga0105047, IMG submission 78384) | Freshwater microbial communities from Lake Fryxell liftoff mats and glacier meltwater in Antarctica - MAT-04 (megahit assembly) | ecosystem: Environmental > Aquatic > Freshwater > Ice > Liftoff... | reverse complement strand
CGCTCGAGTCGTCGCCGCTCGAGTCGTCGCCGCTCGAGTCGTCGCCGCTCGAGTCGTCGCAAGCCGCGGCATCGTCCACCGAGTCGGCCGCAGCAGGGACACCGTCCCCATGGTCACGAACGAGCTCGAGGAGGGCATCGAAGTCATGGACGTCGGATCGTTCGTGGCGACCTTCTCGACGCGCTCGTTCGAACACGCACCGGCGATAGGCGCCGATGGCGCTCGTGATCTCGGCCATCTCGTCGGGTGTGCCCCGACCGAAGAGCTCGACGGCGCCATCGAGCGTGCCCCGCCAGCGCAGCGAGCGTGCGGCGCGCACCGCGTCGTGACGCGCCTTGGCATCGGGCAGGTTCTCGGCGCGGACCTTGGCGCAACGAGCGGAGAGCTCGGCCACGGAGTCGGTGGTGGCTCGATCGAGCAGGCGAGCGGTGAGGTCGTGGACCATCTCCTGCGTGAGCGCGCTCTCGGGCTTGGCCGGTTGCGCGTGACGAGCCACCGCCGCCACGGTGGACGACACCAGTGCGGCCTGGCGAGCCGACAGGGCGGCTGAGCACACGGCGTCGGCTACGAGCGGCTGCGACGGCAGACGGTTGGTGGTCTCGAGCACGGCCACGGCGTCGGCCACCGACGATCCCATGATCCGCGCCAGCCAGTGGGCGGCCGACCGATCGCCACGGCAAGCCCACACCGTGGGGGATTCGGCCACGCGGGCCGCCATCCGACCCCGGACCACCCCTCCCAGACGCTCCACTCGGGTGAGCTGGTCCACGAGGGCCACGGCATCGGGGGCCAGGACATCGCCGCTCTCCAGCGTGGCGACGAGCCCCTCGAGCAGCCCGGCCACCTCGGCCAAGACAGTGCGGGCATCGCCGCCGGGGTCCACCGACCACGCACGATGCGCGGCGCCGGGGCCTGTCGTCGGGATCTCGTCCCGCAGCGTATGGTCGGATGAGTCGAACATGTGTTCGATCACCCTACGTCCTACGAAACCATGGCACAAGCACCGCCAGAAAGAACCACCGACCGCGTTCGTGATGAACTCCCATGCCCAGCGACGTCGTCATCGTCAGCGCCGCCCGCACCCCGATCGCACCGCCTAGGGGCGAGCGGATAGGTGGACCTGTCGGCGGTTGAGCTCTCGTCTCGCCTCGCTCGACAGGGCCCGTCACATGGGTCGCCTCACCTATCGGCTCGGCTCCTTGCAAGGGCTCGCTGGGCGGGGTCGACGCCTTCGAACTGGCCGAGGTGGTCATCGGCGCCGCCGTCGAGCACGCAGGCATCCCGGCATCCGAGATCGAGAACAAGGGCATCGGCGAGTCGATGCAGGGCGGCGGCAACATCGGTCGCAACGCGGCCGTGCGCCTCGGCATGATCGTCGTCGGGGTCGGCGGCGGCACCGAGTCGATGTCGACCGCGCCCGGCACGTCGAAGCCCGGCCCCGATGGTGCGCCCGCCTTCTGGCTGTCGCCCGGCAACCCCGACACGCCCGACGCCCCGCCGTTCAACATGGCGCTCACCGTCGGCGACAACACGGCCCACCTCGCCGGCGTGACCCGCGAGGAGACAGACGAGTGGGCCTTCGAGTCGCACCGCCGCGCCATCCGAGCCATCGACGAGGGCCGATTCGATGCCGAGATCGTACCCGTCGACCTCCCCGGCGGCCGGCAGTCCACCACCGACGAGCACCCCCGTCGCAACTCGAGCCTCGAGAAGCTGGCCACCCTTGGCCTGCTCAACGCCGGACTCGACGACGCCGTGACAACGGCCGGCAACTCGTCCGGGCTCAACGATGCGGCGGCCGCCCTCGTGCTGTGCAGCCGGGCCTACGCTGAAGCCCACGGGCTCACGCCGCTGGCCGCCATCCGGGGCTGGGCGTCGATCGGCCTCGACCCGGTCGAGACGGGTCTGGCCCCGGCCAAGGCGCTGCCCAAGGCCGGCATCTCGCTGGCCGACCTGCAGTCGGTCGCGACCAACGAGGCCTTCGCCTCCACGGCTGTGGCGTCGACCCGGATCATGGGCCTCGACCACGACCTCGTGAACGTGAACGGCTCAGGCTGCTCGCTCGGCCACCCCATCGCCTGCACCGGTGCCCGCATGATCCTGACCATGGTCAACGAGCTGATCCGCGCCGACGCCCAGTGGGGCTCGGTGGCCATGTGCGCGGCCGGCGACATGGGCTCGGCCACCGTCATCGAGCGCCTGTAGCGCTCGGCTCCCCCACCGACCGACCGACCGGGGGTCGAGACGCGAAAGGGGGGAGGCCCGAGAGCCTCCCCCCTCGCCGTCAGGACGTGGATCAGTCCATGCGCTCGATGATGGTGGCGTTGGCCATGCCGCCGCCTTCGCACATGGTGACGAGGCCGTAGCGGCCGCCCGTGCGCTCGAGCTCGTTGAGCAGGGTGGCGAACAGCTTGGCGCCGGAGCCCCCGAGCGGGTGACCGAGGGCGATGGCGCCACCGTTCACGTTCACCTTCGACATGTCGGGGGACAGCTCCTTCTCCCAGGCCAGCACCACCGAGGCGAAGGCCTCGTTGATCTCGACCAGGTCGATGTCGTCCATGGTCAGGCCGGCCTTCTCGAGCACCTTCTGGGTGGCCGGGATGGGACCGGTGAGCATGGTGATCGGGTCGACGCCGGTGACGGCGAAGGAGTGGAACTTGGCGCGGGGCTTGAGGCCCAGCTCCTTGGCCTTCTCCTCGCTCATGATGAGCATGGCCGAGGCGCCGTCGCAGATCTGCGACGAGCTGCCGGCGGTGACCTTGCCGTCGGGCTTGAAGGCCGGCTTCAGGTTGGCCAGCGTCTCGACGGTCGTGCCCTCGCGGATGCCTTCGTCGGTGGTGACGATCTCGTCGGTCTCGATGAGCTCGCCGGTCTCCTTGTCACGCGGCTTGGCCTTGACCGGGATGATCTCGTTCTCGAAGCGACCCTCGGCCGTGGCCTGGATGGCCCGATCCTGGCTCTGGGCGCCGAAGGCATCGAGCTCCTGGCGGGAGATGCCCCACTTGTCGGCGATCATCTCGGCCGAGATGCCCTGGGGCACGAGGCCACCGGCGTCGGCGTACCGAGCCATCACGGTGGGGCCGAACGGGAAGGAGCCAGGGGTGACCGACGCGCCCATGGGCGTGGTGGTCATGACCTCGACGCCGGCGGCGACGACGATGTCGTAGGCACCGGCCATGACGCCCTGGGCGCCGAAGTGCGCGGCCTGTTGCGACGAGCCGCACTGGCGGTCGATGGTGGTGGACGGCACGCTCTCGGGCCAACCGGCGGCGAGCACGGCGTTGCGGCCCACGTTGAGGCTCTGCGACCCGACCTGCATGACACAGCCCATGATCACGTCTTCGACGAGGGCGGGGTCGAGGTTGTTGCGCTCGGCGAGGGCCTTCAGGCACTCGGCGGCCAGGTCGGCTGGGTGCCAGCCCGACAGCTTTCCATTGCGCTTGCCACCCGGCGTGCGGACGGCGTCGACGATCACTGCGGTTGCCATGTCGGCTTGCTCCTGTCTCGGTGACCTCGAGCCCCGCTCACCGGTTGGTGCGCGTGGTGCCCGGGCGTGCTGCGGACTTCGACGGCCAAACTAGACCGACCGGTCAAGTTTGCCCCTCCGAGCGAGCGACCGCAACCTGCTCCGTCCCGGCGAGTCGGCCCGACAGCGCAGGCCGCAGAGCCACCCGGTAGTTTTCCCGCCACACCAGACCGAAGCTTCCCGGGGGAAACGCCATGACCGACACGTTGACCAGCGACGACATCATGAAGATCGTCGAGGGCCAGACCGTCCCGAGCCTGTTCCTGCGCACCCTCGCCGAGCACGGCGACCGCGTGGCGCTTCGCTGGCGCAACGACGACGAGTCGTGGAGCGAGATGACCTTCGCCGAGTACGGCGACAAGGTGGCCCGCATCGCCGGGGGGCTGGCCGAGCGGGGCGTCAACCCTGGCGACCGAGTTGTGATGATGATGCGCAACATCCCCGAGTTCCACCTGGTCGACCTGGCCGCCACCTTCCTCGGCGCCACGCCCGTGTCGATCTACAACTCCTCCTCGTCCGAGCAGATCGAGTACCTGGTCAACCACTGCGATGCGACCCTCGGCATCGTCGAGGACGTCGGGTTCCTCGCCCGGTTCCGCTCGGTGCAGGCCCAGCTGCCCACCCTCAAAGGCCTCGGCATCATCAAGGACCCCGCAGGCACGGCCGGCGACGACGTCTTCACGCTCGACGACCTGTTGGCTTCGGAGCCCATCGACCTCGAGGCGGCCGCCGCCGCCGTCGACCCCGACAGCATGGCCACGATGATCTACACCTCGGGCACCACCGGGCCGCCCAAGGGCGTGATGCTCACGCACCGAAACATCGCCTGGACGTGCGAGGCCCTCCGCCTGGCCCTGCCCTTCGAGGACGCGGTCGGCAAGCGCGTCGTGTCGTACCTGCCCATGGCCCACATCGCCGAGCGCACCACCAGCCACTACTCGAACGTCGCCTTCGCCTACGAGGTCACCACCTGCCCGGAGCCGGGCCAGATCGGCACCTACCTCAAGGAGACCCGACCTGAGTTCTTCTTCGGCGTGCCGCGCGTGTTCGAGAAGATCTACGCCGGCCTGAACGCTGCTCTCGGCGCCGACCCCGAGAAGAAGGCCAAGTTCGACGAGGCCATCGAGGCCGCCTTGCCCATCGTCGAAGCCATGGACTGGGGCACCGCCACCCCCGAGCAGCTCGAGACCTGGGACTTCCTCGACGGGTTCGTGTTCGCCCCCATCCGGGCCATGCTCGGCATCGAGAACTTCATCTGCGCGGTGACCGGCGCCGCGCCGATCCCACCGGACATGCTGCGCTGGTTCCGGGCCATCGGTATGCCGCTGTCGGAGATCTACGGCATGAGCGAGAACACGGGGCCGATGACATGGACGCCGGTGAGGGTGAAGCCCGGCACCGTCGGCCCCGCCATCCCCGGCTGCGAGATCGCCCTGGCCGACGACGGCGAGGTCATCTGCCGAGGCGGCCACGTGTTCAGCGGCTACCTGCACGACCCCGAGAAGACGGCCGAAGCGCTGGACGAGGACGGCTGGCTGCACACCGGCGACATCGGCGTGATCGACGAGGACGGCTACCTTCGAATCGTCGACCGCAAGAAGGAGCTCATCATCACCGCCGGGGGCAAGAACATCTCCCCCGCCAACCTCGAGGCCGCCCTGAAGATGATCCCGCTCGTCGGCCAGGCCATGGCCATCGGCGACCAGCGCCCGTTCGTGTCGGCCCTCGTCGTGCTCGACCCCGAGGTGGCGCCCATCTGGGCCAAGCACCAGGGGATCGAGTTCGACACCCTGACCGAACTGGCCGAGCACCCCGTGGTCGTCGCCGAGATCGAGAAGGACCTGGCCGAGGTCATGTCGGAGTTCAACAACGCCGAGCGGGTCAAGAAGGTCAAGGTCCTGGGCGAGGAGTGGCTGCCCGACAGCGACCTGCTCACCCCCACGTCCAAGCTCAAGCGGCGCGGCGTCACCGCCCGCTACGGCGATGACATCGAAGCCCTCTACGAGCGTTGAAGGCGGCCGTCGGATGAGTGAGCTGCGCGTCGGCGCCACCGTCGACGGGACCGACGGCGCCTTGGGCGAGCTCGTCGCCCTGATCGTCGATCCCGTGCATCAGGCGGTGACGCACCTCGTGGTGTCGTCGTCGCTCATCGAGCCCCGCACCCTCGTGCCGGTCACGATGGTGACCGACGCGTCGCCCGACGCCGTGGCCGTCGATCTCGACCTGGCTGGCTTCGCCGAGCAGACGATGTTCGACGAACCCGACTTCAAGAGTCCGGAAGAGGCTTGGGCCATGGACGAGCTCGCACTCAGCCCGGGCACCTACTACCTCGAGCCGTTCGCCAGCCCACTCGACGGCGTCAGCCTGAGCGGCCACGAGCGGATCCCTCGTGGCGAGGTGGCGGCCCGACGGGGTATGGAGGTGCTCTCCAGCGACGGGACGAAGGTCGGCCACGTCGACGAGTTCCTCGTCGACCCCGCCGACGGGCACATCACCCACGTCGTGCTGCGTCAGGGCCATGCCCTGCGCCATGACGACGACGTGGTCATCCCCGTCGGTTCAGCCACCCGGTTCGAGGACGGCCGGGTGATCCTCGACCTCGACCTCCCGGCGGTCGCCGCCCTCGAGAAGATCCCCGTGCATCGACACGGCCACGTCCAGCGAGGCTGACGCCCGACTCGCCGCCGATCCTCAGCGAGTCGCTCGCAGCAACCGGCGCTCGTCGCCGATGAGTCGACCGGCGATCTCGACGAGGACCAGCACGGTGGCCACAGCGGACGAAACGGCCACGATCACCTCGGCCACCGAGGCGGTGCCGGCCACCGCCTCGCGCACCAACAGCGCCTGACCGTAGATGGGCACGGCGCAAGCCCACAGCGTGGCCGCGACGTCCTGCTGCGTGAACAGCAAGATGCCGGCGATCACGAAGGGCAGGGCCAACAGGTCACCTAGGCTGACGGCATCGTCGGTGCCGGTGCCGAGGGAGCCGGCCACGCTGCCCACCGCGCACGCCACGGCGGTGAGCACCATGGCGGCAGGGATGCCGGCGATCAGCATGGCCACGATCGTGGAGAACGGCTGCGCGAACGAGCTGGCCGGCACGGCCGCGGCCAGGATGAGCAGCGTCACGCCGGCCATGACCTGCAGGCCCGCCACCGGGGCCACGCCGGCAGCGACGCCGGCGGACAGCGACCGGCGAGCCAGCGGCAGCGCCAGCAGCGGCTCGAGCGCCCGATGCTCGCGGGATGCGCCGAACACGCCCGCCACCGCACTCACCACGCCGAGGCACAGCAGCGCGGCCACGGCGCCGATCTGCCGGGAGATCTGGACGCGCCCGATGCGCTCGTCCCGCAGCACGCTGGTCACCTCGAACTGGAGTCGGCCCGCCTCGGGATCCGCGCCCAGGGTGGCCAGCTCGACGCGCTGGAGCTGGTCCTGGAGGAGGGTGAGGGCCTCGGTGGACGATGCCTGCGCGGAGCGTGACGACAACTCGAGCTCCACCGATCGGCGAGCGGCGATCTCGGCGTCGACGCCAGGGGGCAGCACCAGCCCGGCGGCGGCCTTCTTGGCCGTGACCTCGGCCTGCGGATCGGCGCGCTCCACGAAGCGTAAGCGATCGGACGCATCGAGGTCGGCCAGCAACTGTCGCCCGCCGTCGAGGTCGCCCCCTATGGCGATCAGGTACTCGCGGTCTTCGGCGAGTCCCTGCAACGCCCCGGAGGCAACTCCGACGAGCAGGAGCAGACCGGCGAACAAGGCACCAGTCAGCAGCGTCGACACCCACGCTCCCGGCCGCCGCGACACCTCTCGGCGGGCCAACCCGGCCACGAGCAGCACTTCGTCGGTCCGCCCTCTCACCGCGCCCGCCCTACGAAGCGCTCGGCATCGAACGACCGACCGGCCCGCCGCACGAGCAGCACGGCGGCGCCGACCGTGCTCGCCACCCCGACCACCAGCCAGAGGGGGTTGCCGCCGCCGCCGAGCGTCTCGCGCAGCGCGTTGACGGCGCCGATGAAGGGCACGAGGGCGATGACCGACGGCTTCGCCACCTGGCCGAGCGCAACGAAGGTGGCCACCATGGCCGAGAGCACGACGGCGGCGCCCGTGGCCAGGGTGACCTGTTCCGGCCCTCGGGCGACGACGCCCACGAACAGCCCGATGGCCGTGGTGAACGCATCGAGGGCGATGGCCGTGACCACCACCGCCGGGATGGCGAGCACGGCGACCAACACGGTGCTGCGGGTCACGGCCACGAACTCGGCCAACAGCAGCAGGGGCAAGAGCACCGGCAGCGACGCCACCACCCCGACGCCGAGCTCGGCCATGCCCTTGCCCAACGCGAGCTGGCGCCGATCGACGGGCAGCAGCAGCTGTCCGGCGAGCAACCCGCCCGCCCGGCGGCCGGCGAAGCGGTTGGCGGCACCGCTCACGAGCATCGACGCTTGCAGGCAGATCACCGCCGCCACCAGCTCCGCGCCCAACGAGCGCACCCCGCCCCGGGTGAGCTCCACGTTGGTCTGCACGATCGAGAAGAGCGAGGCGTCCTCGACGCCGGCCTCAGCGATGAGCACGTCGCGGTCGACGACGAGGGCGCCGGCCTGCAGCTGGCTCACCGCCGCGCGCGAGTCGGCGTTGGGGGTGACCTCGAGGACGTCGATGACGACGACCTCGCCCTGGGCGATCCGCTCATCGAGCCCATCGGGCACGCGCACGCCGGCCACGGCGCCGTCGGCCACCGACAACGAGGCATCATCCGAGGCTTCCAGCTCGACGCGTCCGCCGCCGATGGCACGCAGGGTCTGGCGCGCCCCGTCGAGGTCACCCTCCACGGCGATGACCCACGTGGGCTGGGTGTCGAGGGCGTCGTCACCGGCGCGGGCCACCGAGATCCCGAACACCACGACGAACATCAACAGCGGCGTGAGGGCTCGGACGACCAGCTGGCGACGAGCGCGCAGCCCGTCGAGCAGATCGGGCAGGGCCAACGCGCGGACCACGGCCGTCGAACTCGTCGTCTCCCCCGACTCGTCCGGCGCCACCTCGGCGTCCTCCAGCGTCGACACGTCAGGCCGGCGGCGTGGGATCGCCCGCCGTGGCCAACGTCGCCTCGCTCAGCAGGCGGACGAACACCTCGCGGAAGGGCGCCCCGCCAGAGGCGGCCACGAGGTTGTCGACGGTGTCGTCCACCACCACCGCGCCGAGGGCGATGCCCACCACTCGCTCGGCCAGGCGTTCGGCTTCGTCCACCCGGTGCGTGGACAGCAGCACCGTGCGGGCGCCAGCGATGCCGGTGTGGGCGATGAGGGTCTCGAGCCCGGCGGCGGCCACCACGTCGAGCCCCGAGGTCGGCTCGTCGAGAAGCAGCACGGCAGGGTCGTGGACCAGCGCCCGACACAGCGAGACCTTCTGGCGGTTGCCCTTCGACAGCACGCCGGCGCGGACGTCGAGGGCATCGGTGAGCTGGACGAGCTCGGCCATCTCCTCGATGCGCTTGCCGACGAACACGGCCGACAGACCGTGGGCGCGCCCGGCGAAGGCGATCTGCTCGCGCACGGTGAGACGGTCGTAGAGCCCGGGCTCCTCGGTCACCAGACCGAGCTGGTGGCGGGCGCCGATCGGGTCGACCGCCGGATCGATCCCAGCGATGGTGACGCGGCCCTCGTCGGGCTGCAGCAGCGTGGCCAGCACGCGCATGGTGGTCGTCTTGCCGGCCCCGTTCGGGCCGAGCAGACCGGTGACGGTGCCCGACGGCGCCGTGAAGGTGAGTCCGCGCAGCACGGGCTGCCCGCCCAGCGACTTCTCGACCCCCTCCACCGACAGCACCGCCGCAGTCTGGCAGCAACGTCCGCTCGCCGGTGGGCACCGCCCGACGTCGGTCACCGCCCGAGGTCGGGCGCCGCCTTCCACCCGCGCCCCGGCCGCGTTGCCTACCGTGGCAGCACTGTGGATGAAGCGGCAGGCGAAGGGACCGCGGTGTGGTCGGTGGACGGCATCGACGCGGCCGTCGCCCTGGCCCGCACCACGGACCTGGCCGTCGTGGCCCACCCGGACGACCTCGAGTTGGGCATGCCCGGCGTGATCGGCCTGTGCCGCGACGACCCCGACCGTTGGTTCACCGGCATCGTCTGCACGACCGGCGCCGAGCCGGGCGACGATGCCACCGCCGCCACCCGCGCCGCCGAGCAGCAAGCGGCCGCGTCGATCGGTCGCTACGGCGCCCTCGTCATGCTGGGGTGCACGAGCGATGGCGTGCGCTCGCCGACCGCCCGGCCCGCGGTCGTCGACCGGCTCGTCGACCTCCTCGGTGCGGCCCGCCCCACCAACCTCTACACCCACAACCTGGCCGACAAGCACGACACGCACGTGGCTGTCGCGCTGGCCGCCGTCGAGGCGGTGCGCCGACTGCCGCTGGCCGACCGTCCGTGGCGCACCGTGGGCGTCGAAGGGTGGCGCGACCTCGACTGGTTGGGTGACGACGAGAAGGTCCGCCTCGACGTCACCGGCCACGAAGCCCTGGCCGGCGAGCTCTTCGCCGTGTTCACCTCGCAGCTCGCCGACAAGCGCTACGACCTCGCCGCCGCAGGGCGGCGGCGCGCCAACGCCACGCTGTCCGAGCCGCGTGCGCCCGACGCGGCCAGCGAGACGATCATCGCCATGGACCTGAGCGACCTGGTCCGCGACGACGACCTCGATGTCGCCGCCGTGGTGGCCGCGACCATCGACCGGTTCCGCGCCGACGCCCTCGACCGACTGGACCGGCTCCGAGGCTGACGGTGCCTGACACGACACGGCAGACACTCCGATGGCCGAGGGCCGCCAGCGCGGTGATGGCGACCGTGCGCTCACCTTTGCGCGGTCTTTGCGGTTGGCGACGACACTGCACCACCGCCCTGCCTTCCCCACCAAAGGCTGCACCATGTCCCGAACGCGATGCACCACCGCTCTGCTTGCCGCCCTGGTCCTGGGAGGGCTCACGACCGTCGGGTCCGTGGCTGCGGGAGCAGACCCTGCCCAGGCCATCACGTCGTCGCCTCCGGCGGCGGCGACGGTCGGTGTGGCGTACTCGCACACGTTCGACGCCGGTGCGTCCGGCGCCTCCTGGGCAACGACGGCGGGCACGCTCCCCGACGGCCTGACCCTCGACTCCTCGTCCGGCGAAGTTTCCGGCATCCCCACCACCGTCGGCACCAGCAGCCCGATCACCGTCACCGCGTCATGGACGGGCTCCTACACCGCAGTCACCGCTGGCTCCGCCAGCAGTTGCGCGCTGTTCACCGCCGGCGCGGCCCACTGCTGGGGCAACTCGGCCTACGGCCAGGCCGAGGACCATGCCGGGCCGTTCACGACCATCTCCGCCGGCAACGGTTTCACCTGTGCGCTCACCCCAGCCGGTGCCGCCGACTGCTGGGGCGCCGACCTCTCCGGCGGCGCAATCGACCAGAGCGGCCCCTACGTGGACATCTCCGCCGGCGGCTTCCACACGTGCGCTATCACCTCGCCCGACGGCGCCGCCGACTGCTGGGGGCAGAACGACTTCGGCCAGGCTGTCGACCAACCCGGGCCGTTCACCGCCGTGGCCAGCGGCCAATACCACTCGTGTGCGCTGACCCCGGCCGGCGACGCCGACTGCTGGGGGTACGACGACTACGGCCAAGGCTCGGATCACGCCGGCCTCTACAGCGCCGTCACCACCGGCAGCTACCACTCGTGTGCGCTCACCACGACGGGTGACGTCGACTGCTGGGGCAACTCGGGCTGGGGTCAGGCCGCCGACCACGTTGGCCCGTTCACGGCCGTGTCGGCGGGATCGACGAGCACCTGTGCGCTCACCGTCGGCGGAGCCGTCGACTGCTGGGGTCGCAACGACGACGGGCAGAGCGCCGACCAGATCGGGCCCTACATGGCCGTCGCCGCCGGTCAGTCCCACACGTGCGCCATCACCTCGGACGGAGGCATCGACTGCTGGGGCACGAGCGCCGAGGGCCGGTCGGCCGACCAGCCTCCTCCGGCGGGGAGCACCGACGCACAGACCTTCACGCTGTCGGTGGTGGCACCGACCGGTGCCCTCACGGGCACGGTCACCTCGGGAGGCGTCGGCGTACCGTCGATCAAGGTCCACATCTACCCGGTCGGCAACCCGACCAAGGTCGCCACCACCAGCACGGCGCCGAACGGCACGTGGACCGTG
>Ga0105047_10016156_pt1 | contig 11715 bp, 11 predicted proteins | sample MAT04_FD_78384 | JGI IMG/M metagenome (GOLD analysis project Ga0105047, IMG submission 78384) | Freshwater microbial communities from Lake Fryxell liftoff mats and glacier meltwater in Antarctica - MAT-04 (megahit assembly) | ecosystem: Environmental > Aquatic > Freshwater > Ice > Liftoff... | reverse complement strand
GGGCAGTGGCATAACGGGATGGTCCCTAACATTATCTTTCGTGATGAATCGAAATACCGAATTGATCGTAATGTTTGGCGCAGTTGGGTCAATCCGTATGCGCCGAACGAGGTTAGGACCACTGGCATCACCCAGCCGCCGATTATTGCCGAAGCGGTCGTTCGCATAGGAAAAAGGATGGAATGGTACGAACGACGTCAATGGTACAAGATGGTTTTTCCAGCTCTTGTGGCGTACCATTCATGGCTTTATAACGACCGTGACCCACACGGAGAAGGCTTAGTTTTGCAGGTTCATCCATGGGAAACTGGCCTCGATAACACACCACCCTGGATGGCTGAAATGCACGAACATCAGCTGCCTGCATGGATTCGCATGATCGAAAAGACTAAGTTCGACCGCGTCCTTAATATCTTCAGACGTGACACCAAACACATTCCCATAGATCAACGATTTACAACTATTGAAGTATTGGCTCTACTCGATATACAGCGCCGCCTGCGTCGTAAAGCCTACAATATCGATAGGATTCTCAATCACGGCTTGTTCGCTATTGAAGATTTGTCGTATAACAGCATGTTTATCCGGGCTAATGCCATTCTGCGCGACATAGCTAAGTCGCTTAAAGAGGAGCTGCCGTCAGAACTCGAAAAACGTATGAAGAAAACCGAAAAAGCTCTCGAAGAACTATGGGATCCGTATTCCGCACAATACTATTCGCGTGACTTTGTTACTCATCGACTGCTAAAAGTACCCACCGTCGCTACACTACTGCCACTGTATGCAGGGTCAGTCAGTCAGGAGCGCGCCGAACAGCTCGTCAAGCATCTGGAGAGTGAGCACAGTTTTGGTCCAGCCTTTCCTGCGCCAAGCGTGCCGACGAACTCTTTCTGGTTTCATCCGAAACTCTACTGGCAGGGTCCGACCTGGGTCAACATCAACTGGTTAATTATTGATGGCCTCGAGCGCTACGGGTTCAAAGATCACGCACAAGCTCTCACCGAATCTACTCTAGAGATGGTAAAGAAATCTGGTTGTTATGAGTATTTTGATCCACTCACTGGCGAACCGGCCGGCTCACCCAACTTCTCTTGGACAGCTGCCTTAGTTATCGACTTGTTGAAAACTAAGTAGTTGTCATCCTCGCGCAGGCGGGGATCTAGACAAATCAAGCCAGTTTGGATTTGAACTTTCAATTAGCCTGAGCTTCCACTCCCGGTTCCATTTCTTGAGCTGCTTTTCACGAGCGAGAGGTTCCTGTATCGAAATTGTGTCTTCAAAATATACTACTTTATTTACAGCATACTTTTTTGTGAAGACGCTAGAGCCACCTCCTTTATGTTCGCTTATTCGTCGCTCCATATTATTCGTAACGCCGATATACAACATGCCGTTTTTGTTACTTGCAAGAATATACACAAAGTACTGTTTCATCAAATAATAGTAACGAAATCACATAAACTTTATATTAATTTCTGGATCCCCGCCTGCGCGAGGATGACAGCAAAATAGATCCGTCGCTACGCTCAGGATGACGGAGTATTTTTAAGATTTTGTTAATCGTTGTCGACTGGTGGACGTTCGAGGAGCATTGGGTCGACGGTGGCTTCGGTTTCGGCGATCTTGACGATGTCTCTATCTACTTTGCCTAATTCTTTGTATGTTGTATTAAAGTGGCCGACCGTAGTGCCGAGGCTGTTGCCGAGTTTTTGCATGTAGGCGTTATGGCTTATGAGGTGTTTTTGGAGCTGTTCGATGTTCTTTCGGATCTTCTCGGTGTCGCGGTGGATTTCGATCGATCGTAGGCCCTGCATGATGGTCTGGAGCATCGCGGACAGCGTACTCGGTCCAACAATTGTCACTTTCTTCTCGCTAGCATACTGGATAAGATTTCGGCCGCTGACGCTGCCGAGACCAACTTTGTTTGCGAGCAGATCATAGTAGATAGCCTCCGACGGGATAAACATCAATGCCTGATCCAGCGTTCCCTTGCCTGGTTTGATATATTTAGCTGTTTCGTCGATACGCTTCTTGAGATCTTCTTTGTATGATCGAACTAGCGCTGGCTTTTCCGCTTCGTTAGCTTCAAGCAGTCGCGTGTAGTTTTCGAGTGAGAACTTACTATCAACAGGCAAGATCTTGTCATCCAGTTTGATAGCTGCGTCCACAATAAGACCTTCACCAATCTTGTACTGTAGTTCAAATCCACCGGGAGGTAATGTATTTTTAAGAATTTGTTCGAGATAAAATTCGCCCAATACACCTCGTTGCTTTGGGTTCTGCAACACAGACTGTAGAGTTTTGAGCTCGTTAGCAATATCTCCGACGTTCTTGTTGGTGCCTTCAAGTTTCGTCAATTTTTCGGTTACCTGTTCGAGAATTTTGATGTTAGCTGCTGATTGAGAAGCAATTTGCTTGTTGCTCGCTCCAAGCTGATCAGTTAGCTGCTTCTGCATGCCATCCTTAAGCCCAGTGATGTCATTACTGAGCTTAGTTAGATCCTGTTTGAGCAAGAGCGCAGTATTAGTGTCTTCTACTGGAGCATTTGGTCGACGCAATACAACACCCATCAATACGAGCACTACTATCCCTAAAACGATAACCGCAAAAATCATATCCATTATTATACGCTACCGGCCTCGTGATTCATTTTATAAAATATATGTTTAAATAGAATTAGTAAATAGGAGTTTACGCGTCACAGGAACAAGAGCTGAGTACATTTCCAGAGATGAACAGGCTCTGGCGTAATGCGAATAATCCGACCTCTACCGATCCGACGGTGTTTTTTGGAGCGGTAGGTAGTATGGCTACTGCACTAGTCGGAACTAGCATGTACCTAATAAATCACGATCAGGGCATTTCCGACGATTTGATAGCCGAGCGACAGCATGAAATCAGTGGAGTTACGTCTCTGAATACTAGCGAATTGTCGCCCTTGGCTAAAGCCGACGTTGACGCTCAAGTTGCTGCGCAAACAGCCCCAATGAAAGCCGAAATCAAACAAATCAATGCCGACCGACCGCCTGATGCAAACTACGCAGTTGCAGGGGGTACATTACTAGGACCTCTGCTACTGGGAACAATAGGAATTACTGTTCTTAAAGCTCGGCTCAACATACGCAAACAGCATCGTTTATCGCCTGCTGCTACGACTCAACAGTGAGTGTTGTCTGGGTTGGCGCCCAGTCGTAGAGCCATTTGGAAGCACCTACGGTTAGCTCAACACAGCCGTGTGAACCTTTGTCAGAATTAGGGTCAACCTTTCCAAATTCGCTATCCGGCCGCCACGAGGCATCGTGGAAGCCGTAAGTGCCATGTTGGTTATCAAGGAATGGCATCCAGTATGATACGGGACGATCCCAGCTACCGGTGCTGTCTTTACCTGTTAAACGCGTATCTGTTGTTTTACCATAAATTTTATACGTACCGACGGGGGTTTTAGTCTCTTCATGAGTTTCCATGCCGGTGATTACTGCAGCGTCAAATACCTGTTTAGAGCCTTCACAAGCCCACAAATGACCCTGACTGATACTAACTTTTACAAATTTATCGAGCGTGTTGCTGGCGCACTGATTTGTGACTGGCGCTGGCGCAACTGCGGGTGTTTGGTGTTGAGGAGCATTAATCACTGGGACTTCGGACACCTTAGCTCCGCTGCTCGAACTACCGCTTCGAAAGCCAATAACCACGCCAACTCCGACAACCATAGTTAATACGAGCCCAACCATGACGTGACCATGTCGATTGGACTTTTTCTGTAGGCGTGACGGCTGGCGGCCACCACGGTAATTTGACTGGTAATGTGAGTAGCTGGTCGACCGCGAATACGCTGGTCGTCGCTGCATTGTTGTTGCTTTCATAACTGTGCTGCTTCAGGGGCAGACTTCTATCCTAGCCTATTTTGTTTTTGTTTACTGTGTGTATTTTTATAGTAACAGGCTAATTATACCATTTTTTTGGTGATGTAAAGCACTTTAGGCTAAACGCGTGATCAAAAATATCGTACCAGCGCCCAAAACTGTTAGCAAGAAGTTCTTTCTAGATGAACCTTCGGTGTGAGCTTCTGGCAATAGATTGCTGGCGCTAACGTACAGAATGAGGCCTGCAAAAAAGCCGAGATACACCGCTAAAAGTGATTCAGAAAGAGTGAATACCAGGCTGACAAGTCCACCAGCTATAGGCATCAAGATGACAATGCCCAGCCAGACCTTAATATGTGACAACTTATTCTTGTGGGCGAGCATGAAGGTTGTCGTATCAAAGCCATCGGCAAAGCGATGACCTACAACTGCGATAGCCACCGCCGTCCCGACGGCGGTACTCGCTTGAAAAGCAACACCAATACTCAATCCATCCAAAAAACTATGTCCAGTGAGCGCCGCTGCTCTTGCTATACCTAATCGTGGGTGGTTATGCGGGCCATACTGCGCTTCGCTGGTTTCGTGTACAGGGACAAACTTCTCAAACAAATGGAACAGCAAAAATCCGGCTGTCATAGCGACCATCGGCCAGACTGGATCAAGGTTTTGCGTCTGAGCAATTTCAAAAATCTCCGGTAATAAATCGAAGGTCACGAGACCCAGTACTAAACCAGAAGTCAGCGCAAGGGCCTGATTCAGCCATTTACGACTATGTATTGCCGTGTAGCCCCCTACAGCTGCGGCGGCAGAGGCAGCAAGTGTTAAAAGAAATATGATCATACGATGAGATTACAGGATTCAGTCACAAAATTGCAAATCTTTTGCAATTTATGATATATTTGCAAGTATGATTGAGCCAATTGACGAACTAACAAAAACTCTCAAAGAGCATGATTTTAGCCTTACCCTCCCCCGTAAAATAGTCTTTGAAGTGCTCCAAGACTCGGAGCCACAAACCATGCAAGAGATCGTAGCCGCCTGCCCAAGCATTAACCAAACCAGCGTCTACCGCACGATTAACTTATTCGATAAGCTCGGGATAGTGCATAAGCTACAAATCGGTTGGAAATATAAGATTGAGCTGACCGATTCTTTCAACTCCCATCATCATCACTTGACGTGTCGTCGTTGCGGTAAGACTATACCGTTTGCAGAAGGTCAAGAACTCGAGCAATTCCTACAGGACATCGCCCAGAAACATCAATTTGCTATGCAGGAGCACCAACTAGAAATTCAGGGTTTGTGCAGCTCGTGTAAGCCGCAGTATGCCTAAGTCTTTTTGTGTCGGTCTTTGGCTGCTTCGCGTGAAGCGATAAATGAAGCGATAATAATTCCAAGCCCGGTAAGACCTGTTACGACTTCTGGAATGTGCGCAAATAAACTACCCAATAATGCTAAAGATAGGAAGAAAATTGCGTAATGTGCACCGTGCTCAAGATACTTGTAGGTGTCTAACGTGCCGTGTCGCACAAAATAGATCGTCATGCTTCGAACCCAAATAGCGCCGACACCAAGCCCAAGGGCGATAAGCAAGACCTGGTCGGTAATGGCAAAAGCGCCGAGTACCCCATCAAAACTAAAGCTAGCATCCAGAACCTCGAGATACATGAAGGCGACGAATGCTGCCCAGCCCGTATATTTAATGGCCTTACCGCTACTTTCTTTGTCTTGGCCTGTTGCTTTACTGAGTCCCTCAATGAGCAAACGGATCGCCGCATACCCGAGCGCTCCGGCCAAACCAGCCTGAAGTATTTCGGCTGAGTGATCATGGCTCAGGCGTGATAATACGAAAATGATGACCGATGTGAGTAGTGGCGGCAACCAAAATGTACCACCTAGGCGCTGTAGCGGACGCTCGATGCGTTTAAGCCAGAGTTCTTTGCGGGCATTGTCGAAAAAGAAATACAGTGACAAAACTAGCAAAAAGCTACCTCCAAATGATGAGATACTCGGGTGTGCTTCTTCCAGGTGCTTAGCGTAGACCTCTGGGTGGTTTAGAGCATCGTCAATCACTGTTCCCCAAGGGAGATCAGCGGTAACCATCACGATAGCTATCGGGAAGACGAAACGCATGCCAACAACTGCAATCAGCATACCAACAGTCAAGAATAATTTTTGCCAAAATGGTGACAGTCGCTCGAGAACCTTGGCGTTTATTACGGCATTATCAAAACTAAATGATATTTCAATAGCTATCAACACCATGATCGTGACTGCTGCTGCGAGACCAAGCTCGTAACCTGCAAACAAAACGGCGGCGATAGTGAGGAAGACTGAGAAACCAAAGATGCGTAGCATGTGCTTTCTATCCTAACACAGACCCCAACGACATTTATTGGTAATTTATAATCAAGTTAATTTTTGAACATATAGGCCGCCACCTCCGGTGCCACCCACATTCTTTTGACGCGGGTTCTGCAAGAAGCAAAAGATCAAGGGCTAATCCGTTATCTTGGGTGATTGTTGTCGAACTGCACAATGGGTTCGACAACTCGCTTCGCTCAAACATGTCTCACCCTAACCACAATTGTGCATTCACAACCATAACGCCAGGATAACTCCACGCCCTGCAACACACTATTAGGTTGATAGCTGAAGTGCGCTTGTACCGAGCATGGAGGAGTCACTGATTGGATAGATATTGTAGTCTTTCCTGCGGGACGAGGTATGTCTGAGGAGCGTAAGCGACGAGATCGGGAGGACCCAGAAAAGACGAAGGTATCTATACGGTAATGTGGGTCCGTTAGCTCGGGAGTTTTGCCCATCTTTTGCTGTCAAAAGTTGGATTGAGAAGAAAGAGATGATGTTACTCAGGTTGTTCTTGGAGGTTTCTCTAGTTCACAGATGTAATGTGTGTGAAAAGTGACGTTTCACGAGTTGAATCAAGATCTCTCGACGGAGCCTGCCCCAGCGAAGGCTGGGGGCGAGATGACAGAGAGCGGTGCGGAAAACTAAAAAACCCAGGCGAACCTGGGTCTTCGGAAGCCTCACACTTCCTGTTTCCAGACTATGCCTGCCCTACCAAAAATGCAACGTGACTTTCGTCACACGTTACTGGTCAGCAAATTCAACATCAATCTGGTTGGCTGCTTCGATACGATCCACAATAAACTGCGAGGCTTTAGTTGAGATAACATGTCGTTCACGAATAGTGTGCGCGGTGATATGGTCGCTATCCTTACCGAAGAATTTTTGCGGTTTGCCGCGAATCACTAGGGTATCGCGCGTGCCGTAGATTACATCCATGGGAATGCGTATATGTTTGATATCTTCTGCTGCGGTTTGCTTCATGATGGTGTGTTCGAGACTTTTGATGAATGGTTGCCAGGTATCTTCGTTGACTTCAAATCCGGTGACTTTTTTGGCGATGCGCTGAGTCAAACGCATATTTTCAGACGTAAACCCTGGTTGAAACTTGAGAGCTCGATTGTAAAATCGATAATACAAATCGGTTCGCAAACGGTAGATGCGCTTATTGGGCAGTCCTTCGTACAGCGGCATTTCATAGAGTACGAGATGCTTTACTAAGTCGGGGCGTAATCGAGCCAGTCGCACCGCAACCAAACAACCCATAGAATGCCCAACTAATAGCACCGGTTGGCCTAATTTGAGCTTTTCGATACTAGCGATGACGGTTTTAACGTGCTCGTCTGTACTGTAGGTATTCCAGTCTGGTTTTGGTGACCCGCCAAAACCAAGCAAATCAAAAGCAACAATCCGATGTTTGTCCTTGAGCAACTCAACGACGTGTTGCCAGATCTCACCTGTCTTACCGATACCATGCAGTAACACAATCGGATCGCCTTGACCTTCATCAAGCGCCCGCCGTAGTTGATATGGGCGGCCAAGTCTCTTATGCCAAAATTTGTCTAACATCTTATTCATAGCTTCTTATTATACGGCTAGACTTGCTACAATAGATAGTGCACATGGTAATACAACAAACAGGCAGGCCCGACTTTGGATAATTCGCTAGTGATCGTTCTAGTTCTAATGCTCCTGTCGTTATCGGCAGTCTGCTCCGGCCTGAACATCGCAGTCATGTCGCTTGATCTGGCTGAACTCAAGCGTAAGGCAAAGCTGGGCAACAAGAATGCCAAACGCGTCTTGCCACTCCGGCAGAATGTACATTTACTACTCGGTAGCATTCTGTTTACAAACGTGGCCGCAGCATCATCGACCGCTATCGTACTGGGCCAACATTTTAATGGCCTGGTGGCTGGCATTGTCAGTACATTTTTATTAGTAGTTATTGGTGAAGTCTTCCCCCAAGCTCTGCTCAGCAAAAACTCACTTGCCTGGTCAAGTCGGTTTACACCACTCCTCAAGCTAATGATTGTCATAACCTACCCTGCCAGCAAGCCACTGCAACTACTGCTTGATAAGTTGTTCCCGACCACAGGTCGCCCACTCCAGAGCCGTGGCGAGCTCGGCTTGATGATTGCCGAACATATGATATCTGACGAGAGCGAACTTGACGAAGATGAGGTTGAGATTATCCGCGGTGCACTGCAATTAAGCGAAAAACGTGTGCGAGATATAATAACTGACATACGACACACCTTCTGGCTGACACCCGATATGAAACTTGACGGTGACCGTATCGACGAAATTAAAAAACACGGTTACAGCCGTATCCCTATTTTTAACGAACGACTCACGAAATGTTACGGCGTGATGCTCATGAAAGACTTGGTTGATATTGATTTTGATAACAACAATTACACAGTCGATGATATGACACTCTACCCAACACAACTGGTTGGTAGCATGACCGCACTCGATACAATGTTCCGCAAGTTCATTGCGGCCAAAACACACCTGATTCCTATTGAGCGCGATGATACTATTATCGGAGTTGTTACTATTGAAGATTTAGTCGAAGAAATTCTCGGTCACGAAATCGAAGACGAAACGGATCGGATCAAAAAACGGACCAACAGCTAAAAAACCTTTACTGCTAACTATTATTCACCGTGTATTGAGAAGTGGTAGTGACCAGCGTTCTTACAGTTTTCGCCGTTATGCTTCACACCTACTTTTTTGCCAATATCGTTGGCTGCCTTGAGAATGCTTCTACTCATTACGTCATTACCCTTTGCGTCGCGACAAGCTAAGTCAACCGCATTACCTTTGTAATGTGTAGATGTTGAACTGTCATGACATTGCCCAACAATCGAAGTTACGGCAATATTTTTTTCTTTACTCAACCTATATATAAACAGTAATATCCTGCCGTCGATATAGGTGTCTGTGAGGCTGCCGGCATATCCGCCACGGCCATCACAATTACGCGTCGTGTTTGATTGCCTGCCGTCGGCGGCACTCCTCAAATTATCACGAGGAGTTGATCCGTATTGTGCGTCTGCCTGGTCGAACTTTGCGTTACCAGTGGCCGACACAAAGTCGATATGCCCATTATTGGCTTGCTCTAAAATCTTTTGGGCTAATCGCTGGTTCTTGCGACTCGAATCAGCGTGACTTGCGACCAGACTGTATGCCCCTGCCACACCGACACCAACCACAATTGCTACTACGATGAGTATGTGCGAGAAGCCTTTTGAATGTAATTTTTGTAGTTTTATATTTTTGATCATTTGCTAATTACGGTCTCACACGTGTTGTCTTTATGCAACGACTACCACCCACTATCGGTGGATAAGTGATTGACAGCCTGCAATGGTAAAACTATGCTGAAGATATTAATAACCATAAAGGGAATCCCTGATTATGAAATTTATACTCAAGAATGATGAACGAGGTATAGCGCAAATTGCGGTTATCGCTATCGTTGTACTAGTTATAGGTGCGGCCGGCTTTGTTGGCTACCGCGTGATGAACAAAGACAAAGAGACTAAAAGCAACACCGTCACTAAGGCTGAGGCAAAAGCTGCATCTGCAGCCTGCATCAAGCAATACAACGACAAAGAACTATGTAAATTCACCAGCAATTACGACCTAGAAAAAGAGCCATACAAAATGACCTTAACGAATACTACGGGCGGACAGACCTCAACCACTACCATGTCGAGTGACGGTAAGGGAAATAGCGAGGTCAAAGCAGGCAGCGGTGAGCAAGAATTTGCAGTAATTACAGTAGGCGGTTTTATCTACACAAAAGACCCTACTGATGGCAAATGGCTCAAAACCCCTACATCAACAACCTCAGCAGACACCGATACCAAGAAAAACCCAACGGCTGATCTAAAGTTTGATACCGACAGTACCGACGCTGCATCTAAAATCACCTACAAAAAAATAGGCAAAGAAAAATGTGGCAAATTGAACTGTGTTAAATATCAAATGATTGATAGCTCTACACCGGCAACTACGACATATATCTGGTTTGATACCAATGATTACCGCATGCAGCGCTACACATCTAAGGATGCCGATGGTAGCAGCGACATGACAATCAGCTACCAATCCGTAAAGATTTCCGTACCTTCACCTGTTAAAGAAGCATCAGCCGATGGTGGCGATCAAGCGGCCGCAGCAGCCGCAGCAGCAGCCCAAGCTGGATTTGATGCTGGCGGGCAATAAGTCTAGGAATAGTACCTTTTAAGCCAGTTCGTTTTGAGCTCATAGAAACTGCCGTCTTCGATACTGGCACGAATGTCATCAACTAGTTTGATAATAAAATACTCGTTATGGATTGATAATAGTGTCATGCCAAGGATTTCTTTGGCTTTGAATAAGTGGTGGATGTAAGCGGTCGTGTAGTTTTGGCAGGCGTAACACTCACAACCGTCGATCAGTTGAGTAAAATCACGGCGGTATTTGGCGCCGGTTATATTAATGCGTCCGGAGTAAGTATAGGCGGAACCGTTGCGACCCACACGAGTTGGAGATACACAATCAAATGTATCAACGCCGTTTTCGATAGCTGCAAAAATATCGTTTGGCTCGCTAATTCCAAGTAAGTGTTTTGGTTTGTCTTCTGGTAACTCTTCGTTGACCCAGCGGATGATTTCTCCAAGCTTGTCTTTTTCTATAGCACCGCCGATACCGTAACCGTCAAAATCCATTGCACCAAGTTCTTTGCTGGCCTGACGACGTAAGTCTTCGTACTGAGCACCCTGAATAACGCCGAATAAGGCTTGGTATGGTCGATCTGCGTCCTTAGAGCGAAGTGCATCAATTTCCGTCAAACAGCGTTCTGCCCATGCTTTCGTTCGCGCCAGCGACATTACTTGATAATCATACGGATCAACCAGCGATGTCAGCTCATCAAATGCAAACATAATGTCTGCGCCAATTGCATGTTGAATCTGCATTGATAACTCTGGCGTAAAGCGATGCTTGCTACCATCTATGTGTGAAAAGAATGTCACACCATCATCGTCAACGTGAGCTAATCGATTCTTTTTCTCTGCGAGGGGGACATCACCCTTCATATCAATCACTTTTTTAAAACCACTGCCTAAACTCAGCACCTGGAAACCGCCCGAGTCGGTAAAGGTTGGCCCAGACCAGTTCATAAATTTGCCGATGCCGCCTGCCTGCTCCACGAGTTCATGTCCAGGCTGGAGATACAAATGATAGGCATTACCCAATACTGCCTGTGCGTGCACCGCCAAGACCTGCTCCGGCGTCATAGCCTTAACCGTAGCTTTTGTTCCCACAACAATAAACGCCGGCGTCCTAATATCGCCATGTGGCGTGCTAAAAACACCTGTCCGCGCCAATGCGCCATCAAGTTTTTTACCAACAGAGAACTTGAACTTATGTGCCATTCCCTACAATTATAAACTGTTTCTGTTCTTCCTCCGCATTGCGATAGATTGCCAGT
>Ga0105047_10016151_pt1 | contig 11717 bp, 9 predicted proteins | sample MAT04_FD_78384 | JGI IMG/M metagenome (GOLD analysis project Ga0105047, IMG submission 78384) | Freshwater microbial communities from Lake Fryxell liftoff mats and glacier meltwater in Antarctica - MAT-04 (megahit assembly) | ecosystem: Environmental > Aquatic > Freshwater > Ice > Liftoff... | reverse complement strand
AACGGCGACGAGGCGGTCGGTTTCGAGGATGTTCGCATCCCCGTAAAACGCGTGGAAGCGGTCCATAAACCGGGGCAGCGCCTCGAAATGCGGCGGGGTGTGCCGACCGACGCCGACCATGAAATCGCGCAGTTGTCCGGGCTCGATTCGATGCGCTTCGCCACCCTGGACTTTGGCCCAGTGCAGGGGTTCGGGGAGCCGGGAGTAGAATTCCCGGTGGAGCCAGCACACGAAATCGGGGGCGTAGACATCCACCGGCCCGGACGCCAGTCGTTCCTCCATGAGTTTCTCGACCGCAACGTGTGCCAGACTGAGTTGCTGGTTGTTGCGCTGAGTTTCGTCGTGCGCAAAGTCGTGCTTCATCGCCTGCTCGATTTCCCTCGGCAAAGTTTTGTGACCTTCAATCAAGTTGGAGTAGTAGCAATTCATCTCCCGAACCAAATCTGCCACCCGTTGCAGCACCTGGGGCGAGTGAACCTGTCCGGTGAGGCGACCGGAGGCTTTGAGGATCTCGCAGGTCAGCTCGGATAACCGCGCGCCTCGCCCTTTTGGGAGGAGCGGTTCCATCGAGCCAGGTTGACTAAATACGTCCATGAAGTGACTTTTCCGAAAATCTTTCCGAAGATCTTAATCTGTGGTTAATGTAATTATAGCGAGCGTGTTGCGATTCATCATATCACCATTTTCATTCAAAATATGAAAATCTTTCCGGAGATCCTCCCGGAGGAATATCGCCGATGCTCAGGAATTTGCTTTTTCGCCCCTCCCGCATCCTTGCCACCCTTGGACCGGGGAAGGAGGGGGTTCAGCGGCCGTGGTGCATTGCGACGCAGGATGTTTCGCCGATGCCGCGGTGGTCTGCGAGTCGGTCGCGAAGATCCTCCGCATCGTGGAAACGTTGACGGGACTCTTCGCGACGGCGGCGAGCGGCTACGAGGCGGAGGCCGCCGCGATTTGGGGTGACACGCCGGGATGCGAATGCGTCCGGTGTCCGCTCACGCGATTGAAGTGACCGCTCAGCGCCCCTTTCCCGACAAAATCACCGAGGCGCTCGTGCCGGTGCCGCGTGCCTCGAGCGTCGCCTTGCGGAGGCCCTTTCTTTTGGGGCGGAAGCGCACATCCATGACGGTCGAGCCTCCGCCGAAGAGCGTTTTCAGTTTGGTGCGCGAGACAAGGTAATCCCGCGAGGCTCTTCCCGAGGTGGAAACGGCGAAATTCGTGAGCGGTTCCTCGCCGGTGTTGGTGACCTTCAGCTTTTGTGACCGACTCTTGCGGCCGACGGAGGTGGCGGGGAATCTTCTGGCGCTCTGCAGGCTGAGGCTCGCCTCGCTCGGCCGATGGAAAAGGTAGGCGGCTCCCGCGTTCAAGTTGTTGTCCGGATCCTGGGTCTGGTCGGCGTCGATGCCTTGGGAATTCGCATCGTCGAGCGCGCTGCCGACGATGGCGGTTCCGCCCGAGATCGCGCCGGACTCGCCGAATTCGTTCTGAAGACGGGTGTTCGATGCTTTGAGGAAATGGATCTGGCTCCACTCCCCGTCAATGTGTTCGAAGAGGTAGGCGGCGCCGGAGTTGCCGGCACCGGAATCGCTCGTATCGCCATCGACGCCGGTGGACGAGCTCATTTCACTCTTGGCCGTTGCGATCATGCGGTTTCCGTCGATGGCGACGGCCCAGCCAAAGGACATCGCCGGCCAGTAGTTCCCGGGCTTGATATAATCGCCCTGGCTCCAGACCCCGCCGCTGCGGGTGAATTCGTAGACGGCGCCGTCGAAGCCGCTGGCGTTGTTGTCGGGGCCGTTCACGACGCGGCTGCTGCCCGCCTCGGCGAAGGCGCCTACCATGAGTGTGTCGCCCTGGATCGCGACGGAGGTGCCGAAGCGGTCCCCGGGGTCGAGATTGAAGGGTTTCAGATAGCTGTGATAGGTCCAGACGCCGGCTGTCTTTTCGAAGACGTAGGCGGCTCCGCCAGCGGATGCATCGTTGTCAAAAGCCCCATTGACCGTGGTGGCCGATCCGTCTTCACCGTTGGCGGAGACGACGATGGTGTTGCCTGAGACGGCGACTTTCCAGCCGAAGGCGTCGTCCGCTTCGGCGTTCGGTGCCTTAAGGTAGGCGGTGAGGGCCCAGGTTACTCCGGTGCGCTCATAGACATAGGCGGCGCCGGATTCAAGAGCTCCCTCGTTAGAGGGTCCATCGACGGAGGTGGAACTCCCATCTTCGTCGGGAGCTCCGACGACGATGATGTTCCCGTTGATCGCGACAGAACTACCGAACAGGTCGAGGTATCCCGTGTTGCCGGCCTTCAGATAGGCCTGTTGCGTCCAGACGCCGTTATTGAGCACAAAGACATAAGCGGCTCCGGCGAGGGAGCCCTGATTGGTCGAGTCTCCGTTCACGCCCGTCGCATTACTCTCCTCGCCTGGCGCTCCGACGACGAGCGTGTTACCCGACATCGCGAGGGCTTCCCCGAAATGGTGGTTGTTCAGCGGATTGGCGGGCGGGTTTCCGGCCTTGAGATAGGCGGTCTCGGTCCAGGTCGATCCCGTGCGCGTGAAGATGTAGACCGCCCCGCGTCCCGATCCGGAGGGATTGTTGTTCTTCGGCCCGTTCACGCCCGCGGCGGAGCCATCCTCACCCGGAGCGCCAACTGCGGCGATGTTTCCCAAGATGGCGACGGCTTCGCCGAATCGGTCGCCGGGGTCGTTGTTTGAGGATTTGAAAAAGGCCTGCTGGGTGAAGGCGGGATCGGCGTGGGCCGGGAGAGTTCCGAGGAGGCCGATGAGGAAAAAGCCGGGAGGGATTCGAAGGCGCATGAGGTTGTGAAGGAGTTGCTTTGTAAGATAGTTGGCCGGGCAATGCGATGGATTACCGGAAATTTTCCGATTTTTCCGGTAATGAGTTCCAGAGGATCGGTAATTTTGAAAGAGCAGCCCATGAACAGATTACCTATTTCCCTGTGCCTCGCCGGTTTCCTGACGATCTTTCAAACGCACTCGCAGGGGGCGCCGGGCGACTTGGATGTCGGCTTCAACGCCTCCGCCACGGGTGGGGCGGAACGGGTCAACGCGCTTGTCTTGCAGGCCGACGGCAAGATACTCATCGGAGGTCATTTCACGACGGTGAACGGCACCCCGCGGCAGAATCTTGCCCGGTTGCACCCGGATGGATCCCTCGACATGGCCTTCAATCCCGGTCCCGATGCCGAGGTGAATGCGATCGCCCTGCAAGGCGACGGACGCATCGTGCTGGGGGGACGCTTCGCGAATGTCGGCGGACAAGCGCGCACGCACCTCGCGCGCCTTGAAGCGGACGGTGTCGTCGATACTTCCTTTAATCCCCTTCCGAACGGAGAAGTCTTCGCGGTGGCGATTCAGGAGGATGGTGGGATCGTCTTCGGCGGAAACTTTGATTTCGTGGGCGCGGTGGGTCGCTCGCTGTTGGCGCGGGTCGATGGAGCGGGAGTGCTGGACTCGGCCTTCGCCCCGATCTTCAATGACACCGCGCGCGTCATTCGGGTGAGGAGTGACGGCCGCATCCTCGTCGGGGGACTCTTTACAACGGTGAACGGAGTCGCCCGCACGAATCTGGTGATGCTGAACAGCAACGGCAGCACCGACACGACCTTCTCCGGACAGGCTGGCGGCGGCGCCGTCTTCGACCTCATCTTCCAGCCGGATGGAAGGATCCTCGTGGCGGGCTTTTTCACCAGTCTCAACGGGGTGGCACCGGCACGTCTCGGGAGGCTCAACGCGAACGGGACGACTGATACCTCATTTGATCCCGAAATCGAGGATGGCGGCGTGAGAAAGATCCTCCTGCAGAACGATGGCAAAATCATCGCCATGGGAACTTTCGCCGTGATCGCAAACGCGATGGCGCGATTCCTTCCAGACGGAACCCACGAGGTCTCCTATGATCCGAATGTCACTCCCGGTGTTCTCCTCACCGGTGCCCTGCAAGCAGACGGACGCGCCCTCATCGGAGGCACCTTCACACAGGTGAGCGCGATCAACCGTACGCGTCTTGCCCGGATCGAGGCGGACGGCGGGCTGGAGGTCGGATTCAATCCCGACGCCAGCGAGGACGACGAGGTCGAGGCGATCGTGCCGCTCGGCGGAGGAAACATCCTCCTGGGGGGAGCCTTCTCGACGATGGGCGGACAGGCTCGCGGCTCCGGTGCGGAGGTCTCCCCGGGCGGCTCGGTCCTGCCCTTCAATCCCCGGACCAATGGGGCGATCCACTGCATCCTCGTGCAGCGCGATGGGAAGATCGTGATCGGCGGCAGCTTCACCACGGTGGCCAACGGACAGCCCCGGCCGCGTCTGGCGAGGTTTTTTGCCGATGGAACACTCGATTCCGCGTTCAATCCCGCGCCCGACGACTCGGTTCTCGCGATGGTGGAGACGAGCGATAGCGACCTCTACGTTGGCGGGAGCTTTATCAACATCGCGGGGTCCACCCGCCAGCGTCTCGCGCGTCTCAACAGCGACGGATCGATCGACACCGCCTTCGCCGATCCCGTTGCCAATGCCACGGTGAGATGCCTCGCCCTGCAGCCGGACGGGATGCTGATCGTCGGTGGACAGTTCACGGGCATCGGGACGGGAGCCAGTGTTAATCTTGCGAGGGTCCGGCCGGACGGGACTCTGGATCCCGCCTTCATTCCACCGGGACCCGGTGCCCAGGTCTTCGCCGTCGCGCTCCAAGCGGACGGGAAAATCCTCATCGGCGGCCAGTTCCTGACGGTCGGAGCGACGAGTCGTGCGCGCCTCGCGCGCCTCCAGAGCAATGGGGTCGTCGATCCGACCTTCCTGTCGGATGCGGATGGCGCAATTACCGTGATCTTAATCCAGGCGGACGGACGGATCCTGGTGTCGGGTGGATTCACCAACATCGGGGGTTTCGCCCGCGACCTTGTCGCCCAACTCGACCCGAACGGGACGGTCGATGGCGATTTCGAGGTGTTGCCGAATGCCTCCGTCGAGAGTCTCTCTCTCGACGCGGACGGCAGCGTGCTGATCGGTGGATCTTTTACCACTATCGACGCGGTGACGCGTCGGGGCGTAGCCCGTCTCCTCAATGATCGCGCGACCGAGACGCTGACGGTGGATTCGCGGGAGCGCATCGAGTGGCTGCGCGGCGGATCGGCCCCCGAGACGAGCGAGGTCATCTTCGAGCTATCCATCGACGGCGGTGCGAGCTTTTTTCGACTGGCCGATGCCGATCGCATCGTCGGCGGGTGGGAATTCGATGATCTTGCCCTGCCCGACTCGGGGATCGTACGCGCCCGCGCCCGGGTGCGTGGCGGACTCAACAACGGCTCGGGCGGCTGGGTGACCTCGACGAGGTTGTATCATTTCGCCCCGCTTACCCCGCTTACCCCGCCGACCCTGATGATCAGGGGCAAAAGGAAAATCCTGACATCAGCCAAAAAATTCACTCTGAAGGGCACGGCCTCGGATGCCGACGGCGATCTCGTGTCGGTGCGCTTCATCGACAGCCGCACGCGGGGACGGACCTTCCGCGCCGTCAAAGGTCTCGCCGCGTGGTCGGCCAGGGCGGTGCTGAAGACCGGGCGCAACAAGGTGCTCGTCGAGGCGAAGGACGCGACGGGTCGTCGTGCCACCGGCAGCGTGACGATCCTGAGAAAGTGACGATTTTTGCAGACGCTTTGGCGTGCTTGCACATTTCGGGTGCCTCCCGTAACCTTACCGAACGTCAATCGTCGGGGAGGCGGGGTGCCGACCCGAAATTCATTTGCATGCCGGACGACCGATATCTCACCAGGGAAACGCTGCTGTTGCGGCTCCGCGACCCCGGGAACCAGCCGGCCTGGGACGAGTTCGTCTCAATCTACGCTCCCGTTCTATTTTCCCATTGCCGGAAGCGCGGTCTCTCCTTCGAAGATGCGTCCGACCTGACTCAGGAAGTGGTGCATTCCGTGGCGAGGGCGATGCCCGGCTTCGTGTATGACCCGTCGCGGGGCTCCTTTCGGGGCTGGCTCTACACTCTGCTGCGGCGCGGGATCTCGCGTCATTTCGAAAAGGGCTCGCGCGATCCGCTGCGGCAGAGCGACGGAGAGGCCCTGATCGAAGAAGGCCGATGCGAGGACCCGGCCCGTGAAACGTGGGAACTCGATTACCGTCGGCGGCTCCTCGCGTGGGCGATGGGTCGGGCGAAAGAGCGCTTCAATGAACGAATCTGGCGCGCCTTCGAGGAAACGACCCTGCGCGAGCGCCCCGTCGATGAAGTCGCCGCGGAACTCGGGATGACGCGGAATGCCCTCACCGTCGCCAAATGCCGTGTCATCTCTGCGATCCGCGAGATCTCCGAACGGCATGAGAGCGACTGGGAAAAGGACGCGATACGACAGACTTGCAAGAATTCCTGAAAGATTTGAAAGGTCGGGTGCAATCATCCTGCAATGGCGAACGATCTCATCCACGAGGGCCCGGGCCCGGGAAGCGGACCCGAACTCAGTGACTCGCTCTTGCAGGAGGCGTTTCTGGCCGGCGAAGATCCGGAATTGACTCTCTTTCTCGCCTCTTTCGACCGCTTCGAGCGGGTGGGTGGCGAGCCGGTGAGCAAGGACTGGCGCGACTGCATCGCGCCGCCCGAGGCGGAGGGCGAACTCGGCCGAATCGATGGTCACGTGCTGCTCGAGTTGATCGCCGAAGGGGGAATGGCCGTCGTGTTTCGCGCCGAGGAACAGGCTCTGGAGCGGACAGTGGCCCTGAAAATGCTCGCTCCGGACCTTGCGCAGCATCCCGTCGCCCGACATCGCTTCCTGCGCGAGGCAAAGGCTGCCGCCGGTCTCGATCACGAGAACGCCCTGCCCGTCTACCGCGTGGGTGAGGTGCCCCTGCCGCATTTCACCATGCGTCATGTCAGTGGCGGGACGCTGCAGGATCGCCTCGACCGCGACGAAACGCTCAGCACTGCGGAATGGTTTTCCCTCGCGCGCCAAGCCGGCGGAGCGCTCGGCGCGGCTCATGCGGTCGGGTTGATTCATCGCGACATCAAACCCGCGAACCTTCTCTACGAGGAGCGGGGAGGTCGGCTCTGGCTCGCCGATTTCGGCATCGCCGCCTCAGTGCATGATCCCGGGGGGAACGTCGATTTCGTTCGCGGCACCCCGCGCTATATGTCCCCGGAGCAGGCCCGTGGCGAAACGATGGACGGACGAAGCGATCTCTTCACCCTCGGGGCCGTGCTCTATCGATGCGTGACCGGCCGCGATCTCGTCGCCGGAGAGAAGTCCGGGGACGTCTTTGCATCACTCCTCTCGACCGATTTTGCCGCGCTCGTGTCGGAAGTCGGGACCATTCCCCCGCCTCAGCGGCGGATCCTGGCCCGGCTCCTCGCCTCCGATCCCGACGATCGATTTCCGGACGCCGCCGGTTTGCTTTCCGCTCTCGAGACGGAGGAAGGAGCCAACCGGGAAATAAAGTCGCCCTCTTTGAGGCGCAGAGGGGTGGCGATCACGATTTTGTCGCTCGTTTCGGTCGCACTATTGGCGGCAGCACCTTTGATCTTCCGCGCGCTTCGTTCCGCACCCGGAGCCGCCGCAGCGGCGCCGGCTCCGTCCCTGCCCGAGATCCGCATCGAGGGGCTGGGCGGAGTGTACCGGGATTTTGCCTCCGCGTTCGCCGCTGCGCCGGACGGCGCCACTCTGCTCCTCGATGGCGTTTTTGTCGCGCGGGAGACCTGCTTTGGTCCCGAGGGAGTCGCCTTGACCCTGCGCTCGGCACCCGGAGCGCATGCCGTTGTTGTAGCGAGCGTGCCGGATCAGCACGCCCTCTTCCTTCGCGGTCGCACCGAGCTCAGCGACATCACTTTCGTTCGGGAAAGCGGCACTGGGAATGTCGTACCCATCGTCGGCATCTTCGGCGGGGATGCTTTCGTGCGCAATTGCCGGTTCGAAACGGTGAAACCCGACGGGTTTTTGTTGGGACCTTCACTCAGCTTTACCAATCTCGAGAATGCCGTGATCGACCGGTGCGTTTTCCGCACTCGCGGGCGGGATGCGGTGGGTTTTGGATTCAACGAGGGATCGCCTGCGATGAAAGTCACCGTGAAGGACAGTATTTTCCTCTCCGATGTGGCAATGGCACGCCGGATCTGGGGCGGGCAGGCCGGGCTCTCGGTGCATTGGGAGCATTCCGTGGTAGTCGCCGACACCCTGTTTCTCGAGCATGAGCGCAACAGGAGCGACTTGTTTTCGCCGCTTGGTTTCGAGATGCGGCGATGCGCCTTCGATCTGGCGGAGGGAACACTCCGCTTCGGAAACGGACACGATCCGCTCGTGGCGGGAACGTTGGTGGAATGGCAGGGCGATCGGAATCGCCATGCGGGTCCCTCCCTGCGGATCGATTGGACTTCCTCGGCGGAATCGGCGTCGCGGGCCACGGTCCGGGAGATCTCCCTGGGCTCGCCTTTGGCTCCGCCCTTCCGGGGTGCCGAGGTCGATCCCATGATCGCTCCCTACGTGAAGCGTGGCCTCGTTCCGGTTTCGTTGGATGATCTGATCGACGCCATTCGTCGCGATCCCGGTTTTTCCGATCTGGTGAAAGAGACGGGGCAATAAGGATGGAAGCCGCGAAAGCGGACCGTTGGGACTACCCGCGAGCGACTCGGATCTTGGTAAGGGAGCTCGTTTTGCCCGAGGCGGAGGTGGCGCGGATGAGGATGCGTTTTCCGATCTGGGCGGTGCGCAGCTTTTTGGTCCAGGCCTCTGCGCCCGAGGCGGATTGGAAGCGGGTTCCTTTGACGGCGATCTGGACGGTGCGGATGCCGATAGGAGCGAAGGCGGTGCCGGTGAGCGTGATGCGGCGGGCGGCGGGTCGGATCCGGAGCCGTCGCGCGGTCGCCACGGTGGGCGGGGCGTCGTCGATGGCGAAGGTGATGCCCTGGCTCGCGAAGGCAGTGGAGTTGGTTTCGATGTTGAGAGACGTGGCGGTAGTGGGAAAATGGAGGATGCCGCTGTAGAAGCCGGGGGCAGGGGCGGGGCAGAGGAGGACATCGCCTATTTTCGTGGTGCCGACCATGCCGGAGAGGATGGTGAATGTGTGGCTGAATCCGTAAAGCGGGGAGGCGGTGTTGGCTGCGGAGCCCCGGAACACAAGGGGATAGACGAGGAGGCCGCTGATGGGGAACTCGGAGGTGATCCGGGGCTGGCTTCGGACTTCGTAGCTGAGCGCTGACTGGTTTGCCGCCAACGGGGCGGCGGCGAAATCCGCTCCCGAGCAATCGGCTGCGGAGAGGATTGCTCCAAAAAGATTGGAGATGGTGATGCGGTTGCCTCCGAGGAGTAGAGTGGCGGAGGTGTTGCCGGGAGGGACCGGGACCGTGATCCCGGTGGCGGAAATGATCTCGGCGCTGAGGGGCAGCGTGGTGATTGCGGCGGCGGCGTGAAGGGCGAGGAGAAATTTCATGGCGAGAGGAATCGTCGCTGCCTTTACGGATTGTGCAAGGTGGGAAGCGGGATCGGGTGGGAAACGGGGTCGGGAACGAGAGCCAATTCGCCGGGAAGGCTGGACGCAGCGGGCCCTTCGGACTGGGTGTTTCGAGGAGGCCTTCGTCGAGTCCCCGCTTGATGATTTCCGCGGCGACGGTGGCTCCCTTGCCGGTGATTTCCCGCACCCTGGCCCGCGGAATCTCACCTTCATCCACGAGGGTGCGGACGACGCGCATGAGTTCCTCCCGAAAAAAGGGTGAATCCAAGCGACTCACCCAAAGTAATGAGGGTGAGTTCGAGTTTTTGTTGCCGCTCACACAAAGGGATTGATCACTTTCACGCCATCGTAGTCCTGACCATGATTGAGGCCTTCGGAATAGAGGGTGTGGCAGCCAAGCTCCCGAGCGGCGGCGATGATGGTGGAATCCCAGTGAGAAATGCCGAAGCGATGGCGAATGGCGACCGATCGCCGGATCAGGTCGAGCGTTACCGGCACCACTTGCTCCTCGTCCAGCGAGGCAAGGAGAGCGGTGATATTGGATTCGCCGAGACCAAGAGATTTCTTCCCGAGGGCGTTCGAGATGAATTCCTGGATCACTTGCGAAGAGATCGAGAAATCCAGTGAAGCAATGAGCTCGGAGGCAATTCCTTTCTTTTCCTTGTCTTCGGAATCGTTTGATCCGGCGTAGAGAAGGATATTCGTGTCGAGGAAGACCATTTCCACTCAGTCTTTCAAGCCCCGGTCATAGATTTCCTCCCGGGTGGCAGGAACCATGGGCTCGGTGTTCGATGCTTGGAGCGCACTGAGGAAATTCCGAATTCTCTCCTTCTTCCCGGAATCCGAGTGATCGTTGGATTCCAGCACCTTCTCAAGCCCGGTCACGGCAAGGTTGCGCAAGGTCGTCCGCCGCTCCGCCGCCACCACCTTCGCCCGATAGAGAAGATCGTCAGGGAAATCAATCGTCGTCTTCATGGAACAATATTTATAGTAATGTTGTGATATTGTCGAAGAAGGGCTCTGATCCCACCAAGTCCTCCCCTTCTTTCGCCTTACCCCTTGAGCAAGGGGAGCTGACTCAAGAGATCATCGCAATAGTTCCATTGGTCGAGCGTCTCCCGCCACGCTTGCGGGATCGCTTCGACCCCCCGGTAGGCTCCCAGGACCATCCCGATCGCAATCCCGCGGGAAGCGTTGTCTCCCCCGACCATCGTATTCGCCTGGAGAGCCCTTTTCAGGCCCTCTTCGTCGTCGGCATATTTCAGGATGAAGTAGAGCGCGCCGGGCAAGGTTCCCTCCGTCGGACTGGCTTTCCCCACCTTGATCGGTTCCGAGCGCCCGACATCCCAGAGTCTCGCCATACTGGTCAGGGCGAGGTCATCGCTGAACGCTTCCCGTGAGAGTGCGGAGTGGGGATCCGCCTCCTCTTTGACTTTGGCGATGGCTCGAGCGGTCTTCGCTTCAAAAAAACCGCCCATCTCCGCGGCGACGTCTTGAATCGCGACCGCAGGTGTCGCCCCGTTGATGACGCGGCAGGTCACCCGGGCGAAAAACTCGCCGCCGCCAAGGGCCTCGGCATTGGTGTGAGTGAACATCGATTTCCTGGCGACCTCGACAAGTTCCTCTTCGGTCTCATAATAGGCATGCGCGGCGACATGGCGGATGGCCATCGCATTGGAAATGCCGCCCAGCTTTTCGACCGGCACGCCTTGTTTGACTTGGGCGTAGGTTTCTCTGGTCATCGTGCAAATCCATGACCCCCAATCGTTTTCGAGACGATTCATCCAATGGGGGATCAGGTCTGCGACGCTAAATGGTCCCGGTCGTTCCGCAGTGGCGGCCAAATGTTCTAAAATGAGAATATTGTAATCTCCGTAGTCAGTCGTCCCACCCGCCTTTTTTCCAGGATGATAATTTCTCTCGCCCCAGCCGACGCCGTGAGTTTGGCCGCCCATCAGTTCGCCGGGTGACATGAATTTTTCAATCGGTCGGCCTCCGTAGGCCTCGTGAATTTTGATGGCGTCATATTCATAATGACTCCCGAGGCAGAGGGCATCGCCGACAATAGCCCCGAAAAAGGCACCTCTAATCGATTGGTCTTTGGAAATGGGATTCATTATTTTGCTTTATCTTGTTCGATGATCGCGCATGAGATCACCCGCGCGGGGCCAGCCGAGTGAGAGCGCCGTCACCTGTCCGCCAGATTCGGCATGACGGAATGATTGGAAATGTAACGGAACGGTAGTCGGAAGCAACAGGGTT
>Ga0105047_10016149_pt1 | contig 11719 bp, 5 predicted proteins | sample MAT04_FD_78384 | JGI IMG/M metagenome (GOLD analysis project Ga0105047, IMG submission 78384) | Freshwater microbial communities from Lake Fryxell liftoff mats and glacier meltwater in Antarctica - MAT-04 (megahit assembly) | ecosystem: Environmental > Aquatic > Freshwater > Ice > Liftoff... | reverse complement strand
GTCAGGAACTTGTCGCGGATCGACGGCACCGCGGCGAAGAACTCCACCGCATCGTCGATGGTCATATCGAGCACGTCGGCGATCGACTTGCCCTTGAACTGCACTTCGAGTGTCTCGCGGTTGTAGCGATGGCCCTTGCACACCTCGCAGGTGACATAGACGTCGGGCAGGAAGTGCATTTCGATCTTGATGACGCCGTCGCCCTCGCACTTCTCGCAGCGTCCGCCCTTTACGTTGAATGAGAAGCGGCCGGGGCCGTAGCCGCGCGCCTTGGCCTCGGGCAGGCCCGCGAACCAGTCACGCATCGGCCCGAAGGCACCCGTATACGTCGCGGGGTTCGAACGCGGGGTGCGGCCGATCGGGCTCTGGTCGATGTCGATGACCTTGTCGAGGTGCTCGAGGCCCGTCAGGTGGTCATGCGGGGCAGGGGTGACGCGCGCACCGTTCAGCCGGCGGGCGATCGCCTGGTACATGGTGTCGATCATCAGCGTCGACTTGCCGCCGCCCGAAACGCCGGTAATGGCGACGAACAGCCCGAGCGGCACATCCACCGAGACGTCCTTGAGGTTGTTGCCCCTCGCGCCGTCGATATGCAGCTGCCTCGACTCCACCGGCTTTCGGCGTACGGCCGGCATCGGGATTTCGAGCTCGCCGGTCAGGTACTTGCCGGTGATCGAGCGCGGGTTGGCCATGATCTCCTGCGGCGTGCCCTCGGCCATGATCTGGCCGCCGTTGGAGCCGGCACCCGGACCCATGTCGACGACGTAGTCGGCCGCCAGCACCGCATCCTCGTCGTGCTCGACGACGATCACGGTGTTGCCGATGTCGCGCAGGCGCCGCAGCGTTTCGAGCAGCCGCTCATTGTCGCGCTGGTGGAGGCCGATCGAGGGCTCGTCGAGCACGTAGAGCACGCCGGTAAGGCCCGAACCGATCTGGCTGGCCAGCCGGATGCGCTGGCTCTCGCCGCCCGACAGCGAGCCGGAATTGCGGGCCAGCGTCAGGTAGTCGAGCCCGACATCGTTGAGGAAGCCCAGCCGCTCGCGGATCTCCTTGAAGATGCGCTCGCCGATCTGGTTCTGCTGGGCCGTCAGCTTCGGGGGCAGGTCGCGAAACCACTCGGCCGCCGCCTTGATCGACTTCTCCGACACCTGGCCGATATGCAGGCCATCGATCTTCACCGCCAGCGCCTCGGGCTTCATACGGAAGCCCTTGCAGGCGAGGCAGGGCGCCTGCGACATGTAGCGCTCGATCTCCTCGCGCATGCCGGCGCTTTCGGTCTCCTTGTAGCGCCGCTCGAGATTGCCGATCACGCCTTCGAACGGTTTTGTCGACTTGTAGGTGCGCAGGCCATCGTCATAGACGAACTGGATCTGCGTGGTGCCGGTGCCATAGAGCACGGCGTGCTGCACTTCGAACGGCAACTCATTCCAGGCGGTGCCCAGTGAGGCGCCAAAGTGCTTCACCACAGCGCCCAACGTCTGCTGGTAATAGGGGGCGCTCGTCTTGCTCCAAGGCAGGATGGCGCCATCGCGCAGCGACAGCTCGGCGTCGGGGACGATCAGGTTGGCGTCGATCTTCTGCTCGGTCCCCAGCCCGTCGCAAACCGGGCAGGCGCCGTAGGGGTTGTTGAACGAGAACAGCCGCGGCTCGATTTCGGGGATGGTGAAGCCCGAGATCGGGTCGGCGAATTTCTCCGAAAAGATCATCCGCTTCGGCGTCGTGCCGTCTTCCTCGAACTGGTCGGCGAACTCGGCGAAGGCGATGCCGTCGGCCAGCTTCAGCGCCGTCTCGAAGCTTTCGGCGAGGCGAGTGCCGATATCCGGCCCGGTGACCACCCGGTCGACCACCACCTCGATGTCGTGCTTGATCTTCTTGTCGAGCGAGGGCGCGTCTTCGATGTCGTGGAACTCGCCGTCGATCTTCACGCGCTGGAAGCCCTTGCGCATGAGCTCGTTGAGCTCCTTCTTGTACTCACCCTTGCGGCCGCGGGCGATCGGCGCCAGCAGGTAGAGCCGCGTCTCGTCGGGCAGCGCCGTCACCTTGTCGACCATCTGGCTGACAGTCTGGCTCTCGATCGGCAGCCCGGTCACCGGCGAGTAGGGGATGCCGACGCGGGCGAACAGCAGACGCAGGTAGTCGTAGATCTCGGTGACGGTGCCAACGGTAGAGCGGGGGTTACGCGACGTGGTCTTCTGCTCGATCGAGATGGCGGGGCTCAGGCCCTCGATCGACTCGACGTCGGGCTTCTGCATCATCTCGAGGAACTGCCGGGCATAGGCCGACAGCGACTCCACATAGCGCCGCTGGCCCTCGGCATAGATCGTATCGAAGGCGAGCGAGGATTTGCCCGAACCGCTGAGCCCGGTCATCACGATCAGGCTGTCGCGCGGCAGCCGCAGGTCCACGTTCTTGAGATTGTGTTCCTTGGCGCCACGGATGACGATTTCACGGTTCGGATTGCGCTTCTCGGCCATAGACGGTTCCACCTACGAGGCGAGCGACCTTTACAGCCGCACTCTGCCAAATCGTGTCAGGGTTTCTCAAAAAAGAGGGGTCGGCTGCCGACTTGGGAGTTGGGGGCCGGATTTGCAACCTAACCACGTCTCACGAGGCCGTGTCACCAACCCGGTCGCTGGCGCCAATCAATCTTGGCATGAACATAAACAGAACGCACGTCGGTCGGTCAAGTGAGTCGCAGCTTGGTTGCAGCGAGCCACGCAGAGAACATAATGTGGGGCATCGGGTTGACTTCAGCCGCCAATGTGAGAACGTATAGTGAACATATAAGGCTGTGGGTTGCGGGCGATCTAGCCGCGCGCCGATCGCCAGAGAGCGGTAGGATGCGCGCCAAAAGTTGGTCCGGGCGCGGCTCCGGGAAGATTTGAAAGGAAGTGCCATGGCTGGCAGCGTGAACAAGGTCATCCTCGTAGGCAATCTGGGCGCCGATCCGGAGGTGCGCAACCTGCCGTCGGGCGGCAAGGTGGTGAATCTCTCTGTCGCCACCTCCGACCAGTGGCGCGACAAGAACACCGGCGAGCGCAAGGAGCGCACCGAGTGGCACCGCGTGGTGATCTTCTCGGAAGGCCTGGTTCGAGTGGCCGAGCAGTACCTGAAGAAGGGCGCCAAGGTGTACATCGAGGGCGCGATCCAGACCCGCAAGTGGCAGGACAACTCGGGCCAGGACAAGTATTCGACCGAGATCGTGCTGCAGGGCTTCAACTCGACCCTGACCATGCTCGATGGTCGCGGCGAGGGGGGTGGCGACAGCGCCGGTGGCTTCTCCGCACCGGCCGAGCGCAGCAGCAATTACGGCGGTGGTGGCGGCCAGCGCGACAGCGGCTTTGGCGGCGGCAATGCAGGCGGCGGCGGCCGTCCGGAGCGTCGCCCGAGCGCGGCCCCGGCCTTCGAAGGCGGCGCGGACGACGACATCCCGTTCTGAGCGGATTTTCGCGTAACGACATTGCAACGGGTCGCCAGTGGCGGCCCGTTTTCTTTTTTGTCGGACGGGATCGTTACCGCGAGCAGGCGCTCAGGATGTCGTCAGCCCACCAGTCGAGCCGTATCCGAAAGGGGCGGCGCAATGCACTGGTTACGGCCCTGCGCCTTGGCGTCGTAGAGCGCCAGGTCGGCGGTCGACACCAGCCATGGGGCATCGCGCGTATCGCCGTCGCTGGCATCGAGCGTCGCCACGCCGACGCTGATGGTAGCCAGCTTCCACGGCAGGTTGCGGTCATGCCTGATACCGAGCGCCTGCACCTGCCGGCAGATTTCGACGCCGATGCTGCGCGCTGCGCCAAGGTCGGTGTCGGGCAGCAGAAGCGCCATTTCCTCGCCGCCGTAGCGCGCCGCCATATCGAGTGGCCGTCGGGCGCGATCCATGATCACCGCCGCGATGGCCCTCAGGCAGGCGTCGCCCTCCAGGTGCCCGTAGTCGTCGTTGAAACGCTTGAAGCGGTCGCAGTCGATCATCAGCAGCGACAGCGGCGTCTGACTGCGGCGGCTGCGTGCAACCTCGCGTGTCAGCGCCTCGTCGAAGGCGCGGCGGTTGGCGAGGCCGGTCAGCCCGTCGATGGTGGCGAGGCTGGCGAGCTTCAGCTCGAGCCGCTTGCGCTCGGTAACGTCCCGGGTGACGCCAACGACGCCAGCCTGCTGCTGCGAGTCGGTAGGCGCCGCGACGCGCAGCGCCGTCTCGAGCCAGATCTCCTGGCCATTGGCGTGCTGGGCGCGGAATACGATCGTCTCTTCGGTCGTCTCCCGGCGGCGCAGCCGGTCGGCGGCTTCGGCGACGGCGGGCCGGTCTTCCATGTGGATGGTGTCGAACGCGTTGGTGCCCAGCAGGTCATGCGGCTTGTGGCCGAGCAGCCGCTCCATGGCTGGGGAGATGTAAAGCCGCCGGCCGTCGGCGGCGAAGCGCTCGACCAGGTCGCTGGCACTTTCGGCGAGCAGGCGGAATTCCGCTTCCTTCTGCACCAGAATTGTCTCGCTGCGCTGGCGGCGACCGATCTGGTCGGCAAGCCGCAGCCCGAGCAGTGCGAGGCCGACGGTAAGTGCCGCAGCGATCGCGAAGCGCTGTATCGCGCCGGCAAACCATGGGGCCAGCACCTCATCCCGCGACACAGAGACGATCGTCACCAGCGGGTAGCGATAGCTTGAATCGAACGCGCTCACGCGGGTGACGCCACCCATCAGGGAGGCCGCCTGGTACTGTCCAGCCCTGCGGGTGGCGATCTGCTGCGAAAACAGCGGGCCGGCACTCAGGTCACGGCCGATCTGTGTGGCATCATAGGGCGCGCGGGCCAGCAGGATGCCATCCGACGAGGCGAGCGAGATGGCGCCTAACCGGCCGACATCGAAGCTCGAGTAGAAGTTCGCGAAATACCGGCCATCAATGGTGGCGACAACAACGCCACCGAAGGTCCCGTCAGCGCGGTTGAGCCTCTGGCTGATGGTCAGGATCCAGTCGCCGCTCGAAAGCTCGATCGGCCGGCCGAAGAACGGCGCCTGGCTGATCGAGTTCCGGTGATTCTGGAAGTAGCTGTAGCCGGTGGGGCGTGCGTCGGACGGCGTGCTCTGCGCAGTTGTCGCGAGCAAGTTTCCAACGGGGTCGTAGATGTCGATGCGCTGCAGCCGCGTGCTATCGCCAATGCTGCGCCGCATCCGCGTTTCTATCGCCGCGAGCCCGCCTTCACCGGCCTGCTGCGCCTCGTAGACGATCGAGGTCACTGTCTGTTCGGCAAGCTCGAACGTGTCATCGGCGTGCTGGCGCAACGAGTGGGCGAGATTGAGGTCCGAGGTGATCGAGCGGTTTATCGCCGCGTCATGCGAATTCCACTCGCGCCAACCCTCCAGGCCCAGAATCGCCACGCAGATCATCGCCACATACAGCGCGGCGCGACGGCTCAGGGATTTGGTGTTCTGGTCGGGCACGCCTGGTCCGGCACACTGGTTCGGGTGCTCCAGAGTGCCCGCCGCGCGTTAACGTGAGCCAAAGACAAAGATGAGCATCTTCCCCAATGCCTACAATTGCGACGAAAGGGCAGCCGAAGCCGTCCTGAGCCTGGATGAACGGTGCGGCGCAGTCTATTTCGTGAACGGCACCAAGGCAGCGAGCGCCTCGCCATTGTCGAAGGCCACGTTGAAGTTGACGCTGATCTTGTCGGGATTGAGCGTGATGGCGGCATTGACGTCCATGCCCATGCCGCCCGCGTCGTCGCCCTTGTTCCGCTCCTTGAAGCTGAACACGATGCCGCTGCCCTGGCGCTTGCCGATGGCGAGGCCCGAGAAGCCGACATTGGTGCTCATGGCGGCTTCGTAGCGCTTTCCGGCGTCGTTGTAGACGATGGTGCCGCGCACCGTCATCGTGGTGCCGGCGAGCGCGCAATTGCCGGCGAAATTCACCTTGTCGCCGTTACCGGCGGACAGGGACATCTTGCACGACACCTTGCCTCCCTCCTTGCCACGGAACTTGCCCTTGAGTTCGCTGCTGCCGTTCCAGGCGCCCAGATAGGATTGAACCAGTTGCACGTCCGCCTTGGCGGCGTAGGCCGGCGCGGTGGCCGACATAGCTGCGATAGTCAGACCGGCGAGTGCGACGATGCGCGACAGGGGCCCGGCTAGTATCATTTCTTGACGCCTCCCAGCGGATGAAAGAATCGCCCCCCGGCGACCAGCAGTGCAGGCAGGATGAACAAGTCGCCGATCAAAGCAAGTCCGAGTGTGGACACAAAGAGTGTTCCGAACAACGCCACTTGCGGTAGCGAGGACGTCATGACGATGGCGACGCCTGAACAGAGGATCAGTGTCGTCGCCAGAATGGCGCCGCCGATACGGTCCATCGTGTGCTTAATCGCATCCATGTGACTGCGGCCTTCTTCCCGTCGTGAATGCAGGTAGTGCGACAGGAAGTGCGTCGTGTCGTCGACGGCAATGCCGAAGGCCACGGTGAGCGCCAGCACGGTGGTGAGTTCGAGCCCCTGGCCCGAGAAGTAGAGCCAGGCCTCGACGCCGAGCACCGGGAACAGGTTCGGGATGCCGGCTGCCATCGACACCCGCCACGACCGGAAGGCCCAGCCGATGAGGAACAGGTTGACCACCACCGAGATGGTGAGATCGAGTTGCAGGCCACGCACGATGTTCTCGGTGGCAAAGGTCGTCATCACGCGGAAGCCGCCCACCTCCGCGCCCACGATGCCGGCCGCCGCAAGGTCGGTGTCGAGTCCGTTCTTGAGCGCCACCAGATCCTCCGAAGCGATGATCAGCGGCATGAAGCCGGTGATCAGAGCCCTCCCGCCATCCTCGGTGACGAACCTGGCCCGCAGGTCGCCCACCGAGTTGAAGATCTCGTCGCGGGTGAAGCCGGCGTCCTGGTAGTTGGTGAAGGCGGCCGCGGAGATTGCCTTGTTCTGGCCAAGCCGGGTCTCGACGATCTCCTGGGCGCGGCGGATGGTTTCGAAATCGCGGTCGCTTACGTTCGGATCGCCGTCCTGCAGAGGGACGCTGACATAGATCGGCGCGACGCCACCCACGCCCTCGTCGATGGTCTGCGCCGCCTGCAGGGCCTCGGAGTCCTTCGACATCATGCTCTCGAAGGAGAAGTGCGGCTGGATGAGCGCGTAGGGGATGAGCAGCAGCACCGTGCCGACTATGGCGGCGACGGCGAGGACGCGTCCGAACTTCTTGGCCACCCACCACGCCACCGGGATCGGGGCGGTGATGGCGAGGCTCGGTTTCGGCGCCTTGAAACCCAGGCGAACCGACAGTTTCAGCAGCAGCGGCAGGAACGTCATCAGGCAGACGAAGTTGGTGATCGAGGCGAGGGAGCCCGCCATCGAGAATTCTTGGATGCCCTGGCCGGCTGTCAACGACAACGAAGCGAACGATACCAGCGTCGTCAGCATGGTCAGCGCCGAGGCCGGCCCGACGACGCGTACGGTCTCGTCCACCGCCTTGTAGGGGTCCATGCCGTCACGCCAGTAGGCGAGCCAGTTGAAGATAAAGAACAGACTCTCCGCGAAGGCGATCACCAGCACGATGGTGGTGACGATGATGGTGAGGAACGAGAAGGAGCCGAAGCCGAACACGATCAGCCCCATCACCCACATCACGGCCACGAACGGCGTCGCGGCGGCGATGAGAGCGCCGAAGAAGGAGCGCAGCGAGAACAGCGCGATGAGCGCGCCGAGCCCGAAACCCCAGACGGTGAATTTCACCTGGTCGTCGACGGCCGCGCCGAGCATCTCGGAGGTCCAGATCGGCGGACCGGTCAACTCGACATCAAGGTCGGGCGAATCGTAGAAGCCGATGAGGTCGCGGAGGTCGGCGACCATCGCCTTGATACCGTTCTCGTTCACCAATTCCTGGTTGGGGAACACGACGATGACGACGCTCTTGAGATCAGGCGCGATCAGGTTGCGCATCATCGGGTCGGACTGCTGCAGGCCGCTGAGTGCTTCCCCGATCTGGGCCGGGTCGGTCATCCCCTCGGGGACCGCCGGCACCGTGGTCCCGTCGGGGCCGGGATGGCGCAGCGTCAACGCCGACATGGTGCCCGACACGTATTCGGAGTTCGACAGGTCGAGCGACAGCGTCCGGATCGTCTCGAGCACCTGAGGGTCGGTCAGCTTGTCGGTTGTGATGAGGACGTTGATGTCGTTCTCGAACGTGCCGAAGGTGGTCGATAGGTCGACATAGTCGTCGTATTCGGGGCCGGAATGCGCATAGACGCGCAACAGATCGCCATCGACGCTGATGCGCGGCAGTTGCGCGACGCAGAAGATGCTCAGCAGGACCACGAAGGCGGCGATGATGCGGGGGTGCCTGAGGGTCGTATGGCCCAAATACTCGAGGCCGAAGCCGATGGAACGATCATGGCCAAAGGCCCAGTTCCATAGTCGGGACCACACAGATTTGCTCGACAATAGAATCAACTCCCCGGAACGGTCGCGCCCCACGCCTCAGCGCGGCGTTCAATAATGCCTCGTAGCGGCCCCGTCCAGACGGCCGGGAGGCTCAAAACTCGCGCAGGGCGGCATTTTTGCGCCGGAATTGCCATACTATGGCGCATCAGCCTCGAATTCGGCGCGATGATCGACTATAGCGATAGTCGTGGATGACTGGCCGGGCGCCTGCCCAGGAGGCCGCTCATCATTGGTCTTATGCGGCGGAATCGCATAGACCGAACCCCAAGCGTTCACAGTTGTAAAACGGTCCCGTGACAGACAAGCCCGAAGACCAGAACGGCGCAGCGTCGCCTTCCGATATCCTCCCGGTTTCCATTTCCGACGAGATGCGCCAGTCGTACCTCGATTACGCCATGAGCGTGATCGTGTCGCGCGCCCTGCCGGACGTGCGTGACGGGCTGAAGCCGGTGCATCGGCGCATCCTGTATTCGATGTACGAGCAGGGCTACGAGTGGAACCGGCCCTATCGCAAGTCGGCCCGCGTGGTCGGCGACGTGATCGGTAAGTACCACCCGCACTCCAACGACGCGGTCTATTTCTCCTTGGTCCGCATGGCGCAGGAATTCTCGCTGCGCGTGACGCTGATCGACGGGCAGGGCAATTTCGGCTCGGTCGACGGCGATATGCCGGCGGCCATGCGCTACACCGAAGTGCGCATGGAGAAGGTCACGGGCTTCATGCTCGACGACCTCGACAAGGACACCGTCAACTTCAAGGACAACTACGACGCGTCCGAGCGCGAACCGACGGTGCTGCCGGCGCGCTTCCCGAACCTGCTGGTCAATGGCGGCTCCGGCATCGCCGTGGGCATGGCGACCAACATCCCGACCCATAACCTCGGCGAAGTGATCGACGCGGTCCTGATGACGATGGATCAGCCCGACGCCACCACCGAAGAGCTGATGACGGTGCTGCCCGGTCCGGATTTCCCCACCGCCGGTATCATTCTGGGCCGTTCGGGCATCCGCCAGGCCTACGAAACCGGGCGTGGCGGCATCCTCGTTCGCGGGCGCTCGCATGTCGAAGAGATGCGAGGCGGCCGCGAGGCGGTGATCGTCACCGAAATTCCGTACCAGGTGAACAAGTCGGTGATGATCGAAAAGATCGCCGAACTGGTGCGCGACAAGCGGATCGAAGGCATTTCCGACGTTCGCGACGAATCCGATCGCAACGGCATGCGCGTCGTCATCGAGCTGAAGCGCGACGCCGTGCCCGACGTGGTGCTGAACCAGCTCTACCGCTTCACCCAGCTGCAGGATTCGTTCGGCTGCAACTTTGTCGCGCTCAACGGCGGCAAGCCCGAACTGATGAACCTCAAGAGCATCCTCAAGGCGTTCCTTGAGTTCCGCGAGGAAGTCGTCACCCGCCGGGCCCGCTTCTTGCTCAACAAGGCGCGCGACCGCGCCCACATCCTCGTCGGCCTCGCGGTCGCCGTGGCCAATATCGACGAAGTCATCACGCTTATCCGCACCTCGCCCGATGCCGGCGTGGCGCGCGAACGGCTGATGGAGCGGTATTGGCCGGCCAAGGACGTGGCGCCGCTGATCGCGCTGATCGATGATCCGCGCCACAAGATCAACGACGACGGCACCTTCATGCTGTCCGAGGAGCAGGCCCGCGCCATCCTCGCGCTGACGCTGTCCCGCCTCACGGCGCTCGGGCGTGACGAAATCGGCGAAGAGCTGAACGGCCTCGGCGTCGACATCTCCGACTACCTCGACATCCTGCGCTCGCGCGACCGGGTGATGACGATCATTCGCGACGAGCTCGTGTCGATCAAGGATCAGTTCAACACCCCGCGCAAAACCGCCATCGACGAAGCCGCCGGAGACTTCGAGGACGAAGACCTCATCGCCCGCGAGGAGATGGTCGTTACCGTCACGCACGAGGGCTACATCAAGCGCGTGCCGCTTTCGGCCTACCGGTCGCAGCGTCGTGGCGGCAAGGGCCGCTCCGGCATGTCGACGCGTGACGCCGATTTCGTCACCCGTCTGTTCGTCGCCTCGACACATGCGCCGGTGCTGTTCTTCTCGTCGCTCGGCCAGGTCTACAAGATGAAGGTCTGGCGCCTGCCGATCGCCGAGCCGCAGGGCAGGGGCCGCGCCATGGTCAACATGCTGCCGCTCGATCCGGGCGAGCGCATCACCTCGATCGTGCCGCTGCCCGAGGACGAGGCGGAGTGGCTGAACCACGACGTGATGTTCGCCACCAATACCGGCGGTATCCGGCGCAACAAGCTCAGCGACTGCGTGCCGCGCACCACGCTGGGCAAGCGCGTCATGGAGTTCGATGAGCCGAGCCAGTCGATCATCGGGGTCGAGCTCAGCCAGGAAGCCGACGACGTGCTACTGACCACATCGCTTGGCCAGGCCGTGCGCTTCCAGACCTCCGATATCCGCGTCTTTGGCGGCAACGGCTCGACCGGCACCTCGACCGGCGTCCGCGGCATTTCGCTGGGCGCTGGCGACAGCGTCATCTCGATGTCGATCCTGCGCCACGTCGATGCCACCCCGGCCGAGCGCGAAGCCTACCTCAAGCAGTCGGGCGCCATCCGCCGCGCCGCGACCGGCGATGAAGTCGAGGCCGAGCCGGAAGTCGATGCGACCGAAGAAGCCGAGGAAGGCGCCGGCGAGGTCGCCTCGATCTCCGAGGCCCGCTACATCGAGATGGGGGCCGCCGAGCAGTTCGTCCTCACCATCACCGAGTTCGGTTTCGGCAAGCGCTCCTCGAGCTACGAATTCCGCATCTCGAACCGTGGCGGCAAGGGCATCAAGGCCACCGACCAATCCAAGACCGCCGAGATCGGCCGGCTCGTTGCCGCCTTCCCGGTGGAGGACGCCGACCAGATCATGCTGATCTCGGATGGCGCCCAGCTGATCCGCGTGCCCGTCAACGGCATCCGCTACACCAGCCGTTCGTCGAAGGGGGTGCGCGTCTTCCGCACCGCCGATGGCGAAAAGGTCGTCGCAGTCGAACGCATCAGCGAGCCGGAAGCCGACGATCCGGCCGGCGACGAGGACGCTGCGACCGCAGAATAAGATCGGCCAACACCCGGACAGATCAGAGGGCGCCGTCGCTATGACGGCGCCCTTTCCACATCCGGAGGATGATCAGGCGGCGCGGGTCAAGACGACTTGAGCCGGTACCTCGCCAGCAATCTCGGCCCGAACACGTTGAGCAGCAGCCCCACGAACACCAGCGCGCTGCCGGCGATTTCGAGCCCCGAGATCGTCTCGCCCAGCAGCAGCGCCGACGCGCCG
>Ga0105047_10016148_pt1 | contig 11720 bp, 13 predicted proteins | sample MAT04_FD_78384 | JGI IMG/M metagenome (GOLD analysis project Ga0105047, IMG submission 78384) | Freshwater microbial communities from Lake Fryxell liftoff mats and glacier meltwater in Antarctica - MAT-04 (megahit assembly) | ecosystem: Environmental > Aquatic > Freshwater > Ice > Liftoff... | reverse complement strand
GTTCACAGCGACAGCGGTCGCAGCCTGGCGCATCGCCACACTCTCCGCCTAAGAGTGGCCACCGACGAGGAGGTCGGGCTTAGCTTCTTCAACATCCTCGGCGGCGTAGAGGTATCCCATCCTCCAGAATAGCGCTGTTGCGGGCGCACAGGGCAGCGTGACCGCTCTGGGCGGGGTCGGCGGGTCGGCGAATATGTTGTAGCCAGTGAAGGCAACGCCGATCGCCCAATATTTTTCTTAGATATTCGTAGCTTCTTTGACTATCGCGCCTACACTGATATCGGAAGTGGAGTGCGAAACGGTAAAAATCGCCTCTGGTGAGCGAAGGTACGGACCGGCTTAGCCGGAGTGTCCGTTGAAGAGTAAGCCGACGTGGTTTTTCACCCTTGGGTGACGAAGCACGTCGGCTTTTTTTGTGTCAATCGCTGGCCGAGCTGTACTCGCCCCGCCATGCCGAACAGGCACAGCCGAAAGGCTTTCACCGCAAGCAGAAGACGCCAGACATGAGCACACAAGGAATGAACACGGCAGAAGTCTCAACCCATCGCCCCACGCGAAGAACCGATCCACCCCGGTGGCGCCGGCTGGCACGCACGTTCTGGGTACGTCGTAGCACCGTCCTCTGGCTCATCCTCGGTGCGTTCATGCTGATGATGATCTGGCCCATGCTGAAGGGCAGCTACTATAAGATGAGCGGGCCGGCACCGGCGGACGGCATCCCGTGGAAAACCGATTACGCCGCAGCGCTCGCCGAATCGCAGAAGACCGGCAAGCCGCTGTTACTCGACTTCACCGCAAGCTGGTGCCCGCCGTGCCAGGTGATGAAGCACGAAGTCTGGCCGCAGCCAGAAGTCCGCGAAGCGATTGTCGCCAACTACATCCCGGTTCTCCTGGATATAGACCAGCCCGGCAGCGCAGATGCCGCACGTCGGTACGACGTCAGCAGCATCCCGGCCGTTTTCGTGGTCAACGGCGACGGCGAAGTCCTTCGGGCTGGTTCCTTCAAGAATAAGGCTCAGATGCTGAAATTTCTAAAGCCCCCTGCCACAGCCGGGTGATCGAACGCCTTTCAAATAGGAGCAACTGATGAAACACGTACTTGCCATTATTGCCGCGCTCGCCGTCCTCATTGTGGGATTTAACATTGTGCAGAGCCACGCTGCCGAGCCGGACGCCGCGAAGAAATACCGCGTGGTCTGGCAGGTCACTGCAAAGACCCCTGAGCAGTGGGAAGCGATGCAGCTAAACGTCGAGAACTTCCGCGAGTCGGTTGGTGCGGCGAATAGCGAAGTCACCGTCATCGTGCACGGTAACGGCATCGGCATGGTCCAGACCTCTAACGCCGCCCAAGCCGAGCGGATGAAGAAGCTGATGACCGAAGGCGTGAAGTTCATGGCCTGCGAAAACACGATGAAGCGAAAGAAGATCTCGAAGGAAGAAATCATGCCGGGCGTCGGTTTCGTGGACTCGGGCGTCGCGGAAGTGGTGCGACTTCAAACCGACGGGTGGGCGTACATCAAAGTGGGCGAATGATCGACGGGGCGGGCACAATGAACGAGCAACCACGAACGATCACACTGCTTCAGATTAACGACACCCACGGATACCTCGAATCACATCCTGAGTTGTTCTGGGAGAGCGGCCGTGCAATATATCGCACGGCCGGCGGCTACCCGCGGATCAAAACGATTTTCGAGAATGCACGGCACGAAGCGTCGGGTCCGGTCTTTGCCTTCGATAATGGCGACACCTTCCACGGCACCTACGTGGCGGTGCATACAAAAGGGGAAGCCCTGGTCGAGCCGGTCAACGCCCTTGGCCTCGACGCGTGGACGGCTCACTGGGATTTCGCGTACGGCGTTCCCAGGCTGAAGGAGCTGGCCGGACGCCTGAATCATCCGCTGCTCGCGATCAACTGTTACGACAAGCAGACTGGCGAGCGACCATTCAAGTCGTACACGATTATCGAGCGCGGTGGCCTGCGTGTTGGGGTGATCGGCATCGCAGCCACGATCATCGACAAGACGATGCCACCGCATTTCAGCGAGGGCCTACGGTTCACCGTCGGAAACGAAGAATTGCCAGAGGCGATTAAGACGCTTCGTGAGCAGAAGCGGGTCCACCTCGTCGTGGTGCTTTCGCACCTCGGCTTCCCGCAGGACGTGAAGCTGGCCCACGAGGTGAAAGGGATCGACGTGCTGTTGAGCGGCCACACGCACAACCGCATCGATCGGCCGTTCTACGTCAACCGGACCCCGATCATTGAGTCTGGTTGTCACGGGTCGTTTGTCGGCCGGCTTGATGTCGAGGTGGGCGGCGGCACGTCGCGGGTGCTCAATCATCAGCTTATCACGGTGGACGAATCGATCGAACCCGACGCTGCGATGCAGCGTCTCGTTGACGCGGCCATCGCCCCGCACCGATCGACACTCCAGCCGATCGCCGGCAGCACGGAGAGTGCGCTAAACCGGAACAACGTGCTTGAAGCAACGATGGATAATTTCCTTCTCGACGCGATCGCCCAGGCGGCCGGAACGGAGATCGCCTTCTCAAATGGCTGGCGCTATGGAGCGCCGATCCTGCCCGGCCCGGTCACCATCAATGACCTTTGGAACATCATCCCGCCGAACCCGCCCGTCTCCATCGTTGACCTGACCGGATGTGAGCTTCGGGACATGCTCGAACAGAACCTGGAGAACACTTTCGCGGCCGATCCCTACGCGCAGATGGGCGGCTACATGAAGCGTTGCCGGGGTCTCACGGTCTACATTAAGATCGAAAACCCACACGGCGCCCGCGTGCGGCAGATCTTTGTCGGTGACGATCCGGTCGACGTCGATGCCGTCTACCCCGTCGCCTTCGTGACCACCCAGGGAGTTCCGAAAGACATCGGCCGGAACCGTCGCGATCTGCCCATGCACGCGATCGATGCGTTGCGGCAGCTCCTTCAGCGGCGCGGAAGCATCGACGCGAGGCTTCGAGGAACGGTGGTCGCAATATGAGCGTACCCACAGACACCACACCGACCCCGAAGCTCGGGGGCCCGATTTACGCCACTGATCATCTGGCGAACGAACGGACGTTCCTCGCGTGGATTCGCACGAGCCTGGCGGTGATCGGCCTGGGCTTCGCGGTGGCGAAGTTTGGAACCTGGCTTAGAGAGCTTGCCGGGCAACCGGCACATCTGGCTGAGGCATCGCGCAGCACGATGAGCTTCGTGGTCGGGGTGTTAATGATCAGCACCGGTGGTGCGTTCGCGATCATTGCTGCGCTGCGTCACAGGGCCGTGGCTCGCCAGATCGAGGAGGGCAAGGTGCGGTCGGCCAGTACCACGGTCACGGTGGTCACCATCATCACTTTGATTTTGGCCGTCGCGATCGGCGGGCTGACGTTCAGCGGCACGCCGCGATGAACAGACCTGGAGAACCCAAGATGGCTGAATCGAACTCACTGAATCATCCCGCGTTTTTCGGACCCTCAGCGTTCGTGATCGCCGGGCTCGTTTTTGCCGGCATTATCGACTGGTGCGGCATGGGCATGCTGATCGTGAAGATCCTTGGAAACAACGCAAGCGGTGATGCGAGACATGAAACTCCCGATGTGTATCGAAAACTCGACCTGATAATCACTTGTGAACCCCTGCTTCACGGGCAGCGGTCATTTCGAAAGGAACAATCATGGCACTCCGTCTGCAACAGATTCTCACCGAGGGAATCGCACAGCTCTCTTATCTGATCGGGGACGACAGTTCCCGCACGGCCGCCGTCATCGACCCGCGCCCGGACGTTGATGTCTACCTCCGCCTTGCGCGCGAATATGGCCTGAGCATCACACACGTTTTCGAAACGCACATTCACGCCGATTTTGTAAGCGGCATCCATGAACTCATTGACCGACTGGGGGGATCCGCTCAGGCGTTTGTCAGCGCTGAAGGTGGCGCAAAATATGGCTTCAAGCACAAGTCGCTGCATGACGGAGACAGCTTTGAGTTCGGCAAAACGCTTCTGACAGCCCGGCATACGCCCGGGCACACACCCGAGCACATGTCCTACGTCGCCTCCGAGAAGGGCAAACCCAAAACGCCCTTTGCCGTTTTCACAGGCGATTCACTCTTCGTCAGCTCGGCAGGTCGGCCCGATCTGCTCGGCGACAAAGAGACCGGTACCTTAGTGAAGCAGTTGCATAAGACGCTCTTTGACTTTTACATGAAGCTCGACGACGCCGTGATCATCTATCCCGGCCACGGCCACGGCTCGCCGTGCGGTGCGGACATCGGCGATCGGCTATCGAGCACCATCGGCCACGAGCGGCACGGCAACGCGTTTCTGAAGCACAAGGAGTTCGAGAACTTTCGCGAGTACGCACTATCCACAGCGCCGCCTACACCCACGTATTACCTGCGCATGAAGAAGGTGAACGCCGCGGGCGCTCCCGTCATCGGCCGGCTTCCTCCGGTGCCGGCGATGCCAGCAAAGGCATTCAGCGAGGCAATCGCTTCGGGCAAACATGTCGTGATTGACACCCGATCCATGCTCGCCTTCGGGGGTGCTCATATCCAGGGGGCCCTGAATCTCGGTGCGAACAGGGCCGAACTGTCGCTCTGGGCAGGCTGGATGCTTGATCCAAAGATGCCGATCTACCTGGTTCTGGAAAGCGATGGGAAGCTCGATGAAGTCATCGCGCTATTTGTCCGCACTGGGTACACCGAGTTTGGCGGATACCTGGCCGGCGGCATGGCGGCGTGGGTCAACGCCGGCTTGCCACTCCAGACCCTTCGGCAGATGCCGGTTCACGAGCTGGCGAAGCATGAAGAGGTCTCGCGTCTTGATGTGCGTTCGCCGGAGGAATGGAAAGAAGGACACATGCCCCACGCCCGGCATATGTTCCTTCCCGATCTGCGTGATGCGAGGAATCGCCCGGACAAGAACAAGCCTGTCGCCGTGTACTGCGACAGCGGCTACCGCGCCAGCCTGGCGGCGAGTTGGCTGCAGGCGCACGGCATTGCCGACGTGCGCAACGTGCCCGGAAGCTGGCAGGCGTGGACCGGGGCCGGTCTGCCCGTGGCGAAGGAGGGAAAATGAGCAGCTCGACGTGGATTCTGCTGGCGGCAACAGGTGATCCGGAGCAAACGGGTGCGGCCTGGTCGCCGTACCTCGTGGGTGCCCTAATCGGCGTACTCTCCTGGTTCACCTTTCTGATCTCGAACAAGCCCCTCGGTGCATCGTCAGCGTACGCACGCGTGTCCGGCATGATCGGCAAGGCGATCGCGCCGCGGCACACGATGAGCCTCAAGTACTTTCAGGACAACAAACCGAAGGTCGACTGGGAAGTGATGCTCGTGGTCGGGGTCATCGTCGGCGCAGTCATTGCTGCGTGGACCGGGAACGAATTGGTTGCGCGATGGGTGCCACCGATGTGGGAGGAGCGCTTCGGCGGCGCGATCGCACCACGGCTCATCGTCGCCTTCGTCGGCGGCGCACTGATGGCGGTGGGCGCGAGACTCGCGGGTGGTTGCACGAGTGGGCACGGAATCAGCGGCGCGATGCAGCTTTCTGTCTCTTCATGGATCGCCCTCATCGGCTTTTTTGTCGGCGGTGTGATCACCGCAATGCTGCTGTTCAACACGTAGGTCGGCCACGGCCGCTCAAGGAGAATCTATGAGTGAAGCTCAGCAAGACATGCCACCGCTGACAGATACGAACAAGACCCGGCAACTGCTGTGGGGCCTGTTGTTCGGCATCATCTTCGGGTTCCTGCTTCAGAAAGGGGGCGTCGCGAAGTATCACGTCCTGATCGGCGTGCTGCTCTTACGCGACTTCACCGTCATCAAAGTGATGCTCTCGGCGATTCTCGTCGGCATGATCGGCATCTTTGCACTGCAGCGGGCAGGAATGGTGAAACTACATCTCAAGCCAACTCGATATCTCGCGAACTCGGTCGGCGGGATCATCTTCGGGATCGGCTTTGCGCTCGCGGCGTATTGCCCCGGCACAGGCGCTGCTGCGCTCGGCCAAGGCAATCTCGATGCGCTGGGCGTCGTGGCGGGCATGATCATCGGCTCATTCCTGTTTGCCGAAATGTCGGGATGGATTGGCCGCAACGTGAATCCGATTGGCGAGCGTGGCGAATTGACTTGGCCGCAGCTGCTTCATCTGCCGACCCTGCCGGTTACCATCGCGTTCGCAACCATCATCTTGTCCGTCCTGATTTCGCTCAAAGTCGCTGAGCGTTAGCGGTTGGTTGAAGTCAAACACTTGCTGTCGGCAGGAAGCGATTCACCGACACAGCGACACTCAAAAGGCTGGGTGTGTTCTGTCTGCAAGGACGGAAAGGGAGTCGTCTTTTGGCGATGCGCCGCTTGCGTCGAATCCATCTTGCTGAAGTCATGCCGGTCATACGTCGGCATGGGGCGCTTCAACTTGGTGATTCCGGACTTCCGACCACCATTTCCAAAGCGTATAGATCGCCGGGTAGATCAGTAGTTCCAAAATGAAGCGGGTGATGATCCCGCCGACCATCGGGGCGGCGATACGTTTCATCACATCAGACCCGGTTCCGCTGGACCACATGATGGGCAACAGGCCCATAAGAGATACTGCCCGGTTGATGGGCGGCTCTTGAAGCTTGCCGCCTTCAAAAAACGCACCGCATTGATGTCGGACATAGTGCTCTTTGAGAACAGCCCGGTCACACGTCACAAGTCAGGGATCAACGTCGCGTTCTCAGATAACTCAGTGTCGTGGGTTAACTGGGATGATGTGAAAACGCCTCTTGCGGGCACACGGACCATTACGCAAGCTGCAAACGCCAAGGTCGACTCGTTTTGGTCAGGACTCGATACCAAGTGAGACGCAATTTGGGAAATCTACGCGACACTTCGAAGGGAGTCGCGGCCGGGAAGATCGATAGCGGTCGAAATTGCCATTATCGTCGGTGTAATGATCAATCGATCGACCGACTCATCCACACGATCCAGCAGGGTATCCAGCGGCCGCATTGTGTCGGCCAGCACACGGGCACTACGATTGTCATCCAACATGGCCTTGCGGCGTTGGGCATCCTCGCGGGCGGCGGCACGGGCTTCTGTTCCCGCCTTGAAACACTGCTTTGTCACCCCACCGCCGACTCGACGCACGCGGTAGTAGAAACGGTTCGGACCACGCGTCTCCCACACCATCGCGACATCTGATTTCCATCTTTTGGAACTGCCTGTCCGGCGATTTTCGTGATGCTTCAGTCAAGCCACCGCGGAGAATTACAATGGAAGTGGCTTGGCTGGGAAGAGCAGAAAACGTAGCACCAAAGGATGCAGCGTCGACGAAGCCACTTTGCCTGGGCAGGATGGACATTGTGAAAGAGTACAAACCGCACAGATGAACCGGACCGATCACTCAAAGTCGCAAAGCGATTCCACATACTGGCCCGATCCATCACGAAGCCAGCCATCGAGTTGGGCCTGCTCCTTTAGCTGCTGTCCGCGGGCGCGCGGCACGATGAAATAAGCCGTATCGATTTCCGGCAGTGAACTCATGTCGCTCCAAAGCTTTTCGAACTGGCTGACCGGCAGTACGTCTTCCTGGCCGAACCCCCATCGCTTTTTGACGTCTTTTAGCGTGATGTAGGTCGGTACCCGCGCCGCCAGCAAGCGGATGGCGGCAGACACTTTCGGTTCGTTCCCCAGGTCGCTTCGTGACAGTTCCATCACGTTCAACAATCGATCGAGGTCGATCCAGGTTGTCATGGAGTTGTAGTAGCTCAGCGCGAACTCCTGCTCCTCACGTGGCATCGCCAATCCTTCGACCAGCCGTGGCCGACCGTTGATGCGGGCCAGCCCGCCGCCGCGGTCTTCCAGCCTGCGAGTGATGACCTCGAAGCTCAGACATGCCCCGCGATCGATGTGGTGACCGAGCATCGTGGGGTCAGGGTCGGCGCCTACCGTGTCGATGTTGTGCAGCATCAGGTAACGAAGCACAGGTCGCAGTCTTAGCAGCTCGACAAGCACGCCATTTCGCAGCAGGTTCGGCACTTCGAAGAAGTGGCCGACCGGGTGGAGGCACTGCTGAGGCAGGTTGTCGGTATAGTCGCTCGTCTCGCCGCTGGTGCGGGCCCAGTGGATGAGCGCCGCCTGGAGGCTCGCCCGCATTCGCTGTTTCTGCTCATCGAGCGCCATGTGGGCTGTTTCTTCCCACGCAAATCGGAGGTCGCGCACGGTGGGAACCATGCGAAGCCCGATTGATCGACCAGGCGAAAGCAGCAGCGGCCCGTCATATGCAATCGATGCCATTGCACGGGCGATTGCTTCATGGGTGAGATAGCTCGTGGCAAAAAGATGCGCTGGCATTGTGCCGGCGAGCCTGCCGATCCGTCGGGATTTGGCGAGATGAACATCAAGGAAACTGCGGTGTTGTCCGCCGAGTTTGCAAAAGGGGTGCAGGGCCTTGACGACACCGGCACCTTGCGTCCACCGCGAGCCCGCGCCGGCGGCGAGTGTAAAGACAGCGACCTCGCCCGCCCGGAGCGATTGCAGGCCGATCTCGCGTGCGTGGCTATCTGCGTGACGGGCATCGATGACATCGTCCAAGCCAACATTCTCGATCATCGTCGATGCAGGCAATCGGTTTTGCGCGAGGCCAATCCGTCCCGATTGCAGGTCCTCGCGGATCTGTTCGTGCTGCGCGCGATCGAAGCCAAGCTCTTCGAGCAGGCCGTGAAGAGTCTTGCCCTGAGGATCGGTTTGTGTCTGTTGGGGAAAGAGCCGGTCGAACAGCGTTTCCACCATGCCCGACAGTTCTGGACGGGTTCGACATGCCGAGGCAAACCGATTGAGTTCGGCCCGGCGTTGTGTGGTGAGGGCGCGGGGGTCGGTGCGTGCCCAAACCGGTCCCATGAAAGCATAGTAAGCAGCTGGCAGCAGATTCGTATCGCCATGAAGCAGCGTCGCGAAGGTCCCGCGCTCGTTGATGGCAAAATCGTAAACGACCGGCTCCATCGCGAAGGGAAGTGCCGATTGCAGCGACTTTTTCGTGTCGCTCATCAGCCGCTGCAGAAATGCCTGGACCTCGGCCTTGCGGGTTGGTGCAACGATGAAGCCCATGCCTCCGCCGCTCATTCCACCCAGCATCCAGAAGCCCCAGAAATCATGCCCGAACTGCTTGCGTGTCGCCGCGATCAGCAGCTCGGTGTAGCGGTTGCTGGCCCAGGGGATAATTGTCTGGATGGGTTCTGTGAAGTTTCGTGTGGTCGCGGCCCCGATCGCCTGAATATCGCCACGGCGAAGGCAATCCAGAATTTCATCGAGGATACCAGCGGCCTGCTTACGACCAGCCCACTCGCGCTCGCTGCGCAGGAGGTATTTTTCGGTCACCATCTCAAGGATCGGTCCGACGTTTTGTGCCATGCCGCCGTGGACCAGGACCAGGCTCTCCTGGAGCTTTCGACGGGCATCGTTGCTGGCATCGCAGCGGTCGAGCACCCGGTGCGTGGGCAAAAGCCTTCCGCGCGAGATGCCGAACTCTGGATCGCCGTTGGTTGCGACGGACCCGCTGATCACTTTCATTCCCGGCCAGACACCCCCGGAATCCTGCCAACCGCCGCCGCTCCCGCCGATCCACTCGCCAAGGATGGCGCGAGCGGCCACGACACGGCGTTCGGCTTCTTCAAGCGGGCCAGTGAGGCTTTGTGCCTGGCCGGTGGCGCGCATCAGGGCGCTGATGAGTGAGCCCAGCAGGTTGGTCGAAACGGCCAGCCGTGAACCCTTGGGTATGTTGTTAACACTGCTGACGACTTCCAAACCCAGCCCGGGCCCAACGAGTCGTGCCAGCACATCTGCGAGCGAAGCGCCCGATCCCTCCATGCCCGGCGGCAAACATCCGGACGCGATGAAGGCAGCCTTGAGCAGACCCAGGTAGTCCTTGGCGAAGTCAAACACCTCTGCCAGTTCTGTGATGTCGACGCGGGCACCGAGATCGACGCTGACAAGCCTGAGTACAGGCTCGTCGATGACGCGCACGTAGGCCTCGACAGGTGGTCTGGGCTCGGGATCGCGACCATGAACAGCCAGGTCAATCGACACATTGAGTACCCGCGCCCCTTCGGGAAAATCCATCCCGAGAAAGAAAATATCCGACCATCCGCTGTGCGTGAGATCCATGCGCACGGGCGTCTGTTCGGCGAGTGTCGGGAAGATGCCGTCGGCGTCCGGTTCAAGTAACTCGGGGCGTATGCGGAGTGGGTGATCCGCAGGGTGACCGATGCGAAACATCCACTGGTTGCCCCGGACGCTGCGCACACTGTGACGCACCTGGTTGGCCAGCGTCTGAAAAGCGAGTTCCTTGTATGCAGCGGCCAGGCAGGAACTGAGCGGATCACTCGCGCCCTCCAAAGCCATAGCTTGCAGGAAAGTGTCGATTGCCTCATCAAACCGGCGCGAGAGCAGTTGCTGATAGCCGATGTACGGCAACGATCCGGTTGTCGGAAAACCCGGGTGGGCTGGGAGGTGGAAGCGGTGGATGGCGTGAAGAAAGAACAACGCACGCACGCGGTCGTACAGGTTGCCCGTCATACGCCGAAACGAATCCAATTCGCGAGCCTCGGCTAACAGTTGATCGATCTCCAGCCCGCGGAGCGCGACTTCGATGGGTGTGTCCCGCGTGTTACGATCGGTGCTGGCGAGAATGTTCAGGAGTTTTGACATGGCAAGTTAACGGTTGCTGGTGAACGATCCGGGGAGCCATCATTTCATTCGAACCGACTGGGTCAACTCGATCTGCCAACCGGCGTGTCAGACGGGTTGCTGCTCTCTGGCAAGTTGTTCGATGAGTCCGGTCAATACCTCATCACGGTCGGGTCCACTTAGGGCGATGGCCAACTGTGCCATGAGCAAGCCATGCTTGACTCCGACGTTATATCGGGCTGCCTTGAGTTCGAGTGCAAGGTAGCGCTCCTGCCGAGTTAGTCGGGCAAGTGCATCCGAAAGAGTGGGCGGCCTGGCAGTGCCGCCGGAAGCAAAAATCGCCTGCAATGCCTGAATCACGCCGGAAGTAAGTACATGCATGCCGACAAAACAGAGATAATGTCCAGCTCGCATCCCGGGAACGATCAGTGATTGCTCAGCCTCGGTGGGTGTGGGCTTTTCGACGACATTCTCCACCTGGTACAGACCTGGCTGGCCGCTAACCAGGTGACCCCCGATCGTGCCGTAGTAGGGTAACATGTGCTCGCGAGTGGGCTGAACGGCGCTGACCGTACAATTCTCTCGCTCCGCAACGGTAACCAGCGTCTTGGCACACGATTCGCCCGTCTTGGAGAGGAACAGGTGATCACCCACAAGATGCAGAAACGGCTCTTCCCGCACAAAGTCGGCGGCCACCCGAATTGCATCGCCGTAGCCGCGTGGTTCGGGTTGCTCGACAAAGACGACCTGCTCCCGTGCACTGCCAAGTGCTGAGGTGTATGGGTCACGGTCGCCGGGCGCGATGACCACGCCCACCTGCTCCACGCCTGCAGAGATCGCCTCGCGGACGAGCATCTCAAGCACCGAACGCGTCACGCCATCAATGTCGGTAAGCACCTGAAGAGGCAACTGCCGCTGCGATCGCGCCGCCGCAGTGATAACCGCTTTTCTAACGTTCATAGGACTATCCAATCTCATTGAATGCCATACAGAAATCAAGTTTGTCGGGCGATTGCGTCTCGCGAGCGTGGTTTGAGAGGAGTCAGAT
>Ga0105047_10016147_pt1 | contig 11720 bp, 10 predicted proteins | sample MAT04_FD_78384 | JGI IMG/M metagenome (GOLD analysis project Ga0105047, IMG submission 78384) | Freshwater microbial communities from Lake Fryxell liftoff mats and glacier meltwater in Antarctica - MAT-04 (megahit assembly) | ecosystem: Environmental > Aquatic > Freshwater > Ice > Liftoff... | reverse complement strand
CGGCGGTCGCGCCGATCCTGGCCGTGGTCGGGCGTCGGTCCCGGCAGCAGGTCTCCGGCGTCGGAGGGTGGCGGTGCTGCCCTCGGGGCACGCGGGACCGGCACTACGATCGCCACCATCTATGTCCGATCCCGGCCCCACCGTCTTCAAGGAACGCTACGAGCTGCACCGCAAGCTGGCTCGTGGCGGGATGTCCGACGTCTACCTCGCCCGTGACCGCGTGCTCGACCGCCCGGTGGCGGTCAAGGTGCTCTTCCCCGAGTACGCGAAGGACGCCACCTTCGTCGAGCGCTTCCGGCGCGAGGCACAGGCCGCTGCTCGGCTGAACCACCCCAACATCGTCGCCGTGTACGACTGGGGCGAGGAGCTCGGCACCTACTTCATCGCCATGGAGTACGTCGAGGGCCGCAGCCTGTCGGAGATCATCCGGGGCGAGGGCGCCCTACACCCGCGCCGGGCCGCCGAGATCACCGCCGACGTCGCCGCCGCGCTCGGGTACTCGCACCGTAACGGCGTCGTGCACCGCGACGTCAAGCCGGGCAACGTCATGATCGAGACCAGCGGCCATGTGAAGGTCGCCGACTTCGGCATCGCCCAGGCCCTCACCGGCAACGACCAGATGCAGCTCACGCGCGTCGGCGCGGTGATGGGCACAGCCACGTACTTCTCGCCCGAGCAGGCCCAGGGCAAGCAGGTCGATCCGCGGAGCGACCTCTACTCGCTGGGCTGCGTCCTCTTCGAGATGCTCACCACCCGGCCGCCGTTCATCGGCGAGACTCCCGTGGCCATCGCCTACAAGCACGTCCAGGAGACGCCGCCATTGCCGAGCAGCGTGGGTGTCCAGGTACCGGCCCCGCTCGAGGCCATCACCATGAAGCTGCTGGCCAAGGAGCCGGCCGGTCGCTACGACACCGCCGAGGACCTGCGGGCCGACCTGCGCCGCTTCCTCGACGGGCAGACCGTCGTGGCCGGCCCGGCCACCGCGCTCGCGGTCGGTGCGGTCGCCGGTGCGGCCGCCGGCGCGGCTGCCACCGCCAACCCCGCCGCCGCGCTCCCGGCGGCAGCGCCACCCGCGGCACCGGTCTACCCACCCGACCCGTACTACGACCAGCCCCGCAAGCGGGGCAGCGGCGTGTTCATCGGCGCGCTCGTGCTCCTGCTCATCGCGCTGGGAGTGGCCCTGTTCTTCATCGGGTCCAACATCTCCAAGAGCAGCTCCACCGCGCAGGTCACGGTGCCCACCGTGACGAACCTGCCGGTCGAGCAGGCGCGGGCCCGGCTCGAGAACGTCGGCCTCAAGGTCAACGAGGTCATGGTGCCCAACGACACGGTCCAGGCCGGGATCGTCTTCGATCAGAACCCGAAGGGCGAGACCAGCGTCGACGACGGATCGGTCGTCGACCTCAGCGTGAGCCAGGGCCCGAGCGACGTCGCCATCCCGAACGTGGTGGGCGAGGACGAGCTCTCGGCGGTCGCCCTCCTGCAGGGCGCCGGGTTCTCCGTCGACCCCCAGCAGCAGGCCGACGAGACCGTGCTGAGGGGTCTCGTCATCTCGCAGTCGCCGACCGCCGATGCCCTGGCGCCCAAGGGCTCGCGGGTCATCATCGTCGTCTCGTCCGGCCGCGCCGTGGCCGAGATCCCCCAGCTGGCCGGCGAGTCCGCCACCAGCGCGGCGAACCGGCTCGGCCAGCTCGGGTTCCAGACCAGCCAGATCGTGGAGTTCAGCAACGAGGTCCCCCGTGGTCGCGTGCTGCGCACCGATCCTCCCGCCGGCCAGAAGGTCGATCCCCAGTCGGTCACCGTCGTCATCGTGGTGTCCGACGGTCCCGAGACCACCACCACGACCGCGGCACCCACCACCACGACCACCGCGCCGACGACCACCTCCACCGCGCCGACCACGACGACGCCCACCACCGCGCCGACCTCGACCACCCGCTGATCTGCGCCAGGCGGGTCGCGCTCGTTGGTGGGCGAGCGACCGGGCCTTCGTCTCAGGCCGAGACGGCGGTGGCGCGGGCGAGGAACGTCGCGATGAGGTCGTGACCGTTGGCGGTGAGGATCGACTCGGGGTGGAACTGGACTCCCTCGATGTCGAACTCGCGGTGGCGCAGTCCCATGACGATGCCGTCGTTCGTCTCCGCGGTGATCTCGAGGACGTCGGGCACCGAGTCGCGAGCCACGACGAGCGAGTGGTAGCGGGTGGCCTCGAGCGGGTTGGGCAGCCCGGCGAACACGCCGCGGTCGTGGTGGCGGATCAGCGAGGTCTTGCCGTGCATGACCTCGGGCGCCCGCACGACGTCCCCGCCGAACACCTGCCCGATGCACTGGTGGCCGAGGCACACGCCGAACACCGGGCGCGATCCGGCGAAGTGGCGGATCACCTCGTTGGAGAGGCCGGCGTCCTCGGGGCGGCCGGGTCCGGGGCTGATGAGCACGCCGTCGGGGTCGAGCTCGACGATCTGGTCGAGCGTCAGGGTGTCCGAGCGGTGGACGAGCGGCTCTGCGCCGAGCTCGCCGAGGTACTGGACGAGGTTGTAGACGAACGAGTCGTAGTTGTCGAGGACCAGCACCCGGGCGCCCATGGTGCCGGCAGGGTATCCCGGGGCGCGGCTCGCTCGACAACCGGTTCGGTCGAGCGCAGCCGCCGACGGCGGCGCGAGTGGCGGGGCAGGGCGGGTGCGGTGGGCTAACGTCGACACCCGTGGCGAAGCCGGAGAAGCGCAACATCGAGAGCGGCACCGACAAGGTGATGCCCAAGGGCAAGCCCCGGGAGGCCGTGCGCAAGGTCACCCGCGAGCCGACGGCCGCCGACGACAAGGACGCCACCGCGTTCGACAAGGCGACCGGCAAGGACGCCGGCGAGTCGACCCCGAAGCGCACCTCCAAGCGGGTCACGCCCAAGTCCACCCCCGCTGCCTCCACCCGCTACACGCCACCCACCCCGCACTACGCGGACCTGCCCAGTCCCGTCTGGGTGCCGGTGCTGATGTTCAGCATGTTCGCCCTGGGCATGCTCACGATCTTCTTCAACTACGTCGAGCTCGTGCTCCCGGGCGCCACCTCGAACTGGTATCTGCTGCTCGGTCTGGGCTTCATCCTCGGCGGCATCATCACCGCTACCCAGTTCCGCTGACGCCGCCCCGTCAGGCCTGATCGCTCACCCCGAGCCCCCGCACCGCCCACAGGCTGTGGACAACGGCGCGGGAACTCGCGGCCGATCTGTCACGGTAGGTGGCCGTCGGGTTGCGATCCTTGCGTTTCGACGTCTGTCGTACGAACGGGGGGTTTCCGTTCGGTTACCGGGCACAAGGTCGTCCACATCCTGTGGACGGTGGCCCGAACTTGGTGCGGTCCGCCTGCACCATCGTCGGGGCGTCGGCGCTCGGCGGGACCGGTGGGCCCGACGCGGCTGCGGCGGCGTCGGGGTGGGGGTTGCGCCGCTACTCGACGGGCGCCACGAGGTCCATGTCCTCGAGGCAGTGGCGCGGGGGATCGGGGTCTTGGTCGGGGGCGACGGTCATGCGCACCTCGGTGCCGCAGATGCTGCACCGGTAGATGATCTTGACCTTGCGCAGCTCTCCGGCCGGCGGGGGCTCGGGGACGGGTCGGGCCAGGCCGTTCACCATCATGAGGCCGAGGCGCAGGATCCCGTAGGTGAACGCGCAGGCGATGAGCACGGCGAACCAGGGTCGGCCGAGGCCGACCATGATGGCGCCGCCGACGGCGATGAAGAAGAGGAGGAGCGGGTGCCGGGGCACCTCGTCAGGCTACTTGCGCGGCTGCGGACGACCACATCGGCGCCGGGAATCGACCGGACCGCCTCCGGGCGCGACGGGGGGCACCCGTGGGTGCCCCTCGAAGCAGGTCTCGGTTCCGGAACCCGGCGGCAGCTCACCGCCGCCGGTGCCCGATGAGCGGGGGGATCAGCCCAGGCGCTCGATGATGGTGGCGTTGGCCAGGCCGCCACCCTCGCACATGGTCTGGAGGCCGTAGCGGCCGCCGGTGCGCTCGAGCTCGTTGAGCATGGTGGCCATGAGCTTGGCGCCCGATCCACCGAGCGGGTGGCCCAGCGCGATGGCGCCGCCGTTGGGGTTGACCTTGCTCATGTCGGGGTGGTGCTCCTTCTCCCACGCCAGCACGACCGAGGCGAAGGCCTCGTTGATCTCGACCACGTCGATGTCGCTCATCGACAGCCCGGACTTCTCGAGGGCGATCGTCGTGGCCGGGATGGGGCCGGTGAGCATGGTGACGGGATCGACGCCGGCGAGGGCGAAGGTGTGGAAGCGGGCCCGAGGGGTGAGGCCCAGCGCCTTGGCCTTCTCCTCGGACATGATGAGCACGGCCGAGGCGCCGTCGCAGATCTGCGACGAGTTGCCGGCGGTGACCTTGCCGTCGGGCTTGAAGGCCGGCTTCAGCTTGGCGAGGGACTCGGCGGTGGTGCCGGCACGGATGCCCTCGTCGGCGGTGTGCATGTCGTCGGTCTCGATGAGGTCGCCGGTCTCCTTGTCGCGGGGCTTGGCCCGGACGGGGACGATCTCGTTGTCGAAGCGCCCTTCCTCGGTGGCCTGGAGGGCCCGCTGCTGGCTCAGGGCGCCGAAGGCGTCGAGGTCTTCGCGGCTGATGTCCCACTTGTCGGCGATCATCTCGGCGCCGATGCCCTGGGGCACGAGGCCGCCGGCGTCCGCGTAGCGGGCGTTCATGGCATCGGTGAACGGGAAGCCCATGTCGCGGCCGATGGAGCCGCCCATCGGCACGAGGCTCATGACCTCGACGCCGGCGGCGATGACGATGTCGTGGGCGCCCGACATCACGGCCTGGGCGGCGAAGTGGGCGGCCTGCTGCGACGAGCCGCACTGGCGGTCGATGGTGGTGGCGGGGACCGACTCGGGCCAGCCGGCGGTCAGCACGGCGTTGCGGCCGATGTTGAGCGACTGGGCGCCCGTCTGCATGACGCAGCCCATGATCACGTCCTCGACGAGGGCGGGATCGAGGTCGTTGCGGGTGACGAGGGCCTTGAGGACCTCGGCGGAGAGGTCAGCCGGGTGCCAACCCGAGAGCCTTCCGTTGCGCTTGCCGCCAGCGGTGCGGACGGCGTCGACGATGACTGCGGTGGCCATGTGTTCTCCTCGTGGATCCCTGTATCCCCACGGGCGCCACCGGTGCGACGCCTGCCCTCCGACCCCGAAACGGGTGTCCTGAGCGGGGCTGTTCGGGGCGACCAACACAATTGACCGCCCGGTCAAGTCTGCCGCCGGACCACTCGATCGTCAACCTGCGAAGCCGCTCGGGGCGCGAGCTGGCCCCCGGGCCAGCGCCGCGTCGCCGGGGTCGGTACGGTTATCGGTCACACCGGGACCTCGGATCACCGGGCGACAACGGTTCCGACGGGCTCGACGAGCCCCCACACACAGGAGAGACGCATGGCGTTGACCAGCGACGACATCCAGCAGATCGTCGAGGGACAGACCGTTCCGAGCGAGTTCCTCAAGACGGTCGCGGCCCACGGCTCGGCCACCGCGCTGCGTTGGCAGGATGGCGACGACGCCTGGCGGGAGATGACGTACGCGGAGTACGCCGACCACGTCGCCCGCGCCGCGGCCGGTCTCCAGGCCCATGGCGTCGTGCCCGGCCAGCGCATCGTGCTCATGGTGCGCAACCGCCCCGAGTTCCACGTCCTCGACCTCGCGGCGAACTTCTGCGGGGCCACCTCGATCTCGATCTACAACTCCTCGGCCTCCGAGCAGGTCGAGTACCTCGTCAACCACTCCGAGGCCGTGCTCGGCATCGTCGAGGACACGGGCTTCCTCGAGCGGTTCCTCAAGGTCCGCGACGACCTCACCCATCTGGAGCACCTGGGGATCATCGACGATCCGGACGGGCTCGCCGGTTCGGACATCTTCACCTACGAGTCCCTGCTGGCGCACGATCCGATCGACCTCGACGCGGCGGTCGCCAACTGCACCCCCGACCAGCTCGCCACCATCATCTACACGTCGGGCACGACCGGGCCGCCCAAGGGCGTGATGCTGACCCACAACAACATCGCGTGGACCGTCGAGTGCCTCAAGCAGTCGATCCAGTACGACGACTTCGTCGGCAAGCGGCTGGTCTCGTACCTCCCCATGGCCCACATCGCCGAGCGGATGACCTCGCACTACCAGGGTGCGTTCGTGGGCTACGAGGTCACCACCTGCCCCGATCCGGCCCTGCTCGCCGCGTACCTGCGTGAGGTCAAGCCGAACGTCCTGTTCGGGGTGCCCCGCGTGTGGGAGAAGGTCTACGCCGGCGTCACCGCCGCGCTGTCGGCCGACCCGGACAAGAAGGCGAAGTTCGACGAAGCCGTCGCCGCCGCGCTCCCCATCGTCGAGGCCATGGACTGGGACCGCGCCACCGACGAGCAGATCGCCACCTACGAGTTCCTCGACTCGGTCGCCTTCAAGCCCGTCCGTGAGCTGCTCGGCCTCGACCAGGTCGAGTTCGGCATCACCGGTGCCGCCCCGATCCCGGCGGACCTGCTCCGCTGGTACCGCGCCATCGGCGTGCCGCTGTCGGAGATCTACGGCATGTCCGAGAACAGCGGACCCATGACCTGGGCGCCGCGGCGGGTCAAGGCCGGGACCGTCGGTCCGGCCGTACCCGGTTGCGAGGTGCGCCTCGAGCCCGACGGCGAGATCGTCTGCCGCGGTGGCCACGTGTTCCAGGGGTACCTCAACGCCCCGGACAAGACCGCCGAGGCCCTCGATGCCGATGGCTGGCTCCACACCGGCGACATCGGCGAGATCGACGAGGACGGCTACGTCAAGATCGTCGACCGCAAGAAGGAGCTGATCATCACCGCCGGCGGAAAGAACATCAGTCCCGCCAACCTCGAAGCCGCGCTCAAGATGATCCCGCTGGTGGGCCAGGCCTGTGCCATCGGCGACCAGCGCCCGTTCGTGTCCGCGCTCGTGGTCCTCGACCCGGAGGTCGCCCCGGCCTGGGCCACCCAGCAGGGGATCGAGTTCGATTCGCTCGCCGACCTGGCCACCGACGCCACGATCATCGCCGAGATCGACCGCGGCCTGGCCGAGGTCATGGGCACGTTCAACAACGCCGAGCGGGTCAAGAAGGTCAAGGTCCTCGGCGAGGAGTGGCTGCCCGACAGCGACATGCTCACACCCACCTCGAAGCTCAAGCGACGCGGTGTGTTCGCCACGTACCAGGACGAGATCGAGGGCCTGTACAACTGACGCCGGTCCGTCACCGGCGTCGGGCCCGCGAGCCCGACGCCGGCACGGAGGCGATCACCCGTGGGGGGGGGCGGTCCGGCGAACGTCGCCCGACGAACGACACAGCACAGGGAGAAGTGATGGGTGAGCTCCGGGTCGGCGCGGTCGTGCGCGGCACCGACGGCGAGTTGGGGAGCGTGGATGCGTTGGTGATCGATCCCGTCCGCGCGGTCGTGACCCACGTGGTCGTCATCACCGCGCCCGACGCGCACCGGGTGCTCCTCCCGATCGCCGCCGTCGTCGAGTCCACCCCCGAGGCCGTGACCATCAACCTCAACGGTGCCGCCTTCGCAGCCTGCGCCGGCTTCGACGAGCCCGGCTACCACGCCCCGTCGGTCGAGTGGCAGTCCGCCGAGCTGGCCTTCGAGCCGGGCGCGTACTACCTCGAACCGTTCGCCAGCCCCCTCGAGGGGTGGTCGCTCGCCGACCACGAGCGCGTGCCCCTGGGCGAGGTCACCCTCCGCCGGGGTGACGAGGTCGCCTCGTCGGACGGCACGGTGGTGGGCCACGTCGACGAGCTGCTCATCGACCCCACCGACGGCCACGTCACCCATGTCGTGCTCCGTGAGGGTCATATCCTGCGCCGGGACACCGACGTGGTCGTCCCGATCCACGGCGCCACCTTCACCGAGGGCCGCGTGCAGCTCGGCATCGACCTCCCGGCGGTCCACGCCCTCGAGCACCTCCCGGTCCAGCGCCACGGCCACGTCGTGGCGTCCGAGGTCGACGGGCGCGACGACGACGGTTCCTGACCCAGCACGTCGGCCAGATGGGGCGGGCCCTGCGGCGCTCCGCTGCGCGACGCCCATGGGGTGCGCGGGGTTCGCGGACAGGTTTCAGGGAGCGGTCGTGCTCGTGAGGTCGAGGGGAGGCCCGACGCTGAAGCACGAGGTGAGGCCGTAGGCGTTCAGATCGGGGCCGGAGATGCCGATCGGGTTGATGATCGCCGTGGGGTCGGTCTGGGCGGTGTCGAGGGTGGCCTGCATCCGGTCGATGCCCGAGGTGATCATCGCCGCGTCCTCGGCGGGCGGCGTGAGCGCCCGCAGCTCGTCGATGGCCCGCTGCGCCACCGGCGTGATCTGGCCGAGCAGTTCGTTGCGCTGCTCGCCCGACGCCCCGCTCGGCGGGTTGTTCTCGTCGCCGGTCTGGAACCCGACGATCTCGCTCTCGGCGTCGGTGCAGACGGCGTTGGCCTGGATGACGAAGTCCGACTTCGACAGCACCGGCGTGGTCTTGGGCGGGCCGACGACATCGGCACCGTCGTCCGAGGAGCACGCGGCCAGACCGAGTCCGCACGTCAGCGCGAGCGCGGCGAGGAGAGGAGCAGGGTTCCGTCGCATGCGAGGAGTGTAGGACCCGGCCTGCGGGCGGGAGCAGGCGGGCGGCTGGTCAGCCGATGGCGCGCAGGACGCGCTGCTGATCGCCGAGCAGCCGTCCCGACCAGCGCACGAGGACCGCGAAGGTGACGGTGGCGGAGGCCACGGCGAGGAGGATCGCCGGTGCGTCGTAGCGTCCGGCGACGAGGTCGCGCAGCAGGAGGACCTGTCCGAGGACGGGGATGGCGTAGAGGCCGAGGGCATCGATGGTCGGTGCCGCGAAGGCGATGACTCCGGCCACGACGAAGATGACCGACAGGAGGTCGCCGAGACCGACGGCGTCGTCACCGCCGGTGCCCAGGGCACCGGCGAAGCAGCCGAAGCCGGTGGCCACCAGGGCCAGGATGAGCGCGGTCACCACTCCGCCGGCGTACATCGCCAGCAACGAAGCGAGCGGTTGCTGGTCGGCGTTGCCCGGGATGGCTGCGGTGGAGACGAGCAGCACGACGGCGGCGAGCACCTGGAGACAGGCGAGGGGGAACGATCCGAGCGCCATGCCGAGGGCGAGCGAGCGGCGGCGCAACGGCAGCACGAGGAGCGGTTCGATCGCTCGTCGCTCGCGCACCGATCCGAGCACCGACGCCACCGATGTCACCACACCGATGCAGAGGAGTGCGGCGATCGGCGCCAGTTGCCGGGCGAGCTGGAGACGGTTGATCTGCGCGTCCCGCGGCAGTTCCGTCACGGTGATGTCGGGTCCGCCGCTCGTGTCGAGATCGACCCCGTTGGCCGCGGCGAGGTCCTGGAGCTCGATCTCCTGGAGGCGCACGCCGATGGTGGTGAACGCTTCGACCGAGTTGGGCTGGCTCTGCCGGTAGGAGACCTCGAGCTCGACCTCCTGGCCGACGGCGAGCCGCTCGTCGGCGCTTGGCGGGAACACGATACCGGCGGCGGCCCGTGACTCGGTGACGTCGGCGGACACGGTGGTGGAGGGGCGCAGCACCAGGCGCGGGTTCTGGAGTCGGGCGATGAGCTGCTCGGCGCCGTCGAGGTCACCGCCGATCGACACGCGGTAGGTGCGGTCCTCGGCCCGGTCCTGGAGGCGCGAATCGGCGAGACCGACGGCGGCGACCAAGAGGGCGAACAGGACACCGGTCAGGATGGTGGCCACCCACCCGCCCGGTCGGCGCAGGAGGTCGCGGAAGACCAGACCGGCCACCAGGCGGGCCTCCGTCATGGCGTCGGCCGGGGCGTCGGCGGGGATCGGTGGCGGCGCAGCGAGCGAACGATGCGTCTCGGTGGGGTCAGCCATTGCGCATCACCATGCGCTCGGCGTCGAGCGCCCGCCCGGTGACCGCCGTCAACGCGAGGGTGGCCACCAGCGTGGTGGCCGTGGCCACGACCATGGCCGTCAGCGACCCGGACCCCTCGAGCACGTCGCGCAGGGCCCCGACCGAGCCGGCGACGGGGACCACCGCGAGCGCAGCGGGAGGGGAGCGCTCGCCGATCGCGACCGTGACGGCGACGAGCGCGGCGACGATCACCGCGGCCCCGGTGGCCAACGAGATCTGCTCCTGGGTCCGTGACACGGCCCCGATGACGACGCCGAGCGCGGTGGTGAAGGCGAACAGGACGACCATCGTCAGCACGACGGCGGCCAGGTTCCGCACCAGGTCGGCGCTGGATCCGGTGAGGACCGCGGTGAGGGTGCCGAACGCCAGCACGGCGAGCACGACCGGCAGCGCCGTCACGATGCCGACGACGAGCTCGCCCAGACCCTTCGCCGTGGCCAGGCTCCGGCGCGAGACGGGGAGCAGGAGCTGGGCCATGAGCAGTCCGCGGGTGCGACGGCTGACGATCCGGTTGGCGGTGCCGGCGACCAGGAGCGCGGCCTGCAGGCAGATGAGCCCGGGGATGGCCTGCGAGACCAGGGACCGGGTGCCGACTTCGGTCCGCTCGACGTTCACCACGGTGAGGGTGATGGCGTCGCCGCGCACGCCGGACTGATCCTGGGCGGCCTCGAGCCGCTCACGGACCTCGGCGGACTCGAGGGCGACGAAGGACGACTGCAGCAGGAGCGAGCCGGCCCGCGACGGCGGGTCGACGGCGATCTGGAAGATCTCGATCGGGACCTCCGCCGACGGGTCGTCGCGCAAGGTCCGATCCAGGTCGTCGGGGATGCGCACCCCGAGCTCGGCGGTGTCGACGGCCGCCAGGCGAGCATCGTCGACCGGGATGAACTGCAGCCGGTCGCTGAGCGCGGTGAGGGTGTCGCGGGCGCCCTCGACGTCGCCCTCGACGGCCACGGTGTACGGGTTGGGGTGGGTCCGGGACTCGGTTCCCCGGAGACCGATCGTGACCCCGAGCACGCACAGGAACACGACGACCGGGGTGAGCGCCCGGACGATGAGCTGGCGGCGGTCGCGGAGCCCGTCGAGCGCCTCGAGCCCGGCGATGGCGCGGGTCTCGCGCCAGCGCAGCCGGGCCTCGCCGGACCCGGCGGCGGCCGGTCCGGTGCCGGTGGCGTCATCGGGGTGGTCGGGCGTCGATCGGGGATCGCCGACACCGGGGTACGGATCCGTGGCGGACCGACGGGTCATGCGGTCGCGCCGCCGAGCGAGGCCTCGCCGAGGATGCGGACGAACGCCTCGCGGAACGTGGCTGCGCCCGAAGTGCGGACCAGCTCGTCGGGGGTGGTGTCGACGACGACCCGACCGGCCGCGATCCCGACGACCTTGGTCGCCAGCCGCTCGGCCTCGTCGAGGCGGTGGGTGGAGAGCAGCACCGTCTTGGTGCCGGTGACCTCATCGAGCTCGAGCAGCGCCTCGAGGCCGTCGGCGGCGACCACATCGAGGCCCGACGTGGGCTCGTCCAGCAGCAGGACGGGCGGGTCGTGGATGAGCGCCCGGCACAGCGAGACCTTCTGGCGGTTGCCCTTCGAGAGGGTGCCCGCACGGGTCTCGAGGTGACCGGTGAGCGCGAGGTGCTCGGCGACGATGTCGAGTCGGCGGCGGGCGCGTTCGGGGCTGAGGCCGTGCGCCCGAGCCGCGAACACCAGCTGCTCGCGGACGGTGAGGCGGTCGTGCAGACCGGGTTCCTCGGTCACCAGCCCGATGATGCGTCTCGCCCCCAT
>Ga0105047_10016145_pt1 | contig 11722 bp, 9 predicted proteins | sample MAT04_FD_78384 | JGI IMG/M metagenome (GOLD analysis project Ga0105047, IMG submission 78384) | Freshwater microbial communities from Lake Fryxell liftoff mats and glacier meltwater in Antarctica - MAT-04 (megahit assembly) | ecosystem: Environmental > Aquatic > Freshwater > Ice > Liftoff... | reverse complement strand
TTTGGAGCACTTGCTCCCGATCAAAGCCGATCAACTGGTCGGGCAGTCGATCGACATCTTCCACAAGCGTCCCGAGCACCAACGGCGCATGCTGGCGGATCCCTCGAATCTCCCCCACACGGCCAACATTCAAGTGGGCCCCGAAACGCTGGAACTCAACATCAACCCGGTGATGGATCAGAATCGGAACTACCTCGGGGCGATGGTCAGTTGGTCGATCATCACGCAAAAGCTGGCGATGGAGAAGCAAATCAAGGAATCGACGGAGCAAGATCGCACTCGGGCCGAAGAACTGCGCGAGAAAGTGAACGCCATCTTGGTGAGCGTCAACGCCATGGCGGACGGAGACTTCACCCAGTCGATCCCGGATTTGGGAACCGACGAAGTCGGGCAGATGGGCGCCGCGCTCAACACGGCGATCCACTCGGTGCGCACGGCGCTCGAAGGGGTTCGGGAAGTCTCCGAGCAACTCGCGGACGCTTCGGGCCAACTCGCTTCGGCGAGCGAGGAGATTTCAACCGGCGCCCAAGAGCAGGCGTCGAGCTTGGAAGAAACGGCGAGCACGCTCGAACAGATCACCTCGACCGTGAAGCGGAACGCGGATAGTGCCCAGCAAGCCCGGCAGTTGGCCAGTTCCTCGCGGGACGTGGCCGAGAAGGGCGGGTCAGTGGTCAGTTCGGCGGTCGAAGCGATGGACGCCATCAATCAGTCGTCGAAGAAGATCGCCGACATCATCACCGCCATCGACGAGATCGCCTTCCAAACCAACCTCCTCGCGTTGAACGCCGCGGTCGAAGCCGCCCGGGCCGGGGAACAGGGACGCGGTTTCGCCGTCGTCGCATCCGAAGTCCGCAACTTGGCCCAACGTTCGGCCACGGCGGCGAAGGAGATCAAGAACTTGATCCAAGATTCGGTGAAAAAGGTGGATGCGGGCACCGATTTGGTGAACCGCTCCGGGGCGACACTCGGCGAGATCGTGACGAGCGTGAAGCGCGTGACCGACATCATCACCGAGATCGCCTCGGCGAGCAAAGAGCAGACCACCGGCATCGAACAAGTGAACATCGCGGTGTCGCAGATGGACACCGTTACGCAGCGGAACGCTTCGCAGACCGAAGAGATGTCGGCCACGGCTCAAACCCTCACCGAGCAAGCGTCCCAACTCCGCGATCTCGTCGCAGGGTTCAAACTCGGCGGGGAAGCACCACCCAAAGGCGCACCCAAAGCCGCACAGAAAGCAGGACGGCCTCGGCATGCCCCCGCCCCGGTGGCCGCGAAACCGAAGCCACGCGTCAGCCCGATCGCGAAATCGAGCAAGAACGGCAACCACACCAACCACGAACTCGATCGCCTCGGCGGCGACGGCTTCACCGAGTTCTAAAGGAGTGCCCCATGCATCTGTTTCGAGTGCTCTATTGCAGCCGCGCGACGACGCGAATGAACTACGAAACCATGACCGAGTTGCTCGGTGTCGCCTGCGCCAGGAACGAGAAAGACGGCATCACGGGCCTCCTCTCCTATTCGGACGGGAATTTCTTTCAGTGCTTGGAGGGGCCACGTACGATCGTCAGCCGGACGTTGGCGCGGATCTATCGGGACCCACGGCACGCGGACATCGTCGTGGTCGATGCCCGCGTCGTGGCCAGTCGGGTCTTTCCGGACTGGGGCATGCGAGTCGCCGAACCGGGGAAGCTCCAAGCACCATTCTTGCAACTCTTCGCCGATGCCTTCGGGGAAGAGAGCGGTGTGCACGCGACGAGCAATGGACTCCTCGACATTCTCAGGCGGGAGGTCTCCGGGTCGCCGGTCGATCAGCGACCGACGACAGGCGGCAAGGTTTTGACGATCTGAGAACCGCGACTGGGAGTTTATCATGCCACTGTTTCGCCTGATCTATTGCAGCCGCGCGAGCGTGACTCCACAAACCGCTCCCGCGCTCCGAGCGATTGTGAAAGCGGCCCAAAAACGCAACGCCGAGGACGAGATCACCGGCATGCTCTGCTACGGGCGGCCGTACTTTTTCCAGTGCTTGGAAGGAGCGCAGGTCGCGGTCTGCCGGACCATGTTGCGGATCTTTCGGGATCTCCGTCATAAGGATATCGTGCTGATCGAAGCCCGAGTGGTCGACCAGCGTACGTTCCCCGATTGGTCGATGGGACTGGTGGCACCGTCGGAACTCGCCGAGAGTTTCTTCAAAAATCTGTACGAGGAAATGGCGACGGGATCCTCACCGAACGCAGCCGAACAGCTTCTGGCATTGATGATGCGATTGGTCGATTGGTCCATTCCCTGCACCAATGACTGCGATGAGTCCGGCGCGGGGACTATTCCGTTACAAGTTACCCGTTTTGGGACTACTGTATGAATCCTTCCGAACAGACTCCGCCTCCGCGCCGCCCCGTTCGGAGCGACGACGACTTCGACGCGGTCCGCAAGCTCTTGTACGAGCAAACGGGGATTGTTCTGAACGATGGCAAGCTCGACATGGTCCGCGCGCGGCTGGCGAAGCGCTTGCGGGTTCTGGGGCTCACCACGATGCGGGAGTACCTCCGCCATTTGGAAGGCGAGGGACCGGACGGTACCGAGCGGCAGGAGTTCGTCAACTGCCTCACCACGAATAAGACCGACTTCTTCCGCGAGCCGCACCACTTCGATTATTTGCGGGAGACTCTCATCCCCAAATTGAAGGCGGCGGGAAAAAAGCAGATCCGCATCTGGAGCGCCGGCTGTTCGACCGGGGAAGAGCCGTACACCCTCGCGATGACCCTTCGGGAAGAATGCCCCTCGGCCCAAGGATGGGACGTGAAACTGGTAGCCTCCGATATCGACACGGCCGTGTTGGCCGCGGCCGGAAAGGGAGTCTACGACGCGGACCGCGTCGGCGATATTCCCCAAGATTTACTGCGGAAAAACTTCCTGCGCGGGAGTGGGGCCAATGCGGGTAAGGTCGCGGTGCGCCAAGAACTGCGGAGTCTCATCGACTTCCGCCAAGTCAACTTCATGGAAGAAACTTGGCCCGTACCCGGCAAGTTCGACGCGATCTTCTGCCGCAACGTGATGATCTATTTCGACCGTGTGACCCAAGGTCGATTGATGACCCGATTCGCCGGCATGCTGGAGCCGGGCGGAGTGATATTTTTGGGACACTCGGAGAGCATGTACTGGATGGCCGATTCGTTCAAGGCCGTCGGCAACACGATCTATCAGCCCCGCACTTCGGCCGAACCGAGTGCGGGCGCTCCGAGTCCGCGTGAAAAACTCGGGAGGTCGGTGCCGAAAGCGGGTGGAGCAACTCCGAAGCAGGTGGCTGAACAGGAGCACTCCATCATCTTGGGCGAAGTGAAAGCGACCCGCGGCCCTTCGATGATCAAAACGCTCCTCGGCTCCTGCGTGTCGGCCTGTATTTACGACCCCGAGACCGGAGTCGGCGGGATGAATCACTTCTCGTTGCCCGGCGTCTCCGATGATGGGACTTGTGCCCGTTACGGCGCCTACGCCATGGAATTGCTGGTCACCGAGATCATGAAGAAAGGCGGGAATCGGAACCGACTCCGCGCCAAGGTATTCGGTGGCGCCAAGGTTCTGAATATCGAATCGGAGCAATTGAACGTCGGGGCTAAGAACGCGGCGTTCGTCATCCAATTCCTCGCGGACGAAGGAATACCCATCGAGAGCCAGTGCCTCGGGGGCACGCGCGGACTGCTCGTCCGGTTCCGGCCACATACCGGCCAAGCCCAAGTCAAGCCCCTCGCCGGGCGAGAACTCTCGCCGATCATGGCCCGGGAAGAGAAATTCGGACGCGAGCTGCTGAAACAGGTGGCGGCGCCGCCGGACGATTCGATCACGCTTTTTTGAGTTCGGCGGAGGATGCGGTGAACAGGATCAAAGTGCTCGTGATCGACGACTCGGCCCTCATGCGGCAACTGCTTTCGGACATCCTGCGCGCCGACCCCCAAGTGGAAGTCGTTGGCACGGCCGGCGATCCCTACGCGGCCTGGGACAAGATCAAGATTTGCTCGCCGGACGTCCTCACTCTGGACGTCGAGATGCCGCGGATGGACGGTTTGACGTTCCTCGAAAAGCTGATGGCGCACAAACCGATGCCGGTGGTCATGGTGTCGTCTCTGACGGAAGCGAACTGCGAGACGACCTTCCGAGCCCTCGAACTGGGCGCGGTCGATTTCGTCTCCAAGCCGAAGTACGACATGGCGAGCGGCACGATCGCCTTGGCCGACGAATTAGTCGCGAAAGTCAAAGCGGCCGGGCGGGCCAAGGTGCGCAAACATGTGGCGAAAATCGCGAGCAAGAACGATCGCGTGGCGGGCTACGATGCGACTCACAAAGTGATCGCCATTGGCACTTCGACGGGGGGATGCGAAGCCTTGGCCACGGTGCTCGGCGCGATGCCCGCCGATGCCCCCGCTGTCGTGGCCGTGATCCATATGCCCGAAGGATTCACGAAATCCTATGCCGCGCGGCTCGATCGGCTCTCGGCGATGCGGGTCTCCGAAGCGCGGGATGGAGACCGGGTTCTCCCGGGGCATGTGCTCCTCGCACCGGGGAACTTCCATCTGAGCTTGGTTCGCAACGGCGCCTTCACGACGGTGCGCATCCATGGGGGTGCTCCGGTCAATCGCCATCGGCCCGCCGTCGATGTGATGTTCGAGTCCGCCGCCCGTGAACTCGGTGCCAACTGTGTGGGCGCCTTGCTGACCGGCATGGGAGACGACGGTGCCCGCGGCCTGCTCGCATTGCGGCGAGCGGGCGCGCGGACGTTGGCTCAAGACGAAGCGAGTTGCGTCGTCTTCGGGATGCCGAAAGAAGCCATCGCGCTCGGTGCGGCCGAGCAGATTGTGCCCCTCGATACCGTCGCCTACCACCTCCTTCGATGTGCGCAGGCGAAATGATGGAAAAAATCGTGTTCCGAAGCAAGACCTCGGAATTATCTTCGATGTTCAAACGTAGCTTGGCCCGTGAGAAAACGAGAGCCGGCAGTCCCACCAAGGAGTGAAAATGTCCAACATTCGTGCGCTGGTGATCGACGATTCGAAGGTGATGCGCAACATGGTGATGAACACCCTGCGCCAGACCCAACTCGGCATCTTCGAGTTCACCGAAGCGGTGGACGGGGCCGACGGACTGGCGAAATTCAGTCCATCAACTGTCGACATCTGTTTCGTGGACTGGAACATGCCCAACATGACGGGGATTGAATTCGTCCGGAAAGCCCGCGCCGGCGGGGGCACCTTCAACATCCCGATGGTGATGGTCACCAGCGAGCAAACGGTCTCGAAGATCGACGAGGCCCTCACGCAGGCGGGCGCCGACGCCTTCATCTGCAAGCCGTTCACTCCCGAAGCGATGAAGGCGAAACTCGAGAAGATCATCGCCAAGGTTCTCCTCGCCAAGAATCCGGTCGAAAAGAAGGGCGGGTTTTTCTCGTCCATGTTCAGCTGATCATCCCCTGTTCCCACGCCGACCAACCTGAGAGAATCCACTATGTCCGCCGAGCCTACCGACGCGTTCCCCAAAATCATCAGCACCGCGGTACGCGAGGCGACGTCGCAGTTTTTCAAATCGTCCTGCAACCTGAACTTCGTCGATAAACCCGCGGCGCCCGACCACTTGGTCACCTCGGGAATCATGAGCAACATCTCGTTCTTGGGAAACCCATCGTGGGCCTTCGCGCTGGTCGTACCCAATGCCTTCGCCGTGACAATCGCGAAGGCATTCGCCGGATACGACATCCCGTTCGACAGTGCCGACATGGGGGATGTCTTCGGGGAGGTCGTGAATGTGATCGCCGGGGATATCAGCGCCCGTCTGGATAGAAAAGGGATGAAGGCGCAGATGTCGCTGCCCACCGTGATCCGGGGGGATCACATCGATCTGCACGTCCCGGCGGAAGTTTCGACATCCCTGCTGTCGTTCAGCGGGCCGGCGGGCTCGTGTACCATCAAACTGATTGAAGTCCGCGGTAACATGGTCATCGGGCGCCGACCCGGAGCGTGATCCACGGATACGTTCGGATCGGTATTTCAGACAGCGCCGTCGAGGATCTCCCGCACCTTGTTCGCCAAGGCGGCGGGGGAAAACGGTTTCTGCATGAAGTGGACTCCCGCCTGCAGTACACCGTGGCGGATGACGGCGTCGTCGGTATACCCTGAGACGAACAGCACTTTGACGGCCGGGTAGCGTTCCCGGACTTGCTCGGCCACGATACGTCCCCCCGAACCCGGCATCACGACATCGGTGATCAGCAGGTGGATCGGTTTGCCGAAGGAACTGGCGATCGAGACGGCTTCCTCCCCTTCGCACGCTTCCAGTACCGTATACCCATTCGTGGATAAGATGTAGCTCGTCAAGGCCCGAACGCCATCTTCGTCTTCGACGATCAAGACCGTTTCCGTCCCGCGCGGCGGCGTCCGCATCCACGAGTGACCTTGGGTGGCATCCGGCGCCTGTTCCACCCGAGGCAAGTAGACTTTAAAGGTGGTGCCGTGTCCCACCTCACTGTACACCGCGAGGTGCCCGCCGCTCTGCTTGATGATGCCGTAGACGGTCGCCAAGCCCAACCCCGTCCCTTGGCCGACGCCCTTGGTCGTGAAGAAGGGTTCGAAGATCTTCACCAGCACTTCGGGTGGGATACCGCTGCCGGTGTCCGAGACGCTCAGGAGAACGTGATCGCCGGGTCGGGCGTCCACGTGGGTTTGCGTGTAGGATTCGTCTAGCGTCACGTTCTGGGTTTCGATCGTCAGCCGGCCGCCCTGGGGCATGGCATCCCGCGCGTTGACGGCCAGATTCATCAGCACTTGGTCGATTTGTCCCGGATCGGCTCGGGTGATTCCCAACTCGGGATCCAGTTTCGTCACCAGTTGAATATCTTCTCCGATCAGCCGGCGGAGCATCTTGTCCATGTCGGCGGCCACCGCGTTCAAGTCGAGAATCCTCGGTGCCAGCACCTGCTGCCGACTGAACGCCAAGAGCTGCCGGGTCAGCTCGGCCGAGCGATTTCCAGCTTTGCGAATTTCAGAAACCATTTCCCACGCTGGGTCATCGACGGGAAGATCTTGCAGGACCAGTTCGCTGTACCCGTTGATGATGGTGAGCAGATTGTTGAAATCGTGAGCGACGCCGCCGGCGAGCTGGCCCACGGCCTCCATTTTCTGGACTTGGCGGAATTGTTCTTCTAAATGCCGGCGCGCGGTGATGTCGGCTTGCACGCCGATGTATTGATTGAGACTTCCGGCTTCATCCCGAACGGGGGAAATGGAGAGTTCGTTCCAAAAGGGAGTTCCGTCTTTGCGATAGTTCAGCAATTCGACTTTGATGGACTCGCCGAGACGGATCGCTTCGCGCAGTTGTGCGACGACAGCCGCATCGGTGTTTTCCCCATGGAGGAATCGGCAGTTGCGCCCGAGCACCTCCTCGGAGGAATAGCCCGTCATGCGCGCGAAGCCGGGGCTGGCGTAAATGATCGGGTTGTCGGGCCGGTTCGGATCGGTGATGATAATCCCTTGCATGACCGCGCCGATCGCGTGGTCCCGCAGTTGCAACACCCGCTCGGCCTCTCGCCGTGCGGTGATGTCTTGTGCTAGGGAGAGGATCCCCTCGAAGGTTCCATCCGGGGCGAACAATGGCGTGTTGAGCCACTCGCAACAAATGGTTCGCCCGCCCTTCGTCAGGTTGTCGGAGTTGCCATGAGCATTCATGTCACCGGTACGCAAGCGGACGAAAATTTCGGCGACCTGAGCACGGGACTGCGGCGGGATGATGAGATCGAACGGCCCTTTTCCGAGTGCCTCGGTCTGCGTGAAACCGAAGATCCGTTCGGCCGCGGGGTTCCAACGGATATAGCGGTCCGTAGCATCCGTGAACAGGTAGGCCAAAGGCATCCGCTCGATTTGGAGGTTGAGGCGCTGAAAAAGGTCGTCCCGCTCCGCTTCGGCCTTTTTCCGCGCGCTGATGTCCCTAGATATTTTCGACACCCCGATGATACGGCCGTCCGCATCCCGAATCGGTGAAACGCTGAGCGTGACGTCGAGCCTTTGGCCGCCGCGGTGGAGTCGGACGGTCTCGATTTGTCCGGAATACTCGCCCGCTTTCAACCGGGTCACGATCCCAGTGTATTCTTCGTACTTGTCCGCGGGGATCAGGAAAGAGCCGTTTCGGCCGATCACTTCGTCCGCTCGCCAGCCGAAGAGCCGCTCGGCTGCCGGATTCCACTCCGTCAACAGACCGTCCAAGTCCTGAGATTGGATCGCGTCTTCTGAGGAAGCGATCATGGCCGCGAAGTGTTCGGCCCGCTTTTCGGCCGCCCTTTTCGCCCGGCGATTGGCGGTCTCCCGGATTTCCCGCTCCACAACGGCCGCGAGGCGGATCAGGCTCTGTTTGAGAACGTAGTCGTTCGCCCCGGCGCGCAATAGTTCGACCGCCACCTCCTCCCCGCACGTCCCCGAGACGACGATGAACGGAACGTCGGGATCCGCAGAGCGGACGATTTCCAACGCGGCCCCGACGCTGAAACCGGGCAGTGTGTAGTCCGAAAGAACAGCATCCCAAGTTGCGGCATCCAAGGCCGCCACCAGTTCTTCGGCGGTCTCGACGCGTTCCCATACGGGATCGAGCCCTCCTTTGCGGAGTGCGATCACAATGAGTTCGACGTCTTCTGCCCGGTCTTCAATCAGCAGGATCCGCGCGGCAGCTAACATGGGCTTCAGACTTTCGCAGGGGGAGATTCGTTCAGCAAGACCCAGTACAGGTGGAGTTGCTGCACGGCTTGGACAAACCGGTCGAAATCGACCGGTTTGCGGACGTAGCTGTTGGCGCCCAAGTCGTAACTCCGAATCAAATCTTCATCTTCGCGCGAAGACGTCAGAATGATAATCGGGAGGCGATGAATCCGGTGGTCGGCACGCATGCGCCGGAGGACTTCCAAGCCGTCCAAACGGGGCAGCTTCAAATCCAGAAGAATCAACTGGGGCGTGTCCCGGATGTCGCGGCCCGCATGCGGGCCCTCGCAAAACAGGTATTCGAGGGCCTCTACCCCGTCCCGGGCCACAACGATCGTGTTGGCGATGTTGTTTTTCTTGAATGCGAGCAGCGTCAGCTCTTCGTCATCCTGATTATCTTCAACCAGCATGATCGTTTTCTCGTTCACGCGCGTTCTCCTGAGGAAGGTAGGGTAAAGATGAATGCGGCTCCACGACCGACCGCCGCTTCGGCGCGAATCTCGCCGCCGTGCCGCCGGATGATCCGTTGAACCGTGGCCAAGCCGATTCCCGTTCCCATGAACTCGCGGTCCGAGTGGAGGCGCTGGAACGCACCGAAAAGTTTGCCGGTGTAGGCCATGTCGAACCCCGCGCCGTCATCGCGGACGACGAAGGAGTTAGGATTGTCCTCCCCCGCCCAGTCGAACGCAACGGTAGAAGTCGACTTTTTCGAGGTGAACTTCCAAGCGTTCCCGATGAGGTTTTCCAAAACCACCCGGATCAGTCGCGGGTCGCACTCGGCGATCAGCCCCGGCCGAGCGGTGAACGTCACGTTCCGCTGCGGCTCCAACTCCCGCAGATCCGCGATCACATTCTCGGCGATCGCTGAGAGATCGACTCGCTCACGCAGCAATTCGGCGCGCGTGACGCGCGAGAGTTTCAGCAGGTCGTCGATGAGTTGATCCATCCGCTTCGTGGCGACGCGAACCCGCTGGAGGTAATGCCGACCTTGTTCGTCCAACTTATCGGCATAGCCAATAAGTAATTCTTGACTGAACCCATCGAGCGTTCGGAGCGGGGTCCGGAGGTCGTGGCTGACCGAAAAGCAAAACGCCTCCAATTCTCCATTCGAGGCGAAGAGTTCGCGATTGGTGTTCAGCAGTTGCCGGCTCGCTTGTACCAATTCGGAGTTCTTTTCGCCGAGCTCCTTCTCGTGTAGCATACGCTCGGTGAGATCGCGCGTGACCTTCGCGAATCCCTGCAAGCGCCCGCCCCCGTCGTGGAGCGCGGTGATGACGTCATTGGCCCAATAACGCGAGCCGTCTTTGCGAACTCTCCAAGCCTCGTTCTCGAGTCGCCCCTGAGTCGCGGCGAGACGCAATTCCTCCTGGGGCCAACCCCGTTCGATCTCTTTCGGGGGATAGAAAATCGCGAAATTGTGCCCGACGATTTCGTCCGCCTTATACCCCTTGAGTCGTTCGGCCCCGATATTCCAAGTCAGAACGTTTCCTTGTTCGTCGAGCATGTAAATGGCGTAGTCCAATACCCCATCGACGAGAACGCGGAAACGCATGTTGCCGACGCGTATCGCCTCTTCCGCTTGTTTACGCGATGTAACGTCGCGGACGGCGCTGATGAAGTAGCGTTCGGTACCATGCAACAGTAGACTCAGACTGATTTCGACGGGAAACTCGGATCCATCTTTGCGGCGCCCGAACAACTCTCGGCCTTCGCCCATGCCTCGGGAACGCGGGTTCCGGACGTAGCCGGCCAATAGCTCGGGGTGCATGGCGCGAGACTTATCCGGTACTAGAATTTCGACGGGTTTACCGAGCAGCTCTCGCCGCGTGTACCCGAACAGCCGTTCGGTTTGCCCGTTGACCTGGGTGATGATTCCCGTTTTGTCGACTAAGATGATTGCGTCCGGTGCCGCTTCCATCAACCCGTGGAAAGGTGTCTCGGACGGGGCCAAAACAGAGTATGTTTGCCGGCCCTCTTCGATGGCGAGGCCGAGCAAGGGTCGGCCGTCATCGCCCGCCGCGAGGTGCCCGCTCAAGAATACGACCCGCCGCGCCGCGCCGGGCGCTTCAAAAACCAACTCGACATCTTCGAATGAACCGTTCGAGCCTTCGCCGGCGAAAGTGCGGTCGAGTAAGTCTTTGAACCCGGGCCGATCCCACCGACCGCCGTCCAGTTCCATCAGCGATGCACCCTCGGGAACGACGCTGGCCGCGCCGAACATCATGCGGAAGCGTTCGTTCGCGAGCACGACGCGAAGCCCCGCGTCGAGTACGAGCATCGGGTGGCGGACGATCTCGACGAGACTGCGGGCGAATGTGCGCAAGGCGGCCTCGGCCCGAAATGGATAGTGACTCTTACCGGCCGCACTCGTTCTGTGTCGAACTAGGCTTATAATATATTGACTCGAGGACGTTCGGACGAAATCTTCCTGCCGTTGCCCGGTTCTAACCCGACTCGGATGGCGCATTACGAATTTCCACGATGCGATGTACCAAAACGAAGCGGAGTCCTACCCCGTCCCGGCGACGTGCTGATCTTGGACAACTTGGCGTCGCACAAGACCCGCGCCGTGCGATCGGCGTTGAAGGATGCCGGCTACGCCGTGCCCCCGACCGGCAACCCGTTCGAGCAGGCGTTCTCGAAACTGAAGCGGATGGGGCGGCGGAGCGGACGGTCGACGGGGTGAAGAAACTGGTGCGGTCGCTGGCCCGGAAGTTGAACCCGGACGAATGCGCGAACTACATCCGCAACAGCGGTTACCAACTGGCTACATTAACTCGAAATCCGCTCTAGCGATATTGGTAACTGTTTAGGTCGGCGTGCCGCAAGTGGCAACGTGCGGATCGCTTGATATTCATCAAAGCGTGGGGTCTAATCCCGCTGGTGCGCCTTTTTCCCTTTGATTATCCCATTGCCAATTCCCAATTCCGCGTTGAGTGGGAGTGGCCTTTAACACGCGGCGTCCGGCTGGCATAACCGGGGTTCCTGAC
>Ga0105047_10016143_pt1 | contig 11723 bp, 10 predicted proteins | sample MAT04_FD_78384 | JGI IMG/M metagenome (GOLD analysis project Ga0105047, IMG submission 78384) | Freshwater microbial communities from Lake Fryxell liftoff mats and glacier meltwater in Antarctica - MAT-04 (megahit assembly) | ecosystem: Environmental > Aquatic > Freshwater > Ice > Liftoff... | reverse complement strand
GGGCGCGCCCTTGGCCGCAATACCCGCGCCCAGCGTGCCGCCAGCACCGCCCCGGTTATCGATGATCAACTGCTTGCCGGTGATTTTGGCGAATTGCGCGGACAGGGGGCGGGCAAATGCGTCCGTGCCGCCACCGGCGGGGAATGGCACGATCAGCGTGACCGGTTTTGCCGGCCAGGTGCTCTGCGCCAAAGCCGAAAACGGCAGGCCCGCGATGCCAACGCCCGCCAGGGCGGCTGCGCGTAAAACGTCACGCCTTTGAAATTCGGAACCCATACTTTCTCCTCGTTATATCCAACCAGACTTGCACATCAAATTGAAGCACGCACCTGCTACAGCAGCGACCGCAATGCGCCGGACACTGGCACCTCGCCGTTAGCCAGTTGCGCCCTGTTTTTATCCAACCGCTTGAGGTCATACAGGTAGTTGACCATCAAGCCGTAGCTTTGCTTCATGCCTTTTCCAGAAGGGTCAGCGCCCCAGTTCAGGCGCTCAACCCGCGCGCCATTGCCCAAGTGAAAGCGTGCCACCGGGTCCCATGGCTTGTCACCATCCATGGCGCGGGCCAGGTATTGCGCTGCTGCACGCAGCAGGACACGCCGCACGATCGATGTTTCTGCACATGCGGGCGAACGCTCCGCAGCATCCAGAAAATGCGTCGGGCCTGGCGGCTCAAAACCGACTGCCCGGCCCAGCTCGGCGCGCTCTTTCGCGTCCAGCCCATCCAACACTATGGCGGTGTTTTTTTGCAACCAGGTCCTGAAACCGGGGATGGGCGAGAGTGTGACAAAGGTCTTGAGCTGGGGAAACTCCAGCTTCAATGTTTCCACCACCCGTTTGATCAAGGAATCGCCAAAACTCACGCCGCGCAAGCCGGTCTGGGTGTTGCTGATGGAATAAAAAATGGCCGTGGTGGCCGTCTTCAAATCGGTGGGGGCGGCGGTTTCATCGAGCAGCGGTGTGATGTCACTCGCCATGCTGTCTGCCAGCGCGACTTCCACAAAGATCAGTGGCACGCCCGGCAGGCGTGGATGAAAGAAGCCATAACAGCGGCGATCCGAATCGAGCCGGTTCTTGACGTCGGCCCAGCTCTTGATATCGTGCACGGCTTCATACGCGATCAGCTTCTCAATCAAGGACGCCGGCGAATCCCAGCTGATGCGCTGCAACTCCAGAAAGCCGACATCGAACCATGTGGAGAACAGGTACTCCATCTCGACGTCCAGTGCCATCAGGCGCCGATCAGACTTGAGAAGCGACTGAAACTCTGCCCGCATATGAATCAGAAAGGCAATGCCGTCGGCGTTGACACTGAAGCGCCGCAACAGGCGCCTGCGCGGTGACACCGTAGCCCTGCGGTAGTTGACTTCCGCCACGGCTTCATCGGGCGTGCCGACGGCGGCAGCAAACTTGGCCTGCGCCGCTTTCACCCGTGCCGGGTCGGCAGTGAACTGCTCGCTCATCAGGAGCCACAAATCGCGCCGCCGCTCCAAGGTTGCGCCCTGGTACCAGGCCGCAATGGCCTGCGCGCGGCGATAACGCCTCATTGCCATGGCGCAAGGTGGCGAGAAGGCGTGCATGGGTGCTGCGTGCACCAGGCTTCACCCCCTGCTGCGGTGGATTTGCTCCGTTTTTGATAGCGTCTTGCGCATATTCCACGCGGGTTAATGGCATATTTCCTTGCAAACCGCCTGCAGGCATCCATTTGGAAACGCTGCGGGTGATCCAGCTGGGCGTGTTCATGCCAGCAACCTGCTTTTCTGGTCCCGCGCCAGCGTGCGCAATGCCTCTCGTTGCTGGGTCAGGTGGTAACGCATGGCCAGGTCGGCACCGTCGGCATCGCGTGCGCGCAACGCTGCGTAGATGGCAAGGTGCTCGGCCAGGCTCTGCTCCAGACGCCCCGGCGCATGCAGTTGCTGCAGGCGCGCCAGCTTGAGAATCTTGCGCAAGTCGACAATCACCTGCGCCAGCCAGCGGTTGCCGGCGAGCGAAATGATGGCCTCATGGATGCTGAAGTTGGTCGCGTAATAATCGTTGATGCGCTTTTCGTTAGCGCAGGCCTGCAGCCGCTGGTGCAAACTGTCCAGCGCGACGATGTCGGCATCACTGGCATTGCGGGCGGCTTCAAAAGCGCAGCGCCCTTCCAAAAGTGCAATGACCGGGAATATCTCGTCCAGATCCTGCTCGGTAACCTGATTGACAAAGCTGCCCCGACGCGGCTCGTGGCGCACCAACCCCTCTGCAGAAAGCACCTTCAAGGCCTCACGCAAGGGCGTGCGGGAGATCTTCATCCGCTCACACAGAACCATCTCGTCAATAAAAGACCCCGGTAGCAAGGTGCCCGCAAAAATCTGATCGCGCAGTTGTTCGGCCACTTCATCGTGCAGAGATTGGATCAGGCGCATGGTTCAGAGGTGCAGGAAGTTGGCCATCATTACGTGTAATTACACATAATTATTCATCCCACCCACAGATCCTGCATGCGTGTTTACCCTTGACGGGCGCTAGGAATGGGATTGAGGACGTGTGTCAAACCACCACCACAGTGCAGCCCCGCCCACAATCATGGGCACGCACAACCACTGCCCCATGCTCATGCCCAAGGACAACAAGCCCAGATGTGCATCGGGTTCACGGAAGAACTCCGCAACAAAGCGCATCACACCATAGCCCAACAGGAAGGCGGCAGACACCTGCCCCTGCTTGGGAGCCCGGCGTGCGTACCACCACAACAGCACGAACAGCAGCAAGCCCTCCAGCAAGAACTGGTAGACCTGTGATGGGTGCCGGGGCAGATCGCCCGCCCCCCGAAACACCATGCCCCAGGGAAGCGCCGGATCGGCCAGACGGCCCCACAGCTCACCGTTGATGAAATTGCCAACCCGGCCAGCTGCCAGCCCCGTGGGCACACACGGCGCCACAAAGTCGGCAACCTGCCAGAAAGGCTTTTTGCGCGAGTGGGCAAACCACACCATGGCCGCAATCACCCCCAGCATTCCGCCATGAAAGCTCATTCCACCCTGCCACACCGCGAACACCTCCAGCGGGTGGGCCAGGTAGTAAGCCGGCTTGTAAAACAGGCAATAGCCGATGCGACCTCCCAGCACCACGCCCATCACCCCCATGAACAGAATGTCTTCCACGTCCTTGTAGGCCCAGGCACCAGGGCCGGTGATCGAGACAAACGGCCGGTGCCGCAGCCGTCGACTTCCTAAAAACATGAACAGTGCAAATGCAGCCAGGTAGGTCAGACCATACCAATGGACGGCAACAGGCCCCAATTGCAGGGCGACAGGATCGATAACAGGATGAATCAGCATGGGCTTATTGTGCCTGCCCTACGGGTTGTTTGACAGAAGGGAGAAACTCAACAAACCGCGCCAGCGCGGGGTTGGGTGATGCACCCGACCACACCAGGCTGGTTTCGCAGCCCGGAATTTCCAGCCCTGGTGCGGCCAAAACCGGTCGGTACACCACGCCCGGCCGCTGAAACTGTCGCACGCTTTCAGGCACCCAGGCCAAGCCCAGACCGGCAGAGACCAGATTGACAATGGTCTGCATCTGGATGGCCTCCTGGGCGATCTGTGGCAACTGGTTGGCACTGTGGTACAGCGAGAAAATGGCGTCGTGCAATGAGGGCAGAATGCGCCGCGGAAAAATAACCAGGGGCTGTGCGAGCACATCATCCAGATGCAATTGCGCCAGGGTAGCTAACGGATGGTGCTGGGGCAGGGCCACAATCAGCGGCTCGCTCGCAATCAATACGCGCTCCAGCCCCACGGGCGCAAAACCGGGTGAATGCAGAATGAACCCGGCGTCCATTTCGCCCCGCTCCAATGCGAGCAATTGCACATCACCGGTGGCTTCAATCAATTCCAGCTGGATGCCGCCGTAGCGTTCGCGCAGTGCCCGCACCCATTCAGGTAACAAACCAAAACCCACAGTGGACACAAATCCCAGGCGCAAACGCCCTAAAGCACCGGTCGCCGCCGCACGTGCATGGGCTGGCAGCACCTCGGCGCGCTCCAGCAACTCGCGCACCTCTGGCAGCAACGCGACGCCGGCGGCGCTCAACGCAACCCGTCGCTTGGTGCGCTCAAACAGGCGCACCTGCAGCCGCGTCTCCAGCAAGGCAATCGCTTGCGTCAGCGGCGGTTGGGACATGTTCAGGCGCAATGCGGCACGGCCAAAGTGCAACTCTTCGGCCAACGTCACGAATTGTCGCCACACACGCAGTTCAATTAGGTGCTCACTCATACGCTGTGCATATTAATATAGATGCTTAAATATATTGGAAAAACAGGTTTGGGGCGGGCATACTTTAGGCTCACAAGCCCCCTCCAACCCAAGGCGAGAAACACCCCATGGACACCCAACCCGTCATCATGAATCCGCGCAGCCGCAACATCACCGAAGGCAAGTCGCGCGCACCCAACCGCTCGATGTACTACGCCATGGGCTACGAGGAAGGCGATTTTGTTAAACCCATGATTGGTGTGGCCAATGGGCACAGCACCATCACGCCCTGCAACTCAGGCCTGCAAAAGCTGGCGGATGCAGCCATTGACGCCATCGAAGAAGCCGGTGGCAACGCCCAGGTTTTTGGCACACCCACCATCAGCGATGGCATGGCAATGGGCACCGAGGGTATGAAGTACTCATTGGTCAGCCGCGAAGTCATCAGCGACTGCATCGAGACCAGCGTGCAAGGGCAGTGGATGGACGGCGTGGTCGTCATCGGCGGCTGCGACAAGAACATGCCCGGCGGCCTGATGGGCATGTTGCGCGCCAACGTGCCATCGATCTTCGTGTACGGCGGCACCATTTTGCCGGGCCGCTACAAGGGCCAGGACCTGAATATCGTGAGTGTGTTTGAAGCCGTGGGCGAGAACGCTGCCGGCCGCATGAGCGACGAAGACCTGCTGCAGATCGAGCGCCGTGCCATTCCCGGCCCTGGCTCCTGCGGCGGCATGTACACCGCAAACACCATGTCGTCCGCCTTTGAGGCGCTCGGCATTTCGCTGGTCTATTCCAGCACCATGGCCAACCCGCACGACGAGAAAGTGGAGTCGGCCCGCGAATCGGCCCGCGTACTGGTTAACGCCATCAAGAACGATTTGAAGCCGCGTGACATCGTGACGCGCAAGTCGATTGAGAACGCCGTGGCGGTCATCATGGCCATCGGCGGCTCCACCAACGCTGTGCTGCACTTTTTGGCCATTGCCCATGCGGCGGGCGTCGAGTGGACGATTGACGACTTCGAGCGCGTGCGCCAGAAAACGCCCGTGCTGTGCGACCTGAAACCCAGCGGCAAGTACCTGGCAGTGGACCTGCACCAGGCCGGCGGCATTCCGCAAGTGATGAAGACGCTGCTGGCGGCTGGCCTGCTGCATGGTGATTGCATCACCATCACCGGCCAGACGGTTGCCGAAGTGCTCAAAGACGTGCCCGATGCACCCCGTGCAGACCAGGACGTGATTCGCCCCTTGGATAACCCCATGTATGCGCAAGGGCACCTGGCTATCCTGAAAGGCAACCTGTCACCCGAAGGCGCTGTGGCCAAGATCACCGGACTGAAAAACCCGGTGATGACCGGCCCGGCCCGCGTGTTTGAAGACGAGCAAACCGCATTGAAAGCCATTCTTGCCAACCAGATCGTGGCCGGTGATGTGATGGTGCTGCGCTACCTGGGCCCCAAGGGCGGCCCCGGCATGCCGGAAATGCTGGCACCCACCGGTGCGTTGGTGGGTCAAGGCCTGGGCGAGTCTGTCGGCTTGATTACCGATGGCCGTTTTTCAGGCGGCACTTGGGGCATGGTCGTGGGCCATGTGGCACCCGAAGCCGCAGTGGGTGGCGCCATTGCCTTCATTGAGGAAGGCGATTCGATCACGATTGACGCACACCAGTTACTGCTGCAGTTGAATGTGAGCGATGCCGAGATCGCCAAGCGCCGTGCGGCCTGGACGGCTCCGGCACCGCGCTACACCCGCGGGGTGCAGGCCAAGTTTGCGTTCAACGCCTCAACCGCAAGCAAAGGTGCGGTCCTGGATAATTTCTAGACCATCAAACCGTAGCAGACGAAAAAAAACGCCGCTTAGCGGCGTTTTTTGCTGTTGAGGGTACCAATCGCTTCGCGGTTCTTGTCAATGCGTGCTTTGCGCCGCGCATCCTCAACGTCCATGGCCTTTTTCTTGGTGTAGCCGGAGGAATCCGCCCAAGCCCACCATGCCACTGCCAGTCCGAAGGGGGCCAATACGACCCACCAATCCCACACGGCAACCGGACCCAATTCCAAAAACTTCATGGCCAGTAGAACCAGACCCAAACCCAGAAAATACATGACCGTCTCCCGTTTTTCTTGCGTACGACGGCCCGATACTACACCGGCCGCTCAATAGGCCTGACCCAGCTGGTCAAGAATCGCCGGATTTTCCAGCGTAGAAGTGTCCTGGGTAATCGCCTCGCCTTTGGCCAGCGAGCGCAGCAGGCGGCGCATGATCTTGCCGGAACGGGTTTTGGGCAGGTTCTCACCAAACCGGATGTCCTTGGGTTTGGCAATAGGACCAATCTCTTTGGCAACCCAGTCGCGCAACTCCTTGGCAATGGCCTTGGCCTCGTCGCCCACGGGGCAAGGACGCTTGAGCACCACGAAAGCACAAATAGCCTCGCCGGTGAGGTCATCCGGACGACCCACCACGGCAGCTTCTGCCACCAGGTCCGACTTGGCAACCAGTGCCGACTCAATTTCCATAGTGCCCATGCGGTGACCCGACACGTTCAACACGTCATCAATGCGGCCGGTGATGCGGAAGTAGCCACGATCCGCGCTGCGCACAGCACCGTCGCCAGCCAGATACATCTTGCCGCCCATTTCTGCCGGGAAATAGCTCGATTTGAAACGCTCAGGGTCATTCCAGATGGTGCGAATCATGGAAGGCCATGGGCGTTTCACAACCAGAATGCCGCCCGTGCCGTTGGGGATGTCGTTTCCGACTTCGTCCACGATGGCGGCCATGATGCCGGGCAGCGGCAAGGTGCAGCTACCCGGTACCAGCGGTGTCGCGCCAGGCAGTGGCGTCATCATGTGACCGCCGGTTTCGGTCTGCCAGAAGGTATCAACAATCGGGCACTTCTCGTGGCCGATGTTTTTGTAGTACCACATCCACGCCTCGGGATTGATGGGCTCGCCCACCGAACCCAGGATGCGCAGGCTGCTCAAATCAGAGCGGTCAGGGTGCACTTTCGGATCGGCCTCGGCGGCCTTGATGAGGGAACGGATCGCAGTGGGCGCAGTGTAGAAAATCGTGCACTTGTGGCGCTCGATCATTTGCCAGAAACGGCCGGCGTTGGGGTACGTCGGTACGCCTTCAAAGATGATCTGAGTCGCACCAGCCGCCAATGGGCCGTAAGCCACATAGGTGTGGCCGGTGATCCAGCCGATGTCGGCGGTACACCAGAACACGTCTTCCGGCTTCAAGTCAAAGGTCCAGTCCATGGTCAGCTTGGCCCACAGCAGGTAGCCGCCGGTGGAATGCTGAACGCCCTTGGGCTTGCCGGTGGAACCCGATGTGTAAAGAATGAACAAGGGGTGCTCGGCGCCCACGGGCACGGGAGCGCACTCGGTGCTTTGGCCAGCAATAGCTTCAGCGAATGTCTTGTCACGCCCGGCCACCATGGCGCAGGCAGTCGGGGTGCGTTGATACACGTACACCGTTTTGATGGACTCGCATCCGCCCATCGCCAGACCTTCATCCACAATGGCTTTGAGTGGCAACTCTTTACCACCCCGCATCTGGTAGTTGCAGGTGATGACCGCGACGGCACCCGCGTCAATGATGCGCTCCTGCAAAGCCTTGGCCGAGAAGCCGCCAAATACCACGCTGTGGGTGGCGCCAATGCGGGCACAGGCTTGCATGGCGATCACGCCTTCCAGCGTCATGGGCATGTAGATCAGGACCCGATCGCCCTTTTTGATGCCATCGGCCTTGAGCGCGTTGGCAAACTGGCTCACGCGGGCGAGCAGTTCCTTGTACGTGGTCTTGGTTACGGTTCCGTCATCGGCTTCGAAAATGACAGCGGTTTTGTTTTCGGTGGGTGTGCCCACCCACTTGTCCAGACAATTGGCAGACGCATTGAGTTCGCCATCATCAAACCATTTGTAGAACGGCGCATTGGATTCGTCCAGTGTCTTGGTGAAAGGCTTGTTCCACAGTACGTTCTCGCGCGCCAGCCTGGCCCAGAAGCCTTCAAAATCCTTCTCGGCTTCGGCGCACAATGCGTTGTAGCCGTCCATGCCCGAAATGCGCGCGGCCTTGACCATGGCGTCACTGGGCATGAATACCCGGTTTTCAACCAGGGTGGATTGGATGGCGGAGGGTGAAGTACTCATGGAAATGTCTCCTGACTTGATTGTTGGAACTACCACGATGGTTATGGACGGCACTTACATTTCACTGACTCTCGATCACGCCCATGCCGATGACCGGGGCCCCCGTTTGTACAAACTGCCGCAGCACAATGGCCCGCACCGGCCCGTTCGCAAGGCTTCTACAATGGCGTCCATCTCGATTTATAACCTACTTGCAACATGAGCCAAGCACCATCTCCCAAGCGCGGCACTACCGCAATGTCACCTCTTTCGCGCCTGATTTTCGCCAGCCGCTGGCTGCAACTCCCCCTGTACCTGGGCCTGATTGCCGCGCAAGCGGTCTACGTTTTCCATTTTTGGGTGGAACTGGTTCATTTACTGGAAGCGGCCTTTGGCAACCAGGACGCGCTGGCCCAGCTGGTGAAAAGCATAGGCTACAAAGATTCGGTTACCGTCACAGCGCTGAACGAGACCATCATCATGCTGGTGGTTCTGGCACTGATCGACGTAGTGATGATTTCCAACCTGCTCATCATGGTGATTGTGGGCGGCTATGAAACATTCGTGTCCCGCATGAACCTGGACGATCACCCGGACCAGCCAGAGTGGCTCAGTCACGTGAATGCCTCCGTGTTGAAGGTCAAGCTGGCCACTGCCATCATCGGCATCAGCTCCATTCACCTGCTCAAGACCTTCATCAATGCCGCTAATTACGATGAAAAAGTGCTGATATGGCAAACGCTGATTCACATCACCTTTTTGCTGTCGGCATTGGCCATTGCCTACACCGACAGCTTGATGGCACGTACCCAAAAAGAAGCGCATTGACCTTTTACTACCCCGAAGCAAAGCACCGTCATGACCAACATCCGCCAGTCCGACCTCATCGAATCCGTTGCTGCCGCCTTGCAGTACATCAGCTACTACCACCCTGCTGATTACATTGCCCACCTGGCGCGTGCCTACGAGCGCGAACAGAGCCCCGCTGCAAAAGACGCCATTGCGCAAATCCTAACCAACAGCAAGATGAGCGCTACGGGCCATCGCCCGATTTGCCAAGACACCGGCATCGTTAACGTGTTTCTCAAAGTCGGCATGGACGTTCGCTGGGAGGGCTTTACCGGCAGTCTGGATGACGCCATCAACGAAGGTGTGCGCCAGGGTTACAACCACCCCGACAACACCCTTCGAGCCAGCGTGGTGGCCGATCCTGAATTTGCCCGAAAGAACACCAAAGACAACACACCGGCCGTCATCTTCACCGAGATCGTGCCCGGCAACACCGTGGAAGTGACCGTGGCAGCCAAAGGTGGCGGCTCCGAAAACAAGAGCAAGATGATCATGCTCAATCCCGGTGACTCGGTGGTTGACTGGGTGCTAAAAACCGTGCCCACCATGGGCGCGGGCTGGTGCCCGCCCGGTATGCTGGGCATTGGCATTGGCGGCACGGCAGAAAAAGCGGTGTTGATGGCCAAGGAAAGCCTGATGGACGACATCGACATGTACGAGTTGCAAGCCAAGGCCGCGGCCGGACAACCTCTGACGCAAACCGAAGCGTTGCGTCTGGAACTGTGCGAGAAGGTGAACGCGCTGGGCATCGGCGCGCAGGGTCTGGGCGGACTTACCACGGTGCTGGACGTCAAAATCAAGATGTATCCCACCCACGCGGCCAGCAAGCCCGTCGCCATGATCCCCAACTGCGCCGCCACACGCCACGCCCACTTCGTGATGGATGGCAGCGGCCCGGTGTATCTGGATCCGCCATCACTGGATCTCTGGCCCAACGTCAGCTGGACGCCCGACTATGTGCAGAGTAAAAAGGTAGACCTCAACACCCTGACCAAAGAAGAAGTCGCCAGCTGGAAACCCGGTCAGACCCTGCTACTCAACGGCAAAATGCTCACCGGCCGCGATGCCGCGCACAAACGCATCAAGGACATGCTGGCCAAGGGTGAAAAACTGCCCGTCGACTTCACCAACCGCGTCATCTATTACGTGGGTCCGGTTGACCCTGTCAAGGGCGAGGCCGTCGGCCCTGCTGGCCCTACTACCGCAACCCGCATGGACGGTTTTACCGAGATGATGCTGAGCCAGACCGGCCTGATCTCCATGATTGGCAAAGCCGAGCGCGGACCGGTCGCCATCGAGGCCATCAAGAAGCACAAAAGCGCTTACCTGATGGCGGTAGGCGGCGCCGCCTACCTAGTCAGCAAGGCCATCAAGCATGCCAACGTGGTGGGCTTTGCCGATCTCGGCATGGAAGCGATTTACGAATTTGACGTCGTGGACATGCCCGTCACGGTGGCAGTGGACTCTGGCGGCACCAGCGCCCATATTACGGGACCCGCCGAATGGCAGAAGAAGATTGCCACGGGCGAGTTCAAAACCATCCCGGTGCACTCTGCCTGATTTGCAAGCGCACCTCGCAGCAACCCAGGCCATTGGCGTCTTCGATAGCGGCGTCGGCGGCCTGAGCGTGCTGCGGGCGTTGCGAACCGAGCTGCCACAGGAGCGCTTTGTCTACATCGCCGACAGCGGCCATGCCCCCTACGGGGAACGGGACGATGCCCATGTGATTGCCCGCTCTCACGCCATAACCCGTTACCTGCTCAACCAACACGCCATCAAAGCCCTTGTGGTGGCATGCAATACCGCAACGGCAGCCGCTATAAAACTGCTGCGCCAGGACTATCCGAACCTGCCCATCGTCGGCATCGAGCCAGCACTCAAGCCGGCGGCAAGCGCGAGCCAGACCAAGCACGTCGGCGTCATGGCCACGCGAGGCACGCTCAACAGCGAAAAATTCCGCGCACTGCTGGAGTCTCTGCACGGCCAAGCCACCTTTGTGCTGCAGCCATGCGACGGTCTGGCGGACGCGATTGAGCACGCAGATGCTACAAAAATAATAGCTGCTTGCGCATATTACACGGGGGCTATGGGCCGATTTGGCACTAAACCAGGCGAAATTGACACGCTGGTGCTGGGCTGCACCCACTATCCGTTTGCCGCTGACACACTGCGCACTTCAGTCGGAGAAACAACGGCCTTCCTGGAAGGCGGAGCGCCCGTGGCACGCCAGACCCGGCGCCTTTTGGCAGATCGCGGTTGGCTGGCGCAAGCGCACATGCCGATTGCAGCAGAGCCCCCCGCCCTGACCTTCTGCACGACCGGCAGCGCTGACTCCCTGCAATCAGCCGTGCATCGATGGCTGCAACTGCAAGTTGACGTGCAGTCAATCGACATTCCGTAGAGATTCAGTGCTCAGGGAGGCTACAGAAGGCCAATTATTCTGGCATCACCGCCCCGAGAGTGGCCTGTCCGGAGGGGATCGAACCCCCGACCCTCAGCTTAGAAG